>Ga0209166_10002932_pt1 | contig 12582 bp, 10 predicted proteins | sample Coa_R1_3_FD_187151 | JGI IMG/M metagenome (GOLD analysis project Ga0209166, IMG submission 187151) | Surface soil microbial communities from Centralia Pennsylvania, which are recovering from an underground coalmine fire - Coalmine... | ecosystem: Environmental > Terrestrial > Soil >... | reverse complement strand
TTCGTCCGCCAAGCCCCCAAACCAGCAGCCGTCCCCACCGCGGTGTGGATCAACAAACCCCTCAACTCAAATGAAAATACTCACTAAATTCCATGACCACTGGTCTCAAACTCATTGACACGCGCCGATGTCCGCCATAACCTCTTTGTTTGCCACTCTTACAAAAAACACCCGGGGTCACATCTTTCAAGCCAAAGATCCTTCCGGTCAGGTTTTTCTCGGCCGAATCTTCTCCCCACTAAGCACTCACCACTAGCCACTAAGTCCTTTACAATCCGCACTTCCAAAACACAGCACTTAAAGTCCTTTAGAATCCGCACTTACAGAAAAACCGGTGGGCCCATGTGGGACAGCCAATCCTGGCTGTCCTCTTCCCGGTTTCACCAGCAACGAGTCACGGAACACCGGCCGCGTCTTCTCTGCGCGGCTACGAGGACTCAGCGGCTCTGCGTTATCTTTTCTTTTCAGGACCCAAACACCAAGGCAGGAGGGAGGCCTAACCGAAGATCTTCAATCCTCAATTATTAACAGTCGCTCGAAACGCCGCCCCATCGAGGAGCGGCTGCAAGATTTGCAAGACCTGAGGAAAGTCGGCCGCCAGCGTCGTCACAGTCAATACGCCGACCGACGCCCCGCTTCGCGCGTAAATCCGACGGTAGACCAGTTCCCGGCCGTCCTTGGTCGAGTGGCGAACGTCCACGGCCAGGCTTTCGTCGGCTCCGCCCACGTGCGGCGGCATCGTCGGCTCGATCTTGGGATCGCGGAGATACCCGCGCAGCGTGCTGATTTGCGACTCCACAAACTGCTGCAGCGTGATTCCGCCCAGCAGCTCTTCGGTAGCCGCCACGCTGCTTGGAAAATCTTCGTGGCCCGATTGCTGAAGTCCAAATCCTTCTTGCACCTGCCATTCGGCAGGCGCGGCAGGAAACGACCAGCCCATCACGGAGAACGCAGCGCCTCGTGGACTCATCGCGCTGCGCGAAGCAGGACGGTCCCCAAACTTCTGCGCGATGTGTGGCGCAACGCCTGGTGGCGGCTCACCACCGCGCGGCGGTTTCGAGGAAGCGCTTGGCGGGATTGGAGAAGCGCGAAAACTCGGCGGCTCTTCCACGGGCGGTTGTACGTTCTTCGCGGCGTGCTCGGCCCCAGGACGCAAACCCCCGGCAGGCGACTCCTCAGCAGCGGGGCGCGACTGCGCAGCTTGCTGATCGAGGTCAGCCGTCCGCATCGCCGGCAGCGCGGCATCAGCCGCGGAAGGACGCGCGGACAGCGGCGGATCGTAAGCAGCTTCGGCGGGTGCGGGCTCGCGAGCCACGTTGCCTGCTGCGGACTCGCTATCGTCCCTGCCCGGAGAAGGCTGGCCAATATTCCTGACTGGCGCGGCGTTCGGCCTTTCCGCGGGTCGGACCGCTGGCGGCGACGAAGGAGGCGATGACATTTCCGCACGAGGGGACGGCTCTACAGCGCCAGGCCGCTGCGGCGGGGCGGCTGGCGGAGCAATTTCTTGCGAAGGCGGCGCAACTGCTTCGGGTGGCAATAAGGACGCGAGTTTCGCGTCGGCAACAATTTTCACTGCGAAAATCGTTTGCCCGCCCTTGATTTCATCGCCGTTGGCGAGCATCGCCTCGGTGATGCGCGCGCCATTCAGAAACGTGCCGTTGCTGCTCTTGCGATCCTGCACGCGGCATCCGCTCGCGCCGCACTCCACGGCAAAGTGCACGCCGGACATGAACGTGTCGTGCGGCAAAGCAAACTGCGCGCGCCCCGCCGCCCGTCCAATGGTGACACTCTCCCCCGTCTTCAAACCGATAACTTTCCCCGCCATCGGCCCTGCCGTAATTTCAAGTATTACGCCCATTTCCTCTTCTCGCTCTCGACAAACAGCCGTTCGATGATGGATATTCTAACAGTTAAATACTTCAGCGGATCGGCATGTTCGGCAAGAACGACTCGACTAAACTTCTGATCGGCAGAGCAATGCCTCTGCGTGTAGCGCTCATTCCGAGATTGTTGAGGGTTTGATGCGGACTTGATTTGAGATTTAGCAATGATATGCTCTCAACACCATTTATCGTGGAGAGCGATAAATTGACTTCCTATGTAGCCCCGGGCTGCACAAATGCGCTGGCATGTGAGCGTTTGCGTGTGTGCCGCCTGAATTTCCCAGTCATAATGGAGCCAATTGGTGGAAAGAGCGAGCCGAAACCTAGTTCCGAGAAGAAAGACAGCCGAACCGTTTTTCAACAGTTTATTGACGGTATGACCGCGGAACCACTGCAGGACGCTTACCTAGTCTTCCTGCCGATCACCCCAGTGTCAGACCCAACGCAAAGCAACATTTCCAAGAGCGGACATATTCTGGCCCGCACGAATAAAGATGGCGAAGTGCTGCTGATCGAACGAGGACAGATCGACGGCCCCGTACCAAGCAGCGAACCATCGAATTGGCTCTGGGCAAAGGGGGGAGACTACTATCGCTGGTTCTGGACCTTTTCGAAAGATTTATTCAAGCGCGCAATCGATCAGGCGAGTGCTGATCCGAGCCGTGCCGCAGGTGCGTTCGGGTTCGACAGCATCCAAATCACCCTCGAAATTCCGCCGGTCACACCGATGGATTCCCGGTACACGAAATTCGAACCTTTTGTGGAATTGCTTGGAAAGCAGCAAGGGAGGCACGGGGATAGCTACAAGCCGTTCGCTCAAGAATTCGTGCTGGAGCATAGTATTCTGCGGAGGCATGACGGTCTCGCTTGGCCTGGATATCTACGGGGATTTGACATCAATAGAGCGGTTTCAAAACAGACGCTTTATGATTCAGCATCCTATCTCATCGCCGGGTCCGACCCCATCGATTGCGTATACCTGTGCGAGTTGCTTCATTATCACGCGATTTCGCTTTACCAGCTGACGCTCGATAGGTACGCAATATTCAGTCAGGTTGATGCGATTTGCCGTGCGGCAGAGGAGAAAGTGCGTGTTCCACAATTTGATGAGTCAATCAAGGAGGGTCCGTTCGACGAAGAGTTTTATGAATATGCCTATGAGTGCGCCATCGATACCCGAGTGAAACCCGAGGATTTTTATGACTCCATCGATGACAACGTAGCTTATCCTTCATCCTGGAAACGAGGGATCGCGGAAACGCGAGGACTTGGGCACCAAGCTCCAACGCACATAGGCTCGGACGGCGACACCATAGAGAGATATCACACGACCGAAAATCAGGGTTGGGTGAGGAGATATTTCGATTTCTACCGCTTCGGGATAGATCAAAAGAATAAACCATGGCATATCTGGCTGCGATACTCACGCCAGCAAATCGCCTTCCATCTGAGTCAGGTGCAGCAATCGCTGAGGCAATCCATGGCCAAGAGAGCACCGTATGGGGAACTCATGCGCCACATCAACCTCCATTATGATCTGGATCCAGAAAAGCGCGCGGATTTCCACCTGCGGTATTTATTTGTCGCACTTTGGCTTGGTTACCCGTGGTGGCAGGACCTGGACGCTGAACTCAAGAAGGAGCAGGAAGGAGGCGAAGCTTCAGCCGGCGAAGGTGGATTGCCCGAATCAGCGAAGTGGATCGCCGAACTAGCTGAAAAGACGGGCCGCATCTTTACGCATTATCTTTCAGACCTGGAGGTGATCGAGCAGCTAAACAGATTGTTGGAGAGCAAAGCGGAGGCGATTGAACAATTCCTGAGAACCCTCTATCGCTTCGATACGCGAGTCAAATCGGGCGTAATTCCGAAGATACTACCCAAAGCAAGCGGCAACCTGAAAATAGATATCGATTTTGACAAGGGAGAAATCCTGATCAAAGGAGACCGGAAGCTTGAAAAGGCGGGGCCATTTGCCTTCATCACCGAGGTCAAAAAGGCGGAGGACGTGGACTTAGAACTCAAAGCCGGCGAAAATGTCTTGAAAAAGAAGATGTATGCGAAGGCGCGAAAGACAGGGATAGTTCGAGACATCGAGGTGGAAGCCCCGTTGAGACGCCCCATGGGTTGGCCCCCTTGGCTAGAGGCAGTGGGAGCGCTATTCGCATTCGCTTTTGACGTCGTTAACCTGTCGAAGGAACTAAAGGAGAAAGACGGAATAGAGGTGTGGGCGAATTTCGTACATGACGGACTAATTGCTACAGATACAGTGGCCAACGCACTCAAGACGTCGATGACGATTGCGGACAAAGATACCGCATGGATCAAGACATTCGCCAAGTATGGCGAGCGGGCTAAGGGCGTTGCCTTACCGCTTCAGGCGGTGATCAATCTGTGCGAGGGGTACACCATCATGTATATCGAGGATAAGAGTCCCTCTTACGCAGCCCTGGAGAAAGGCCAGATTTGGATTGGAAGATTGGAATACGCCAGAGGCTTTGTGTTGTTGTCCTCCACCGCCACCGGACTTGGTTTGGGAGCGTGGGCGGCACTCGCCGCGGAGAGTGCAGCCTTCGCTGCATTTCTTGGCCCACTCGGCGTGGCACTGCTGATCGGCGGAGTCACCGCGATTCTCATATCCGTCGCGGTTATTGCGTTGACTGGCCCCAATAGCACTATGAAGGAAATGCAGGAAGAACTGGAAACGGCGGTAGACAAGGAGTTCGGAAAGACCGGCAATCGGGGTGGCGCTGGGGAGACTCCGAATTCGCTAGACCGATTCCGCCGCGCCATGAACAAGGTTCTTCAGAACCTGAGCAATGCCGCAGTTGCGCAATGACTCCCGGCAAAGTTTCCCTGAGGAGGGCGGTCGATGCCTAAGACGCATGAAGTTGAGCAGGGCGATTACCTTGCGCTCATCGCGGACAAATACGGTTTCAGTAGCTGGGAGGACATCTGGGAACACCCGAAGAATGCCGAATTAAGAAGCCGGCGCCCAAATCCGAACGTACTGTACCCTGGAGACAGCTTATTCATTCCTGATAACCGGGTGAAGGAGGAGAGCTGTGCCGTCGACCAGGTGCACCTCTTCAAAGTCAAACGAGCCACAACCTTCCTGCGTCTGATCATAAAGGATGACGAGGGGCACCCATTTTCAAACGTAGACTACACACTTAGAGTGGCTAGCGCCAAGTTCAAAGGGAAGACAGATGGAAATGGGCAGCTCGAACATAAAATTCCCGTGGGAGCACAGACGGCAGACCTCACGCTAGACAAGATCGGATTGGTCTGGAACCTAAAGATCGGTCATCTGGATCCTATCGAGGAGAGGATCGAAAACAAGGAGTTGATTTCAGGCATACAGGCTCGGCTGAATAATCTTAGCTATCACTGCGGGGCTGTAGACGGCATCGCGGGTCCCAAGACAAAGGAGGCAATACGGCGATTCCAAGCACGTGTATTGAAGCACGAGAATCCCAGCGGCGAGCCGGATGCAGAAACGCGGGCAGCATTGATGAAGGAACACCTGTCGTGATGCCGTCGTTGGAGAGACTCCACAGGTAAAAGCGGCTCAACGAACCTGGATCTCCGCGACAGTCAGAAATGATAAAGAGGGCCCGACGAGTATTCGTTTCGTCTAACTCAAGCCAAACCCATGGAGGGCGAGCATTGTGGCTATCCACGAGTGTTCGTTGCAAAGTTAGCCCCGCCTCCAGTCCGGCGCGTCGCGGTTGAGGAAAGAAACTTTGCAGGTGCCAGCGTCGATGCCGGTGATTTTGGCGCGGCCGCGACGGTCGAGGCTGCCTTCGACGATGGTGCCGTCGGGAAGGGTGACGCGGTAGTCCTCGTAGGGGACGTGTTTGCCAAGTTCATCGACCAGTTCGATGGCGATCCAGTGTTTTTTTTCGGGAGAAACGGTTTGATCGGGAGTTGGTGGGGAGCCACAGGATTGGCACGGAGAGCCTGCGGGGGCGGGGCTCATGTTTTGATTGGCGTCGTTGGACGCGTTGTTGAGAGCGTTGCCAGGACTGCTCATGATTGTTTTCTCGGCTGAGGGCTATTTTCCTTTTTTTTGGCGGCTTTGTACAGGCGCTCGATTTTCGAGGATGGATTTCTGATGGACTGATTCTGGAGGATGTCTTGCGCCCAGGGGAGATTGAGATCTTTGTCGAAGTCGCGGCCGTAGAGAACCATGAGGTCGATATACTTGCACACATCGCGTTCGGAAATGATGCGGTGGGCGGCGGCGCGCTGCGTGCCGTATTGGATGGTTTCGCGGAGCTTTGGTTCGCCGAGGGATTCGGATTGTTCGGGGAACACTTTTTTTATATGGGCGAGCATGCGCTCTTCGAACGCCTTTTTTCCTAGCGGACCGAACACGGCGATTTGTTCTTTGCGGATGGTTAGCATGGATTCACTTATAGCCTCTGCAAGAGCACGTTGAGCAGGGCGCGGATAGGATTGCTGGCGCGTGCATGTGGAGCGAGAGAGTCGGCGAGTTGTGATACTCAGGCGGCCGCAAGGTGGAGCTCCTTTTGGGCGGCGCCTTTGGGGCCGCGGGTGAAGTGGAGCGCTGTTGCAGGATCTTCGGCTTCCATTAGGAAGTGTTTTACGGGGCCGAAGAATTGAGTAATTTCTTCGGGGAGACAGGTGGGGAGGAAGAGGCGGAGGACGCGGGGGTCGTAGTAGCGGAAGTAAACTTGTGTGCCGTCGGGGAGTTTGACGGTTAGGAAATGGCGGAAGTGGGTGCGGAGATCTTTGAGAGGCGTGTCGGAGGTGAGGAAAACGCCCCAGCTTTTGGACCAGGCTTGATGAACGAGGGTGTCGAGAAGAGCAGATTTTTGCGGCACGCGAATTAGATAAGGCGCGAAGTGCGCGAGCTGCGCGCCCTGTGCGCCTTCGTAGAGCGATTGATACTCTTCTTTGGATTCGAGGATGACTTTTAGGACGCTGGGCTCGCGAGAGGCATCGAGCAGGGCGTAGAGCGGCTGGAAGTCTTTGGCGAGGAGATCTTGCAGGCGAGGTTGGCGTGGAGCAAGAGGCGGGGGCTTGGGAGTTTGCTGCTGCGGCGCTGCCGGCGGGAATTCAAATTGGGGAGCGCGGGCGGGAAAAGAAGGTAGACCTCCGTACAAGCGGGGAGTTGGTGCGACAACGGCGGGAGTTTGTTCGGGTTTGGATTGGGGCTTGAGCAGCGGATTTGGAGCTGCGCCCGATTCTGGTTTGCGTTCTGGGATGGCAGGTGAAGCGAGAAATGATTCATCGGGGAACATGCGAATCACGAAGACGGTGTTGCCAGCGCGGATTTCGTCGCCGTTAGCGAGAGTGGCTTCTTTTACGCGCGCGCCATTGAGGAAGGTGCCATTACTGCTGTTGAGGTCGAGGAGGCGGCAGCCTTTTTCGCTCTGTTCGATGGCGAAGTGAAGGCCGGACATCTGTTTGTCGTCGGGAAAAAGATGATCGGCCTTCGCGGTGCGGCCAATGCGCAGGGACTGGCCGTGGCTCAGGGGAAATTTGGCGCCAGCCTTTGAGCCGGAGCGGATCTCGAGAACGGCTTTCATGGCAGCCTCGACGAAACCGCAAACAGCGCAAGACTTATTTCATTGAACGGCATATTGCTGGCGTATCCGCTTGTATTCTTCCGCAAGGTCGTGGTCCGCAAAACCAAGAGAGGCCCAGCTGCGCAGACACTTGATAGCTTGCTCGCGAAGGGCCCGGCGGGAAGCCTGTACCGGCTGCTCGGAAGTGTAGTGCAGAACGAGAGACAGGCTGCCGAGATTCCGGAGAGCCAGTCCGTGATCAGCCTGGCCGGAAAAAGAAGTGCAAAGGAGATCGAGAGCAGCGCTGCTGTGCGCTTCCCACCTATTTTGCGTGATGTTGAAGGCAACGAAGCCAAAGGTGAAGGCGCGAACATCCGGGGAAAGGCTGGCCTGCATGAGGATGTTCCGAAGAGCAGGCTCGAAATCCTGCCAAGGGGCCCCGGTATGTGCGAGCGAGCGCAAGGCGACACGATAGCCTTCGCTCACTGACCCGGAGGCGAGGTAGGCAAGCCAGCGCTGAATCCGCTCCTTGGGATCGGTGAGGCGCTGGATGGATACGATGTCTTTTACAAGCGCAGCAAGATCCTGTTCGCCCGTTCCCCCCGGCAATACTTTGTGAATGGTTTGGGAATCCGCGCCAGAGAAAAATAGGACGACAGCCCCGTCGGGTACGAGCTCACCGTAATCCTGTTCCCAGCGAAGGTTCTGCGTGGGAACGGGTGACATAAAGGAGTGTTCGATTCTAGAAAAGGAAATGGGCTTGGAAACCGGGGAGCCTTTTAGAGTTACAGGGTCCGCCAGTTCCGCTGTAATTTTCCACTCGAGAGGAAAGCCGTCCGGGCCGGGCTGAGAGACTTTCAAAACGTCTTTATGATAGTGCGAAACGTGGCCCGCGATGATCGTGGAACTTGAGGTGACGAGAGTTTCGGGACCAATGCGGAAGATCTGGTCAGCCCGATCCGCCGCAGCATCATTCGGCAACATGTGGCCTCCTAAGAACAAGATCGCGAGTAGAGCGAGTGTGCGCATAGTTTCAGATGGGTGGCTCAGCAATGATATTCGACGTTTGCGAGGTATTAAAGAACGGGTCCGCTAGATTGGGGGACGTGGGCCCCTTGCCAACTCCAACTCCCCCGATCTGAACCGGACTAGAAGCAGGCGAGCAACGGCTTCCCACAGCTTTGGTAACGTCGACGGTCACGTCGAGGTGCATGGACCAATCGAAATGACGGAGATAAACGAAAGAGCCAGGAATATCGAAGAGAGCCCAGTCGATGCACTGGACAACGAGCCAAGCGGTGAAGCTGTTGGAGAAAAAGATTTGGCGAAGAGCGCCGCCGGGTGAGCCAGCGCGGGGATCCTGCCAACCGGCCGGCAAAGAGGGGCTGTCCTCGTGATGCGCAGTGGCCTTATCGCCGTCCTTAAGGAAGCCCATTACGAAAGGCTCATGGTAAAAGGGTTTTTGGGCATCGGGATCCCAAACATCTCGGATGGGCATAGGACAAGACCAGGTGAGAAGAGCTTTTGCAAAACGGATGCGGCGGTCGTTGGTAAGCATGGTCTGAAGCCAGCCGACCTGGAAATTCGTGGCGCAATCGTCTTTTCGAGGGCAGGACGGATCGAGCTTAATCTGGACCTCGGGATCCGTCTTCATTTCCGGGAGACCGGTAGCTGAATCATTCCAGAGAGTGACACCGGCGGGTCGTTCGTTGCCGCCCGCGGCGACTCTGCCGCTAGCGACGACGTCGTTGGTGACGACAAAGTCGATCGCGTGAATGGTGACAGGCAGATTGGCAACGGCGCTGCCCTGGGCAGTAAAGTATTTGAGGGTAACGGTGGCCTTCTGAGCGGGAATACTAGCCTTGTCGTTGTCCGGTTTGAAACTGCGCAGAAAGACGGTATCCCCTTTTTTCGCGGGCTTGCCTTTGGCGTCGACGAGGTCGGCTCCGGTGACGGACCATTCAAAATCTCCGCCCACAGGCGCGCCGACTGCATGGAGCTTAAAAGTGTGGCCGGGACAAGCAACGGCGGCTTCGGGAATGATTTTTACGGAAGGAGGAAGAACGGCATCGCAGGGAGAAGAGTCTGAAATGCGCTGGTAAAAGCGGCAGGCGAAGGTGTCGTGCGTATCTTCAAAGTGGCGCTCCTCGCCCGAGAGGCGCCGGGAGCGGCGCTGATCCCCGGGATCGGAGCCGCCCCAAAAGCGTTTTTTGCAGGCCGCGGGACCTTCGGTCGCGGTGGGGCAGGGCCATTTCGCTGGGTTGATGCGGCTGCCCTTGCGGAACATGAGGATGAGGACGCGGCGGTTGGGTGAGTTGGCGACGTTGCGTTCGTCCAGGGTGGCCTGGTTCGCGGGATCTTTTTTGTCTCCTCGCCCGGCTTTATCGAATCTGTCCTGATCCTCTTTCGAGAAGAGGAGCAGAGGATTGAATTCGCCGCAACCTTGATAGTCGCCCTTGCCACTGGCATCGGCACCTCGAGCAAGAAAATCGGTTTTGGCGAGTTTTAGAGCCGGCGGACAGAGCTTCTGTAAATAGGCCTGGATGAGGGCGGGGTCCTGGGTTCCGGCGGGCAGGCCGGTGAAACTCTGCATCATGTCGCGCTGATTCGATCCCCAGTTCTCCTTGCCGGCGTTGTCGCGCCAGAGCTTGAGAGCCGTGCCGGAATCAGTATTGAAAATCAAGAGAGCGTAGATGGCCATGGCACGGCGGCCGCTGAGAAGCTTGTTGTAGTCATCGGTACCGACGGGGTCAGCATGGCCGAAGACGGAAAGGGGGCAGCCCGGATGCGCCTGGACGAGGCTGATGAGATTCAGCAATTCGGAGCGGATATCGTTGGGTGCGCCAGCGGAGGCCGCGGAAGGGTCGGCAGCAACGAAGGATGAGTCGAAGGCGAAGCGGATGTCGTCGACGCGCCAGCAGGCGATGGGAATGAGGGGAAGGCGGGTGTTATTGAACTCCTCAGCCGTTGTGGGAGCGACAAAGAATGTAGGCGAGTCTGCAGAGGGATGGAGGCCATGGACGCCGCCGTCAGAGGCGCCGTGAATGACACCTTTTTTATCGTCGGCCATAATCAATCAGAACGGAGTCTCGATTTCCGCCGATGGAGCGAAGCCAAAATCCGGCGGCGTTAACATCCGTGCACCTGTTTGAGCTTGGATTGGGTCTGAGGGCCGCAATCGCCGTCAACTTTGAGACCGTAGTCGCACTGAAACTCTTCAACGGCGGATTGGAAGGCATCCGCGTCGGAGCCGTCGACATTGCCGGCGAAATAGCCGAGATTATTGAGGCGGGCGACTTGGCCGGAGATTTCGTCGATGGGATCGAGATGGCCGATCTTGATGGAGATCACTTCGTTCGCGAAGGGAGTCTGATCGCCGCGGATGGTGAGGACACCCTCTTTGGCATCTAGGGGGATCTCTTGTTCGAGCTTGCCATTACCGTCCGAAGTTAGCTGATACACCTGGCCGTCGATCAGCAAGGCGCACTGCGCGCCGGCGATGGGCTTTTCGTAGATGTCTTCGAGGACGAGGCGAAGCTTCAGGGGCTTTGTGTCGACCGTAAAGGTGTGGCGTTTGTCAGTGGGGCCGGATTCTTGCTTTTGTTCCATGTCGGGGATGAAAACTTGATCGCCGGGAAGCAACACGTTGGGATTCTGGCGCTGTTTCTTGAGATCGGCGTTGTTGGGATGGTCCCAGATGACGGTGTAATCCGTGAAGCCATTGTCCTTGGCGATTTTCGAGAGGTGATCGCCTTGTTGGACGGTGTAGAAGTCAGGCATCGTTGCGACCTCGCCGGAGTTCGAACTGTCGAAAAGTCTCCATAAGTTTAGAAAGAAGATTATTTTTTGCGCCAGGATTTTTTGTCAATATTTGGAAAGGAAACTTTGCAATTGCCGGGATCGAGCCCATCGACACGCGCCTGGCCCTGTGAATCAAGGTTACCCTCCACCGAAGAACCGTCCGGAAGTTCGATGCTGTACGGCTCGCCCGGAACCGGTTTGCCCGCTTGATCGAGCAATTCGATTTCAACCCAGTGGCCGGTTTGTGAGGCGGCAGAACCTGCCGCTTTGGATAAGGACTCTCAACCGGGACAAGGGTGAATGAAGGGCATGCCGGTCTGCGCGGCTTGTGCGAGGGCTTCGCCAGCAGTGCCGGGGCTGCCGGAGGAGGACGACGGGCCAGTGGTGCCGCTGCCGCTCATGGCTTGCGCGAGCAGAACCATAGGAGGGACTGGCGGGACGACTGTAGGCGAGCCCATGCCGACTTCGCCGATCATAACCGTGGGACAGCCCATGATGATGGGATTTACGGGGCCGAGGGCGAGGCCGGGAATTTCCGTGACGATATCGCCCAGGCGGCAGGCCATCATGTTGTTGATGAGGACAGTGGGGCTGCCCATCATGACCATGCCGACGCCGTCGGCGCCGCTGATGCTGACGGCGGGACAGGCGTGCTGGTCGATCATGGCGCGCCAAGCAGGGAGGCCGCCGATGAGGACGTTGACACTGCCGGGGCCAGGCATGAGAGGCATGCCGTGAGTGGTGGGGTCGAGTATGCGCGCTGCTGGAGGCATGGTGCGTTCTCGTAACTACTGGTTGAGTTTTCCGCCTTTCGTGCCATCGTCGGCGGTGTCTGGATCCTTGGGATCGTCGGGATTATCCGGACTGTCGGGCGAAGCGGCGTTTGCAGACTGAGCGCTTCCCGGCGCGCCACCGCTGTTGATCAGGACCATGGTGCCCTGAATGGAAACGCCGGCAGGACCAATGTCAATGAAACCGCCGGGGCCAACCAAGGAAAGCTGCATACCGGCTTGAATCACGACGTTCATGCCACCTGTAATATAAACCGCTTGAGCGGCGGACACCACGTCGTTCGCGCCAATTTGGGCGTTTCTGTTCTGGCCGATGGTGATGGAAACGCTTTCGCCAACGGCCGTCTTTTGGTTCTGGCCGATGGTGATCGATTCATTGTTGGCGACTTGCTCTTTGCGATTGCCTCCGATCGTGATGGATTCGTCCGAGCCGACCTGCTCCATGTGCTTGGCGCCGATCTGGATGGAGGTGTCGCCGGCAATCTTTTCGAGGAATTTGCCGTCAACCTGGGATTGTTTGTCACCGCCCACTTTTTCAAACTGGCTGGACGCCACAACCATGTGGCGATTGGC
>Ga0209166_10002931_pt1 | contig 12583 bp, 11 predicted proteins | sample Coa_R1_3_FD_187151 | JGI IMG/M metagenome (GOLD analysis project Ga0209166, IMG submission 187151) | Surface soil microbial communities from Centralia Pennsylvania, which are recovering from an underground coalmine fire - Coalmine... | ecosystem: Environmental > Terrestrial > Soil >... | reverse complement strand
TATGCAGGGACGAAGTGGGCGCGCCCAAACTCCAGTCCCGCAACAGGCCCAGGCAGCGCCAGCATGGGTTAGATGGAAGAGAATGCTGGCGCAACCTTGCTTCAGTCCCGCACCTGCGGGACGGCTCGGAGTAGCCCGCCGTTTCAACGGCGCGGGAGCGGAAAGCACCCTTTTTTGAGTCCCGCTTTGCGGGACGGCTGCGCCAGGCGCGGGATTTCAATCCCGCCAGCAGAAGCCTAAATGAATCTCCTCAGCTCCTGCTGTTGTTCTTCGCTTAAATACTTCTTTCCGAACATAAAAATATGGCCATCCTCCGACTGAATAATGAATACTTGCTTACCCTCGCCCTTTAGCAGCACGCCGGGCCAGCGTACCCTCCAGCTGCACAGGTCGCCGGTGACTTCGAAACCTTCCTCATTCACATCGGCCAGGAACTTCTTACCGAACAATTCAAGGCCCGAATAACAATGGCGAAGGTATCGTTTGGGAAAGAAATTTGACATGGCGAAGTAAATCCACCAAACGCCGGTGACGATGAGCAAAATCGGCCCAAAGTCGAGCTCATATTTGTTCCACGCGACAACAAAGTAGAGAGTCGCCAGCAACATACACCAGGTTCCAGCTTTAACAGGTTTGTGAGCAGCGCTCAATTTCCAGTATAGAAGTTGGGATGCAATGTAATCATCAACAGTGATTTTGTATTCAAATTGCATGTGATTCAGCACACTCTCGTACACACTTGTTTAAAACTTAAGGATGAATCGTACACCCGTCTGGTGCCACCTTGCATATCCGCTGAAAGCCATCGATGCAACCAAAGATTTGTATCAGGGCATGGCTTGAGCCATGCCGCACCAATGTTAAGAATGGTTCGGGCTTCAGCCGCTGCATACAGAGATTTGCCTCGCGCAATTCGGGCGTAAAAGAAGTCCCGAGCCATGCAGCATACACCTTGTAAGCCAGATATGGCAGGACGCAATGGACAATTCAAAACTCCAGTCCCGCAACAAGCTAGGCACGGCGCCAGCATGGTTGGGATGGAAGAGAATGCTGGCGCAACATTGCTTCAGTCCCGCACCAGCGGGACGGCTCGGAGTAGCCCGCCGTTTCAACGGCGCGGAAGCGGAAAGCAATCTTTTTGAGTCCCGCTTTATCGGGACGACTGGCCAAGCGCGGGATTTAAATCCCGCCAGCAGAAGCCTTACCATCCTCTACGAAAGTTCCACGCCATCCGCGAGTTTTTCGAACCATTCCGGATGGATGGCATCGATCAACCAAAGATTTGTATCAGGGCACGGCTTTTAGCCGTGCCGCACCGATGTTAAAAATGGTCTGGGCTTCAGCCCCTGCATAATGGGGCTTCACTCGATTATCGAAGGGGCGCAAATCAGAAACATAATCTATTTCAAGCTGTTTTGAGTCGGACATGCTCCCATTTTTTTAATCCTCGGGAAATATTGCAGGCACGATTTAGTTGAGGCTTTCTGACCAAAAATGTCGCCATAGTCAATAACCAGAAACGCGAAGAGATGCTTTTTTTAGCCATGATGTCTTGCAGTTCGTCTTCACGAAGAAGGCGATTAGGATTATCTTCAAGCCATTCCTCTTCTGGTCCGCGACTTTGTCCAGATCCCTGAAATGTAACGCTCGCTAGCCTGACAGAATCTTGGGAAGCACTTATATTTGGCGCGAAATCCTGTTCCAGTATCATTGTTATCCCTCCAGTTTTAACGTCAATGGCGGGAGTTTGCCCTGTATTTTTGAACCAATAAGTTATCTTTACTGGGTGATTAGCGGTCAACGGTTCTGCCAAAATAAATTGCTCTGGAGCCAAATATGCACGTTGCCCCATATGTACTTGATCCTCGGTTAATTTGAGATTGTTGTGTCAGGTTGTTTGTGTGATGAGTTTCGTATACATATATTAACAATCCAATGAGCCCAATAACCTCGATCCAGAACTTAATATTTTCTCTATTGTTGTTATGTTTAAGTCGCGAGAAAATATTTTGCTGGCCATCGAACTTCTCGTCCGTCATCGTAATGTTTTTCGCAACATCACCATCGCGATGTTGATGCGGTTTGTGCTGTGCCGTCTTTGATCTTCGTTTGGACATAAGAATGCCGCGCAAATTTACCAAAAGACTTAAAATTAGGGTCATTAAGGCGCGTCAGATATAAATTACTGGCAAATACGAGATCGAGAAGCGCTAATGAATTTGCTATGGTCAACAGGGAAATGAAGCCTCATACACATATGCACCCAACAAAAAAGAAACTCATCTATTTGGATACCATGCTGTGGAACAAGCTCTGTGACGAGGATGCGGATTCGGTTAATATCGTCAACCAGCTATCAAAAAATAATGCTGAAATCGTCCTGAGCACACAAATTATTTACGAAATGGCAAAGACGTTTGTGAGTCAGAAATCTGCAGCACGAGAACGGGCTATCAGACTATTCTCATTCTTTGCTCCATTCACCAGATTGCACACGCGGTGTATGAATATGAATCCGAGCATTCTGGCAGAGGAAGCGCACTTTGCGGCAGGTGGACAAGAATCAATAAATATCTTTCTTGGTGATAATGATTATCGAAGTATGGTAGAAGAAGTGGAAAAATTAAGCAAAGGAATATTTGAATCTCGTGTTCAAGTTTTCATTGCTAGTCGTGAACGACAAGCCTCGGATTTGCGGGTAGGAACATTGAATCATATAGCGAGCTTAGGCCGAAACCAGCTGGCGCTGCTGAAATCAGCTCATGATCCGGAGAGTTGGTTGATAGAAGCAAAGAAAATATTTGGACGGCAGCTCATCCGTGAACATCTGGTACTGCGATTTCCCGATGAACCTGTAAAGCGGATGACATATGTTGCCAAACAAATAATTTCTTCGCGTGCATGTCGATTATCGCATGCGGTCGTTGCGGCTGATCTGTATGTTCACTTTCGTGCTGCTCGGAACGATGCTATTCCACGTGACTTACTGCCTGATTTGGATCATATGGTGAATGCATCTCATTGTGATCTCTATTTGACAGCAGAAGCAGGTCAAGGCAAGTACGCTCACTTTGTTCTTAGAAATACAATAGTAGCCGTTTATGATGGAAGTAGCAGAGTGATCGATTGGTTGTTTTCGGTAATTTCTAAGATGAAACCATAAGGCTGTGGATTCATCATCGCTTTACCCAGGCTAACCACTAATCCCAGATAATTCCTGGTCCAGCCAGACAAAGAGCAGAGTCAGCCGAATGTGCCCCAGCACGAACTGTTTTCCTCCGTGGCCACGTCGTTGTGCGAAAAGTAGAATGCGTCCACCAGAATTCTCGCGGTGTAGTAGATCGTCAGGCCGTATGCTGCGTGTCTTGATGTGTCTTGCGCTGTCTATGTTTTAAGTTCGTCAAACCGCAGGGCGGCCCGGGCGTATCTCATTTTCCGGGCTGCCCCTGTTGGAACACCTGCGTTAATTTTGCGGACTGAAAACGGCTATCCCCTGCGGCTGGTGCCGACCGGGACGGCCAGTTGAATCGGAGCGTGGTCCTCGGCCAATGTTCCGTCGGGCCGAACCGTAAAGATATGCAGTGCATTACCCTGACCTTCGGGAATGAACTTCGTCGCTCGCTGGCTCAGGTCGTAAATGGAGACGGTTGAGAAAGCTTGGCCCACACATGCCACGCCACTAATCCCAGATAGCTCCCGGCCAGCGCGACAAAAAGGAGAATCAGCAGAATGTGTCCCAGCACAAACTGTTTTCCCTGGGGCCAGTCGCGGTGTGAAAAGTAGAATGCGTCCACCAGAATTCTCGCGCTCCAGTAGATGCCGATGAACAGGGCCAGGGCCAGAGCGGCGCGGTCGCCGCGCAGGAATTCTTCGTGCAGCGCCAGGGAGAGCGTGCCAAAGGCAATGATGGTGAGCGCGGTAAAGCCGCCATACACCCACATCAGTTTGCGGTTAAAGGGCGTGAGCTGCCGCAGGTCCTGTTTCCAGTTCAGCCGGAATGGGACCTGAAAGGTCCCCAGCAGCAGGGCGAAGTGGCCGGCGGCCGCCAGCCAAAGATCAAAGCTGAAGAATTGCCTAAGTGAAGTGGTCATAGCGCGTGAATGGCCTCCATAAAAGGGAGAATCACCCGGCACACAAAAGGCCGGTGGAAGAGCCAGAACGCCGGAGCTGCGGTCACCACGGCCATCCACAGCCAGCCGCGAAATCCAGCGCGCAGCCCCAGTTGCCGCCCCAGGCGCGAACGCTCCAGCGCGACTCCGGCGCCCTGCAGAGCAAAATAAAGCGTGGGCAGTCCGTAGCCTCCGCGTGCCGGCAGCGAGATCACCAGATCGTGCAGCAGGCCGGACACCAGGAAGACCAAAGAACCTGCCGCAGCCACTCCCGTTTTTCTGCGCAGTGGGCGAAACACCAGATCGTGCGCCAGCTGGTGGAAGCCGGTGTTCCATCTTTTGCCCCAAAACTCGCTCAGCGAGCGGGAGGCCAGGGGAGAATTCATCAGCAGCGGGCGGGCCGCAATCCCGAAGCTCTGCCACAGCAAAGCGGCAAGGTGAAAAGCGCCAAAATGCAGCAGCAGTATCGCGCCCAGCATCCCCGTCCATCCCCGAAGCAGCGGGAGATCCGCCGGAAGCGCCCGCGCCGCCATCCACAGCAGCATTCCACCCAGGGTGGTCTTCGCCGCTGCCCAAAGCCAGTCTGCAGGGCGCGGCGTGCCCGCCCGCCGGTCGTTCTGCAGTCGGCCGTCTTGCAGAAACGCCGCTGCATCCATCCCTGGCCAGGCTGCCAAATATGCCAGGGAACGCCCGGCGCTATGGGGAACAGCCGCCCGCGCCGCCCACCACGTTCGCCACTTGCATGCGGCATAGATGCTCAGGGCCAGTGTCCACATAAAAGCCCACGCCGGCAGGTGATCGCGCGCGGCGAGGGCGCTCAGCGGCAGCGCCAACAGCGGCAGCCAGCCCAGCCACGGCGCGCGTGGACCAGGCGGCGTATCGTCAGCCTGCCTCATGTTTTGCCCGGCCCATGCTGTAACCGCACCACCATTTCGTGGCCGCTGGCGCGCTTGAAAAGTCCCGCGAATGCCTGCCCGCGCCAGCGGTTCCATGCCATCACCCGGCCAATCCGCGCATTGCCGCTTCTTCATCAAGATGTCTCTGCTTGAACATGTTCAACATAGTGTGATTCCGATCATGCGTCAAGCACAAAGTTGAACATGTTCACTATTTCATCTCGGGAAACAGGACGATATGCGGCTGCGCACTTTGGTGCAATGTGAACGCCGTCATTTGCTCTGTCTGCCGGTTATATATCGGTCTGGTTGGCCGTGGCCGTACGTACAGTGCCTGTTTTCCGTGCAGGGACGGGGATTAGGGGACAATTCGTAATCTTTTTCGCAAGCTGAACTCCTGCGATGCTTGACGCATGGCTCACTTCCCCCAATCCAACAGTAAAGTTCGCGCACCCCGGGTCAGCATACAGGGTGAGGAATCGGTGAAAGTCAACCTTGGAAGTATGCAGGTATCTGCTCGGCTGCGCCGCCTGTCCATGACCGGAGGGCTGGCCGAGTTCGACAGGAACATAGGCCCGGTGCCGCTGGCGGAACTTGCCTTCAGCACTCCCGCTGGCCCTTTCAGCGGACTGGTGGAGTTTCTCCAGCCGCCCCACAAAGACAAGCCGTTGATGCGCCCGTTTCGCTTTATTGCTCTCGATGAAGAGCATCACGGGCGGCTGAAGACGGTCCTGCGCAAGATCGGCTTTTCGCGCTAGCTTTTCCAGGTGGACGATTTACGCATCGTCGTCCACCTCGGCTTTTTGCCGGATCAGCTCTTCAATCGACTGCACCAGAATTTTGCCCACCGAGCTTAGCTCCTCGCGCGCCGCCCTGGCCAGTTTGCACAGCACCTCGTCGCCTTCGGGTGTAATTTCCAGCACCACCTGGCGGCGGTCCGAACTCGAGCGGGAGCGGCGGATCAGATTGCGCTGCTCGCAGCGGTCCAGAAGTTCCACCATGCTGTTGTGGTTTACCTGCATTCTCTCCGCGATCACGCCTACGGTCGCGGTCTTGCCTTCCGGCAGGCCTTTGATGGCCAGCAGCACCTGATACTGCTGCGGATTCAGCCCCTCCGCCCGGACCTCATCCTCCATGTGACGGAGAAACTTGCGCAGCTGGTAGCGAAATTCCGCCAGCGCATTGTATTCAGCTTGTTGTAGCGGCCGGGCTGGGCGTTTCATGTTGACTGCGTCATCTCCGTATTCACTTGTGATTTGCCGTCGCGCTGTTGTCAATCACCATGCCAGACGGGAGCATCATAGCCAGTGAACCGGCATCTTCTGTGCGCAATTGCGGCGCAGGTGCGGAGTCTGGGAGGGGGACTGCGGCCAAAAATTACGCCTGGAATCTGTTACGGCAAAGAGCCTAACACAAGGCCCATTCCGCCGGCAGTTCCAGGCTGAATCAGTCGCATAGGATAAAAGAAAGTAGTTTAGCTGCCGGCTTTGGCGGCTGCCTTCTCCGTGCGGGCCTTGATGTATGCTTCCATCCGTTTGATCCGCTCTTTGCCTTTGGCCGATTTGGTGACGACTTTTTCGATATTCACGGCAAAGTTGGCATCGAAAAAATCCTTGCGAAACTGGGGCAGGTAGTTCTTGAATTTCACGTAAAGAAACCAGGGCTCACCGTTGGTTTGAAAAAATATGTCTTCACTGATGGCGCCGCTCAGCACAAAGGTGCAGGCCATCTCCCAAAAAGACAGTGCCTGGCGGCCCCAGGCGTTGCGTTCCGTGCCGGACTCAAAGAAGAGTCCGCTAAACTCCTCGTAATTGCGCGGCCAGAATTCGCTTGCCATAAACTTGCGGGCATTGCGCAAACACGGTTCCTGGCGCAGTTCGTAGAGATGCAGCAAAATCTTTGCTTCTTCGGCCGGGTTGCTCTTTTTAGCCATTCATCGCTCCTTGATTGATTATGCCACGGCCACCGGGGCAGGCAGCGGGCGGGAGTATTCGCACTTCACTTTCGGCGCTTCTTCCTCGGCTTTGGCCTTCTTGCCGCGTTTCTTTGGCTTCTCGTCTTCTTCTTCGGCCGATTTGCGCGTGCTGTTCGGGCACATAAGCACGCTGCCCGATTTCAAATGTTTTTCCACCAGATACGGACTGCCGCACTCCGGGCACGGCTCCGCCACCGGCTTCCACGCCGAGGTGAACTCGCACTTCGGATAATTCGAGCAGCCGTAGAAAGTGTTGCCGCGGCGGCGGGCTTTCTTCTCGACAATCTCGCCCTCTTTGCACTGCGGGCACTTTACCCCGATAAAGTTCTGCTTGATGTATTTGCAGTCGGGATATCCGCTGCAGGAAACGAATTCGCCATACCGTCCGTGGCGCAAGACCAGATTGCGGCTGCACTGCGGACAGGTTTCTTCAAGGGCCACGTCCGGCACGCGCTTGCCCTGGTCGAGCCGCCGCGTGGTCTTGCAGTCCGGATAGCCGGTGCAGGCCATGAACTGGCCAAAGCGCCCGCGCTTCAGCACCATCACGCGCCCGCAGTTGTCGCAGTACTCTTCCTGCGAAGTCTCGGGCATTTCCGCCGTGTCGAACTCCGGCAGGTTGACGGGATTTTCCTTGGTGAAGGTGCAGCTCGCCGGATCATCTTTTTTATAGGCGCTGCAGGCGTAGAACGAGCCGTGCTTGCCCCACTTGAGCACCAGCGGAGAGCCGCAGCGTTCGCACTTTTCGTCCGTCGGCTTCTCCATCCGCTTGATGTTTTCCATGTGCTCTTCGGCGTAGCGGAGGTCTTTCTCGAATTTCTTGTAGAAATCGCCGAGGGCCTGCGTCCACTTTTCCTTGCCTTCTTCGATCTCGTCCAGCTCTTCTTCGAGATGCGCCGTGTAGGCGGGATCGAAAATTTCGGCAAAGTTCGCCACCAGCAGGTCGGTGACCACCAGGCCGGTTTCCGTGGGGATGAACTTGCCGCCCAGCTTCTGGACGTACTGCCGCTCCTGAATGGTGGAAAGAATCGTGGCGTAGGTCGATGGCCGCCCGATGCCGCGCTCTTCCAGTTCCTTCACCAGCGAAGCTTCATTGAATCGCGGAGGCGGTTCGGTGAAGTGCTGCTCCGGTTTTAGCTCCTTGAGCGTAAGCGCCTGGCCGATTTCCAGTGACGGAAGCTTGTGTTTGAGCGCCTCGTCTTCCTCGTCCCGGACGTCCTTCGACTCTTCGTACACTTTCAGGAAGCCTTCGAATTTCAGCACCGAGCCGGTCACGCGGAAGGTAAACGATTCGCTGGCCGCTTTGGCTTCAATGTCCACGCTGGTCTGGTCGAAGACCGCCGGCGTCATCTGCGAAGCCACAAAGCGCTGCCAGATCAGCTTGTAAACCTTGTATTCGTCTTCCTGCAAATAACGCTTGATCTGGTCGGGATGGCGGGCTACCGACGTGGGGCGTATGGCTTCGTGCGCTTCCTGGGCCGCCTTTTTGGATTTGTAAAAGTTCGGCGTCTCCGGCAGAAAATTTTTGCCGTAGGCAGCCTCGATCTCCGTGCGGACCTCGGCCAGCGCGTCATTGGACACGCGCACGGAATCCGTACGCATATAAGTGATGAGGCCGACGGAGCCTTCATCGCCTATTTCCACGCCTTCATACAGGCGCTGGGCGATCATCATGGCCCGCTTCACGCTGAAGCGCAGCTTGCGGGATACGTCCTGCTGCAGCTTGCTGGTAGTGAACGGCGGCGCGGGACTGCGGCGGCGCTCCTTTTTCTCTATATCGCGGACCGACCACCGTGCGGTTTCGAGCGCGGCCCGGATCTTTTCCGCGTCTTCTCCGTTGGTGATTTCGGTCTTTTCATTGCCGCGCCCGATGAAGCGGGCGTCAAATGCCGGCGGTTTGGAGCCGGAAAGCGCGGCGTCAATCGTCCAGTATTCCTGGGTGACGAATGCCTTGATCTCGCGCTCGCGCTCCACGATCAGGCGCAGGGCCACCGTCTGCACGCGCCCGGCGGAAAGGCCGCGGCGGACCTTGTCCCACAGGAGCGGCGACACCTGATAACCCACAATACGATCAAGCACACGGCGTGTCTGCTGTGCGTCCACCAGATTGCGGTCAATCTCCCGCGGGTGCTGGAACGCCTCCTGCACGGCCTTTTTCGTGATCTCGTTGAATGTCACGCGGTGCAGCGGAATGCCGCCGCCCTTTTTCTTTTTTCCCCCGCCATCGACCAGCTCTTCGGCGAGATGCGCGGCAATGGCTTCGCCTTCGCGGTCAGGGTCAGGCGCCAGATAAATGGCGACCGCGTCTTTCGCCAGCTTCTTCAGCTTGGCGATGACCTTTTCCTTGCCGGGTATTACGGCATACTCGGTGTCGAAATCACCTTCGATGTCCACACCAAGTTTGCTCTTGGGCAGATCTTTGATGTGCCCGAGCGAGGCCTCGACTTCATAGTCCTTGCCCAGGTATTTATTGATTGTTTTCGCCTTGGCTGGCGATTCGACGATGACAAGTGATTTAGGCAACGTTTATCTTTCCCGGTTTTGTGAATTTGAAGCTAACACGGAACGGCTTATGGCGACAAACCAATTGCCCCGAACGGCTTTTGGCCATTGGCTTTTGGCATCTTGCTGTTGCGACGAATTTTTGAACTTAGTTGCCAGATGCACGTGCCGCTTTCTCCTTAGGTGCTGATTCCAGTGTTGCAAGCAATGATGCGAGCATCTTGCGTACCCTTGTTAATTCTCCGGCAAATGCCCTGTGTTCATCTACAGGCAAATAACCGAGATCATGTGAGAGCAGCAGATGATAATCCAGTTCACTGGCTGATCCCATGGCTATCCTGACAAAGCGCGCGAACTCGGCGGTGGTTTGTCGTCCGCAGCCCTCGGCGAGGTTAGCTCCCACTGACGTTGCGGCCCTGCGCATCTGAGAAGTCAGGCCATAAAACTCTTCCCTGGGAAAGCTGCGGCTGCACCGATAAAGCTCCAGTGTCAACTTATGTGCTCTTTCCCAAACCAAATCCCGATAATTCCTCATCATCACCTCTGCCAAAAGCCAAAAGCGAATAGCCAACAGCCAGAAGTTACATGCTCCTCACAAACCTCTTTCCCGCCATTTGCCGGATCTTTCCGTTCAGCTCCAGCTCGAACAGCGCGGCGAATATCTCCGAGGACGAAAGCTGCGTCTCGAGCTTTTCCACGATTTCATCAATGTGGGTGGACTCGTCCTGCTTCAGGATGGCAAGCACTTTTTTCTCTCGCGGTGAAATCTCCTCATCGAACAGGCTGCCGGTTCTGGGTTTTTCTTCAGATGCGACCGGGCCGCGTTCGGATTCAAGCTGTTCCCGCACCTCGGTGGGCAGCTCCTCCCAAATATCCTCCCAGGTTGCCGTGAGCTTCGCGCCCTGTTTGATCAGCGTGTTGGGTCCCCACGAATTGCGGGAAGTCACGTTTCCCGGTACGGCAAACAGTTCACGGCTCTGCTCGAGCGCACAGCGTGCCGTGATGCGCGTTCCGCTGTACTCGCCCGCCTCTACCACCAGCACACCCAGGGAAAGTCCGCTGATAATGCGATTGCGAATGGGAAAATTCTGCGGCGCGGCAAACGTGCCCAGCGGAAATTCTGAGATCAGGGCGCCGCCAGAATTCACAATCTCTTCCGCCAGCTTTTTATTTTCTCGCGGATAAATCACATCCACGCCGGTTCCGAAGACGGCCACGGTTTTGCCTTTGGCTTTCACCGCGCCCTTGTGGCCAAACGTGTCCACACCCCGCGCCATGCCGCTGAAGATCACCAGGCCGCGTGCCGCCAGATCACACGCCAGCCGCTCCGCCATGCCCATGCCATAAGGAGAGGGATGGCGCGTGCCCACCACCGCAATGCCCGGCCGCGCCAGAGCGCCGGCGTCGCCACGAACGTGCAATACCAGCGGCGGGTAGTAAATTTCATTCAGCCGCACGGGCCACGCCGGATGATCCCGCGAGAGGATCTGCGTTCCGGCTGCCGAGGCTTTGGCCATCTCCTCGTGCGCCCGCTCCAGCGATTTTCCCAAAGCGATATGCTGGGCCGACTGCGCCTGCAGATTTAGCCCTTCCAACTCGGTAAGCGAAGCATGAAAAATGTCTTCGACCGAGGGAAACTTCTCAGCCAGCCTGCGGCCACGGGTTGGCCCCAGGCCCGGCGTGAGCGACAGCGCCAGCCAGTATAAGGATTGCGTGATTTGCAGACTTGTTCCAGACATGCAGCGCACCAACGAACTGTGGATGTAAACTTCGCGGACTGTACACGGATTGGAAAAACTCTGTCAACCCCGGCCAGAGCAGACAGCTTGATAAAATGGCTCTGCACATGCGCCGCCTCAAAATTTCCGCCATCAGTTTTCTCAACACCGCTCCTCTCATGTGGGACTTTGAAAATGGAGCCTCGGCTGCGCAGCTAAAAGAGAGCTTTGATGTCAGCTACACCATCCCCTCGCGCTGCGCGGAGGAACTGAAGGCCGGGAGCGCCGATATCGGAATCATTCCGGTCGCAGCATTCACAACCATTCCCGATCTGGTAGTGATTCCCGATGTGGCCATTGCAGCCAAAGACGCGGTACGCTCGATTCTGCTCATCAGCAAAGTGCCGCTCGATAAAATCCGCAGCGTGGCCACGGACAATTCTTCGCGCACCTCCGCTGCCCTCACGGAAGTTTTTCTGCGCAAATTCGTCGGCGTGGAGCCCGGGTTCACGCCCCAGCAGCCCGATGTACAGCAAATGCTGCGCTGGCATGATGCTTGCCTAATCATCGGCGACCCGGCGCTGCAGGCCGCCACCGTGGGCCGTTATGTCTATGATCTGGCCGAGCAGTGGCACCGCTGGACGGGGTATCCGTTTGTGTTTGCCTTCTGGACGGTGCGCCAGGCGGCGCTGCGCGAGTATTCCGGCAAGCTCGGTCTGGCTGAAGTTTTTCAGCAGTCACGCGACCACGGGTTACAGCACGTGGATGAGATAGCCGCCGACTGGGCGCCGCGCCTGGGACTGGAAAAGTCGCTGGTGCATGAATACCTGAGCCACAATATCGATTACTTCCTCGATGGCGAAAGCCTGCAGGGGCTCAGACTGTTTTTCCGTTATGCCGCTGAATTGAATGTCCTGCCGCCCGCGCCCGAGATCAGGTTTGTTCAGAAGCCTTCGCTTGTTCAGCAACCTTCGGCGGCCACACGCCTTTGAATCGGCGCCACAACACCCGCACTGAATCGCGCCTCTAAATCAGCAGCGGTATTTCCTTGATTTTATGGTTGTATATTCCGTGGCTGGCGTGGCTGGAACGCCTGGGTGGTCTGGGGCTGGTTTTGCTTGGCCTGGCGGACAACTCTTTGTTTCCACTGCCAGGCAGCATGGATGCAGCTACCATCATTCTTTCCGCGCGGCAGCCGGACTGGTGGCCCTATTACGCAGCCATGGCGACGGCTGGAGCGCTGGCCGGCGGATACGCCACTTATGCCCTGGGCCGTGAAGGCGGCGAAGCGGCGCTCGAAAAGAAACTCTCCAGAAAGAACGCGGATAAGGTTTACCGCACCTTCAACAAATATGGTTTTTTGGCGCTTTTTGTGCCCGCCCTGCT
>Ga0209166_10002930_pt1 | contig 12585 bp, 11 predicted proteins | sample Coa_R1_3_FD_187151 | JGI IMG/M metagenome (GOLD analysis project Ga0209166, IMG submission 187151) | Surface soil microbial communities from Centralia Pennsylvania, which are recovering from an underground coalmine fire - Coalmine... | ecosystem: Environmental > Terrestrial > Soil >... | reverse complement strand
GTCATCGGCTCCACCGGCATCTCGCAGACGTACGTCGTCTCCACCACGTGCTCTCTCAGGCACACCTGCCGCAGCGTGCCGATGTTCTCGGGATTCTGCAACGCCGCGTTCCAATCTGCCTCCGGCGTCATAAAGATTGTGACAGGCTTCTCCGCCTTGATATCCACGTGATTGTTTTGCCCGGGCGCATTCGGGCGGTACGTCCGCGCCGTATGATAATTCCCCGGGTCCAGCCGCACACTCTCATCATTGGCGGGCAGCCAGTTGAACACGCGGCCCTGCGCCGAAGCCCGCGCACAAGAAAACGCCGCAACCGCCAATATCGCAAATAGGACCTGGCCCGCTCTGTTTTTCTGGATACTTCGAGGGTTTTTCATGGTACTTCCATTGAATCGCCCCTCACCCCCGCTGACAAGTACCCACCACGAACCTGTCGCTTCCCAGTATCCTGTCCAAAAGTACAGTTGCACAGCCAATCTTGGCTGTGCTCTTTGGCTGTGTTTTCTCATAGATAACTCAAACGATATATTATAGTATGGTTTTATACCAATCTTATCTTCCCAGGCTGATGCCACTGATCATGGCCTATTACCACCGCAACCTCCCGCACTGGCACCCACAAGGTGTTCCTATTTTCCTAACCTGGAGATTATTTGGCTCTCTTCCAGCCTCGCCCAAAAGCACAGCCAGGATTGGCTGTGCCACAACTCCCCCTTCTCATGTCTCATCCGGAAGAAAGTTCAAGGAAATGGATTCCATGCTGGACAGCGCCACCGCTGGCCCATTCTGGCTGAGAGATTTGGCCATCGCCCGCTGCGTAACGGATGCCATGTATTTTGGAGCAAAGAAGCTGAACTTCTACTCTCTTCACGCTTTCGTAGTCATGCCCAACCACGTCCACTTGCTGATCACTCCCCGCGTACCCATCTTCCGCATAACCAATGGTCTGAAAGGAGTAACCGCGCGCCAAGCCAACGCCATTCTTCACCGCACAGGGCAACACTTCTGGCAAGACGAATCCTTCGACCACTGGGTCCGCAACCCCGCGCAATTCGATCGCATCCGCGCTTACATCGAGTCCAACCCCGTCTCCGCCGGCCTAGCCACGAAGCCCGAAGCCTGGCCCTGGTCCAGCGCGGCTCAGAGTAATTCCACCTAGCCAAGCCCAGAAATTCCCCCTTGTTCCTCCGCTGCGACACTCCCCCATCGAACTCCCAAGTAGCACAGCCAATCCTGGCTGTGCTCTTCCTCTTGTCACATAACCACCCACTCCTCCAATGCAAGCTCTACTCGCGATGAATCCTGACTGTGTTCTTTCCTGAATTTCCAAGCAGGTGGCACAGCCAATCCTGGCTGTGCTCTTCCTCTTGTCACATAACCACCCACTCCTCCAATGCAAGCTCTACTCGCGATGAATCCTGACTGTGTTCTTTCCTGAATTTCCAAGCAGGTGGCACAGCCAATCCTGGCTGTGCTCTTCCTCTTGTCACATAACCACCCACTCCTCCAATGCAAGCTCTACTCGCGATGAATCCTGACTGTGTTCTTTCCTGAATTTCCAAGCAGGTGGCACAGCCAATCCTGGCTGTGCTCTTTCTCCTATTTTCCTGCAACACCCTGCATCAGCCGAACCCGCCACCGAATTCGTGGATATCATCGAAATCAATCGCGGCCGCTTGATCGGAAATCTCGAGCGCCTGGTTCTCACCATCGTGGTCGCCGCCGGCAGCTACGCCGCCTTGGCCTTTCTCGTCGCCGCCAAAGGCCTCATCCGTTCCGAAGACCTTCGCGACCGCGACTTCGCCGAATATTCCTCATCGGCTCCCTCGCCAGCGTCCTCGTAGCCCTCTGTGCCGGCCTCGTCATGCGTTTCGCCCTCTCCACCCTCTGGCCCGAACTCCTATCCCTCCACATCCAGTGAACACCAACTGTATCCCCGCTGTCTTCTACTTCTAAATTCGGTGCTGGGTCAGTTTCCGAGGATGCGTTTCCGGACGAGTACTTTGCGGAGCCAGTTCTCAAGCGGGGAGCTTCAGCAGCGTTGAATCGCGTCTATGATCCCGCTTAAAAACGCTTCTGGCCGCCGCAGCGAGCTGAAACTGTTAAGCCAATTTCTTCAAGAGCTGCGCGAGCCGCGCGCGGTCTGCATACCCCATCTCTACGAACGAGACAGCCATACCTTTCCCTGCTTCCACATTCTTCACGATCGCTCGCGCCCGCACTTCGCCGCCGGGAACGTCAAAGACGATTTTTATCAACGTGCCGATGTTTGGAGGATCGCAGGTGGAAATAAACAATCCGCCGAGCCCCAGCGTCGCTACGCGAGAGACGGCACGGCCGCCATTGTGCTCCCAGGCGACCAGCATGCCCTTCGGCAGCGCCACCCGCGGGAATCTTCTTTTCACGGCATCTGAAACTTGCGGCATGGGCCAACCTTGGTCGGCGAAATGATGGATGCATCATTCTGATTGCCGCATTGCCGCGTGACAATTCATCTTCGATTCAAACTGCGCTAAGTCGCCAACATCACGATCAACTCAGCCCCCTGCACAAAAGTTGCAGCACGTATTCTTGATTTGATTGACGAAAACTGGCCAGCGGGATCACTTGTTCGGTAAACCCTGCGGGCTCAACTGGTCGGGAGTTTGCCCGTTGCTGCTGGGCGGGAGGACAGGCAAGGCTGGAGGCTAGGATTGGGAGAGAACTTCCGCATCGTGTTCGTGTTGGGCCGCGCGGTAAAGCATGTATGTCAACAGCCCGTGTAGCCAAGCTTCCCCGGCGACAGCGTCGTGCTTACTCTCAACGGATTCATCAAGCACATGTGCATAGTCACCCCCGAGGCGAGCTATCTCCTGCTCCAGCCGAATTCGGACTTGAGCCATCAAGTCTTCATAGCATTGATTCCACAACTCATCACGATGTGCGAGCGTACCAGGCACACGTCCGCTATTCGCCTCGACGATATGCTCTCCTATCGCTTCAGCATCGAGCGGAGGCAATTCCCGGTGCCAGTAGATTATCTTGCTGCTGCCGCCCATGAAGGCCCCTTCTCACCCTGCCAGTGGTCAACACAGAATACTGTTAATAGTCTCCGAGCGCGACTGGCATAAGGGGAAGTTCGCCCCGTTCTGAAGCGACATGCGAAGAATAGTTTCTTTACGTTTTCCCAACTCCTAGTAAACGCTGCCGGTTCAAGTGAAATTTGGCCCAAACTAGATGTCCGGTTACGCGACCTACCGGGACTTGGCAGCAAACACGACATCCGCATGGAAATCCATCTCAGCGGGTTTGCCATCAACGGTGAGTGGCACATACTGCCACTGTCGAACAGCATCTTCCGCAGCTTTTCTCAACAACGGGTCGTCGGAAAGACCTTCTCCTGAAATAGCATGGGCGTTGTAGACGAGGCCATCGCCGCCAATCACATAGTAGACTCGGACAGTTCCGACCACGTTCCGAGCAGCGGCCTCGGGTGGATAAATGGCGTCAACTTTCTTGACGAGTTTTGGAAAAACAATCTTTGAGTGGGTGGTTTTGGTCTGAGATGATTTGAAAGATTGGATTGAACTCTCCCACCGAAAGGCCCCGTCGATAAACATGAAATAGCCGATCTGGTCGGCCTCAGACTCCTTAGGCTCGCTGGTCGGTAGCCAACTTGCCCAGTAAATATCGAGTGGTTGCTTGATGGCCTTTAACCAACCCCACTCCAACCCTTTCCCTGGCTGCGGATTGTCATTTACCTTTCTCGTGGTAAATTTTCCATCCTGTTTCGCAATATGCTCGAACAACTCCCTCATGTCCCGTTCTCTCGGGTCGCGAGACTTTGCTTCGCACAAGCCCATCCAACTGTCTGCCTTGTCGGAATCATACATTCTGTGAAGCCAAGCATCGCAATTCGGAATCTCCATGTTCCTTACAAACGCCGCCAACTTGTCATCATTGCCTTCCTTCGCTGCCGTCCGCATATCTAGGAGAAGTTGTTTCAATCCCTCCGTCGTGTTCGCATAAGTGCTAGTGGTGGCTGTGGGGGGGGGCCGAGACACTCTCTTCTTTTGAACGAATAGCTGTAGGAAGTGCTGACAAAACCACTAGTAGGCCGACCGTTTGAAAGGTTCGCATGACCTTTGATTTACCCAACCCTGGCAAAAAGAGCAAGCGCAAACGTGTGTCAGTGGTCTCAGGTCCTGATAAGCGCAGCGGTAATCGGACAAGTGCCAATCAACGGGTCCACTTGTCCGATTACCAGGAGTTGACTCGCTAATGGGCCACTCCAATGAGTTTCTCGGATTTCTTATTCTGATTTTTGATTGGGGAAGAGAGTGATGACTCTCTCTTTTCTAGCCTTTCGCTGGCGCTTTCGCGGCATGGAACCAGACCCAGGACCATTCGGACCACAGCACGGCATCACATGGACGATTGCGCGGCCAGCCCGATGGCACGGGCACTTACAATCTTTGCGCAATATCATCGAAGGAATTCCAGACCAATCATACCACCTCCCCCAGCGAGCTGGACACGCTCAACGTCCGGTTACCCGACAAACCAGGAGTTGGTTACACTCGCGGACGTTAGGTTTGATGGGGGTCGCGGTAGCCGCCTATTGAATCTCTTTCTTGTCTGGTCAAAGCCTCCTCCCAGTCGATAGCAATATCGTCCTCGCGAAGTCCGAGCGCGGCAGCAATATTATCTAGAGAAGTTCCGCGCAATACGCGTTCGACATCATTTTGGGAGAAATCACCGAACTTAACGCTGTAGAGCTGACCGCGTGCTAGAGCCAAGGCGTTGACGACAGCGGCATATAAGCGCAGTGAGGGTTCTTGCTCAATCAATTCAAGCCTCCACGGGATTCCCAGAAGACTATAGCCGAGCTTTATACGAAAACAAGACTGGTGCGCTCTTGCCAGCCAACTCCTGGTAAACGCCGTTACCGTACAAGTGGAATTGATCCAAAATCACGTGTCCGGTCATGAGACATACCAGGAATTGAAGCCGGTAAGCGGGCCACAATCGGACCACTCTCACGTGGTCTACCTTGGCATACAATGTGATGAATGCCGCGCAAATTGGCTTGGATCGAGACCCAAAGTTTTGTGAGATCTGGTCGCCGGGTGCCACACTCTTGCCGCCTTTGTAAGGGTGCGCGGTTTTCCCCTCTTCTAACCTCAAATTCCAACCTCCAGAACCCTTTTCCACAGATTTCCACAGCCGTATCAAACCACTAAACACCCCTCCAACTCCTTCCAATCCCGCAACTTCCGCCACCTTCGTTCGAACCAGCCCTCCCGATTCGAATGACCATGCAGTACACTCAAAATATGTATTGACAAGTGGTAACTATCGCGCTACCATGTCTTGTGAACGTTAGGCGCTGTCCCTTTCCGACGATCCCATCGTCTCCGCACTACCTCTCCGCCAGCAACATTCCAACCTTCAAACCTTCCAACCTGCAAACGGTTCATTCCCTAAGTCCTTTCCCTGCCACTCTTACGCTCCGTCCGCAAACCACTGAAAAATCAGCAACTTTAAGTCTCGTATTTGCCACTCTTACAGGCCACGTCACCCGTAACTCCTTTGTTTGCCACTCTTACAAAAAACACCGGGGGTGGCACTATCCGCCACTCCCCAATTCACGAAAGTTGAGGAATGAATATGAACGTTCTGTCCGGTACCACCATCTCCGCCGACGACTTCGCTCGTTGCCAGCATCGCACTCCCTCCGGCCGCCGTTGCCAGAGCACCACCACGGCGCCGAACGCTTCGCTCTGTTACACCCATGCCCAATCTCAGCAGAAGGCAAAGGAAGTGGGCGACCTGTCCAGCCCGCTGCTGCAAAATTATCAGAATTTTCAAACTGCCCAGGGTGTCAACTTCGCTCTCGCCAATATCTACCGTCTCCTTGCCGCCAACCGCATCTCCGCTCGCCGCGCTTCCGTGCTGGCTTACATCAACAGCTTGCTCCTCCGCACCCTCCCCGCCATTGATGCCGACTTCGAGAATGGCATCACCGATCCCACCGCTCCCAAGAAGCACGAAACCGAATCACCCTCGTCCCTGACGAACAATGCAACTGCCGGCACAACCACCGCCGCTCCATCGCATCCCTGTACGAACGCCGCGCAGGTCTGGGACGCCCCTAACGAACCCGACCCCACCAAGAAACCCTCATGATCCACGTCCTCCTCCCAAGTCGCATCCGTCGTAGGGGCACGATATATCGTGCCCCTCTTCGCTCTCGTGCCCGTCTTCTCTGTCGTGCCCACGGTCGTTCTCTTGTCCTCTTTCTTTTCACGGATCACGGCTCACAGGCCAGGAATCACGAGTCACAAGTCACCAGTCACCCTCCTTTGACTCCGCCTCGCCACCAACATAGAATCGCACCGCGATTTAGCTCAAACGCGGAGAGATATTTCAAAGAGGAGAACACTCAGTGAAAAAATTGTTTAGTTATTTGGTTCTTGCGTGTCTTTCGGCATTCGGACAAGCAGCGCCCGTAGCCGCGCAGGCTCCCGAGCGAGCCGAAGGCCACGCGCCCGAAGCCAAAGCTCCTGACAAGTGCGACCCCGCAACCACGAAAGAGGATTCTTCCGTAACCGATCACACCATCAAGCTCGGCGGCCAAACCATTCCCTACAAAGCCACCGCTGGCTTCACGCTCCTTAAAAACGAAAAGGGCGATCCCACAGGTCTGATGTATTCCGTCGCCTACACGCGCACCGACGTGAAGGACCTCACCGCTCGCCCCATCTCTTTCCTCTATAATGGCGGCCCCGGCTCCGCCACCATGTGGCTGCACCTGGGCGCCTTCGGCCCGCGCCGCGCCTGGACCGTTGACGGCACCTTCACTCCTCCCGCTCCGTACAAACTCGTAGACAATTCCGAAAGCCTGCTCGACAAGTCCGACCTCGTCTTCATCGACGCCATGGGCACCGGTTACAGCCACGCCGTCTGCAAAGCGCAAGACAAGGATTTTTACGGCATCGACGAAGACGTTGACGCTTTCGGACAATTCATCGACACCTACCTCAGCCGCAACGACCGCTGGAATTCTCCCAAGTTTCTGATTGGCGAAAGTTACGGCACCTTCCGTTCCGCCGCACTCGGAAATTATTTGCAGAACCACTACACCATTCACCTGAACGGCATCGTCCTGATCTCCTCGGTCCTCGATCTTTCCACCATCACGTTTCCTCCCGGCGATGACCGCTCTTACATCTACTATCTTCCCAGCTATGCTGCCGTCGCGTGGTATCACAAAGTCTTGAAAGATCGCCCCGCCGATTTGCCCGGCTTCGTCGAAGAAGTTCGCAAGTACGCGCAAGGCGAATACGCCGCCGCGCTTTTCAAGGGCGCTGAACTCGGCGCAGCCGAAAAGTCGGCGGTGGCGAAAAAGCTATCTGCTTTTACGGGCTTGAGTGAAGACTATTTGATGAAGGCGGATCTCCGCGTCAATCTCAGCCAATTCCGCGCCGAACTCCAGCGTAGCTCAGGACAGACCGTCGGACGCATCGACGCCCGTTTTACCGGCTACACGGCCAATCTGCTCGAGGAAAACGCGCAAGGCGATCCTGAAGGCCCGGCCGTCGGCGGCGCTTACACGGCGCTGATCAACTCCTACAATCACGATGAGCTGAAATTTGGTAAAGATAACGTCTATCACAATACCAGCGGCGGCGGTGGCGGCTGGAATTGGACTCGCAAATCACGAGGACCTCGCGGATTTTTCCCCAGCGGGCCGAATGTCCAGGGCGATCTCGCGCAAGCCATGATCACCAACCCCAAATTACTCGTCCAGGTTGAAAACGGCTATTTCGATATGGCCACGCCCTTCTTCGCCACGGAATTCACGATGGAGCACCTCGGCTTGCCCGCCGCGCTCCAGAAAAACGTGAAATTGGACTACTACGACGCCGGCCACATGATGTACCTCCACGACGCCGACCGCGTCAGCCTGCACAACCACATCGCCACCCTGATCGATCGCGCCACCAAGCAGCAGTAGCACAGACTTCAGTCTGTGCTCTTTTGAATTGCATTTGATGGAACGAAATGACGAAAGGAAATCACGCCGAGCGGAAAACGCTGAAGTATCTCAGCCCTCCGCTCGGCGCTAAAGAAAGGAAGTAAAAAGCAGACGAGTTAACGGCGCTTTTGAGTGGCCGCGCTAACAAGAGCTTGATTCTTCTGCTCGGTATAAACGACGAATTCCTCGTACGGGCCTTTGAAGTCTTCGATCTTGCCTTCGTGGAAATGCCAGATGCGCGTGGCCACTTCGTCGATCACGTCGTGGTCGTGCGTCACGAGCAGCACGGTCCCATCGTAGCGCTGCAAAGCAATGTTGAGTGCGTTGATGGATTCCAGATCGAGGTGGTTGGTCGGCTCGTCGAGCACCAGGAAATTCGGCTTCTGCAGCATCAGCCGGCAGAAAATCAGCCGCGCCGATTCGCCGCCGGATAGCGCGCGCGTGGGCTTCAGCGCATCTTCGCCGCTGAAAAGCATTTGTCCCATCAGCCCGCGCAGTTCCTGCTGATTGGCGCTCGGATCGAACTGCCACAGCCAGTCGATGGCCGTCATGCCCTTGGTGATGGATTCGCCATGGTCCTGCGCGAAGTAGCCGACGGCCAGTTCGTGGCCCCATTTCACTTCGCCGCCGTTGATTGTGAAATGGCGGTCGTCGTCTTCGATGAAGCCGGGGGCGTTGAGCACCAGCGATTTCAGAAGCGTGGTTTTCCCGGTGCCGTTGCGTCCCATCAACGCTATTTTTTCTCCGCGCGTCACCGCCGCGGAAAATCGCGGAATCACTTTCAGGCCGTCGTAGGATTTCTCGACGCTGCGGATTTCCAGAGGATGCTTCCCGGAGTTCCGCTTCATGTCGAATTTGATGTACGGCCGCTGGATGTTCGACCGCGCCAGTTCGGTCGTCTGCAGCCGCTCGACTTCTTTTTTGCGCGAAGTGGCTTGCGCGGAACGCGTGCCCGCGGAAAATCGCGCGATGAATTCGTTTAATTGCGCGATTTTCTTTTCGCGATTCGCATTTTCCGATTCGATGCGCGCGCGAACTTGCGTCTTCGCCACCACCATGTCGTCGTAGCCGCCGACGTACATGATGATCGTTTCGTAGTCGATGTCCGCGGTGTGCGTGCAGACGCTATTCAGAAAATGGCGGTCGTGCGAAATTACGATGAGCACGCCTTCGTAGTCGCACAAATATTTTTGGAGCCAGTGAACGGAATCGAGGTCCAGGTTGTTGGTGGGCTCGTCGAGCAGCAGGGCCGTCGGATTTCCGAAAAGCGCTTGCGCCAGCAGCACGCGAACTTTCTGGCCGCCTTGCAATTCGCCCATCTTGCGTTCGTGCAGCGAACTCTCGATGCCAAGGCCATCGAGAAGCGTGCCCGCGTCGGATTCGGCGGTGTAGCCGCCTTCTTCGCCGACGATTCCTTCGAGCTCGCCGAGGCGCATGCCGTCCGCGTCGGTCAATTCTTCGTGGGGCTTGGCGTAAAGCGCGTCGCGCTCCTCGAGCGCTTTCCACAGCGAGCCGTTGCCCATGATGACGGTATCGATCACGCGAAACTGATCGAATGCGAACTGGTCCTGCCGCAGCACGCCCATTTTTTTCGGGCGCGAGATCGAGCCCTTGGTGGGCTCGAGTTCTCCGGTCAGGATTTTCATGAATGTGGATTTGCCGGCGCCATTCGGGCCGGTGACGGCGTAGCGGCGCCCGGACATGAAGGTACAGGTCACGTCTTCGAAGAGGACGCGGGGGCCGAAACGCATAGAGATGTTATTGACCGTGAGCATAACCCTCCCATTGTAGCGTGAAAGTGTTGCGCGCGCTTGCCACAGTTTGCCGCACTCAGTACATTGTTCGCGGAAAGGGAAGGGCGATTCGACCGGCGAGAAAGAGGCGGTTCGAATGCCTCCAGTGAAGACGACCCGAAGGGCAAAGAAAAGATGATACGAACGGCATGAAACGGGCGATTCGAAAGGCGGCGACGTCGCTGGCGCTCATCGTGATTGTGGCGATGGGGGCGCGCATTGCGTTTGCTTGGGAGCAGGCGCGGAAGATTCCGCCGGGGGTTTTGGGGATAGTACCGTTTCAGCAGGAAACGGGAAACATTGCGTATGCCTTGGCGCAGGGCAAGGGATTCAGCAATGTGTTTCGAACGAACACGGGGCCGACGGCGTGGCTGGCGCCGGTGTACCCACTGCTTGTAGCGGCGATGTTCAAATTGTTTGGAGTTTTTACGGCGCGAGCATTTTTTGCGTGCGTCGCGCTGAACATTCTGTTTTCTTCGGCGGCTTGTGTGCCGATTTTCCATGCGGGAAAGCGAATTGGCGGACTGGGCGTGGCGAGCGGCGCGGCGTGGCTATGGGCATTTTTCCCGAATGCCATAGTGATGCCGTTCGAATGGATTTGGGATACGTCGTTGTCGGCGCTGTTGGCTGCAATGGTTTTGTGGGCGGCGCTGGCGATTGCGGAATCGGAACAGCTTCGGGACTGGTGCGGTTATGGACTGTTGTGGGGCTTCGCCTTGATGACGAATCCCGCGCTGGGCATACTGCTGCCGTTTTTGGCGGGATGGGCGGCGTATCGGGGGCGCGGAGAAGGCCGCGTGAGGTGGAAACGGGCGGCGCTGGCGGGGAGCGTGGCTATCCTGTGCTGCGTGCCGTGGACGGTTAGAAACTACGCTGTTTTTCATCGATTGATTCCGTTGCGGTCGAATTTGCCGTTCGAATTGTGGCTGGGGAACAACGACATTTTTGATGAGCATGCCCGGAATGGCAGAAAGTCGATCACGCGAACAGAGGAATCGAGAACGTATACGAGACTCGGCGAGACTGCTTACATGCACGAGAAGTGGGAACTGGCGACTTCTTTTGTGAAAACACATCCAGGATTGGAATTGCGCCTGACGGGCAAAAGAATCGTGGCGTTCTGGATGGGGATAGAATCGCCGGTTAAGAATTTCCGCGAAACGGACTCCCTCCTGGCAAGAGGAATTTTGTTAACCAGCTTTTTTACAGCTGTCGGCGCCTTATTGGGGATCGCGGGTCTGTGCCGAAAACGGCTTTCGATGACCTTCCCGCTCGGAGTGTTTCCCGTCATTTTCCCTTGTTTGTACTATGTAACTCACGCCGACTTGCGCTACCGTCATCCCATAGATCCTGTCGTTTGTTTATTGACCGCTCTAGCCGTGGCGCAATTTTCCACTTTTGCGGGAACGCGGCCGGGCGCCGCGAGTAGCGAGGACATTGTCCCTCCGAGGACAACGCCGAGTTGCTGAGGACGATAGCCGGCCCAAAGCTACGGGGTTCGCGGAACCACGTACTTTTCAGTTTTTTCTTGCGCGGCCATGACGCGGATGATCTCGCGTTCAATCGTTTGGGAGGTGACGGGTTTGGCGATATAGCCATCCATTCCGGCGTTCTGACAACGCTGGCGGTCCTCTTCGAAAGCATTGGCGGTCATGGCCAGGACGGGCAGGTGCCTGCCGGTTTTTTTCTCGCGGGCGCGAATTTTTTCCGTGGTTTCGAGCCCATCCATGATGGGCATTTGCATGTCCATGGCCACCAAGTCGAATTCCTCTTCGGACAAGATTTGCAGAGCGATCTGGCCGTTCTCCGCGATGGCGACCACGTGGCCCATTTTCTCGAGGAGCCGCGCGGTCAAACGCTGATTGACGAGATTGTCCTCGACGAGCAAAATCCGCAAAGTCACGCGAGGCTGGCCCGCAGGCGCGACGGCCGCGGGGATTTTGATCTCGCTCACTTCTCCGTGACAGGTTTTTAGCGCATCGCGCAGGGCGGAGCGCCGAAACGGCTTGAGGATGGTTTGCGCGACGCCCAAGTGCCGGCAGCGATCCCGATCCGCCGGATCGAGCGGACGCGAAAGAGCCAGAATCACGGGCACATCGCGCGCCGCAGATGCACGGACAGCGTCGAGCAGAGCAAACGCTCCAGGGCTGGGCAAATCCTTCTCGATTAGAAGCGTCGAGAAGCGCCTGCCCGCGCGAACGGCTTCCTTGAGCAGGGCCCTGGCCTCTTCGGCGGTTGCGGCGGGCACGGCTGTCATGTTCCAGCGAGCAAGCAAACGCACGAGCAGTTCCCGATTCACGGGATTGCCGTCGAGGACCAGAACGCGGCGCACCGACTGCGGCAAACCGGGGTGCAACCTTTCGCTTTCCGTGGTGACAAGTTTTTCCGAGGCGGTCGCGCTCAAGACTTTTAAGGTGAAATGGAACTGGCTGCCACGGCCTTCCTCACTTTCCACCCAGATGCGCCCGCCCATCAAACGCACCAGCCGCTCACAAATGGAAAGGCCAAGTCCTGTGCCGCCATAGCGCCGGGAAGTGGACATATCGGCTTGGGCGAAGGGTTCGAAGATGGTTTTTCGTTTTGCTTCCGGGATTCCGATGCCAGTGTCCGAGACCGTGAATTCGAGAATCAACCCATCTTCGGTAATCCCGGCATTCCGGCCATAAATTGCCACTTGTCCCTTGCTGGTAAATTTCAGAGCGTTTCCGGCCATATTGATGAGCACTTGCCGCAAGCGCGTGGAATCGCCGCGCAGCACGTCCGGAATATCTT
>Ga0209166_10002929_pt1 | contig 12586 bp, 7 predicted proteins | sample Coa_R1_3_FD_187151 | JGI IMG/M metagenome (GOLD analysis project Ga0209166, IMG submission 187151) | Surface soil microbial communities from Centralia Pennsylvania, which are recovering from an underground coalmine fire - Coalmine... | ecosystem: Environmental > Terrestrial > Soil > Unclassified... | reverse complement strand
CGACCCCACCCTGCGCGAGGTGCTCGACGGCCTGAGCCGCGGCACGGAGCGCCTGCACGAGGTGGTCAACGCCATGCTGGACGTGACCCGCATTGACAGCGACAAGCCGGGCGGCGTGCGCATCTCAGTGGCGCCGGTGCCGCTGAAGAGCGTGGTCAACGACCTGGTGCGCCGGCTGGAAAGTGACGTCGAGAGCCGCCACCTGACCATCGACATCGAGCACGCCGCGGACACCCCGGCCATCAACGCCGACCCGACCCTCATCCAGAAGGCGCTGCAGCACGTGATCGTCAACGCCATCAAGTACACGCCGGATGGCGGCCGCATCACCATCCGCACCCGCCCGGTGACGCTCGAGGGGGACGTGCCCGGCGCCGAGATCAGCGTGCAGGACACCGGGATCGGCCTCGACCCCGAGCACCACGAGCTGATCTTTGAAAAGTTTTACCAGGTGGGCTCAGTGGCGCTGCACTCTTCGGGCAAGACGGTGTTCAAGGGCGGAGGGCCGGGGCTGGGCCTGGCCATCGCGCGCGGCGTGGTGCGTGCTCACGGCGGGCGCATCTGGGTGGAGAGCCTCGGCCAGGACGAGGTCAATTACACCGGCAGCACGTTCTACCTGCAGTTCCCGGTTCACCCGGTCAGCCGCAGCCAGGCGACCGTGGTCTGACGGACCCCCGCGCCAATATCGCGGAGGCTGCCCGCCTCATTCGAGGTGTGGCTTGAGCTTGGCGAGGATCCGCTCGCGGCGCATGAAGCCGGCCAGCCGCTCCACCGGCTGCCCATTCTTGAACAGGATCAGGGTGGGCAGGCCCATCACCCCGTACTGCATGACGAGGCTGGCGTTGGCGTCGGCGTCTAGCTGGCCGACCTTTACCACCCCGTTCCACTCGGCGTTCAACTGCTCGACCACCGGAGCCAGCATATGGCACGGCCCGCACCACTCCGCAGTGAAATCCACCAGCACCGGCGTGCTGCACTGCAGCACCTCAGTGTTGAAATTATCGTCGGTGAAAAGGTGCATGTCGGCCATGGCGTCTGTCTCCCGTATGCCGGCCATGTTAGCCGCCTCGACCGGGCCGGTCAAGAGGGCGGGCTGAAAGCGCCTCACCCGCCGGCCGGGCTCAGCGGCCGACGACGGGCAGATACCAGGTATAGGTCGCTGTGACGAGTGCCGCCGCGCTGTCGACCTGCCCCAGCCGGTTGCTTGCCCGCACCCAGTAGGGGGAAGTTCCCGGTGATGCCAGCGCCAGGCGATCTGAGTTGGCGCCCACCGGATGCTGGGTGTCGCCCCGCTCACCCTGGTACCACTGATAGCTGAGCGGCCCCTGACCTGATACGACCACGGTCAAGGTCACGCCCTGGCTGGCCACGGCTGTTTGGCTCAGCGGCTGGGTGATGACCCACGGGGCGCCCATGATGCCGTAAACATCCAGCTGATTGGAAAATGTGGCGACATACACCTTGCCATTGGCGATGGTCGGCACGTTGAATTTCGCCCAGGCGCCCACCGCGTCGCGGGCTGGATTGGCAGCGCTGTTCCACAGCTCCTGGCTGACGTCCTCGGCGTTGTAGGCGCGCAGCACGCCCTGCCGCACGCCACCTTGCAGCAGCGGGTGAATCGCCCAGACGATGCCGCTGCCGGGCGCGCTGCCATTGGCCGACAGGCTCAAGTAGCCGCCGTACAGAAGCGCATCCAGCTGCGTTTTTCCGCTGGTGACCGGGGTGATGGGGATAGTGGCGCTGATGGCGCTGTTGATCGTCATGCCAAATTGCTTGAGCGCCTGGCCCGCTGGCCAGAAGTAAAGCCGCGGCCCGCCAGGGCTGCTCCAATAGACGGGCGCGCCGTTTAGCGCGTAGCTGTTGAGGGCGGCCGCCTGGAAGCTCTCGACGACGCGGTCGGTGCCGCCGGGGCCTTGCTGATAGCCGCCCAGATCATCCCCGTTGACCAGGTACAGCTTGCCCGACTTGGCGCCGCCCAGCAGCAGGCGCGTGCCCGGGAGCATGACCGGGCCGAACGAGCCCAGATCAAAATCGCGCTCGCTCAATAGAGCCTGGTCGAACGGGGTGAACGAGTCGGCCACGGGCAGCACCCCGGTGACCACGCCCGCCGGGTCCAGCTTCACAAAGCTCTCGCCATAGTCGCCGTCGTCCTGGTCGAAACTGCCGTTGCCCACCAGCGCGTAAATCTTGCCGGCCTCGTCGGCGGCCAGGCCCTGGCCTGATTGCCAGATGCCGCCGAGCCCGCCGTTGGGGGTAGAGTTCCAGGCGAAGGCTGGCTGCAGCGTGGCGGCCTGGTAGCCCAGCACCCAGCCATGATAGGGCGCCTGGTCGCCATAGCTGGCAAAGGCGAAGGAGACCACGCCACCTTGCAGCAGCAGCCCGGCGCGCTGCAGCTCCTGCGTGCTCTGGAAGGAGACATGGTCGCCATCGCCGTCGTCCGCGCCGCCCGGCACCGTGGCGCTGATGACCACTGGTCCGCCGAACTTTTCTGCTCCGGTCGCCAGGTCAAGCGCGTGCAGCCGGTGGGCATAGCGGCAAGGGCAGGTGGCCGGGTTTGGCTCACGCGTGAAGGCAACCACGTAGAGTGTGTTGGTGTTGGCGTCAATGACCGGCGTGCTGACGACGCCAACCTCGGGGGAAATGTCGAAATAGCCAGGCGGGCCGAAGTCGTGGCCGGGCGTGGTGGTGTTGGGGACGGTGTAGGTGATGGGCGCCGCCAGGCCCAGGCTCACCTGCCACAGCGGCGCGGCCGCGGCCGGGTCGTCGGCGTCAAAGGCATACATGCTGTCGTGCATGGTGGCCACAAAGACCACGTTGTGGCTGTGGCCGGCGATGGCCAGGCCGGGCACGTACAGCGGCTGGGCGTAGATCTGGCCGTCGACCGGCCGCGTGAACAATTTGCCGAACTGGCCAGGGTTGACGTTGGCTGTCGTCAGCGTCGTTTCGCCCAAATAAGCGCCGGTCCGCTGGTTGTCGTTGTGCTGAGTCAGCACCGGCGCGGGCACGTCGCCGCTGACGGGCGCGGCGGCTGGCCAAATGGCGGCGATAATGGCCAGAAGGCAGAGCCAGATATTGTGCCTGCGCCGCGGCCCGACACAGGGGGATATTCCCATGACCGACACTTTCATGATCAGGTTCCCGTAACCGCAAACTTTGGTGGGGCGCGCGATTATATCAAGAAATTGCCTGGCAGGCGTAAATTCGCCGGCCGGCGGAGGTGCCTGGCGTTGACGTAACTCGGGCTCGCTGCGCGGGGTCTCATGGGCTGGTCGATAGCGCAACAGGCCAAAAACCTGTGCTACACTTGCGCTCACTGACTTGAGCGCTCCGGTTGGGCGGCCCCTTGGAGCAAAGCCGGCCGCTTTTCAGCCCGAGCTGAACTCCGCCTGCCAATAACGAAACCCAAGACTGGAATGACGAAAAGGCTTAAGGTCTTGTCTATTTTTGGCACGCGGCCAGAGGCCATTAAAATGGCGCCGGTAGTGCGCGAGCTGGGCCGCCACCCGGAACAGGTGGACTCGCTGGTGTGTGTCACGGCCCAGCACCGTGAAATGCTCGACCAGGTGCTGAGGCTGTTCGCTCTAACACCCAACTATGACCTGGACGTGATGGCCGACAGCCAGACGCCGACGCAGGTGGCCAGCACGGTGCTGCGGCAGCTGGAGCCGATCCTGCAGGCAGAGCGGCCGGACTGGGTACTGGTGCAGGGCGACACGACCACGGTGATGGCGGCGGCGCTGGCGGCTTTCTATGCCCGGGTGCGGGTGGGGCATGTGGAGGCGGGGCTGCGCACCGGCGACAAATGGCGGCCATTCCCCGAGGAAATCAATCGGCGGGTGGCTGGCGTGGCGGCGGACCTGCATTTTGCGCCCACAGCCTGGGCCCGCAACAACCTGCTGCGCGAGGGCGTGCCGCTGGCGGCGGTGCGCGTGACCGGCAACCCGGTGATTGATGCGCTGCAGTGGGTGGCCGGCCAGCCCGCCACGGCCGAAGTGACCAGTTTCCTGGCCAGCCTGGGGCCGAACGGCGGGTCGCCGCCGGGCCGGATCATCCTGGTGACCGCGCACCGGCGCGAGAGCTTTGGCGGGCCGCTGGAGCAGGTGTGCCTGGCCCTGCGCGAGCTGGCCGAGCGCTACAGCGGCCGCCTGCGGATCGTGTATCCAGTGCACCTGAACCCGAATGTGCAGGAGCCGGCGCGGCGGCTGCTGGGCGGCCAGCCGGGGGTGACCCTGACGGCGCCGCTGGACTACCTGACCCTGGTGCACCTGCTGCGCCGCTCGGCCCTGGTGCTGACGGACTCGGGCGGATTGCAGGAAGAGGCGCCGGGGCTGGGCGTGCCGGTGCTGGTGCTGCGCGATGTGACGGAGCGGCCCGAGGGGGTGCAGGCGGGCACGGTGCGGTTGGTGGGCACCGACCGGGCGCGGATTGTGGCCGAGGCGGCCGGCCTGCTGGACGACCAGGCCGAGTACGAGCGCATGGCGCGCGCGGTGAACCCGTATGGCGACGGGCACGCGGCCGAGCGCATTGTGCGGGCGGTGTTAGAACAGGTCGGTCACGAGAACTAGCGCGATGCAACCCGTTTATCTGGAATATGACTCAGCCAGCCGCCAGCCGCCGATGATCGGCGAGCTGGTGGAGCTGTTTCGCTACCGCGACCTGCTGCGGATGATGGTGGTGAACATCATCAAGACCCGCTACAAGCGCTCGGCCCTGGGCGTGGTGTGGACGCTGCTCAACCCGCTGCTGAACATGGCCGTGCTGTCGGTGGCCTTCTCGTCGCTGTTTGGCGGATCGCTGGTGCACTATCCGGTGTACGTGCTCTCCGGCCTGATCTTCTGGAACTTCTTTACCCAGACGACGCTGTACGCCATGAACACGCTGGTGTGGGGCGGCACCCTGCTCAAACGGGTCTACATCCCGCGCACCATCTTCTCGGTGGCCTCCGTGGGCAACGGCCTGGTGAATCTGTTGCTGTCGATGATACCCCTGGTCATCATCATGCTGGTCCTCGGGCACCCGCTGTATGCCGCCTGGTGGCTGGTACCCCTGGCGGTGCTGCTGCTGGCTATGTTTGCGCTCGGCGTGGCGCTGTTCATGTCCACCGTGGCGGTCTACTTTACCGACGTGGTGGACATGTACCAGGTGTTTATCCAGGCGCTGTTCTTTTTGACCCCCATCATGTATCCCAAGGATATCCTGCCGGCGCGCTTTCAGTGGTTCCTGCACTTGAACCCGCTCTTCAACTTGCTGGAGGTATTCCGGTCGCCGATTTACCTGGGGATGAGCCCCGGCCTCAACACGCTGCTGGCCGCCGCGCTCTCGGCTATCGTCGCGCTGCTGATTGGCTGGTGGACCTTCACCCGAAAGGCGGACGAGTTTGCTTACCGAATCTGAGCTGGCAGCGCCCGCCGCGGCGCCCGCTGCCCCAGTCATCGGCGAGCCGCTCATTCAGCTGGACAACGTCTCGGTGCTCTACCGGGTGCCGCGTGAGCGCATCCACTCGTTTAAGGAGTACGCCATCCGCTGGCTGCGGCGCCAGGTAGCCTACAACGAGTTCTGGGCGCTGAAAGACGTGAACTTGGAGGTGAGGCGCGGCGAGGTCTTTGGCATTATCGGCCCCAATGGCGCCGGCAAGAGCACGCTGCTCAAGGTGGTGGCGCGGGTGCTGCGGCCCACCACGGGCCGGGTGCGGGTGCGCGGGCGAGTGGCGCCGCTGCTGGAGCTGGGGGCCGGCTTCGACATGGAGCTGACCGGGCGCGAAAACGTCTTCTTGAACGGGGCTGTTTTGGGCTATTCGCAGCGCGACATCGCCGAGCGCTTCGACCGCATCGTGGATTTCGCGGGGGTGCGGGAGTTTATCGACGCGCCGCTGCGAACCTATTCCAGCGGCATGGTCGTGCGCCTGGGCTTTGCGGTGGCCACCGACGTGCGGCCCGAAGTGCTGATTGTGGACGAAGTGTTGGGTGTGGGCGATGCCGAGTTCCAACGAAAGTCGTCGGCTCGCATCGAGGCCTTCCGCGATGCCAATACGACGATCTTGATGGTCTCGCACAGCCTGGGGGCCGTCACCCAGATGTGTAAGCGGGCGGCCTGGATTGAACATGGCGTCATCCGGTCCATTGGGCCGGCGCCCGACGTCGTGGCCGATTATCAGCATTAGCTTCTTTGATCATCCTCGGCACTGGTGCCGCGTGGCAGTGATCGGGCAAAGCAGCGATCGTCAGGGGCGGTTGTGAACGCAGATACCGATATGGCCAGTGCGGACATCAACTCACGGGATTGGTGGGAGCGCTACTTCGTCGAACACTGGGAGGCGAACCGCGGCAGCCAGCAAACGCGGCATTTCATGGAGCGCTTGCTGGCCAGCCTGCCACTGCGCGAGCTGAGCTACCTGCGCAGCCGTGAGCTGCGGGTTTTGGATTGGGGCTGCGCCTTTGGACAGGGGGTGGGCTTGCTGGCGCAGGTGCTCCCCAATGCGCGGGTCGAGGGCATCGACTTCTCGGCCACGGCTATCGCGACCGCCCGCCAGAACTACCCGGACCTCACATTTGTTCACACGCCCGACGGCGACATCCCCGAAGAGTTCGACGTCATTATTACCAGCAACTGCCTGGAGCATTTTGAACGCCCCCTGGAGGTGGTTGCTGCGCATCTGAGCCGGTGCCGACAGCTCTACCTGGCGCTGGTGCCGTACAACGAAGAGCCCCGCATCGAGCAACATCGCTTCCGCTTCGACGAGGCTTCATTCCCCGAGCGAATTGGACAATTTGAGCGGCTGTTCGCCAAACGGATTGACGTCGACCCCATGTTCTGGCGCGGCCAGCAGCTACTGGTCGCCTACGGATCGCCCGACTACAAACCTGATCCGGGCTGGTCTGTCCCCCTGCAATCCGAGCAGCAGAAGTGGGACAGCTATTACGCGGACCGGGAGCCGGCGGACGACGACGAGGCCACGGCCCGGTTCAATGCCGAGTTTGTCGAAGCGGTGGCGGCGCTGCTGCCGCGCGGCAGCCAGACCTTGGAAGCCGGCTGCGGCGGCGGCGGTCAAAGCCTGGCCCTGGCCCAGACCGGCCAATTTGAAGTGAGCCTGATGGATTTCTCGACCCAGGCTCTGGCCTACGCCCGGCAGCGTTTCGCGCGCCGGCAAGCGCTGGCCGATTTCGTTGAGGGCGATGTGCTGGAGCCCGGGCAGCCGGCCTACGATCTCGTCTTCAATGCCGGCGTCCTGGAGCACTACAGCTTCGATGAGCAGGTGTCGTTCCTGCGGGGCATGGCCAGCCGCAGCCGGCGTTACGTCCTGGTTCTGGTGCCCAATCGCCTTTGCTATTGGTATTGGCTGTGGCGCGTTCAGCAGGCCAGCCAGGGGCAGTGGCCTTACGGCAAGGAAGTGCCTTGGGCTGATCTGTCGGAAGCTTTTAGGGCGGCTGGCCTGACTGTTCTGGGACAGGCTTTCATGGGGCAGGCGTGGACTGAGTCCTTCATCAGCGGCCTGGCGGGGGTGGATGAAAGTCTCAGGCAGCAGATATACGAGATCCATCGCTCACCGCTTATTCCCCTTTCACAGAAAAGCTATCTGCTGGCCATGCTGGGCAGCGTGGGGCCCGAGGCGCCGGGGCTCCCCCGCCTGTGGGCAGCTCCACAGCCCGAGCACAAGGAGCTGGCCGAGATGCAGGCGGCGCTGGCCGACGGGCTCGCGCTGAGGTTGGCCGACTTCAATCGACTGAGCCGCCTCGAGACTCAAGTTATCCAGCTGCAGGCCACCGAGCAAGATTTGCGCACGCGCGTCGTCAGCAGTAACCAGGCGCTGCAGACGATGGGGGCCGAGCTTGCCACGCGCGCTGACGCGCTGCAAGCCCTGTCCGCCAAAGTTGCTGAGCGCGACCAGGCGCTGCAGACGATGGGGGCCGAGCTTGCCACGCGCGCTGACGCGCTGCAGGCGGCCAGCGCCGGCCTGGTTGAGCAAAAGGACCGGACCTCAGTTCTGGCCGAGCAAGTGGCGGCTCAAGAGAAGGTCGCTCAGGCCGCACAGGCGCAGCTGCAGAATCGTGAGCTTCAGGTGAGAAGCCTGGAGCTGCAGATCACGAAGATCCAGTCCTCTCGCCTCTGGCGGCTGGCCGGCTATTATTGGCGGCTGCGCTTTTGGCTTGGGCGGCGGCTAGACGTCCTCGGGCTGCGCTCCAAAGTGAGCCCGCTGCTGCCAAAGCCGGTCAAGCGCGCCCTGCGTCGTCTGCTGGTCAAAGATAGCTCGGCCAGCAGCCCGCCGGCCTCGGAGGAAACGTGGCTGACCAGCCGCAAGGAGCCAGCCGCGCCGCTCGAATACTATGCCGTGCTGTGTTTGCCCATCATTGAGTGGCAATCCCGCTTTCAACGCCCGCAGCAGATGGCCGCGCAGATGGCCGCGCACGGACATCCTGTCTTTTACCTTGACCCAGGGTCGTTTGTGGGCGGCGTCATGCCGGGGAGCGGCGTCCAGCCAGTTGTGGAGACACTCGGCGATCAGCTTTACCTGGTGCGCGCCGGCACCAGCAAGCAGTTGAGCATCTACGCCGACACACTGGATGGGCTGGACCTGGACTGCCTGACGCAGGCCGTGACAGCCATCCAGGAGCGCTATGGACTGGACCAGGTCATCTGTCTGGTGCAGCTTCCGTTCTGGGCGCCGCTCGCGCGGCGGCTGCGCGATTCACTGGGATGGAAGATCGTCTATGACTGCATGGATGATCACGGCGGATTCTCAACCAACTCACGCGCGATGTTGGAGGTGGAACAGCGTCTCATCCGCGAGAGCGATCTCGTCTTCGCCACCTCCCAGGCGCTGCAGACCAAAGTCGAGGCCTTAACCAGCAAATGGTTGCTGGTTCCAAACGCCACCGATTTTGAGCATTTCTCCAACGCGCCGGCCGACCGGCCGCTGCACGCTCTGCCCCACCCCATCGTTGGCTACTACGGCGCCATTTCTGATTGGTTTGACATGAATTTGATCCGGTCGGCAGCGAAGGCCCACCCGGATTGGAGCTTCGTGCTCATCGGCAACACCTTCGGCGCAGATGACTATCGCGATCTGGCCGGGCTGCCCAACGTTCATTTCCTGGGTGAACAACCATACAGCGCTTTGCCCGGCTTTCTGCATAGTTTTGATGCGTGCTGCATACCCTTCAAATTGAACCGCCTGACCCAGGCTACCAATCCCGTCAAGTTCTTCGAGTTTATGAGCGCCGGCAAGCCCGTGGTCTCAGTGCGTCTGCCGGAGCTGCTGCCCTATGTGCCCGAGGTGTACCTGGCGGACGATGCGCCCGACTTCGTGCGCCAGCTCGAGCGGGCCCTGGCCGAAGATAACGCCGAGCGGCGCGCAGCGCGCGTGGCCCTGGCCCGCCGCAACACCTGGGCGGAGCGGCAGACGGTTGTGCACACGGCCGTCACTGACCTGTTCCCGCGGGTGAGCGTGGTGGTGGTCACCTGGAACAACCTGGCGCTGACCCAGCAGACCGTTTCGAGTTTGCTGACATACACGCTCTATCCTAATTGGGAGCTGATCCTGGTTGACAACGCCTCCGAAGACGAGACGCCTGACTATTTGCGGCGGACGGCGGCTCAGTATGGGGAGCGGGTAAAAATCATCCTCAATCAAGAGAACACCGGTTTTGCGCACGCCAACAACCAGGGGGTGGCGGCTGCCAGCGGCGCATACGTCGTCTTTCTTAATAACGACGTGGTGGTTTCGGACGGGTGGTTGGCCGCGCTGCTGCGGCATGCTCGCCGGCCAGGGGTGGGCGCTGTTGGCCCGGTGACAAACTATTGCGGCAATGAAGCCCGCATCGCCGTGCCCTATACGGGGCTGGGCGAGATGCAGACCTTCGCCCGCGAACGGCGCCGGCTGTTTGCCGACCATTATCTCGAAATGGACATGCTGGCGCTCTTTTGCTTTTGCATCGAGCGCAGTAAGCTCGACGAGGCGGGGCCGCTGGATGAGCGTTTCGGAATTGGCATGTTTGAGGACGATGATCTGTGCTTCCGGCTGCGCCAGCTGGGCTACAGCCTGATCTGTGCCGAGGATGTCTTTGTGCATCACGTCGGCAATGCCTCCTTCAAGCGCCTCGATCATGAGGCGTATCACGAGCTGTGGAACCACAACAAGCGTCTCTTCGAGGAAAAGTGGCAGATGCCCTGGCTGCCTGCCCGCGGCCGCGGAGAGCTTTCAGCCGAGCAGCGGCTGCTGGAGATACTCGCCGCCTATCCCGAGCGTCGCGGCGTGATGGTGTTCCCACCCACCGTCGATTGGGGCTATATGTTTCAGCGCCCGCAGCAGCTGGCGCAGGCGATGGCGCGGCAAGGCTATCTAGTCTTTTACTGCACTACCAATTACAACGCGGATCACATCGACGGTTTTGTGCGCATGGCCGAACGGCTGTATGTGTGCCGCGTGCCGTTTGAAGTGTTCCAGCAGGTGCGCGATCTGACGGTCTTTATCATGTGGCCGATGAACCGGTCCTATCTCAAGCAGCTGTCCGCCAGGCCAACTGTCGTGTATGAGATGGTGGACGATCTGAATGTATTTCCGAAGGTGGATGAGCAGGTGCGGCGCGACCACGCGGCGATGCTGCGCGAGGCCGACTTGGTCACCGTCACCGCCCGGCGCTTGCTGGATGGCGTACGCGCGGTGCGCGGCGATGCGCTGCTATGCCCCAACGCGGTGGACTTGCCCGCTTTCCTGAATGCCACTGAGCGCGCCAAAAATGATCCGCCGGCCGACCTGCTGCCCGTGCTGGCGCGCGGGGCGCCGATCATTGGATACTATGGAGCGCTGTCAGCCTGGGTTGACTACGCGCTCATTGGCCAGGCGGCCCAGCTTCGGCCAGAGTATCAATTCCTGCTGGTTGGACCGGACCACGACGGCACGTTCCGGCGCAGCGGGCTGACCGAGCTGCCAAACGTCACCTGGCTCGGCGCCAAACTGTACGCTCAGCTGCCCTACTACCTGGGGCATTTCGACGTCGCCACCATACCCTTCGTCGTCAATGAGCTGACCCACTCCGTGTCGCCGATTAAGCTGTTTGAGTATCTCGCGGCCGGCAAGCCCGTGGTCGCCACGGCCATGGCGGAGTGCAAACAGTATCCGGAAGTCCTGATCGCCGAGGATGCGGCCAGCTTTGCTCAGTTGCTGGCGACGGCGCTGGAGCAGGCCAAAGAGCCCGCGCGGCGCGCGGCCTTTGTGGCGTTGGCCCGAGCCAACAGCTGGGACGCCCGGGCCGAGATGTTGGCGCAGGCGCTGCGCGACCGGCGGCCGCAAGGCGCCCAGGCCTTGCCGGGCGGCCCAGGCAGATAGGATTATCGCCATGTCTTTCCTGTCCAGGTGGGTGGGTGCGCTCAGTCACCGCGTTGGCCGCGAGGCGCCGCCACCTGCCGCGCCTGGCCAGACCGCCTCGCCGGGGAGCTTTGAAGTCCAACGAACCTTCGACCCGGCCTGGCTGGTGAGCCTGGTGACCGGAGCACACCGCATTCTCGATGCCGGCTGCGGCCCGCACGGCAGCTTCTGGTGGTCTCTCAAGCCAGACGAGACGGCAATGGCGGCGGTTGACCTCTACAACAAGCCGCCGTCGCTGCCGGCCAATACCCAGTTCTTCCGCGCCGACATTGTCGAGTTCTGCCGCCGCCAGGAAAACCAGGGCGCCTTCGACCTGGTGGTGGCCGACCACTTGCTGGAGCACGTCCCAGACATGGCGACCACCATCGGCGGCTTTCACCGCGCGCTGCAGAGCGGGGGGCGGGTGCACGTGGGCATCCCGGATTCGACCATGTTTACCGACCGGTTCTACCACCTGGTTCACCCTGACAGCGGCGGGCACGTTTCTCAGCCAACGCTGGAGAGCCTCACCCGGCTGATGTACAAGGGCGGCTTTGATCGGCTCGAATTCCGGCCCTGGCCTGATGATTGGCAGTGGTTCAAGCGCCTGTATGATTGGCGCGGCCGCGGAATCAAATACTTCTCTCAGGACGACGTGGACTATATTGCCGATGTGTTCTTGAAAGAGCTGACGCCGGAGAAGGGGTATTACTACGGCTGGGAGATTATCTTCGCCAAGCGGCCCAGCGGCCCGGGCGAGCAGCCCGCCGCCCCTGGGGCCAGCGCACCGGCCGCGCCGCCCGCCATTGGGCGGCTGTTCCCGGCGAGCACCGCGGCGGGCCAGGCGTTTAATCCGCAGCCGGATGGACAATCGGCCATCAGCGTCAATTGTGAGCGCGCGACGCCGGATACCGTTATTGTCTTTAGCGACACGCCGCTGCAGACCACCTATGGCGGGGCGAACCTGGTGACGGCGCTGGTGCCCGCGGCTCTGCTGGCCGAAGCGGGCCGCAAACCGCTTTACCTCAAGAACTACGTCGGAGAATCTGACCGCGTTGACTTTGTGGTGACGCCCGCGGCTGCCTGAGCCAGGCCATGATGCCCTCGGTGAGAAGAGCCTGTGTCCTCCAAGCTATTGGCCAACCCGGCGGCCTGTCGGCCTGTCGGCTCTCTGGCTTCCAGCCCATGGCGCAATGCCTGACACGGTCGTGGTCTATGGCGGCGTGCCCCTGCAAACGACCGTCA
>Ga0209166_10002928_pt1 | contig 12588 bp, 8 predicted proteins | sample Coa_R1_3_FD_187151 | JGI IMG/M metagenome (GOLD analysis project Ga0209166, IMG submission 187151) | Surface soil microbial communities from Centralia Pennsylvania, which are recovering from an underground coalmine fire - Coalmine... | ecosystem: Environmental > Terrestrial > Soil > Unclassified... | reverse complement strand
AACCTCTGCCCGCCGGACGGGTGGGTAGTGGTCACGCAGGGGGGGGCGCTCCATGTCCACCCCACGCGCCGCGGCGAGCCGGCCGAATGGGCCTATGTGCTGGCCCATAGCTTGCTGCACCTGGGCTTCGGCCACTTTCGCGCCGGGCGGCGGCCCAAAGAATGGACGGCCGCCTGCGACCTGTTCATCGCGCGCTTCCTGGCCGATCTCAAATTTGGCCGCCCGCCCGGCGACATGGGCGACCTGCCGCCGGCGGGGAGCCGCAACGAGGAGCGCCTGTACCAGGAGCTGTGCGAACACGGGCTCGGCGAGACGTTCCAGGCGCTGGGCACGGCCGGCCCGCGCGCGGGCGACATGGTCTGGGGCCCCGAGCAGCCCGGCCGGTACGGCCTGCCGTTCGACTGGCAGACCTGTTTCGGCCACGGGCTGGCCCAGGCCGTCGCGGCGGCCGTCGACGTCGCCGGCGGGTTGACGCCGGGCGCGGGCCAGCAGCGCTCGAACGGGCAGCGGGCGCGCGCCTGGTTCATCGACCATTACCCCCTGCTCGGCGCGCTGGCGGCCAGCTTCGAGATCGTCGAGGACCCCCAGGTCTGCAGCAGCCTGGGCATCTCGGTGGCGGCGGTGGACGCCCAGGCGCGCGAGATCTACCTGAACCCCGCGGCCGGCCTCGACGATGCCGAATGCCGCTTCGTCATGGCGCACGAAATGCTGCACGCCGCCCTGCGCCACGACAGCCGCACCCAGGGCCGCGATCCGTTCCTTTGGAATATTTCGTGCGACTATGTGATCAATGCCTGGCTGGTCGAGATGCAGGTCGGGCATGTGCCGCAGGTCGGCGGGTTACACGACGCTACGCTGAAAGGCGAGTCGGCCGAGGCGATCTACGACCGCCTGGTGACCGATATGCGGCGCTTCCGCAAGCTGAGCACCCTGCGCGGGGTCGGCATCGGCGATATCCTGGTGCCGGGCACGCCCGACTGGTGGAACCACGGGGCGGGCGCCGACCTGGACGACTTTTACCGGCGCGCCCTGAGCCAGGGGCTGCTCTGGCACCAGGAGCAAGGCCGCGGCTATCTGCCGGCCGGGCTGATCGAGGAGATCCGCGCCCTCAGCTACCCGCCGATCCCCTGGGATGTCGAGCTGGCGCGCTGGTTCGACGACCAGTTTGTGCCGCTGGAGCGGCGCCGCTCCTACGCCCGCCCGAGCCGCCGGCAGGCGGCCACGCCCGCCATCCCCCGCCCGTCGTGGGTGCTGCCCCTCGCAGCGACCGTAGGCCGCACTTTTGGTGTGGTGCTCGACACCTCGGGCTCGATGGATCGCCGGCTGCTGGCCCAGGCCCTGGGCGCGATCGCCAGCTACAGCATTGCGCGCGACGTCCTGGGGGTGCGGGTCGTCTTCTGCGACGCCGCCACCTACGACCAGGGCTACCTGGCCCCCGAAGCGATCGCGGACTGCGTGCGGGTGCAGGGGCGGGGCGGCACCGTCTTGCAGCCGGCCATCGACCTGCTGGAGCAGGCCGAGGACTTCCCGAAAGACGGCCCGCTGCTGATCATCACCGACGGCGCGTGCGACCGGCTGCGCATCCGGCGCACGCACGCCTTCCTCATCCCCGAGAACCGCCATCTGCCTTTCGTGGCGGTCGGGCCGGTCTTCCGCATGCGGCTGTAGCCCGGCCCACCGCCTTGCGCACCGCGTCAGGCTTCGAGCGTCGTCAGGTCGCCTGGGTCCTGGCCGAGGGCTTTGGCGCGGATGAAGCGGCGCATGATCTTGCCACTGCGGGTTTTCGGCAGGCTGGAGACGAACTCGATCTCTTTCGGCACGGCCACCGGCCCGACTTCGCGGCGGACGTGTAGCTTCAGCTCCTGGGCCAGCTCCTCACTCGGTTGGTGGCTGCTTTTGAGGATCACGTAGACTTTGATGTGCTCGCCGGTCAGTTCATCGGGCAGGCCAATGGCCGCCGACTCGGCGACCGCCGGGTGGCTGACCAGGCTCGACTCGATCTCCATCGAGCCCAGGCGATGCCCCGAGACCTTGATCACGTCGTCGACGCGGCCCTGGACCCAGAAGTAGCCGGCGGCGTCCTTGTGCGCCGCGTCGCCCGCGAAGTAGACGTCCGGGATGGTCGTCCAGTAGGTGCGGTAGCGATCGGGGTCTTTGTAGATCGTGCGCATCATCGACGGCCAGGGCTTACGGATCACCAGGAAGCCGCCGTGATCCACGTCGACGGGCTGGCCGGCCAGGGTGACGATGTCGGCCTCGATCCCGGGCAGCGGGCGGGTGCAGGAGCCCGGCGTGAGCGGCGTAATCGGCGTCGGGGAGATCAGGATCGAGCCCGTCTCCGTCATCCACCAGGTGTCCATCACCGGCAGCCGGTCGCCGGTCACGCGCCGGTACCAGAGCCAGGCCTCCGGGTTGATCGGCTCGCCGACCGTGCCCAGCAGCCGGAGGCTGGAGAGGTCGTGCCGGGCCGGGAACGCGTCGCCGTGGCGCATCAGGCCGCGGATGGCCGTCGGCGCCGTGTAGAGGATCGTGACTTTGTATTTCTCCACCAGGTTCCACCAGCGGCCCGCATCGGGGATCATCGTGCCGCCTTCGTAGAAGAGGCTCGTGACGCCGTTCATCAGCGGCCCATAGACGATGTAGCTGTGGCCCGTGACCCAGCCGGGGTCGGCGGTACACCAGTAGATGTCGCCGGGCTTGGTATCGAAGACAAATTTGGTGGTCGCGTAGCAGCCGACGGCGTACCCGCCCTGGATGTGGATCACCCCTTTGGGCTTGCCGGTCGAGCCGGAGGTGTAGAGGATGTAGAGGGGGTCTTCCGCGTCCATCTCGGCGCAGGGCACGGCCACCTCGGCCGGCAGCCGGGCCACCAACTCGTCGTAATAGACGTCGCGCCCGGGCTTCATCGCCACGGCCATGCCGCTCCGGCGGACGACGATCACCCGCTGCACGCCGGGCAGTTGGTCGGCTGCTTCGTCGACGATCGCCTTCAGGTTCAGCTGCTTGCCGTTATACGGATAGCCGTCGATGGTGATGATGGTATGCGAGTCGGCATCTTCGACGCGATCGACGATGGCATGGGCGGCAAAGCCGCCGAAGATCACCGAATGGACGGCCCCGATCCGCGCGACGGCGAGCATGGCCACGATCATTTCGACGCAGCGGGACATATAGATCGTCACTTTGTCGCCCCGTTGGACGCCCGCGTCGAGCAGGGCCCGGGCGAAGCGGTTCACCTCGCGATGGAGCTCGGCATAGGTGATCGTCCGGGTCTCGGTGGGATCTTCCCCTTCCCAGTAATAGGCGATGGAGTCCCAGACCGGGGTGCCCTGGTGCCGGTCGAGGCAGTTGTAGCAGATATTGAACTTGCCCCCGGCAAACCAGGTGAAGAAGGGCTTCTCCGTCCACTGGAAGACAGTGTCCCAGGGTTGGAACCAATGGAGCTCCCGCGCTTGTTCCGCCCAGTAGTCCTCGGGGTGCGCGATCGACCAGGCGTAGAGCTCCTCATACGACTGGAAACCCTTGGCGCGAATATAGGCGGTGATCGTGGCATTCTCGACCACGGCGGCCGGCGGGGTGAACATGCGCTCTTCATGCATCACCCGGTCCGTCTGCTCAAAATCGGGGCGCCGAGCGGTGGGGGGCTGCGGGGATTCTGCGGGCTGCGCGGGTCCTGTCGTGCTGGGCATGCCATCCTCCTTAATCTCTTACCACCAAAGTGCGGGGTCCGCCGGGACGGCACCGCATGTCCGCTGGCCGGGGGTGACCCCCGTGCTTACGGGCCTATTATAGCACGGAGCCTGCCCCGTGGCGAATACTGCCCCCAGCCGGCCGCTTAGCGCACGGAGCCTGCCCCGTGACGAATACTGCCCAAAGATGTATAATAGGGATGTATAATAGTGCGTGCCCGGGGGCCTTTATAAGTATGCCCGCTTTTAGGCGCGGATTTTGTCCCGCGTAGAGGGATGGTTTAGACTAGGGGTGCATCGTGGCGCCCAGAGGAGATGAGTTTGTGAGCGATCAGAAACCAGTACAAGCAAAGGGGCTTGAAGGAGTGGTCGTCGGGACCAGCGCGTTGAGCTTAGTCGAGGGCGATATCGGGCGGCTCAGCTATCGCGGCTACAATATCGACGACCTGGCCGAGAACTCGAGCTTTGAGGAAGTCACGTATCTACTCTGGTATGGGGAGCTGCCGACGGCAGCGCAATTAGCCGATTTTAGCGGCCGGTTGAAAGCCCAGCGCGGGCTGCCCGATCTGGCAGGCAAGATCCTGCGGACCCTGCCCCCCACCGGAGCGCCCATCGACGCGCTGCGCACCGTCGTCTCGGCCCTGGCCCTGGCCGATACGGATGTGGACAACACGAGCCGGGCCGCCGTCCTGGAAAAAGCCACCCGCCTGGCCGCCCAGTTCCCAACCATCGTCGCCGCCTACGATCGTATCCGGCACGGCAAGGAGCCGGTGGCCCCCCGCGAGGACCTGGGCCACGCGGCGAATTTCCTGTATATGCTGGCCGGCACCGCGCCCCGGGAGGAGCTCGCGCACGCGTTCAATACCTACCTCGTGCTGGCCGCCGAGCATAGCCTGAACGCCAGCACCTTCGCGGCGATGGTGACCATTTCGACCGTTAGCGACTATTACTCGGCCCTCGTCACCGCGATCGGCACCTTGCGCGGCGTCTCGCACGGCAGTGCCAACCAGAAGGCGATGGAGATGCTGATGGAGATCGGCGCGCCCGACAAAGTCGAGAGCTTTATCGACAATGCCCTGGCCACCAAGCGCCGCCTGATGGGTATGGGCCACCGGATCTACAAGACGCGCGATCCGCGCGCCAAGCACCTGGCGCACCACGCCTCCAGCCTGGCCAAGCTGGTCGACGACAGCCGCTGGTTCGATATCGCCAGCCGCATCGACGTGCTGTCGGCCTCGCATCCCTACTTTGCCGAGCGCAAGCTCTACCCGAACGTCGAATTCTACTCGGCCCCGGTGCTCTACGGCCTGGGCCTGGCGCCCGATCTCATGCCGGCCGCGTTTGCCGTCAGCCGCATCGCCGGCTGGACGGGCCACATCCTGGAGCAGCTGTCCGACAACCGCATCATCCGCCCGAGTGTGGACTATAGCGGCCCCGCGATGCGCCCGTATACGCCGGCCAAGGATCGCGGCTAGCGCACACGCGAGGCTTCTGGACTCGCTTCCGCAGGGGTGACGCACGGGCGCCACCCCTGTTCTTTGGATAATACGGAGGTGCCGGTGTTGCATACACGTCGCATTGAGCCGGGGCCGGGGCAGGAATCGGTCTGGGATTATCCCCGGCCGCCGCGGCTGGAAGACTCGCACCAGCACATCCAGGTGATCTTCAACGGCGTGATCATCGCCGATAGCCGCCGGGCGCGGCGGATTCTGGAGACCAGCCACCCGCCCGTCTATTATCTGCCCCCGGACGATGTCCACCTCGCGGCGTACTTCACGGACGCCCCGCACCGCACCTTCTGTGAATGGAAAGGCCACGCCGCCTATTACACCATTACCGTCGGCGCCAAAGTAGCGCCCGCCGCCGCCTGGTATTATCCCCACCCGACTCCCGCGTATGCCGGTATCCGCAACTATATCGCCGTGTATCCCAGCCGCATGGACATCTGCCTGGTGGATGGCGAGCGGGTGCGCGCCCAGCCGGGCGACTTCTATGGCGGCTGGATTACGGATGCGATCGTCGGTCCCTTCAAAGGCGACCCGGGCACGGCCGGATGGTAGCGCATCGCGGCCGACCCCCGCTCTAACGCGGGGGCTCCCGCTGGGCGGGGACCAGGTGCCGATCTTGAACGGCGTTTCGTTCACTGTCGCGCCGGGCGAGTGGATCGCGGTACGTCCGGGCCGAGGGTAGAAACCGCAAGATCGCACCCCACTACGGAAGCATCACGGCGACTCTGGCGGGCTTGCACAAATTCAGCGGCGACACTATTGGTTCGTGGACTTGCGCTATCTGGTGCAACTCGACGGCCAATGGGTCTACAGCGTGTGTGTGATTGACGGCTATTCGCGCCAGATCCTGGCAGGCCTGGCCTCTTACTATCAAGATACCATTGCCGTGTTGCAATTGCTCTATGCGGCGCTCAATGCCTATGGTTGTCCGGGGGGACTGATTGAGGCGCAGTTCAAGGTGCAACTGCGGCGGGCCGACGCGCACTTCGAGCAGTCCACGACCCTGGAGCAGGTGCAAGCCGCGCATGCGCGCTTTGTCGCCACCTTCAACACGACGCCGCATTGGGCGCCGACGGTGCTGGCCCATTACGAGGCGCACCTAGATCGGGCCCGCCAGCGCGTGCAGAAGGTCGCGCACCCGACGCTCTATCGGACGGGGTTTGCCTCGCCGCAGTAGGAGGACAGGGCTTTACGCATCCTGGCTGATGGAGCGTAGCGGCAATTGGACTAGGCCGGGCCGCCGGGGGGGCCCGCGTGCGCGCATTGCCCCTATGCGCACCCGGGCCCCAGGAAGCGGAGAGGATCTAAAATGCGGGTCAGTGTGAAGGGCCCGATCACGATCAAGTGGAAGGGTGAGGGGGGGTCGGGGTAATTCGGCGGCAGGGTAATCGTCAGCGTCAGGGTCTGGCCATCGGTCCAGCCCTGATAGCGGGCGGTATAGATCTGTGGCACGTACCACGTTGGAGGTGGGGCCCCGCTCCCCTCCTCAAAGCTACCTGGCACATCGAAGTGGCCCGTGGGGCTGAGCGTCAACGACTGGGTGATCTTCCCCCCCCAGCAGTTTCCCTCTATGCCGGTACCAGTGGCGTCCACGTCGAGGCGGATCTGGCTCTCCTCGCCCCAGGTCCCGGCGGGGACCTGCAGCAGGAGAGGGGTAGGGCGGGAGACCGCGACGGATGGGGTGGGGAGGGGGCCCCGGGGCGGCGCGGCCCCCTCCGTGCAGGCCGGGGCGACCAGGAGGGCGAGCGGCAGGAGCAGCCTCCCGAGGACTGAGACGAGCTTCCGTGCCATACCAACCTCCGCGTGCGGCGGCGGGGCGATCCCGCGCTACTCCCTAGACGCGGTGAGGGCCACAGAAGTTCCCGGGGCCCCCACGGGCGGGAATCGGGCCGCGAGCGGACGGCATGATCTGCACCGTCGGGCGCGCAAGCCCAACAACTCGTAGAGGCCCTCTGTGCGGCGTTTCCCTGCCAGGCCGACTTGGCGCAGATGGTGCGCTTCGGCTTGGGCGTGGGCCGTAAGATCTGCACCGAGCAGCCGGGCGCGAAACTCACAAAGCACGGAGCTGTCGAAGCCCGGATCGTGGAGCGGCAAGGCGAGGGCCTACTTCCAGGCGAGATGCCCGCGGGCCGCATCGGCGGCTTGCTCATCGGTCAGGCCCGCCATGAATTGGAACACCGTGACCAGGGCGAGGCGGGCGGGGTCCAGGGCGGGCGGGCCGGTGGGGGCAAAGAGGCTGGCGAATTGGGCATTGGCATAGAGGGCGGCGAGTTGCGCGGCAATGCAGATCAAGGGATGGCCCTTGGGAAAGCAGGCGCGGGCCGCCTGCGCGGTATCTTCGGGAATAAAGTAGACGAGAGAGGCTCCTTGTGCCAGGGCCAGCAACACCTCCGAAGCTCCCAGAGAGAGTTCGCCAGCGGTATCCCTGTTCAGCGGGGCGTGCGGCGCGGTCTGCCGGCCGGCCGCAGCGCCCTTGACCGGCCTGACGGGGCTCGGGCCGGCTGGGGTGTTCCAGGGGCTCGGGATCTTCTTGCTGGCGTGGGCCGGCGGCTTGTTCCATACGACGCGGCGCCCGCCGGTGCCGGCGCGGCGGGGGTGGTTCGTCGTAGCCAGCTTCGCCACGCTCGAAGCTATTCACCGGGCCCGCATCAGCGTGGCCAGACCTGGTACGCCAGGGGCGCCCCACAGTGATCGCGCCAGGGGGCGGCCACCTGGGTGAAGGCGGCGGCTTGGGCGGCCGCGACATAATAGTGCAGGCTGCAGCCGCCCGGCAGCGTGTCGGGCTGGGCGAGCCGATCCAGGATCGCACCGTAGTAGAGCGGCGGCCGCCGATCGCCGGGGGCGGGGCCCGCGTCCGGGCCGGCGGCGAGGTCGACAAAGCGATAGCGGTCCTGCAATTCCAGTTGGTAGCCGCCCACCGTCACGCGCTCCAGCGCGACCTGGTCGCCCGCGGCCGGATCGCCCATCACGAGGGCCGCCCCGGCCGCGGGGCCGCTCGCGCCCGCCCGCAAGAGCGGCACCACGGCCTCCTCGGGCGGGGGCGGGGGCGTGACGCGATATTCCTGCCAGGTGGTCGTCGCGACCACGACCAGTAACACGGCGGCCCCGCCCCCGCCCAACCCCCGCTCCAGCCGCCCGCCGGCCCCGGCCGCGGCGTGGGCCGCGACCCAGCCGGCGCCGGCCCGCGCCACCGCCCAGAATCCGCTGGCGACGAGCAGCAGGAGCAAGGGCACCGCGAAGATCAGCCGCCCGCTATGCACCTGCGAAGTCAGGAGCAGCGGCAGGCTCAGGCCCAGGAAGAGCACCAGCAGGCGGCGCGCGGGCGCCTGCCGCCGGGCCGCCCGCGCGGTGCGCCAGAGGCCGAGCAGGAAGAAGGGCACCAGGACCGCGGGATAGAGCCGGCCGTGGGGGTTCCAGTAATCGGTGAGCAGCGGGCGGGTGTCCCAGTCCAGCAGTAACTGGCCGTAGTCCAGGGTATTTTGCCCGATTTGCGTGGCGGCTTGGGCCACGGTGAGCTGCGGCCTGCCGACCCGCCCGGCCGCCGCAGCCTGGAGATCGGCGGCCGGGGGCTGGTAGAGCGTTTGCGTGAAGACCTGTTCGCCCCGGCCGTCGTAATAATAGAGCAGCGCCATCCCGAGAGTGCCGCCGGAGTCCTGCTCGATCCAGGGCAGCAGCAGGAACACCAGCCCCCCGGCCAGGACGAGCGCCGGGCGCAGGCGCGGCCGGGCGGCCGGGTGGTCGTGCAGGGTCCAGGCCAGCAGCAGCAGGCTCAGGGGCCAGAGAAAGCGGATCGGCGCGTAGGCATAAGCGTCCACCACCAGCAGGGCGGGCACGGCCAGGATCCAGCGCCAGGCGTGGGGCCGGGCCAGGGCCCGCAGCAGCACATCGATGGTCAGCAGGGCCGGCGTGAGCGAGAGGCCGACCAGGGTGGCCGTGCGGCCGTAAAAGAGAAAGACCGGCGAGAGGGCCAGCAGCCCGACGGCCAGCGCCGCCGCGCGGGGGCCCACCAGGCGCCGCCCGACCGGCCAGAGCAAGGGCACCGCGGCGGCCGCGATCAGCGCGGCCGGCACGCGCAGGGCGGTGAGGTTGACGCCGAGCACCTGCCAGGCGAGCCAGGCGGGCAGCACCAGCAGCGGCGAGTCGCCGCTGTCGGTCATCAACCCTTCGCGGGCCTGGAAGATGGCCAGCCCGGGATGGGCCCAGAAGGCCAACAGACCGCGGCCGGTGGCCGGCTCCCAGTTATAGGGGAAGGGCGGGTGGTCGCCGATGGCCAGGAGTAACAGCCCGGCGGCCAGCCCATAACTGCCCAGCAGCCACACCGCGGGAGGGATGCCGCGCCGCGCCACGCGGGCGCCGGTCCCGGCCGCCGCGCCGGCCGGGACCGGCGGCGGGATCGCCCGGGGCGATCGGGCGGCTTTCACAATTCTGGCGAGCAAGGAAGCCACGGCCCCCCGCTCGGGAAAAATGCCGGGGATGGCGGTCAGTAGTTGGCTACGCCACTGGCCGATCTGATGGGGATGGATGCCGGGCTCGGCGGCCAGTTCATTGAGGGGGCGCTGTCCCTTGAGCGCCTCCAGGGCGATTTTCGCTTTGTACTCGGCCGAGTAGCTGCGACGGGGTGTGGGCATCTGTCGAATCTCCTTTACGCCATGCCATTCTAGCACATCGGCATCCACCTTAGCTCCTGGTCCGAATTCCTGGGATCATTATACCGGCAGCGCGCCCTGTGGCGGACCCACAGCTACGCCAGGGCCGTCGGGTTTCAACGCACCGTAAGTCAGCACGCACAGAAACACGGGCGGCGAGAAGATCCTCGCCGCCCGCCAGCCGGCCGGTATGCTATACTGGGCCTATGCCCGCCCCCGATCGCCTGTCGCGCTTCGCCGCTGCCCTGCTGGCCGCCTTCCCGGCGCGCGCGGACCTGGCCCGCGCCGTCGGGTTCGGCCTCAACCAGAACCTCAATGCGCTGGCCCCCGAACCCGCCGACCTGGCGACGACCGTATTCGCGCTGCGGCAATGGGCCGCGGCCCACGACCAACTCGCCGATCTGCTCACCGCGGCCCTGGCCGCCAACCCGGACAGCCCCCCGTTGCAGGCCCTGCGCGAGCAGTGGCCCGCGCTGGCACCGGCTCCGACCGGCGGGCCGTTCTGTGGGCCCTACCACCCCACCCCGCTCTTTGTCGGGCGCGACGCGGAGTTGGCGCGGCTGCACGCGCTGTTGGCGGCCGGGGCGCTGCCGGCGCTGACCGGTACAGGCGGCCTGGGCAAGGGAAGATATTTGCGGTACTATACCAATAACTTCTTTTTGCCGGGTTGGTGGGTGTAGATGTGTATAGCTGAATCGGCTGGAGTCGTGTGGGAGTTTAGAAAGGATGGCGCAAATGAAATACAGCGGTACTCGACGGTGGGCCCTGGTTTTGTTCGGGCTGGGGCTGCTTCTGGTCATCGGGGCCGGGGGCGCGCGCGATACGCTGGCCGGCGGCACGGCGGATGCCACGGTTACCTGGGGGGTCAATGCCAGCCACGACGGCTATCTCGCCGATAGCAAGCTGGCGCTGCCCCTGACCCAGCTTTGGGCGGTCAACCTCCACGGCGGTGTATCCTACCCCCTGGTTGTGGGCGACCGGATTTATGTGATCGTCGGCCACGGCGCGGACGCTGGGTACGGGGCGGGGCTCTATGGTCTCGACGCCCGCAACGGCCAGGTCCTCTGGGGACCGCTGGAGCAGGGCGGGCCCTATTGGCCGTCCGCCCTGGCCTATGACCACGACCAGGTGTTTTCGGTCAATTTCGACGGCATCTTACGGGCCTATGACGCCGCCAGCGGCACGCCGCGCTGGAGTGCCAAAATGCCGGTCCAGTACGCTTTCAGCACCCCGCCGACCGCCTACAATGGCGTGGTTTATCTCACGGGCTCGGGCAGCGGGACGACGCTCTATGCCGTCGACGAAAGCAACGGCGCGATTCTCTGGCAAGCCGCGAGCAGTGACGGCAGCCCGGCCGTCAATGATACCGCCGTGTTTAGCGCGGTGGGCTGCGGAGCGACCGCCTATGAGCCCCGCACCGGCCGCGTGCTCTGGCAGCAGTCCGAGGAATGCACCGCTAGCGACGGTGCGGAACTGGTCCTGCACCAGGACCGCGTCTATATAGCCGCGGGCCGGGACCGCCTTTATGTCCTGGATGCCGCCACCGGCAAGCAGATCCAGATCCTGGCCGCGAGCAGCAAACCGGCTTTTGCGGGGGGGCAGGGCTTTGCGCTCAACGGCGCCACGCTCCAGGCGTTTGATACGGCGACGAATCGGGTGGAGTGGAGTTTTGCCGGCGCAGGCCATTTAAGTGGCCCGCCGCTGGTGGACGACACGGCCCTCTATATCCAGGAAGGCAATCAGATCCATGTCCTGGACCCGGCCAGCGGGCGTGAGCTGGCCAAGCAGGCTTTCGCGCTACCGGAGACCGGCGAGACTGTGCATGAAGTCACGACCGGGTTGGGGGCGAGCAACGGCCGGCTGATGGTCCCTTACAACCAGTGGCTGATCGCCTTTGGCCGGGCCGGGAGTGGCGGGGCGCCGATTCCCACCGCCGCGCCCCCGCCCGCCGCACCGCCGGCCCCGCCCGCGCTCCCCGCCAGCGATACCACCGATGCCAGCGTCACCTACCAGATCAACGCCGCGCATACCGGCAGTATCGCGAACGACTCCCTCACGCCGCCCCTCCGGCAGATCTGGAACCTGGATCTGGGCCCGGACCAGGGTCTCTCGTACCCGCTGGTCGTGGGGGACCGGACCTATGTGGTCGTGGGTGGGCAGCTCCAAGCGCGTAACCTGCACACCGGCGAACTGGTCTGGGGCCCCATTGCCCAGGGCGGCACGTATAGCAGCGGCATGATCGCGTATGACCAGGGTCAGATCTTTGCCCTCAACTTCGACGGCATTTTGCGGGCCTTCGACGCCGGCACCGGGACGCCGACCTGGAGCACCAAGCTGCCCGGCCAATATGCCTTCTCGTCGCCCCCCAGTGCCCGCAACGGCGTCGTCTATACCGGCGGGGCGGGCAGCGGCGGGACGATGTATGCCGTGCGCGAGACCAACGGCGAAGTGCTCTGGACGGCGGAGGTGATGAACGGCGACGATAGTTCGCCCGCCGTGGGCGACAACGGCGTATACGTCGCCTACGCCTGCGCCCAGGTCTACGGCTTCGGGCTGGCGCAGGGCGCGCCGCTCTGGCACCACAGCACCGACTGCGAAGGCGGCGGGGGCGCCACACCGGCCTACTACAACAACAAAGTCTACGCTCCCGACTCCGGGAACCTCTATGTCCTCGACGCCGCGACCGGCAAAGAGATCCAGATCTACGCCGCGAACGGCACGCCGAGTTTTTCCGGGGCGCGGATT
>Ga0209166_10002926_pt1 | contig 12597 bp, 9 predicted proteins | sample Coa_R1_3_FD_187151 | JGI IMG/M metagenome (GOLD analysis project Ga0209166, IMG submission 187151) | Surface soil microbial communities from Centralia Pennsylvania, which are recovering from an underground coalmine fire - Coalmine... | ecosystem: Environmental > Terrestrial > Soil > Unclassified... | reverse complement strand
TGGGCGGCTGGCTGGGGCTGACGGTGGCCGCCTTTTTCACCGGCCTCGAGTTCGGCTTGCAGCCGCTGCTCTTCCATGCCGCGGACGGCACGCCGCTGTATGCCCCCTACCCCCTGTGGGTGTCGGTCCCGGCCATGGTCGTGCCGCACCTGCTGGTGGCCGGCCCGATTGAGGGCGTGGTGAGCGCCCTGGTGGTGGCCTACTTGCAGCGCGCCAACCGGCCGGTGCTCCAATTGACCCTTAACCCCGACCAGGCGGCCGCGGCTACCGGCTTCGGGCGCCTGCGCGCGCTGTGGATCACCCTGGCCGTGCTGATCGTGGCCGCGCCGCTGGGCCTGCTGGCGCCCGGCACCGCCTGGGGCGAGTGGAGCGCGCGGCAGTTGGCGGGTCTCGGGCTGAGCTTCGTCCCCCAGGGCATGGCGCAGCTTGAAAGCTTGTGGGGCGCGCCGCTGGCCCGCTACGATTTGCCGGCGTTGGGCAATTCGAACGCCGGCTATATCGTGTCGGCCATCGTAGGCATTGGGCTGGTGGGCTTTCTGGCCTGGCTGTTTACCACCCTGTTGGCCGGCCGGGCCAAATCAGCCACACGGCAAACTCCGCAGCAAAGCTCGTGACCGCGCCGCAGCCTTCAGCCGCGCCCCCCGAGGCGCCCTCGACCGCGGCCGCGTCCCCTTCAACCGCCGGTCCGCTCCCGGCGACCACCGCCGCGTCTCCCGCGGCCGGCCAACCCACTAACCGCAAACCCCGCCGCGCCCGCCGCAATGTGCTCGAAAGCACGTTGGGCGAGGTCAGCCACGCGCTGGCCCAGTCGCTCTTCGCCGAGGAGATTGCCCGGCGGCGCGGCCTGCTGCAATCGCTCGACCCACGCGTCAAGATCGTGGCCACGCTGGCGCTGCTCATCGCGGTGTCGCTCTCGCGCAGCGTGTGGGTCATCATCGCGCTCTACGTCGTGGCGGTCATTCTGGCCGCCGCCTCGTCCATTGCCGTTGGCTTTTTCATCAAGCGCGTCTGGCTCTTCATGCCGTTCTTCACGCTTATCATCGCCATCCCCGCATTCTTCGCTGTGCCCGGCCCGCCCCTGGTGCAATTGCCGCTGGGCCTCGTTATCACCCGCACCGGCGCGCTGACCGCGCTGTTCCTGCTGCTGCGCGTCAGCACCTCAGTCTCGCTGGGCATGCTGCTGGTGCTCACCACGCCCTGGAACACCCTGCTCAAGGCGCTGCACGTGCTCAAGCTGCCGGACAGCTTTATCCTGATCCTGGGCATGACCTTTCGCTACATCTACCTGCTGCTCAACACCCTGGACGACATGCTGCTCTCGCGCAAGAGCCGGGTGGTGGGGCGCATGGATGGCGCCGACCAGCGCCGGGTGATCGGCGCCACCGCCGGCACCCTGCTGGGCAAGTCGCTGGCGCTCAGCGGTGACGTCTACCTGGCTATGCAGTCGCGCGGCTATCGCGGCACCCCGCGCACGCTGGACACCTTTCAAATGCGCCCGCGCGATTGGGCCTGGGGTGGGATCCTGGTGGGGATCTCAATATTGATGATCTGGCTGGGGCGCTAAAGCCTAATTAGCGAAGTACACGAAGATCACGAAGGATCCCATCAGCGTGCAAAACGTACCGCTATTTGAGCTGACAGATGTGTGCTTTGCCTACGAAGGCGGGCTGCCGGCGCTGGAAAGGGTCAGCCTGGCCATCGCGGCCGGGCAGCGCGTGGCCGTACTGGGCTCTAACGGCTCGGGCAAGAGCACCCTGCTCAAGCTGCTGGATGGCCTGTATTTTCCCACTACGGGCACGGTGCGCGCCTTTGGCCAGGCCCTGACGGAGCCGGTCTTCCAGGACGAGGCCTTCAATTTTGACTTCCGCCGCCGGGTGGGGCTGGTCTTTCAAGACACGGACGTGCAGCTCTTTTCGCCCTCGGTGTGGGACGAGGTGGCCTTCGCCCCCCTGCAATTGGACCTAGCGCAGGCCGAGGTCAAGCAGCGCGTGGACGGCGCCCTGGCGGCCCTGCGCATCGAGAAGCTGCGCGACCGCGCCCCGCACCGCCTGTCAGGCGGCGAGAAGCGGCGCGTGGCGCTGGCCTCGGTGCTCAGCCTGGCGCCGGAGGTGTGGCTGCTGGACGAGCCCACCACCGGCCTCGACCCGCGCAGCCAGTCGTGGCTGATCGACTTCATCATTACCCAGGGCCAGGCCGGCCGCACGGTGGTCACCGCCACGCACGATCTGACGATCGTGGAAGCCATCGCCGACCAGGTGTTTGTGTTCGACGAGCAGCATCACCTGGCCGCCCAAGGACGGCCAGAAGAGATCCTATCCAACCGCGAGCTGCTGTTGCGCTGCAACCTGGTGCACGAGCACCGCCACCGCCACGATGGCACCGGCCCCGAGCATACTCACGTGCATCAGCACCTGCCGCTGCACGCGCACGATCACGAACATCTCTAACGGCCAAACCGCAAACTTGTATCGACCGCCATCGCGGTGGTCATCCGGGCGCTAACCATCGCCGTCAGTCTGTACGGCGCGCTGGCACTGGGGCTGAACGCCTGGGGCCATTGCCGTCGAAGCCGCGGGGTCGTTCAGGTGGAGGCTGCCGATCAAGCCGTGGCCAGTGGCTCAGGCATCCGGCCTATGGCCGCGCTCATGGCGCGATAGAACTGGCCCCGCTGATCGCTGCTGCTGGAATGACTGCGCCAGGCGACGAAGCTATCGGGTCTGACGAGCACCGCTCCGTCCTCGGCAACCCCGTAGGCCGCCTGCCACAGGTTGTGTGCTGAATTGTAGTCACCGTCTACCCCAATGGAATAGCCAGCGAGTGGTAGGCCTTGCTTCTCGGCGAATTCCCTGAGTAATTACGCCGGAAATTCATGGGCCACGTGCGTACTTCGTAAGAACGTGGCCCCATGAATTTCCGGCATTTCTCCCCCCGTCCTTGATAATAATGGTTATGATAACCGAAAGTGCGCAATGGCACGGGACGGCGACCGCACTCTGCCCGGCGACAATCCCATGCCATTGCGAAAAAATTATGGCCCGGCAAGGACTCCAGCGGATTGCGATCGTGGGCGCGACGGGCTCGGGCAAGACGCGCCTGGCGCTGGCTTTGGTGCAGCGGCTGGCCGTGCCGCACATCGAGCTGGACGCGCTGTTTTGGGGGCCGGGCTGGCAGGCGGCGGCGCGCGATGTGTTTCGCGCGCGCGTGGCAGCGGCGGTGGCCGGCCCCGCCTGGGTAGCTGACGGCAACGCGCACCTGGCCCGCGATATCATCTGGGGCCGGGCGACGGCTGTCGTCTGGCTGGACTACGCTCTGCCGCTCGTGTTGTGGCGCCTGGCAAAGCGCACGGCGCGCCGGGCGCTGACTGAAGAAGAACTGTGGAATGGCAACCGCCAGCGCCTGCGCGACCTGTTCGGCCACAATTCAGTCCTGCTGTGGGTGCTGCAGAGCCATTTCCGGCACCGCCGAGAATATCCGGCCGAGCTGGCGCGGCCCGAATACAAACACCTGGCGGTGGTGCGGCTGCGCAGCCCGCGCGAGACGGAGCGATGGCTGATCTCCCTGAACTAACCCCAGCGCCGCTGCGCATCCAGATGCTGGGGCGCTTCGAGGTCTGGCGGCTGGGCGTGCCAGTGCCGGAGGCCGAGTGGCGCGGGCAGAAGACCCGCGACCTGCTCAAGATCCTGCTGCTGGCTGATGGGCACTTCGTGGCCAAAGACCAACTGGTGGAATGGCTGTGGCCGGGCGCGGCGCCAGACGCGGCCGAGGCGAACCTGCGCTCGACGGTGAGCGATCTGCGGCGGGTGCTGGAGCCAGAGCTCGATCGCGGGCGCGACTCGAGCTATGTGCAGACGCGCCGCGAGGGGTATTGTTTCAACCCGGCGCTGGGGGTGGCCCTAGACACGAATGACTTTGAGCACGCCGTCCAGTCCACGGCACGCGCCTCACTCGCAGCAGCCTTGAATGCCTATCCCGCTGATTTGCTCGAAGAGGATCCCTACGCCGAGTGGGCGCAAGGGGAGCGCGGCCGGTTGCGGGGCCTGCGGCTGGAGGCGCTGGCGCGGCTGGCCGAGTTGTGCCTGGCGCAAGGCGATTGGTCCCAGGCCATTATGGCCGCGGAGCAGGGGCTGGCGCTCGATGCCAGCCGTGAATCGTTGTGGCGCGCGCTGATGCGCGCCCACATGTTGCACGGCGACCGGTCAGCGGCCCTGGCCGCCTTCGAGCGCTGCCGGGCGGCACTGTCGCGCGACCTGGGCACGGACCCGCTGCCCGAAACCGTGGCGCTGCACCAGCAGATGCTGCAAGCGGAGCCAGGTGGGCCAGCCTGGCGGGAAGCCGACACCGTGAAGGCGCCGGCCGGCCCGCCGCCCTGGCTGCGCCGGTTGGCGGCGGTGGGCATTGCGTTCTGGGTAGCGATTACCGCGATTGCCCTGAGCTTGAGCGTGGCGGGCGTGCTGCAGGGCGGGCTGGCCTCGCCGGGTGATCCGGGCGCCGAGGCCTTGCCGCGTTTGCTGGCCAGCGCGGCGGCGCGCCAGGCGCTGGCACAGCAATTGATTTTATTCCTGCCCATTGGGCTGCTGCTATTGCCCGCTTACCTGGCCTGGTTTGGCAGCCTACGAACACCAGCGGCGGCCAAAAGCTCGGTCAGCGCGCTGGCCTGGATCGGGCTGGGGTTGGGCGGGCTGGATTTGTTGACTCAAACGGCCAGCCGCGCGCTGACCATAGCACAGGTGTCGGTGCTGCCCTCGGCTTACCTGGCGGCCGCGCTGAGCCAACGGCCGGTGCTGGAAGCGCTGTGGGATGTGCTGCGGCAACTGGCCGGGCTGTTTGGCACAGCCAGCGCGGCGGCCGAGCCGTTGGCGCTGGCCGCCCTGAGCCTGGCCACCCTGGCGGCGGGCCATGTGGGGAAAGGCCCCGCCCTGCGCGCTGGGCGACTTTTGGCCTGGGCGGGGGTGAGCCTGGCCGGGCTGGGACTGCTGTATACCTTCGTCACGCCGCCCATCCCCGCGGACTGGTGGCTGCCGTTGGGGCTGGCGCTGGCCGCGCTGACGTATGCCTGGTGGCTGGGGCTGGCCGCGGCGCTGTGGCAGTAGCGCCACAAATCCCCAAGCTTTCTCCAACATCGGTCGGGCAGACTGTCTCCAACGCTGGTCCCAACCGAGCAGCGTGTGGCCTATGTCTATGACTGTCTCTTCGGTCCCAACCCTATCACGGCGCGAATTTTTGTACTATGTTTGGGCAGCCTCTATGGCGCTGTTCCTGGCGGAAGGCGGTGGGGCAGTATTGTGGTTCGCCGTTCCGCAGTTCAAGCCGGGCGAGTTTGGCGGGGTGTTCACGCTCGACCTCGCCAAACTGCCGCCGTCTGACGCTGCTCCTACGGCATTCGAAGCCGGGCGCTTTTGGCTGGTGAACGTTGGGCCAAACACGGAAGCCGACGCGCGCCACCCAGACGGACAAAATACGCGGCCGGGCGTGCTGGCCATCTACAAGGTGTGTGTCCACCTGGGATGCATTTACGATTGGAAACCCGTCAACAATCGTTTTGAGTGTCCCTGTCACGGGTCGAAATATCTGAAGGATGGCACTCGAGTCCAGGGGCCGGCCAACCGCAACCTGGATCGGTTCGTGGTTCGCGCGCTGGATGCCGAGGGTAAGGTGCTGGGCGAAACCGTTCGCGGCGATGCCAACCAGAATCCAGCCGCGGGAGCACCACTGAACCTGCCGCCCGGCACCACGGCTGTACAAATTGATACTGGCTTGCGGGTCAAAGGCCGCAACAACGGCGGACCGCCAACTGTTTAGTCAGTCGTTTCCTGAAGCAAAGCGCTCAAATGGTGTACCAGGCCATTTTCGGCTGTCACCTGGAGATAGCGCATACCCATCCGCGCGGCTGACGCGCCTGTCAGCGTGGAATCGTCAATCAAGACGCAGCGATTGGGGGCCAGGCCGCGGGCCATCAAGTAATCATGAAAGAACAGGCTTCTACCGCCGGCATCGAAATCATCCTTGAGTGCCTGCAAGTCGAACGAGTTCAGAATATCGTCGAATATATCTGATAAATGCAGGCCCGGTGCCGTAAATCGGGTGAACGAGTCCATGTTGTCAGTGGCGACGACCAGCCGCGCGCCCCGCCGGCGCAACTCGGCCACCAACAGCGGCACTTCCGGATCGATAATTCTCATCGTCTGGCAGCTTTTGACAAACTCTGAGTAGACCGTGTCATAACTCAGGTTCGCGCTCTGGGCCACCAGGCGCATCATTTGCTCGCTGGTCCGTGTTCCCCGCATCCAGGGATCAATTTGCTGCGCCAGCATAACAAACAGCGTGTCACTAAGCATTGAAAAGCGAACGGTGTCCTCCGTCGCCAGGTGCCCCCAAAAAACAGAGTTTGACAGAGTCATGTACCAATCGATGAAGACTGTCTGTATGTTCCCTTTGGCCATCGGTCAAGTATAGCGAGGTCGAAGTGCTAGGATTTCGGCCGGCGCAGCAGCGTCAGGCCTGAGTGGGGCTAGCTCGGCGAAATGTAAACGGGCTGGGAACATTCGCTCCCAGCCCGTTTACATTTCGCCGTTTTATTTCATTTGCCGAGGTGCATGGGCATGCACACATACAGATATTCGTCATTCCCGCCCATGGGCCGGATGACGCCCGGGCTGGTGGCGGCGGAAGTTTCCAGCGCCACGTTGGGGGTGTTGATGACGTTGAGCACGTCGACCAGGTATTTGACGTTGAAGGCGATCTCGACCGCCTGGCCGTCCACGGTGGCGTCGATCTCGGCCACGTTATCGCCGGTTTCGGCGGAGGTGGCGGAGATGGAGACGTGGCCGGGCACCAGGTCAGTGCCGGGCTTGATCTTGATGCGGGCGGTGTGGGCGGCCTCGCGCGCAAAGATGTCGGAGGTGCGGCAAGCTTTGCGGAACTCATCGGTGGGCATGATGGTGCGCGTGGTGAAGCTCTTGGGGATGACGGCATTCAGGTCGGGGAAAGCGCCCTCGATCAACTGCGACACCAGCTCGATGCTGCCGTGATGGAAAATCACCTGCCCGCGGCTGGGCGGCAGGCTCATATACACAGGCTCGTCCGAGCCGATTATGCGCGCCAGCTCGGCCAGGGCGCGGGCGGGGATGACGGCATTAACCGGCTCGCCCGCGGGCGCCGAAAGGTGCGCGCTGCGCACCGCCAGCCGGAAGCCATCGGCGGCTTCGAGCTTGAGCTGCCCGCCGTCGATCTGGGCCAGCACGCCGGTGAGGATGGGCCGGGCCTCGTCGGTGGCGGCGGCAAAGACCACCTGGTTGATCATCTCCTTGAAGTCTTCGACGTTTAGCTCCAGGGCATGATCGAGATCGGCCGGCGGGATGAGCGGGAACTCTTGCGCGTCGATGCCCTTGATGTGGGCCTGGGTGCGCCCGCACGATAGGTTGAGCGTCTGGGTGCGCAGGGTAAGGTCCATCTCCACCTTGTCCTGCGGCAAGGTGTTGACCAGGTCCACCAGGGTCTTGGCCGGGACGGTGGTGGCGCCCTCTTCCTCGATCTTGGCGCCGATCCAGCAGGTGATGCCCAGCTCCAGGTTGGTGGCCGAGAGCTTTAAGCGGCCGTTATCAGTGGACATCAGGATGTTGCCCAGCACGGGCAGGGTGCTGCGGGCGGCCACCGCGCGCGAGACGACGCTCAGGCCTTTGGCCAAATTCTCTTGCAGGCAGGATACTTTCATGGGGCACTCCGTCCGTTAAAGGATAGACAGGACATTATACTTTGAGTCTTCGAAAAGCAGTGCATGCAATGCGCTGTCATCACCGCAGAGGAGAGTTTCGCCGAACAAATCAGGACCGGCAGCTTCGCTGCCGGTCCTGATTTGTTCGGCGATATATTCACGGCGGCGCGGCGCCGACTACAGGCCGCCAGGCATTTCGAAGAAGGCCAGCGCCTTCTCGCCATCCATCAGCAACTGCAGGCGTTGGCCGCTGCGCTCGGCGGCCACGTCGATCAGCTTGAGGCAGTCCAGCAGCGGCGCCTCGGGCAGCAGGTTGGCCAGGTGGTCGGCCGACTTGTTCAAGAAGTCCCAGTTGAGAAATTCGCCCGCCGTGTGGCTGGGGCCATCGGAGTGCACCGCCAGTGAATAGATCTGCGACTCGACCAGGTCTTGAAAGAAGTGCGTGCCGTACGACGGATCGGGCGACAGGCCATCGGCGCCGACGGCCACCTCCACCAGGGCGCGGGCATTGTAAATGTCGGCGTAGGACACCGGCACGCCCAACTGCACATTCGACGAGCCCCAGCGGCCGGGCCCCATGAGCAGGAAGGTGCGGCCCTCCAGCGCCTTGTTGATGCGGCCCACCAGCCGGGCCACCTCCACCCGCTGGGCCGAGCCGCCGCACTGGTTGTAGCGCACCGGGTCGACGTAAATCAGGTAATCGATGTCGCGCACCTCGGCCTGCGGCACCATGCGGGTGGTGTAGAACAGCTTGTCCTCGGCCGGCAGGCTCATGGGCAGCGGGCGCACCTTGGTGCCGCGCAGGCTGCTTTGCGGGCGGCACTGCAGCAGGTGCAGGCGCACGTCTGGCCGGCCGCTGCCGCCGGGCGGCGGCACCAGGGTGGCGGCGAACTCCAGGTCCACCGGCTGCTCGTAGTAGCGCGACAGGGTGGTCAGCGCCCGGCGCATCAGCGGCACAAAATCGGTGCGCTGGAGCAGATTGTCGAAGGTGAGCACCAGCCGCTCCGGGCTCACCTGCGGCCCCAGGCTGCGCAGCGGCAACAACGTCTCGGCCTGCGGGTCTTGGAGCGAGGCCACCCACGCGAGCGCCGGGTAGTCAAGCGTCAGTGCCTCGCTCACCGGCCGGGTGGCAATGCTGTTGGCGTCCAGGTCGATCACGTCGACCATGTGCTGCGAATAGTGCGCGATGGAATCGGGCGAGCTCTCGGGCCGCAGGTTGGGGTGGCTGAGGAAGACCAGGCGCGGATAGTCCTCGCCCACGCGCTCGACGGCGCGTGTGCCCAGGCCCAGCACCATGCGGATGAAACCCTCCTCACGCCGCAGCCGCGGGCTCCAAACGATGGGGCTCTGGCTGAACGCCACCCCGGCCAGGTCGGGGAAGAACAGGCGGCCGTGGCGCTCGCCCTGCACCACCTGGAGCAGGATGGCCATGCGCTCGTCATAGTCGAGCAGGCCCATGCGGCGGCGATAAATGAGGACATCCGGGCTGTAGACGCTGGCGTAGATGCGGCGGATGGCGACGGTCAGGTCGCGCAAGTTTTCCTTGGGGCTGCCCTGGTTGGCGCAAAAGTAGCTGGAGTATTTGCCGGCAAAAGAAGTGCCAAAGCTGTCTTCCAGCAGGCTGGACGAGCGCACGATCAGCGGCGTCGGGCCGACCTCTTCCAAAATTCCGCGCAGCCGGTCGGCCACTTCCTCGGGGAAGCGCGCCTGCAGGTGGGCCTCCACAATCTGGTCATATTCGGCGCGAATCTGCTCGGTGCTCTTGTATTTCTGGTTGTGCTCCAACTGGTTGAGCGCCTTGAAGTCGTAAAAGACGTTGGCCCCCACGAAGTAGGACGGCGGCAGGCTGACGTGCGCGGCCAGGTCCGGCGCGGCCTGGTGCAGAATTTTCCAGGCCAGCAGCATGCCGGCGGCCTTGCCGCCGATCTTGCCCGAGCCGATGCGCCGCGAGCGGATGAACTCAAAATCGGTGGCGGTAAACCACTGCTTGGCCACGCGCACAAAGCTCAACTGGTCGCTAATGATGGTGCGCACCAGCACCACGCTGATCTCTTCCAGGTGGTGGTGCACCTTGGCACGCTCAGCTTCGGGCAGAGCTTCGTAGAGTTTCACCTGGCGCAGCAGCAGGTCCACCGGCGCCAGCTCGGGGTTGAAGGTAAGCTGCATTTCGGCCTGCGGCTGAGCGCTGTGCTCGGCGATCAGCTCGTGGACGATGCGGTTGAACAGCTCCAGCGGCAAGTTGTAGGCGAAATAGAAATCCGTCAGGTTGTCGCGCACGGTCTGCAGGCGCTGTTCCCAGGTGCTCTCGTTCTCTTCAGCGTAGGGGTTGCTCAGGCCCTCGCGGTACTGCGAGTCGATGGCCTTGGCGCGTGCTTCGGCTTCAAAGGTGGACTGGGCGATCACCCCGCGGGTGTAGAGCTCCTGGCGCATGCGCTGGCGGATCTGACGCGCCAGCACCGGGTATTGGGCGATCTGCAGGTAGAGCGCCAGGATTTTGGGTGTTTCCAGAGGCAAGTCGGGCATGCGGGGGATTCTACACTACCGGGGGAGAAAAGCTGAATCCACGAAGGTCACGAAGAGGAATCCCGAAACGATATAACGCCGGCACGAAGTGCCGGCGTTATATCGTTTCGGGAAAAAATATTCACAGCCAGCCCCTCAAATCCATCGCCTTCACCACGCGATCGATGGCCACCATATAGGCGGCGTCGCGCATGTAGACGTCGCGGTTCATGGCCATGTCGACCACGCCGTGGAAGGCGGTGGTGACTTTCTGGTCCAGCCGGCGCAGGACGGCGTCCTTCTCCCAATAGTAGTTGGCGTCGTTCTGCACACTTTCGAAGTAGGAAACCGTCACCCCGCCGCCGTTGCACAGGAAGTCGGGGATCAGGAACAGGCCGCGCTGCTTGAAGACCTCATCGGCTTCGGGCGAGGTGGGACCGTTGGCCCCCTCGGCCACGATCTTCACCTGGCGGCTGATGCGATCCACGTTATCGGCCGTGATCTGGCCTTCCAGCGCGGCCGGGATGAGCACATCCACGTCCTTGCTGATCCAGGCGTCGCCGGGCTCGCGGCTGTAGCCGGCGGCGGCGGCTTTCTTCTGGTCGATGGTGCCATACTGATCGGTGATCGACTGCAGGTAGCGCGGGTCGATGCCGTCGGCCCGGGAGTAGGTGTAGGAGGTCTTGTCGTTGCGGTCGTAGCACGACACACAAATGACCTTGCCGCCCAAATAGTCGATAAAACCGATGGCGGCATACTGGGCCACGTTGCCAAAGCCCTGCACGGCAGCGGTGCAGGTGTGGCCGTCCAGCTTGAGGTGCTTCATGGCTTCGCGCACGGTGTGGATCACGCCGAAGCCGGTGGCCTCGGCGCGGCCCAGCGAGCCGCCGCTGCCCACCGGTTTGCCGGTGATCACGCCCGGCGTGTACTGGCCGATGAGCTTGGAATACTCGTCCATCATCCAGCCCATCATCTGCGGCGTGCTGCCCACATCGGGGGCGGGCACATCGTTGCGCGGGCCCAGGTTCTTGTAGATGCCATCCACCCAGCCGCGGCAGACGCGCTCTTTCTCGCCCACCGACAGGGTGGACGGGTCGAAGGCGGCGCCACCCTTGGCGCCGCCGAGCGGGATGTCGGCCACGGCGCATTTCCAGGTCATCCACATGGCCAGGGCACGCACCGTGTCGATGGTCTCGTTAGGGTGAAAGCGAATGCCGCCCTTGCACGGGCCGCGAGCATCGTTGTGCTGCACGCGATAGCCCAAGAACGAGCGGTTGCTGCCATCGTCCATGTGGACCGAGATTTGGAAGCGGAACTCGCGCACCGGCCAGCGCAAAATCTGGCGCACCTCGCCCGCCAGCCGCAGTTGGTCGGCCACACGGTCAAACTGCGACTGCGCCACCTCAAATGGATTGTACTCACGTGCCATGCCTGCCTCCCAAGAAATAAATAGCCCGGTCTAGAGTAGTTTCTGTCGGGGAACCCTACTCCTTTTGCCTGGTTTGCTCGAGCGCGGCCGACAGGGCCTGGCGGATGATCTGCGGATTGCCACGGCCACGCAGCCGGCGCATGACCTGCCCAAAAAACCACTGCTCCACCGTATCCTTGCCGGCCAGGTAGGTGGCCAGCTCGCCAGGGTTGGCGGCGATGACCTCGGCCACGATGCTTTCAATCTCGCCCGTGTCGCTTACCTGGCCCAGGCCCTGCTCGGCCACGATCGCGCCGGCGGGGCGGCCGGTGCGATACATGGCCTCGAAGACCGTCTTGGCGGTGTTGAGGTTGAGCGTACCGCCGGCCACCAGGCCCACCAGCTCGGCCAGATGAGCGGGTGTCAGCAGCACCTGGCCAATGGATTGCCCGGCCTGGTTCATCAGGCGAAACAGCTCGCCGGTGATCCAATTGGCGGCGGCCTTGGGGCTGCGCTGGCCGGCCGGCTGAGCGGCCACAGCGCGCTCAAAGTAATCGGCCACGGCCGGCTCTTCCACCAACAGCTCGGCGTCATAGCGGCTGAGGCCATAGTCGGCCACGAAGCGCGCGCGCTTGGCGGCGGGCAGCTCGGGCAGCGCGGCGCGCACCCGCGCCACCCAGGCCGGGTCGATCACCAGCGGCGGCAGATCGGGCTCGGGAAAATAGCGGTAGTCGTGGGCGTGCTCTTTGCCGCGCTGCGGCACGGTGCGGCCCTCGGCCTCGTCCCAGCCCAGGGTTTCCTGGCGCACCTGGCCGCCGCTATCCCAGACTTGAATCTGGCGCTCGATTTCGTACTGTGTGCCGCGCTCCAGGGCGCGAAAAGAGTTCAGGTTCTTCAGCTCGGTGCGCGTGCGCAGCTCGCCCGAGCCGGCCGGCCGCACCGAAATATTGGGCTCGAAGCGAATGACGCCCTTCTC
>Ga0209166_10002924_pt1 | contig 12604 bp, 9 predicted proteins | sample Coa_R1_3_FD_187151 | JGI IMG/M metagenome (GOLD analysis project Ga0209166, IMG submission 187151) | Surface soil microbial communities from Centralia Pennsylvania, which are recovering from an underground coalmine fire - Coalmine... | ecosystem: Environmental > Terrestrial > Soil > Unclassified... | reverse complement strand
TGGAGATGCGCACCATTTCGCCGGGCTCGATTTCGCGGACGTATTGCGCGTTGATCAGATCAAACGCGCACGTTTCGCTGGCGACGAGCCAGGCGGTGTAGCCGCCGGGAGTTGCGATTTTGCCGAGGACGAGCGGGCGGAAGCCGCGGGGGTCGCGAACGGCGTAGAGTTCATCGGGAGTGAGAACGAGCAGCGAGTAGGCGCCTTCCACTTGATTGAGCGCGTCGCCGAGCGCGCCGGAGAGATTGCGGGCTTGCGAGCGCGCGAGGAGATGGACGATGACTTCGGTGTCGCTGTTTGTTTGGAAAATGGAGCCCCGATGTTCGAGTTTGCGGCGCCATTCGGCGGCGTTGGTGAGATTGCCGTTATGGCCGAGAGCGACTTTGCCTTTGTTGCAATCGATGACGATGGGCTGGGCGTTGAGCAAGGCTTTGTCGCCGGCGGTGGAATAGCGCGTGTGGCCGATGGCCAGGCTGCCGGGGAGTTTGGCGAGAACGCTGGGCTGGAAGATTTCTTCGACTTCGCCCATGGCGCGGTGGAACTGGAGCTCGGTGCCGTCGCTCGAGACGATCCCTGCCGATTCCTGCCCGCGATGCTGGAGCGCGTAAAGGCCGAGGTAGACGATATTCGCGGCCTCGGGATGGCCGAAGACGCCGAAGACGCCACAGTGGTCGTGGAAGTGGTCGTCCGACAAACCGCAGTTTTCTATCAACACCATTTAGGCAACCTTAGCCGCTTCATTGGCGGCAGCGAATTCCTCACGAACGGAAGGCAGAAAGAGCCAAACCGATACGAGGACTGCCAGCCCGAGCCAACTCAAGTTGGCGAGATCGGGTCCTTCGAAAGTACTCGAGACGGCTCCGAACAGATTCCAAAGGACAAGAATGGCTGCGAGCAGTCGACCGAATCGATTAAACTTCCAAACACCGACCGCCGCAACAAGGTAGACGCAGCCAAACGCTAGATCTTCAAAACCGTCAACCAATTGCAAATATCTGCCCTGTCCCATCGAATCGCTCAGTCCGGCACCTCTTACTCCCACTAGTTCCCCAATGCCAACGAGGCCCCGAGGCAGACCTCCCAGTATAAAAAGAGCGACGACGAGAGCATGTAAGGCTTTTAGCATCCAATTCACTTTTGCTGAAGCAATCGTTCCAACGAATTGCCCCAGGCGTCGCGCAACAGTTCGAGCAAAGAATCGATCACCGCGCGCCCCTTAAGTTCGATGCGGAAAGCGTCATCGCGAGTGACCTTGCCGATTTCGCGCGCTGCCACATTGTATTGTCTCGCAATTGCGAGAAGGGCGGCAAGATTTTCCGGTGCCAGAGAAACGATGGCGCGGGCGCCCCGTTCGCTAAAGAGAGCGTGTTCCGCCGGTGCATCGTCATTCAGATGCACGTTCACGCCGAAAGCGGGCGGGGCAAGCCCCGCCCCTACGGAATTGAAGCAGGGTTCGGCGAGGGCGAGGGCGAGGCCGCCGTCGGAAATGTCGTGAGCGGATTCAACGACGCCTTCGGACGCGAGCGCGACGAGGCAGTCGATGAGGCGCTTTTCCGCGGCGAGGTCGATGGCGGGTGGGTCGCCTGAGACGATTCCAGCGATATTCTTGGAGTATTCGGAGGAAGAGAATTCGCGGGCGAGGGATGCGGACAGATCTTGCCGGGATTCCTCGCTTCGCTCGGAATGACAGTCGTATGGTTGGTTGCCCGCGGGCGGGGCAAGCCCCGCCCCTACGATGGAACCGACATCAGAAGAGGGCACGACATGTCGTGCCCCTACGGTTGCGGATTCAGAAAAAGCCGCAGGGCTCGCGGACTCGCCCTGCGCTACAGCATTTGAACCGTCGAGGAGGACGATGAGGTCGCCGGGGTGGCGGAAGGCGATTCTGAGGACGCGGGAGACGTCGTCGAGGATGCCGAGGACACCGATGACCGGCGTGGGGTAGATCGATTTGCCGAGGGTTTCGTTGTAGAAGCTGACGTTGCCGCCGGTGATGGGCGTGCCAAGCGCGGCGCAGGCTTCAGCGATGCCGTCGATGGCTTCGCTGAATTGCCACATTACTTCGGGCTTTTCGGGGCTGCCGAAGTTGAGGCAGTTGGTGGCGGCGATGGGACGCGCTCCACTGGCGGCGACGTTGCGCGCAGCCTCGGCGACGGCGTGCATCGCGCCGACGCGCGGATTCAACTGGCACCAGCGGCCGTTGCCGTCGGTCGAGAGCGCGAGGGCGCGCTTGACCTCGTTAGTTTTGGGATCTTTGATGCGCACGACGGCGGCGTCGCTGGCGCCGGGGCCAGCGAGCGTATTCGTGCGCACGGAAGTATCGTACTGCTCGGTGATCCAGCGCTTGGAAGCAATCGCGGGTGAAGCGAGCAGCTTCAGGAAATTCTGCGTGAGGTTGGTGCCTTCGGGCGCGAAGCGGAACCAATTTGTTTCGGATTCGACGCACGGCGCGGGCGCGGCGAGCGGACGATGGTAGACCGGGCCTTCTTCGGCCAGCGGATGCGCGGGAATTTCGGCGGCGACGCTGCCGTTGTTTTTAATGCGCGCCAGGCCGCCGTCGGTGACGCGCCCGACCACAACGGCATCTAGGCCCCACTTTTTGAAAACGCCGAGCACTTCCTGTTCGCGGCCTTTTTCCGCGACAAGCAGCATGCGCTCCTGGGATTCGCTGAGCATGATTTCGTAAGGAGTCATGCCGGTTTCGCGCTGGGGAACTCTGGCGAGATCGATTTCAATGCCGGTGCCACCGCGGGAGGCCATTTCCACAGTTGAGCAGGTAAGACCGGCTGCGCCCATGTCTTGAATAGCCACGACCGCGCCAGTTTGCATGGCTTCGAGGCACGCTTCGAGCAGCAGTTTTTCCATGAAGGGGTCACCGACCTGCACGTTGGGGCGCTTCTGCTGGGATTCTTCGGTGAACTCGGCGGAGGCGAGCAGCGATGCACCGTGGATGCCGTCGCGGCCGGTTTTCGCGCCAACGTAAATCACGGGATTGCCTGCGCCCTTGGCTTTGGCGAAAAACAAATCTTCTTTGCGGGCGATGCCGAGAGCGAGCGCGTTGACAAGAGGATTCTGCGAATAGCAGGGCTCGAAAGCGACTTCGCCGCCGACGGTGGGGACGCCGAAGCAGTTGCCGTAGCCACCGATGCCGCGAATGACGCCGTCAAGGATGCGGCGATTCTGCCGCAGCGTTGCGTCATCTGCCGTAGGGGCGGGGCTTGCCCCCGCGGGCGACCCAAGGGTTGCCCCTACGGGAGATGCGGTTATCGGGCCGAAGCGGAGGGAATCGAGGACTGCGATGGGGCGCGCGCCCATAGTGAAAATGTCGCGGAGGATGCCGCCGACGCCAGTGGTGGCGCCCTGAAACGGCTCGACGTAGCTTGGATGGTTGTGCGATTCGATTTTGAACGCCGCGACGAGGCCATCGCCGATGTCCACAACGCCGGCGTTTTCGCCGGGGCCTTGCACAACGAGCTTGCCCCGAGTGGGCAGGCGCTTCAAGTGCACTTTACTGGATTTGTAGGAGCAGTGCTCGCTCCACATCACGCTGAAGATGCCGAGTTCGGTGATGTTTGGGTCGCGGCCGAGGATTTGCTTGACCCGCGCGTATTCTTCGGCGGTGAGGCCGTGTTCGGCGGCGATTTCGGGAGTGACGCGGATTTCGGTGGGCGCCGTGGCCATTTCGTTTAGGCCGTCGCCCTTGCCGCGCCGACGAGCGCTTCGACCATGGAGCGAAAAATGACCAGGCCGTCGGCGGAGCCGAGGGCCAATTCGGCGGCGCGCTCCGGGTGAGGCATCAAGCCGGCGACGTTGCGCTCGCGATTGCAGATGCCGGCGATGTTGTGAATCGCGCCGTTGGGATTGCCGGCGTCGTCGTTCGAGCCGTCAGCCGTGGTGTAGCGGAAAATCACCTGGCGATTCTTCTCGAGCGCCGCGAGAGTTGCGTCGTCCACGTTCCAGTTGCCATCGGAATGCGCGATGGGCATCTTGAGGATCTGATCTTTTGAGGCAGCGTTCGTAAAAGGCGTGTCCGTTTGCTCGACGCGGACGTACACATGGCGGCAGATGAAGCGCAGGCCGCTGTTGCGCATCATGGCGCCGGGAAGCAGGCCGGCTTCGCAGAGAATCTGGAAGCCGTTACATACACCAAGAACCAGGCCCCCGCTGTTCGCAAATTTTTCAATCGACTTCATCACGGGAGAGAAGCGCGCGATGGCGCCGGTGCGCAGATAGTCGCCGTAGGAGAATCCGCCGGGCAGAATGATCGCGTCGCAATTCGCGAGGTCTTGCGATTGATGCCAGATGAATTCGACGGGCTTCTTAAGGACGTTTCCGATGGCGTAAAAGGCGTCGTGGTCGCAGTTGGACCCGGGAAAAACAACGACTCCAAATTTCATGCGGCGGCAGCCCCCTGTTGCTTAGCGGGAACTCCTATTTTAGCACAAAAGTATTCGAGGTTTGGGTCATTTGAGCGGCTCGGCTGTGAAAAATAAAGGTCGCCGCCCTATTCATTTTTGCAATTTTGTTGTATCAGACACTAGCCATACGAGCGGGTCACACAACGAGAACGTTCGGCGAGGAGGATTCCTTTGCGCGCATTTCGATCCATGTTTTATACCGGGACCGTCGTTCAATTGATTAGTGTGGCGGTGCATTTTTTCGGAATGTCACTAAAGCATGAGGCCGCTAGCGGTCAGGAAAAGATGCTCGACGACCTAATGCACAGTTACAGGTTTGATCTGGGGGCCGGTTTTGTACGGACGATGAGCGATTTTCTCACGGGGTTTGGCCTGGTCTACGGCGTATTCGTCCTGTTTCTGGGCTTGATTAACGTATTTGCGATTCGCCAGGCGGGAGATTCGCGTTTTCTGAGGTCGCTTTGCTGGCTGAACGTGATGTGCATGGCGGCTGTTGCGGCCATTGCGTTCAAGTTTTTCTTCCTTCCGCCGTTGCTGTTCGCGGTTGTTCCGCTTCTTGCGTTTTTGGGAGCGGCATTGACGGCCCCTCGGCAGGCGTAAATCTACCGGCGGCGTTTTCTCTGGGGGCGCCGGGATCGGGATTTTTTCTTCCCGCCGCGCCGAGTGGATTTTCTCGCGTTTTGCGCGCCCGCAAGTTCGCGGCGTTTTTTGGAGGCCCAGCCGGGCTTGTTGATCTGGCGGCCGCGGGCAATGCCCAATGCATCGTCAGGCACATTTTCCGTAATCGTGGAGCCGGCGGCGACATAGGCGTGGTCGCCGATTCGGACCGGAGCCACGAGAACGGAATCGCTGCCGATGAAGACGCCTTTGCCTATGTTGGTGGGATGTTTCTGGAAGCCATCATAGTTGCAGGTGATCGTGCCGGCGCCGATGTTGGTTTTGGAGCCAACTTTGGCATCGCCGAGATAAGTAAGGTGTGGGACCTTCGCGCCTTCACCGATGATGGCCTTCTTTGTTTCCACGAAGTTTCCAATGCGGGCGTCGGATTTCACATGCGTTCCCACGCGCAATCGCGCGAACGGGCCGATGGTCGCGCCGTCTTCCACATGGCTCTCGGCCATAAGCGAATGCGCTTCGACTCTCACGTCGTCGCCGATTACGGAATCGACGATGACGCTTCCGGTTTTTACGTTGCACCGTGCGCCAAGTTTTGTTTTGCCGAGCAATTGCACGCCTGCCTCGATGACGGTGTCTTCTCCCGCGCTCACGTCGGGATCGATCAGTACGGTTTCCGGCAACTGGATGGTCACGCCCGCGTCCATCAAGGCGTTACGCTTCCATTCGCGGAAGATGCGGTCGACTTCTGCAAGGTCCGCGCGCGTATTGCAACCGAGGACTTCGCGCGAGTCGCCAGCGATTTGCGCCAGCACCGTTTCGCCTTTGCCGCTCAACACGGCAATCGCGTCGGTCAAATAAAGTTCACGGTGCTTGTTGTTGGGTTTCACTTCAGAAAGAGCTGGCCAGAGATTTTCCAGAGTGAAGCAATAAATCGCGGAATTGATCTCGTTGATTTCGCGCTGCTCGTCGGTGAGCTGTGATTCCTCGACGATCGCGGAGACGGCGGTTTCGGATTTGCGAACAATCCGGCCGTAGCCGGAGGGATCCGCTACAACAGCAGAAAGAATGGTGGCCGCGGCGTTGCCATTGCGATGCGTGGCGATAAGTGCCTTCAAAGTTTCGGTGCGCACCAAAGGAGCATCTCCGGGAAGAACCAAAGCCAATTTCGCGCGGCCGATGGAGCGCTTCGCAACTTGAACGGCGTGCCCCGTACCATTCTGCGGCTGCTGCAAAACGGTTGCGGCCCCCAAAGGCTCGACAACGGCGGACACTTCCTCCGCCTGATGGCCCACGACAACCACGGTCTCACGAGCTTTCAGCGGTTCGCACGCGCGAACCAGATGCTCCACCAAAGTGCGTCCGCCAGCTTTGTGCAGGACTTTCGCGAGGCTCGACTTGAGGCGCGTGCCCTTGCCTGCAGCCAGGACAATTACGGCTAGGTCATAATTAGACATGGTTAGCAACTCATTCTGCGGGAGGCGCAAGGTTTTGGCAATCGGGGGATGGCCGGAGCGCGGCTAAACGTTAATCGCCTGGGGCGGCCGGGACCGGGGAAAGGGCAGGTTGGTAGGCTTCTTCCTCGGCGCGGACGGCTTCGCCGGTAGAACCCGTGGTGATTGTCCAGAGCGAAGGATCGGCCAGGAGGCGGCTGACAAGCTGGGTGTGCAATGAATGACCGGCTTTGTGAGCCTCCACGCGCGCCAGGAGGGGCAAGCCCGCCAAAGCGAGGTCGCCAATCAGGTCCAAAGCCTTGTGCCGGCCAAACTCGTCCGGGAAGCGTAAGGGGCCATTCATGATGCCGTCCTGGGTAAGTACGATGGCGTTATCGAGGGAGCCGCCGCGGATGAGGCCCATGGCGCGGAGAGGCGCAATGTCGCGCTCGAAGCAGAAGGTCCGTGCGCGTGCCAGCAGTTGGCGGAAAGTATCAGGCCCAACCAGCATCTCGACTTCCTGCTGTCCAACAAGGGGATGGGGGAAATCTACGTAACAGCGAACGCGGAATTCGTCGGCGGGATAGATGCCGATGCGGCGGTCGCCTTCGCAGACTTCCAAGGGCTTGAGCACCTTCAGGTAACGGCGTTTGCGGCGCAGCTTGCGCACGCCGGAGTGTTCCAGCATCTGCATGAATGGCTCAGCGGAGCCGTCCAGAATGGGAATTTCGATGGAATTGATGTCGATGTAGACGTTGTCAATTCCGCAGGAGTAGATGGCCGCGAGGAGATGTTCGGTGGTGGACAGAAGCACGCCCTGCTTCATCAGGCTGGTGGCGTAGCTGACGTGGGCGACGTTGTGTCCTTGCGCCTCAATATGGAAGTTGTCCAGGTCGACGCGGCGGAAAACGATGCCGGTTTCGGCAGGAGCGGGCATTAGGCGCACAAACCCGTGCACACCAGTGTGAAGACCCACACCTTCCACGCAGGATTCCCTGGCTATGGTTGTCTGAAACATTCCCCGAGGTATTGTAGCATTTTGCTAGCCACCTTATACAAGCGTTGTGCTTTATTATCAACGGGTTACGAATTGAGTTTCCGTCCTGAAACCACCTAGTGTGGCAATTGCACAACAATTTGGCAGATCGGCGTGGCGCTTTGATTGAAGCGGCTTCACCGTGCTTGTTTGGCAGGCTTCCTTTTTGTTTCTTGGCGCGTCCCAATCTCTGGCAGTGCTATACTTGAGATTCGGATTTTGAAGTACCAAGGACGGGGCATGAATCGAGCGGCGCGCATTGGGATTTTTTCGTTGTCGGTGTTGATCTTCTGTTACGCGGGGATTGGGCATGTCCTCGGCAGGACTTCCGACGATAAGGCCTACAAATCACTGACGGTTTACGGTGAAGTGCTGCAAAAGATTCAGCAGGACTACGTGGACGACCCGAATATGCGCACCGTCACCGCCGGCGCGCTTCACGGACTGCTTGAATCTCTGGACCCACAGTCGAGCTACCTGACGCCGCGCGAATATGAAGACTACAAAAAGAAAACCGGCAACCCAAGCACAGGGGAAGCTGGTTTGACGCTTAGCAAGCGGTACGGATACGTCATCGTCCTGTCGGTGCTGCCGGAGAGTCCCGGAACCAAGGCGGGGATTCGCAGCGGCGACCTGCTGGAATCGATTGGCGGATTCACCACGCGGGACATGTCGGTTGGGCAAGCGCTGAACCTGTTAAATGGGCAGCCGGGGACGGGGGTCAAGGTTTCTGTGATTCGCCGCGGCAAAGCGACTCCCGATGAAGTTGATATTGTGCGCGAGAAGCTGGCGACTCCAAAACTGATGGTTCAGAAAGCGGACCCGGACATCCTGGTTATGCGTTTTCCGTCGCTAGACGCCGGGCGCGCGGAAGAAGTTCGCAACCGCCTGCTGGACGGTGAAAAGCAGGGGATTCACAAAGTGATTTTGGACTTGCGCGAATGCGGACGCGGGCCGGTTTCGGAAGCGGTTTCGATTGCGCGGCTTTTTGTGCCGTCAGGAACTTTGGCCACCTTGCGCGGGCAAACAGTTTCGGCCCAGGTCATCTCGGCTGAGCCCAAGCAAGTCATTTGGAAGAATCCTGTCTCTGTGCTGGTGGACACCACCACTTCAGGCGCGGCGGAAGTGCTTGCTTCGGCGATCGAAGCCAATCATCGCGGCGACGTCGTGGGGGAGCGCACCTTCGGCCTGGCTTCCGAACAGAAGCTGATTACCTTGGACGACGGAGCGGCGCTGATTTTGACCGTGGCGAATTACTACAACGCCGACGGGAAATCGATTCTCGAGGAAGGCGTAACACCCACAGAGATTGTGCGCGCTGAAGCCCAGGATGATTCCGACGCAGGCGACGACAGCACGCCTGCAGCCGCGCCAAGTGAGCCGGGACTGGGGCCTCGCCCGCTTTCGCCAGAAGATCCCATCTTCCACCGCGCCCTCGATCTGCTGAAAGCACCGGCCTCCGCGAAAAAGGCTGCTTAGCAATAAGTGCGCCAAGCCAGGATTTGCGTCGAGCGGAGTTCCGCGTCTAGCCGTGCGTTCCGCATAGTTCTTTTCTCGGCGCTTTTACCATCCCTCCTGGCAACAAGCTGCAAGAAACCGCAAACAGAGCAGCTGACGCCCGCAAGAATCCACGCAATCACCAGGGAACTGGCTAGCGCCGCTCATTCCGCTGCACCCGCGGGAACTCAGATCCGAATTGGACTGCAGGCCTCGGAGAAGAATCCGGGAACGCCGGATACTCTCGACATTACTATGGCCAATACCGCGCCAGACTCGGCGGCAAAATCGGATGCCGCGAAAATTCAGCGTGCGTTGACTGGGATTGCAACGCGCCACGGACTTACAGAGGAGGTTTCAGGGGCGGCTGAAGGGCTTTCCTTTTTCTATTTGAAGAGGGAGGTACGAACACACGCGATCCAAATTCATCTGGGAGCGGCTGCTGCGCAGCAAAGTCAAGGCAGTTCAGCACCGCAAAATGGCGCGAAGCTTGCCATTATTCTGGATGACTTGGGAAACGACCCGCATGTTGCCGAGGAGATTTTTGGTATGCCGTACCCGCTCACAATTTCCGTCCTGCCGAACCACGAACATTCTCAGGAAATCGCGCAGGAAGCGGAACGGCGGGGCTATCAGGTGATGCTGCATCTGCCCATGCAAGCGGTGGCGACCGAGAAGCCAGAAGCTAAGGAATTGCGCCCGGGCATGCCCGCAGGAGAAGTTTCCAAGCTGGTCAACCAATTTCTTCAAGATATCCCCGGCGCTGTGGGCGTTAACAACCACCAGGGCTCGGAAGCCACCTCGGATCCGGCATTAATGCGCGAGCTGATGCCGGTACTGCGCGACCATCATCTCTTTTACATTGACAGCCGCACGACGGCGGCAACCGTGGCCTACGAGACTGCGCAAGGTTCGCACGTGCCGTCCGCGTTTCGCAATGTTCCTTTTCTGGATGACGTGACCGAAGTTGGCGCCGTGCGCAAGCAACTGGAATTGGCGTTGCGCGACGCGCGTGAAAAGGGAGAGGCGATCGCGATTGGTCATCCGCATCCCGCTACGCTGCAGGCGCTGCGCGAAGTGCTTCCCAACGCGCAGTCCGAAGGAGTACGCCTGACTTTCGCGTCCGAGCTGGTCCACTAAGCAGCCGCCGCCTGAGGCGCGTCTTTCGTTAGCTTCTTTGCTGGAAAGAGAAAATGGATCGCCAACGCAGAGACTCCCATGGTCAAGAAGCCGAAGACGCTTCCTTCAGGCCCGACAGTTCCGCCCGTTAACCAAGCTGGTCCCCGCAGCACTGCATTCGAAAGATGGTGGTCAAATACAAAGCCACTGTTCGGAACGGAAAATAGAAACGTCTCGCCAAAGTCAAAGCTGGCATGCCATCCCACGGCCAGCCATAGGTTTCCTGTTCTACGCAAAGCAAATGCGAAGACCAGTCCGGTGACCGCCACGTTCAATGCTCCTATGATTCCTTCGCCTGGGTTTTTCAAGTGAGCGGCTCCAAATAAAAGAGAGAGACATGCAGCGCCGGGCCAGAAGCCAATCCCCCGCGTCAAAGTGTATTGCACATATCCGCGAAACATGAATTCTTCCGAGAAGCCAACCAGAACGAACGCGACGGCCCACAGTAATCCCCAACCGGCAAGGGCCTTGCCATTAAGAGCCAAGCCGCCAAAAGAATATCCCTCCAAGGCAGCAATCAGCCCGACAAGCAGAGCTACTTCACAGAGACCGAGAAAGATGCCCTGCCAGAAGCGTTTCCCGAAGGCCTGGCCCAAAGGAAGGCCGTAAACGCCCGCCGGGAGGCGCTCCAGGCGCGCCATCGCCAGCGCCGCGCCGTAAACGGCTAAAAAGCTCACCAGTTCTCCCAACGCCACCGATTGTGGCGAGTACGAACCCTCCCGGAATCCGCCGATGAGCAGGACGACCATTGCGAGCGGATACCAGATCATGAGTCCGAAAGCGGTGTAGAGGACCAGGCTCCAGCCAACACGCAATCCCTCGTGGCTAAAAAAGATTTTGCTTGCCAGTCCCTCAGGAGGCGGCATTGGGAAAGTGGGAGTGGAAGAGGAGTCGGGGGCGGATTCAGGCATCGACGGCTCTGTTCGTCAAGCACAATCTCAAACGCACTGCGATTCTATCTTAGTCGAGAGGTTTCCGGTTTGCGGCAAGCCAGTTCGACTAGGGAATGTTAGGGTGAAGCGGGATTTCGGCGGCTCCGAGAATCCGCAGGCTGTTTTTTTCCTGCACGAACGCGACGGCTTTCAGATTCTCGCGCTTCCATTCATTGCGAATGGAGATAGCCGCGTCTCCGGAAAACGCAACATCGCGGTCCGGCTTGGCCTCGCCAATCTTGCGCATGGAACGCACGACGGCAGCATGCTGCAACTCATGGCCGGCATTTTCGCCGCGAGTGACAGAGGAGTGCAGGCCCGTTTCCGTAATCGCCAGCCATACTTCCGCAGCGCCGCCCTTGGCCGAGGCAGTGAGCTTCCCGATTTGCACGGAAAAGTTGTCCGAGCCTGGCCTGCCAGCCGCCCCTTGCGACAAAGTTATGGAAGTCTTCGCTTGAGACGACTCTTGGACAATTTTCTGCGCCGCCAGTTGTTGCTGCCCGCCGGAACATTCGACGCTGCCGTCTATCACGATTTGTGGGGTGTACGGGTTCTTGTTTCCGAGCACGCCTGCATAGGCATCTTGCCGGGTCGTCCAACTGTGGGAGGAAAACGGGTCGCGCCAGCCCTGGTCGTCCCAATAATCGACATGCTCCTCGAGCGCGACGATCTGAAGGTTGTGCGCTGGACCTTGCTCCACTAACTTGGCCAGGAAGGCGTCGGCAGGAGGGCAACTCGAACAGCCTTCTGACGTGAAAAGTTCAACGACCACGGGGGAAGCATGCGAGGCAGGCGCTTGGGGCTTTTCTTGCGAGTTCAGCGCCCTAACACCAAACGCAGCAAGAATCAGAACGGCTCCAGCCGATGACAACTTAAAGAGAAAGGAGTTCACAGCATCCTCCTGCCAGTTTTAAGGCTAACAGCCATAAGATACTCGCGAAGCCGTAAAGTTACTCGTAGAAAATCGGGGGAAATCGCTTTGGGAACACACTAACCATTATGGTAGAGTATACAAGTTATGCTACATCGCGAGCCCACCCTTCGGTTCGTTGGCGGCCGTCTGGCGCTCGACTTCGTCAACAGCGTTCCCAGGAATGCTACATTATCCTGGGACCAGCTCGTTGCGTTTCTGGAATCAGCCCGAATTGTGACACCCGAACGCGCAGCGGAACTCCTGGTGCTTAACCGGTCGGATTCGCAAGCTGTTGAGTCACTGCTGCGAAAGACCCAGCGACTCGCCGATGCCCTGCGCCTGGCATTGGATGCGGTTCTGCACCGGCAAAAAGTACAGCGCGAGTGGATCGAGCCGATTAACGAATTCCTCCGCATTACCGAAGGGCACGATGAACTGGTTCAGATGGATCAGAATTGGGAGATTCAGTTTGTTGCCAGCGAAAGCGGCCTGGAGTGGTTGCTTGCCGCCGCGGCGCGTTCAGCTGCCGAAATCATTGCCGAAGGTCCGCGGGCGCGCCTGCGCTTGTGCGCTAATCCAAG
>Ga0209166_10002923_pt1 | contig 12604 bp, 9 predicted proteins | sample Coa_R1_3_FD_187151 | JGI IMG/M metagenome (GOLD analysis project Ga0209166, IMG submission 187151) | Surface soil microbial communities from Centralia Pennsylvania, which are recovering from an underground coalmine fire - Coalmine... | ecosystem: Environmental > Terrestrial > Soil > Unclassified... | reverse complement strand
GATCGTCTTCCCGCCTCGCCGCCGCATACGGAATCGCGGTCACCGGCACGATGGCCACGACGTCGGTGCTCTTCTACTTCCTGGCGCGGGAACGCTGGCGCTGGCGGCCCTCCCTGGTGGCCGGTCTCTGCACCATCTTCCTCGGCATCGACCTCTCCCTCTTCGGCGCGAGCGCGGTGAAGCTCTGGCAGGGGGGCTGGTTCCCGCTCGCCGTCGCCGGCGGGGTCTTCATTCTCATGACCACGTGGAAGCGCGGCCGGGAGCTCCTGGCGGAGAAACTCTCCGTCGTCGGCGTCCCGGTGGAAACCTTCCTGACTGACCTCCAGTCTCATCGGGTGATCCGCGTGCCGGGCACCGCGGTCTTCCTCACGTCAAACGCCGAGGGCATCCCCCTCGCGCTCCTCCACAACCTGAAGCACAACAAGGTGCTCCATGAGCAGGTCGCGTTGCTCACCATCGCGACGAGTGAGGCCCCGCACGTGCCCGATCGCGAGCGTTTGACGGTCAAGCCGCTGGGACATGGGTTCTTCCGGCTGGTGGCGCGCTACGGGTTCATGGAGGACCCGAACGTGCCGGCCCTGCTCGACCAGGCGCGGCCGCTGGGCCTCGAAGCGCGGTTGCTCGAAACGACGTTCTTCCTGGGGCAGGAAACCGTGGTGCCGGGAAGACGGAAGGGCATGCCGCTGTGGCGGGAGCAGCTCTTCGGATTCATGTCGCGGAACGCCCATCGAGCGACCGCCTACTTCAGGATTCCGCCGAACCGGGTGATCGAGGTGGGGGCGCAGATCGAGCTCTGAGATGCTAAGAGGCTAGGTGGCTAAGAGGCCAAGGACTTCGCCTCTTCGCCTCTTGGCATCTTGGCCACTCCGGACCACGCCACCACGAGCACCGCCGTGCCAACCCCACTCACCGTAAACGCCGTCGCCGCGCCGACGTTCTGGTAGACAATCCCCAGCCCGATCCCGCCGGCCAGCGCCGCGACGCCCGTCAAAGCGTGATAGAAGCCGAAACCACTTCCTGATTGCCTTCCCGCAAGCCGGGCAACGAGAGCTCGCTCAGGGCTCTCCGTAAAACCTGCTACCACGCCGAGGGCGAGGAAGAGCAGCCAGGCGGCGGTGACGCTCGACGCAAAGGCAAAGCCGATGGATACCGCCACGTAGGCGACCCAGCCGAGCCACATCGTGAAAACCGAGCCTCGCCGGTCGTTCATGGCGCCACCGACGAAACTCGACGAAGACCGGATCACGTGCAGGGCCGCCCATAGCAGCAACACCTCGGCCACCGGCACGCCGAGCTCCTGGGCACGCAAGATCACTAGTGTCTCGGGCATTCGCACCAGATAGGAAGCCGAGATGACGAGAAGAGATCTCGGGAGCCGGGAGCCCCTAAAGGACTCCCTGCCGGTCGCGGGAGTCGTCCGCGCCGGTGGCGGCGCGGTCGCCGCGGCCGTGGCCCGAGCGCGCGCTCCACTGGTGGCCCAGATCGCCAGAATCAGCACCAACACGCCCGGGATCGCGCTCGACTCGATCACCGACCGCACACCCGCCTGATGGAATTGCAGGAGATACCAGGCCACCAGTGGCCCGATGACGGCCCCGGCGTGGTCCATGCCCCGCTGAAGCCCGAAGGCCCTTCCCCGCAGATGATCGGGCGTGACGTCGGCGATCAGCGCGTCGCGCGGGGGCGTGCGGATCCCCTTGCCGATGCGGTCCGTCACCCGCAGGCCGATCACCTGCCACGCCGCACCGGTGATCGAGATCACGGGGCGCACGACGACGGCGACGAAGTAACCCAGGACGATCAGGGGCCCACGGCGCCCCTCGCGGTCGGCGAGCTTGCCGGCCAGAAACTTCACGAAGGTCGATACGAAATCTGCGATGCCGTCCAGGGCGCCGAGGGCGGCGGCACCGCCGCCGAGGACTCCGGTGACGAACGCGGGGAGGAGCGGATAGACCATCTCGCTCGCGAAGTCGTTCAGAAGCGAGACCCAACCGAACAGCACCGCCTGCCGGGGAAGCCGCTCCTTCACGCGAGACCCAGTCCCCACCGGATGAGGGAGACGGGCAGGGCTCCGTACGAAAACATGGCCTCGTGGAAGGCGTTGAGCGTGTACGCGCGTCCCTTGGCCTGCTTGAAGTCGTCCCGCAAGGAGAGGATCTCGCGCCGGCCCACCGCATAGCAGATCTGGTACGCGGGCCATGCGCAGTACCGCCGCACTTCGGCCTCCGCGTTGGAGCGTTCGACGCCGAAAGTGGCGACGATCTGATCGACCGCCTGCTCGAACGTCATACCGCGCGTGTGGAGGCCCACGTCGAGCAAGACCCGGAGGGCGCGCCAGAGCAGGTGGACCCGCTGGAAGAACCGCTCCTCCTCGCGGTCGTAGAAGCCCTCCTCCGCCATCATTTCTTCGCAATACAACGCCCAGCCCTCGAGGGTCAGGGGCGACAGGATCAGCTTCCGGATCGGCGAGGGCTGCTCCTGCGCGTGCATGATGTGGAGGTGATGCCCCGGATAGCCCTCGTGTACGGTGACCCCCGAGACCTCCCACTTGCAGCCGTGGTCGCGCAGCACGCGCTCCTGCTGTGCGGGTGGCAACCCGGAATCGGGTGGCGTGACGTAGAACCAGCCGCTCCGGTCGGCGGAGAAGGTGCCTGGCGCTTCGTAGGCGGCGAAGGGAACGAGCGGACGCAGGAACTCGGGGGTCATGACGACCTCCAGGGTGCCGGCCGGGACGGGCGCGATCTTCCTGGTCTCCACGAACTTTCGGGCGCGCTCCATCGCCTTGCCGTAAAACGGCACCAGCTCACCGGCGGGGGGGTGCTCTTCGCGCAGACGGGCGATCACCTCACGCCAGGACCGCTTGCCGTCGAGGCGCTTGGCCCGTTCGGTCAGATCCGCTTCGATTTCCTCTTTGAGACGGTGTCCGTACCGCCACAACTCGGGTGCGGTATCCCGCAGGACGTGCTCATAGTGCAGGCGGAAGTTGAAGGCGTCCTCGCCAAGCGCGAACTCGTCGGACCCGGAGTCCGTCCAGCGATCGAGGTCCTTGTCGAAAGACTCGAGCGCCGCCCGAGCCCCGTCCAGCGCCGCCATCACCCGATCGCTTGAGAGGCCGTCCTGGGCGCCGAGACGGTTGATGGTCACACCCGCCTCACGCACCAGCGCCAGCCCGCCGGCGGTCATCTGGCGCCCCGTCTCGCAGTAGACGCGCACCGGATCGGCGAGCGTGGCCCGGGCGTCCTCCAGAAAGGCGGGCACCTCCTCGAGCCGCTCAGTGAGGGCCCGCGCCCGGTGGGCGTCGGGGCGGTCGCGGCGAGCGAGCAGGAGGTAGAGCCCGTTGAGAAGGTGAGAGAGCCAGAACTCGGGATTCTTGGTCTGCGGGCGCTCCTTCTCGAACCGGTTCTGGGTCACCCGGAGGTCGTTCAGCAGGGCAGTACGGTCGATCTCTTCGTCCACCCCATCGGTCGCCACCTCTTCCAGCGCCAGGGTGAGGGACTTCATCGCGGCGAGATGCGGCGTCAGCGTCCCCTTGCCGAAGCGTCCCAGCCGCCCGTCGTGCGCCGCGATACCCGACTGGCTTGCGCCCACCGGGTCGAGGTGCCAGCGGAGATCGAAGTAGGACTTGGTAAGCCCGTCGAGCGAGCCTACTGCCATACGACCTGGTCGAGGAGGCGCCGGCACTCGTCGTCGGACAACACTCGATCGGTGCGCTTCGCGGCGTCGAACAGAATCTTGCAGGCGGCTTCGTTGTCGGGGTCGAACCCGTGGGTGGAGAGCCAGTACTTCACGTTGGAGAGCCCGGACACGGGTGAAATGTCGATGCGCTGCTCGAGGCCCAGCTCGGCGGCGGGCACGGAGCTGTACACCCGGTCCGCAAGCCAGTCGTGTCCTTTCTTCTTCGCCTTGATGATCGCGGCGGCGTGCACGCCCGTGCCGGTGCGGAAGGCGTCGGTGCCCATCACCGGATAGTTGATCGGAATGGGAATGCCCACGGCGTCGGCGACCGTGCGGCAATACTCGGCGAGCTTGCTCATGTCCCCTCCATACGCACCGAGCAGCTTCAAGTTGACGATGAGAAGGTCCATCTCGGCATTGCCCACCCGCTCGCCCACTCCCAGCGCGGTGGCATGGATCCGGTCGGCACCCGCTTCGATGGCGGCCAGACAGTTGGCGAGACCCATCCCGCGGTCGCGGTGGCCGTGCCAGTCGATCGCTACACGCTTCTCCTTGACGATTTCTTCCTTGACGAATTTGATCAGCGCTTTCACGCCTGCCGGCGTGGCATGTCCGACCGTGTCCGCCAGACAGATCCGGGTGGCCCCGCAGTTGATGGCGGCGCCATAGAGCTGCTTGAGGGTCTCCGGCCGTGCCCGGGTGGTGTCCTCCGTGACGTACATGACGGGGAGACCTTGTTTCGTGGCGAACGTGACCGCTTCTTCGGTCGACTTGAGGATCCGGTCCACCGTCCAGTCCTCGGCGTACTGCCGGATGGGGGACGATCCGATAAACGTGGCGGCTTCGATCGGGATTCCAATCTCCTGAACGATCCGGGCGATCGGCTCGATGTCGGCTATGACCGTGCGGGCGGCGCAGTTGGGAAAGATCGGGAGCTGGTGGTCCCGGATCTCCCTGGCCAGGGTCCGGACCTGCTCGACCACCCGGGGTCCTGCCCCAGGCAGGCCGATATCGGCCGCCGCGATGCCCAGGTCGGCCATGAGATGAAGCAGACGGCGTTTGGTCTCGAGGTCGGGGTCCCGGACCGACGGAGACTGGAGCCCGTCGCGAAGGGTTTCGTCGTTCAGGTCGAACTTGGCCTTCGCCCAGTCGAACGGCTTCCCCTGTGCATTCCAGTCGTAGATGAGGTCGCGCTCGTCCATAGACTAGCATCACCCACTCCCTCGCCACCGTCAAGGCAGTTAGAGTGGTGTCGTGCCGCCCGACACGATCGCTCAGCTGCTCGAGCATCCCCGCATCGCGGACGCCCGCGCCGCGATTGAATCATCCGATTCAGAGACCCTGACCCTCCAGTCGGCCGTCTCAGGGATCGCGTCCCCGACGGGACTGGAAGGCAAGCGCGCGGCGTGGCTCGTCGACCGCTTCCGCGACGCGGGTCTCTCCAACATCAGGGTCGATGACGCCGGCAACGTCCACGGTTGGCTCGGCGAGCGCACCCGCGGGCCCGCCGTGGTCCTGGCCGCACACCTCGACACGGTATTCGGTGCCGACGTGGACGTCACGGTCCGGAAGGGACAGGACGGGCGCCGGCTCGAGGGACCCGGGATTTCCGACAACGCCCGGGGTCTCGCCGCGCTGGTGGTGCTGGCGCGGGTCCTCTCCCGGGGTTCCCTGCCATTCGCCCGACCTGTTCTGTTCGCCGGCACGGTCGGTGAGGAGGGGTCGGGGGATCTCCGTGGCGTCCGCCATCTATTCGGCTCCAAGGAGTTCGCGGCACATGCGATGATCGCCGTCGACGGCGCGGGGGTGGAGCGCATCATCCACCGTGGCGTCGGATCCGTGCGGATGCGGGCACGATTTCGGGGACCCGGGGGGCATTCCTGGGCGGCGTTCGGCGTGGCCAACGCGGCCAGCGCCGTCGGGCGTGCCGTGTCTGCGCTCGCGGAGATCCCGATTCCCCGCGACCCTCCTTCATCGCTCTCAGTGGTGCGGCTGGGGGGCGGCACGGGCTTGAACTCCATCCCGCACGAAGCCTGGCTCGATCTCGATATCCGGAGCGAGAGCGCCGAGTCGCTTCAGAGGCTCGAGGGACTCGCGCTGGCGGCCCTCGAGAGGGCCCGCGACGCCGAGAATGCACGGCGAACACCGGGGACGCCGTTGCTGAAGGTGGAAACGGAGCCCCTCGGCCGCAGGCCCAGTGGCCTCACGCCCCGCACGCACCCGCTCGTGCAGGCGGCACTGGACGCCAATCGCGCGCTGGGGCTCGCGCACGAGCTCGCCGCGTCATCGACAGATGCCAATCTTCCAATGTCCCTCGGCATTCCTGCGATCGCATTGGGCGCCGGCGGGAACGCGGGCGACACGCACCGGACCTCCGAGTGGTACGAGAACTCGAAGGGCCCGCTCGGGATCGTGCGGGCCCTCCTGGTCACCGCGGCGATGGCGGGAGTAGAGTGAGGTGGTTTTTCAACTGCGCCGTTGATCGCCAGTTGACAGCTCGGTCGTAGATTCGCCGTTGCAACGCGTACCGAGCTCACCTACGTTGGCAATATGCCTGGCACTCTGATGACCGCAGAAGAACTTCTCCGCTCGAGTTTCCCGGACAAGCGCGTCGAATTGGTTCGAGGCAAGTTGATCGTGCGTGAGCCCCCCGGATACCACCACGGTCTCGTTACCGCCCGGCTGACGGGGGCCCTGGTGAACCATGTCGCCGCCACGGACCTTGGGGACGTCCTGGCTGGTGACGCGGGCTTCACGCTTGCTCGAGACCCAGACACAGTTCGCGGACCCGATGTGGCCTTCATTTCACGAGCCCGGGCGCCTCGCCCCACGCCGATCGCGTTTGCGCCACTGGCCCCCGACTTGGTCGTCGAAGTCCTCTCCCCATCGGACCGTCAGGGGGAAGCCTTGGAAAAGGCCGCAGATTGGTTGAACGCAGGCACTCGCCTGGTCTGGGTGATCGATCCAATGCGGCGTCAAGCCCGTGTGTACCGCCTCGACGGGACCCTCTCTTCACTGGATGCCAATGGGACGCTGGAGGGCGAGGACGTGCTGCCCGGATTCAGCTGCCGGCTCAGTTCCGTCCTCTAGCAGCTGGGCCGGCGGCCCGAGGTTCCAGACCTAGTGCCCCACCCCTCCACCCTGCGTCTTGCTCTTTGCGTTCATGAAGAACAGCAGGGGCAACAACGCGACCATCGTAATCCCGAAGAGCAGGAACATGTGCTCGAAGGACAGCATCATCGCCTGCGCCGTCACCTGACCGTTGATCACCGCCATCGCCTGCGTCTGCGCGACCGACACCGGCGTGCCCGTGGCGATCAGGTGACCCGTCACCGCCTGCAGCCGCTGCTGGAACACCGGGTTGTAGATGCTGATGTCGGGAGCCATCGCGGCGCGGTTCTGCGCGGTGAAACGCTGCAGCAGCGTCGCCGACAGGGCGATCCCCACGGAGCCACCCAGCTGCCGCATCAGATTGAAGAGCCCCGTCCCCTGCGCGATCTTGCTCATCGGCAGCTCGGCCATCGCGAGGTTGGTCAGCGGCACGAAGATCATCCCCAGCCCGAATCCCCGGAAAATGAAGGGCCAGAAGAAGTCGCCGGTGCCGCTCTGAATGGTGAAGTGGGCGTGCTTCCACATCACCCAGCCGAACACCAGGGTGCCGATGGTGATGGAGACCCGCGGGTTCAGTTTGGAGCGGCCGAAAATCCCCATGGTCACGCCTGACGCGATCGCGCTGGGCAGCAGCACCCATCCGGTCTCCTCGGCCGTCATGCCCAGCAGGCTTTGCATGTAGACGGGGATCACGAAGACGGTGGCATAGAGACAGATGCCGAGCCCCATGCCGAACAACACGCCGGCCGTGAGCTGTTTGCTCTTGGCTATTCGCAGGTCGACGACAGGATGGTCCGTCGTCAACTCATGCCAGACGAACACGACCAGCGAAACGGCACTGATCACCGCGAAGGCGATGATCTGCCGCGACTCGAACCAATCCTGCCGCTCCCCCCGTTCGAGCATGGTCTGGAGCGTCCCGATGCCGGCGGCCAGGAGCAGCAATCCCCAATAGTCGATCTTCTCGACCTTGATCGCGTGTTCGGAATCCCGGATCAGGGACAGCGTCATGAAGAACGCCAGAAGCCCGATCGGGATGTTGATGTAGAAAATCCACGGCCATCCGTAGGCGTCCACGATGTAGCCGCCGAGCGTGGGACCCAGGGCCGGGCCGACCATCACGCCGATGCCGAAAATGGCCATGGCGGTGCCGTACTCGGATTTCGGGAACTCCTCGTACAGAATGGCCTGGGACGTGGAGAGCAGGGCGCCGCCTCCCATGCCCTGGATGATCCGCCAGACGATCAATTCGGTGAGCGAGTGCGAATTCCCGCACAGGAACGACGCGATGGTGAAGATCGCGATGGAGCTCGCGAAGTACCGCCGGCGCCCGAAATACGCCGACAACCACCCGGTGATCGGCAGCACGATGACGTTGGCGACGATGTAACCCGTCGAGACCCAGGCGATCTCGTCCAGCGTAGCACCCAGGTTCCCCATCATGTGCGGGATCGCGACGTTCACGATGCTGGTGTCGAGCAGCTCCAGCACCGTGGCCATCGACACCGTCACCGCGATGAGATAGCGGAACCGGTAGCGCCGGGCCTCATAGGCGGACAGGCCGCCGGGGACGGCGGCGACTGCGGTGGCCACGAAGAACGCTCCTTACTTCGTCTTGATGACCACGACGACGCTCATCCCGGGACGCAGGGTGAACGCGGGATCAGTGCTCTGGGGAACGGCGATCCGGACCGGCACCCGCTGGACCACCTTCGTGAAGTTCCCCGTCGCGTTGTCGGGAGGCAGCAAGGAGAAACGCGCGCCCGTGGCCGGGGAGATGCTTTCCACCTTCCCGGTGAAGTGCTTGCCCCCGTAGGCGTCGGCGGTGATGTCCACGGGATCACCGGGCTTCACGTCGGCGACTTCCGTCTCCTTCAGATTCGCGGTGATCCAGATGTCGTCCATCGGGACCACGCTCATCAGGGGCTCACCGGGCTGCACCAGCTGGCCGACCTCGACGTTCTTCTTGCTGACGACACCGGAGACCGGCGCCACCACCTGCGTGTACGACAGTTGCAACGCCGCCTGATCGCGCGAGGCACGCGCTGCCGCCACACGGGCATCGGCGCCCGCCAAGGCCGCCTGCGCCGCGGCGAGACCGGCGTCCGCCGAGCGAGCCGCGGCCTCGGCGGCGTCCAGCTGTTGGGGCGGCACGATGCCCTGCGCCGCGAGGGGCCTGATCCGGTCCAGGTCCTGATGCGCCTTTTCCGCGTTGGCCTGCGCCTGGTTCACCTGCGCCTCGGCCTGTCCGACCCGGGCCGGCGACGAGACGCTGGCGAGCGCGACCGCGAGGTCGGCATCCGTCTGCTGCAGCCGGGCCCGGTAGTCCTTGTCGTCCAGCGAGACCAGGACATCGCCGGCCTTCACCTGGGTGTTCTCCTGGACCCGCACGGAAGCGACGAAACCGCCCACCTTGGGCAGTATGGGTACGATGTGGCCGTCCACCTGGGCGTTGTCGCTCGTCACGTGGCTGAGGTTGAAGATGAAGCGCCGCGCGCCCGTGAAGAGCATGAAGGCGAGGCCCAATCCCACGACGATCAGGATGATGCGCTTCCGCCCCCCGGCGGGCTTCTCCGGCGCCTGGGTGATGGACGCGCCCTCCCTCATTTCGGAGGCTTCGCTGTCGTTCGTGGACGTCGAGTTTCGTTCTACAGTCGTTGCCATCGTCTGTCCCTTTTAATGAAGCGTCCGTGCCGCGCCCGCCGCCCGGGCGAGTGCCACCCGCGCCGCCGCCGCGCCATACCGCGCGTCGATGACGGCGTCCCGCGCCTTCACCATCGTTGCCTGCGCGTCGATCACTTCGATGTTGCCCGCCACGCCGGCCTTGAACCGCTTTTCCGCCTGCGACAGCTCATCGGCCGCCAGGGACAATTGCTGTGACGCGATGGCTTCCTGCGCCTCGGCCGAATGGAGATCGAGGAGCGCGCCCGCCACGTCGGCGGCGATCTGCTGCCGGAGGTCGTGTTGGCGCACCTGTGACTCCTGAATCACCGCGTCCTGTTCCGCGGCCCGGCCCTCGCGCCGGAACCCGTCGAGCAGGGGAATGGAGACGCCAACCGCGATTTGCCGGGTGCCGTACATCTTGTCGAGCGCGATCCCGTTGATCCCGAAGTCGCCTTCGAGTCCCAAGCGCGGGAACAACTCGCTGTTGATCGCAGACTTGGATACGCGCGCCGCGTCACCGCGGGCCTGCTCGGCCTTGAGCTCGGGTCTCGCGGCGAGCGCTTGCGCCACGGCCGCGTCTTGATCAGCCGGAACGGCCGCCGCGCCGAGGGACGAGCTGAGGGTATCGTCGAGCGTGATGACCGACTGCACCGGATCGATCCCCAGTGCGCGGGCGAGGGTGATGCGGGCCTGGTCGTACTGATTCCGGGCCACCACAAGCGCCCCGGCCGCGACCGCCACCTGCGTCTTGGCACGCGTGACGTCGAGCGTCCCGGATACGCCGGCCTGCAACTGAGCCTGCGCCAGCGACAGCACCTCGGCCGCGATCGCCGAGTCGGCCTGGCGAGCCAGGACTGAGGCCTGGGCCCGGGCCGCGCGAAGGTAGGCGAGGGCGGCGATCTGCGCGGCGTTCTCCGTAGTCGCGTCTCCGGTGGCCAGCGTGGTCCGCACCTGCGCCTCGCTCGCGCGTACCCGCTTGATGCTCGAGAAGTCGAGCAGTGTCTGGTTGAGCGTGAAGCGGGCATCGTAGTTGTTGAACGAAGGCACCACGGCGCCGAGCCCGGGGAAGTTCAGCGGGATGCCGAACGACTTGATATTGAAGTCCCGGTTCACCCACGAGCCGCCGAAGGTGACGTCGGGCAGGAGTGCGGAACGCGATTGGCGCACCCGCGCCCGGGCGGCGTCGGTCTCCAGGGCCGACAGCTGCACGGGCGCTGCCTGGCCGGTGGCCATCTTCACGGCGTCGCCGAAGCTCAGCTTGAGTTGGGTCTGGGCCGCCACGGCCCTGGGAGCGAAGAGAACACCGAGAACCAGCATCCAGCGATTACGCATGATTCAATTCCCCAATGGGCGCGGGGGCGAGCCCCCGCAGCAGCATGTCGAGGTGCGCTTCCACGTACCGGTCGCCGTCGAAGGGCTCCCGGATGCACCGGTAGAGTGATTGACTGTGGACTACGGCCATCAGCATCGGGGCGATGACCAACCGGACCGTCACCATGACGTCGACCTGACGGAATTCCCCGGAGTCGACCCCGCGCTGGAGGACCTGAGCGAACAGGAGATGCCCGCGGCGAATCACTTCTTTGTAGTAGAACCGCGTCAGCTCCGGAAAGTTCGTCGCCTCCGCGACGATCAACTTCACGACGCCGGCCAGCGACCCTTTCCCGACGGTGGCCCACCAGCCCCGTACCATGTGGCGCAGAAGCTCCGCGGAGCTCCCCTTCCAGTCACGCACTTCCTGCTCGGCGGCCGCCAGGATGGGCACCACGGTTTGGCGGATGACTTCCTGGAAGAGCGCTTCCTTGTTCTCGAAGTAGAGGTAGATGGTGCCCTTGGTGACGCCCGCCTCCTTGGCGACGTCATCGAGACGGGCGGCCGCGAACCCGTGCTGCGCGAACACTTGCAACGCGGCGCTCACGATCTCTTCGGGGCGGGCTTCCTTGCGGCGCTGCCAACGGGGCTTCATGGGGCTCTTCTTTGGAGGAATCATTAATAACTGAACGGTGAGTAATTAATACCGGTCCCGGACCTCAGCAAGGGCGTCTGGCACTTCCTCACAAACCGCCCTAGAATGGCCACGGTGACCAGCCCTGCGCAGGCCTACTCCCGCCCCATCAGAGCCATCGCGGTGGTGGTGGCGCTCGCCATCGCGATGCGGCAGGCCCTCTCCTTGTCCATCGCCCCCCCCGCCTCCTCCCGCCTGCTGATGGTGCGCATCGGGGTCTTGATCGTGGCCATCCTCGTTGCCTGGGCGGCGGCCCCCACCCGGTCCATCCGGACCATGCGGATCTTGGCCCTGCTCCTGGGTTTGTCTCTCGCCATCGCCGGGTGCCTGAGCGGACTCATCCTGCCCAGCCGGATGTGGGAGGTCGCCGGTATCCTGCCGGGGATCGTCCTGGCGCTTTCCCTGTTCATCCCGTGGCCCTGGGCGTGGCAGGCGTGGCTCGCGATCATCGCGTTCACGATCGAGTTCGTCACCTTCCAGCTGATTCCGGACAGCGCCCTTCCCTCTTCCCTCGTGGATGAAGGCTCGCTGGTGATGCTCTTCACCGCCGGCATCGCCAGCGTCATCGGCTCGCGGATCGCGGGGGAGGAACGGAACCGGGTCGCGGAATCCGAAGCCCGGTTTCGCGCGCTCTTCGTCGGTGCTGGAGACCCGATCGCAGCCCTCGACCCCGATGGCCGGGTTCACGACGCCAACCCCCGCCTCCTGGCACTCCTGGGGCGCCCCCTCGAGGAGGTCCGCGGCAAGCTCCTCGCACACCTGCTCGCCCCCGGACGCGGAGACGGGTGGCTCCTCACCCCCCTGGAGGCGGCCACCGACGGATCGGTGAGTCACGTGGAAAGGGTGCGCCGCCTTGACGGGACCGAGTTGGAGCTCGAAGTCACCCTGGCCCGCGTGGATACGCCGGAAGGACCGCTGGCCCAGGTGATCCTCCACGACCGCACCGAACGTCGTGCCCTCGAACGCCGCCAGGTCCAGGCCGAGCGGCTCGACGGGCTTGCGCGCTTTGCGGGCGGCATCGCGCATCAGTTCAACAACCTCATGGGCGGCGTGATGACGCACGCCTCGCTCCTGCGCACGGAGACGAACGAAGCGGGTATTCAGGCGGTGGACGAGATCCTGGCGGCCGCGCGCCGCGGCCGGGACCTC
>Ga0209166_10002922_pt1 | contig 12605 bp, 6 predicted proteins | sample Coa_R1_3_FD_187151 | JGI IMG/M metagenome (GOLD analysis project Ga0209166, IMG submission 187151) | Surface soil microbial communities from Centralia Pennsylvania, which are recovering from an underground coalmine fire - Coalmine... | ecosystem: Environmental > Terrestrial > Soil > Unclassified... | reverse complement strand
AGTTGCACTCCTGGAAGTTCTTGGTGACCTGTCGCTGCGCGGGTGAAACCAGCGCCCACTCCAGCTGGGGTGGCGTGGCCGGCATGTGCTCAGGCGGCCCCATATAGACCCAGATGACGCCGCCCCATTCCTGCACCGGGTACGCGTCGATCCGGACTTTGGCGCGGAAGTCGCTGTCGGCCGGCTCACTGGGCATGTCAATACAGCTGCCGTCGACGCCGAACTTCCAGCCGTGATAGACGCAGCGCAGGCCGCACTCCTCATTGCGGCCGTAAAACAGCGGCGCGCGGCGGTGCGGGCAGAAGGCTTCGACCAGTCCAACGCGGCCATTCGTGTCGCGAAACGCCACCAGGTATTCGCCCATGACCTTGATGCGAATGGGCGGGCAATCCGGCTCGGGTAGCTCTTCCGGCAGCAGGACCGGCAACCAGAAGCGGCGGAACAACTCGCCCATCGGCGTGCCTTTGCTGGTCTGGGTGATCAGCGCATTGTCTTCGGCGCTCAGCATCGCGACCTCCCGTGGCTACGAAGTTTAGGGCAGCGCATACCTACATCAGGACCCAGTGGTGTGGTTCCATGGGCACTTCCTGACATCACACGACTGAGGGAGAGTGGTATGTACAACGGCGTAAAGGTCCTGGATGTCCACGGGCACGTGTCGTCGCCCGAGGCCACGAGCAATTACCTGATGCTGATGATGGCCGCGAACACTGCCTTCCCCAGCCCGATCCCTGCCGGTGGCGTGCCGGCGGCCGGCGGGCGGCAGAGCCCTGGTCTTTCGCCCGAAGATTTTAAGAAGGCTTCACAACGGCACGTGGACTACATGGACGCGCGGAACATCGACGTCCAGATCATCGGACCGCGACCGTTCCGGGTCATGGGCTTCATGGAGGAGCATCTCACCCCGAGCTGGGCGCGCTTTGTCAACGACTGCATTCATATTCAGTGCCAGGACTTCCCGGAGCGGTTTATCGGCGCGGCGCAGTTGCCGCAGCTGAGCGACGCGCCGGATACCACCCACGTGCTGGGCGAACTCGAGCGCTGCGTGAAGGACCTCGGGTTCATTGCCACCTACGCCAGCCCGGATCCAGGCGGTCGTCGGACCACGCCCGGCATGCACGAGGCGTACTGGCATCCGCTGTACGCGAAGTGCCAGGAATGGGGCATCCCCATCATCGTCCACGGCACCAATGCCCTCGACCGGCGCTTCCGCGTGGTCCCGCACAACTATCAGCTCGGGTTCTACACCGAGCAATACCTGGCCACCCAGTTCCTCGGCCATGGCGATGTGTTCGAGCGGTTCCCCGAGTTGAAGATTGTGGTCTGCCACTGTGGCGGCGGCCTCGATCGCTTCCACAAGACGGACCCGCACCTGCCGCAAAAGGACCTCTCGCGGAATCTGTTCTTTGATACTTGCGCGTATGAATCGCTGTTTCTGGAGGCGGCGATCAAGCAGCGCGGGGTGGACCGCATTGTGTTCGGTACCGAAGCGCCCGGCTCGGGCCGCCACGTGATCCCCGAAACCGGCCGCAGCGGCGACGACCTGGTCCCGGTCCTGGATGGATTCAGTTTCCTGAGCGCGGCCGAGAAGATTCAGATCATGAACGGGAATCCGAAGAAGGTCTTCCCGGCGATGGCCAAGTGGGACACGGCTGACTCACGGCAGGCGGTGACTGCCTCGTAACTGCGTCGTAACTTCGCACCTCACTGGCGGCGGGGGGCCCGCAGGGCTCCCCCGACCCGTATAAGTTCGCTGCCCGCAAGCGTCTAGCCTTTGATGGCTCCGCTCAAAACACCCCGCGTGAAATAGCGCTGGAGGAAGGGGTAGACCATCAGGATCGGGATCATCGCGACGACGACCACGGCCATCTGGATGGACTCCAACGGCGGCGCGTTTTCGGCGACGTCGCCGGCGCCAGGCAGGGGGGCGCCCTGGACGACGTACAGGCGTAACACCAGTTGCAGTGGCCACATGGCGCTGTCGTTCAGGTACAGCAGCGCCCGGAAGAAGTCGTTCCAGTAGAAGACGGCGTAGAACAGCGCGACCACCGCCAACACTGCCTTCGACAGCGGGATGACGATCTGGAGCAGGATGTCCCAGTCGTTCGCGCCGTCGATCTTCGCGGCGTCGAGCAGTTCGCTGGGGATGTTCATGAAGAACTGGCGCAGCACGATCAGGTTGAAGGCGTTGACCAGGATCGGCAGGATCAGCGCGGCGTACGAGTTGAGCAGGCCGTACTGCTTGACCGCCAGGTAATTGGGGATGATGCCCGGCGTGAAGAGGATGGTCGTGAGCGCCATCAGCAGGAAGAAACGCCCGCCGACGATGCGTCGGCTCAGGCCGTACGCCATGGCGGTAGTGACCGCCATGCTGAGCAGCGTGCCGATGACCGTGATCCCGATGCTGACCTCGATGGCGCGCGTGACCACGCCGCCCTGGAAGATCGTGCGGTACGCACTCAGCGTCGGGTGCTCGGGCCAGATCACCAGGCCGCCATTTTGTATGACGTCGGGCTCGCTGGCGAGACTGGTGGCGAGGACGCTCAGGAACGGGTAGAGCACCGCCAGGATGACCACGACGAATACGGCCGTTTTGACCGATTTCTCCAGGACGGTCTCGTGCTCCAGCCAGGCGGGGCGACCGTCGCCGCCCCCGGCGCCAGCGTCGATGACAGATTTAAGCGGCGCGGGCGGGCGGCCGAAAAGCTGGCCCGAGGCGTTGGCTTCGATCACGAGTACACCCCTTCCTGACCGAAGCGGTGCGCGAGTTTGTTGGCGGCGATGACGATCGCGGTGCCGAAGATCCCCTTGATCAAGCCGGCCGCTGCCGTCACGCCCCACTGCCCGCCAACGATGCCCTTGAAGTACACGTAGGTATCGAGCACCTCACCCGCGGCTGGACCAACCGCGTTGCGCTGGAGCAGGATCTGCTCGAAACCGACCGTCAGGGTGAGGCCGAGCCGCAGGATGAGTAGCAAGATCACGACGCCCAGAATGCCAGGCAAAGTGATGTTCCAGAGCCGCTGCCAGCGTCCCGCCCCGTCCATCACCGCGGCCTCGTACAGCGCCGCCTCGATGTTCAGTAAGGCCGCCAGGAAGATGATCGTCGCGTAGCCGGTCTCTTTCCAGATGAGCTGTGAGGTGGCAAGGGCTTTGAACAGTCCCGGCTCGGTCATGACGTTGATCGCCGGCAGGCCGAGGTCGCGCAGGGTGTGGACGAAGATCCCGGAACCGCCGAGCACCTGCTGCCACAGCGAGACGACGATGACCCACGAGATGAAGTGGGGCAGGTAGACGACGCTCTGGATGATGCGTCGGATCTTGGTGCTGATGACGCTCTGCATCAGGAGTGCCAGCATGATCGGCGCGGGGAAGTAGAAGATCAGCTGCATCAGCGTGATGACGATCGTGTTCGACAGGGCCTGCCAGAACGCCGTGTCGCTGATCATCGATCTGAAGTTGTCGAAGCCGACGAACGGGCTGTCGAAGCCAACGAAGGGCAGGTAGTCCTCGAACGCGATGATGTTGCCCAGCAGCGGCAGGTAGCCGAAGAGGATGAAATACACCACACCCGGCAGGACGAACAGCAGCATCAGCCGGTCGCGCCAGATGCGCGTCCAGAGGCTCAGGCGCGCAGGCGTGGCAGTCCCGACGCGGACCCCGCCCAGCGTTCCGGCTGCACGATTGACGTCTACGGCACTCATGTCGCGATCTCCGATCGACGCGCCCGATCTGCGGAATGTTCGTGTTGTCCGAGTCCGCGACCCCTGATCAGGGAGCGTGCGCAGCGAGGGTTGCTAGCGAATTTGGGTACGAGCATACCCTCTTCGCCCCACGGATAAAAGATACTCTGGCGACCTAGTCAACAACGATATCCAGCTCGGTCAAGCCCTTGATTTCGGTGGTTGAAAACCCCGCGGCGATGTCCTCCAGGACGAAGCGACCGGCCACCCGGCGCAGCACCGCGAGATCGGTGACGACGAGGTCAACGCAGCCGGCGCCCGTCAGTGGGTACGTACACGTGCGTACCAGTTTGGCACGGTCGCGGCTGTCGCGGTGCTCCATCAGCACCATGACGGTGCCGCCACCGGCGACCATGTCCATGGCGCCACCGATGCCGCCGCCCACCTGCTCGGGGGTGCTCCAGTTGGCGATGTTGCCCGCCTGGTCAACCTGATACGCCCCCAGTACGACCACGTCGATTTTGCCGGAGCGCACCATTTCGAAGGCAGTCACGCTGTCGAAGTAGGCGGTGCCCGGCCGCGGCGTGACGTAGTTCCCGCCCGCGTCGTGCACGTAGTGGTCGACGCCGTCTGGGTCGGCGGGGCCGCCGTAGCCCAGGATGCCGTTTTCGCCGTGCAGCGCAATGTCGCGGCCGGCGAGGTAGTTCGAGATCAGGGTAGGGATGCCCAGGCCCAGGTTGACGTAGCTGTGCTCGGGCAGGAGCGCCGCGGCCCGTTCGGCCATCTGGGCGCGCGTCCAGGCCGGTTTATCGTGGTAGGTGCGCGGGACGTCGGCTGCGCGGCGGTAGCGGGCCAGGCCGCCGAAATCTGGCGCGACGGTGCGCTTCACTACGCGGGCGACAAAGCACCCCGCCAGGCCGACGCGATGCGGGTCGATCTCGCCCGGCTCGACGATCTCGTCGACTTCGACGATGGCGGTGCGGGCGCCCTTGGCAAAACTCGGATTGAAGTGCTGGCTGCTGCCTCTGAACTCGCAGTTGCCCACTCGGTCCGCGCGGTAGGCGGTGACGAACGCGTAGTCGACCCGGATGGCCGGCTCAAAGATGAACGGCTTGCCGTCGAACAGGCGCACCTCTTTGCCGTCGGCGATCGGGGTGCCGACTCCCGTTGGGGTGAAGACACCCGCCAGGCCAGCGCCGCCGGCACGCAAACGCTCGACGAGGGTGCCCTGCGGCACCATCTCGAACGTCAGGTCGCCGCTGGCGGCCTGCGCGCCAGCCGCCGATTCCACCCGCGGTCGGGACACGAACGACACGATCAGACGTGACACCTGATGGTTTTCGATGAGCTGCGCCGCGGCTCCGCCGACCCCATTGGCGACCAGGCACAGGTCCTTCAGGGCCGCGCTGCCGCGTTCGGCGGCCGCCGCCAACAGGCTGTTAGGCACGCCCGAGCTGAGACCAAAGCCGGAAATGGCGATCGAGGCGCCATCGGGCACATCCGCGACGGCCTCGGCGGGCGAGGCGAACACCTTGTCCATCGGTCGGTGAGGATATCGCCCTTGGATCTACACTCCGCAGCCATGGAACCGACGTACGCGATGCAGGCGGAGCAGGCAGCCGAAGCGCTCATGGCGTCGATGAAACTCAACGGCATCGACCGACTCTGGTTCACCTCGGGGACCGAACTGGCCTTCTTGCAGGAAGTGCCCGTCAAGCACCAGGCGCTCGGACGGCCGACCCCGGCGATCATGACGATGACCCACGAAAACGCGGCCCTGGCAGCGGCGTGCGGCGAGACGATGATCACTGGCCAGCCGTCGGCGACGGCAGCGCACGTCGAGTGCGGGATGATCAACGCCGGCGGCTCGATCCACAATGCGGACCGCGGCCACTATCCGGTCTTGATGATGTCGGGCTACCCGCCATCGGCCGAAAGCGGCAGCGTGCCGGGCGCGCGCGATGCCGGCATCCAGTGGTTTCAGCAGGTGCGCGATCAGGGCGAGCTGGTGCGCCAGTACATGCGCTGGGACCACAAGCTGGCGTCGTACGACAACCCGGGGACGGTCGTGACGCGCGCTCTGCAGGTCATGCTCAGTGAGCCGCAGGGGCCGGCCTACCTGGCGATTCCGCGCGAAGCGGCCATGCGGCCGATGGACGGCGCGCGCTTTCCACTGCTGGGCCAGTTGCCGCCGGCGCGGCCGCCGGTGGCCGATCGCGGCCTGCTTCGCCGCGCCGCCGAGTGGCTCCTGGCCGCCGAACGGCCGGTCATCTGCGTCTCACGCGTCGGGCGCGACCCGTCGGCCGTGCCGGCGCTTGTCGAGTTGGCCGAGACACTGGCCGCACAGGTGGTTGCCGACGGGTACCGGGTCAATATGCCGGCCGATCACCCGCTCTTGCTGGCAGGCGGCGGGTTTTCCGGGCCGCCCCCGGAGACGGACTGCCTGCTCATTCTCGACATGCTCGTGCCGTGGCCAATGGCGGCGTATCGGCCCGGTGGCAATGTGCGCATCATCACACTGGCGATCGACCCAATTCACCGCATGACGCCGATCTACGAGTACCCGACCGACCTGGCCGTCGGCGGCGACGCCGGGCCGTCGATCCCGCTCTTGCTCGAAGAGGTGCGTTCGGCGATGACGCCGACGCAGCAGGCGCGGTGCCAGGAGCGCTGCGCACGTCTGCAGACCGAAGGCCTGCAGAAACGCCGGGCGGCGATCGAGGCGGCACAGGGGGAGCGCAGCTCGGGCCACATCACGCCCGCCTGGCTGAGCTACCAGGTCGGCCAGAACCTCGACCCTGAGACTGTCATCGTCAACGAGCTGGTCAATACGGCCCACTTCAACCGCACCCGGCCCGGCACGCAGTTCAACGCGGGCGGTTCGAGCCTGGGCTGGGCGGCGCCGGCCGCCGTGGGCGTCAAAGTCGCCGCGCCGAGCCGACAGGTCGTCGCGTGCACGGGTGATGGGTCGTGGATGTTCGGGAACCCACAGGTCGTCACGTGGGCGTCGAAGTTTCACAAGGCGCCGGTGCTGTTTATCATCTCGAACAACCGCGGCTACTCGACCGGCACGACCCAGGTCCTGCGCAGCTACCCGGAGGGCTATGCCGCGAAAGCTCAGGACGTCACGGGCGGCTGGTTCGATCCGTGTCCAAACTACTCTGGTGAGGCCGCCGCCAGCGGGGCGTACGGTGAAAAAGTGACCGACCCCGACGAGGTGGGCCCGGCGATCCAGCGCGGCCTCAAAGCTGTCCGCGAGGGTGTGCCTGCCGTGCTCGACATGTGGCTGCCGAAACACGTCACGGGTGAGCTATGAAGATCGCACAGATCGAGTCGTTGCACGCCGATGGCGGCGGACGGGCGTTCGATTTCTTGAAGATCACCACCGACGACGGGCTCGTTGGCTGGAGCGAGTACAACGAGACGTTTGGTGGCCTGGGCGTGTCGGCGGCCATCGATACACTGGCGCCGAGTCTCATCGGCAAGGATCCGCGTCCGGTCGAAGCCCACGTCGCGCTCATGCAAGCGCTGCGGCGGCCCGCGGCGGGTGGTATGGCGCAGCAGGCGGTCGGCGCCATCGAGAACGCGTTGCTCGACGTGAAGGCGCGTGCCCTGGGCGTGCCGGTGTACGAGTTGTTCGGCGGACCGTTGCGCGACCGTCAGCGGCTGTACTGGTCGCACTGTGGCACCTATCGCGTCGGTGCTCGGGCGCGCGCCATGGAGTTGCCGGAGGTGCGCTCGCTGGACGACGTCGTCAAGCTCGGCCGAGAAGTCGTGGCGCGCGGCTACTCGGCGCTCAAGACGAACATCCTGCTGCTCGCCGACGGCAACCCCCGCGGTCACACGCCTGGCTTTGCGCGCGGCGAAAGCTTTCCCGAGCTGAATCCCGAGCGGTACGCGCTGCGGGCGATTCGCGACCAGCTGGCGGCCTTTCGGGAAGGCGCCGGACTGGACGTCGACATCCTGGTCGACCTGAACTTCAACTACAAGACCGAGGGGTATTTGAAGGTCGCGCGGGCGATGGAGCCGTTCGACCTGTTCTGGGTCGAGATGGACATCCGCAATCCTGAGGCGCTGCACTACATCCGGTCGCGCACGACGATTCCTGTTGCCAGCGGTGAGTCGCTGTTCGGTCGGCGCGAGTACCGGCCGTTCTTCGAGCGTCTGGCGATGGACTCGGTGATCATCGACCTGCCATGGAACGGGCTGGCCGAGTCGCTGAAGATCGCGGCCATGGCCGACGCGTACGAGGTGAACATCGCGCCCCACAACTTCTACAGCCACCTGGCGACGCTGATGAGCATGCACCTGTGCGCCGTCGCCCCCAACGTCCGCATCATGGAGATCGACGTCGACCAGGCGCCATGGGTCGACGACCTGGTCACGGTCAAACCCGATATCCGCGAGGGATATTTATATTTGCCGTCTGGGCCAGGCTGGGGGACAGAGGTGAACGAGGCGGCGGTTCGCGCCCACCCGGTGAAGCGTTAGCCGCCGCCCCGCAGGCCGTGTCGAATCGGCGGCCCGCATCGCTTCGCTCGCTCCTCGCGCGCCGGGACTTCGGAAGGTTCCAGCCAACGGCAGCCCGCACTCGCGGAAGTTCGGCGGCCCGCATCGCTACGCTCGCTTTCTTGCGGAGCCTTACTGAAACGTGGGCCGGGCGGCAGTTCGCTCGAGCCTTTCGAAGTCCCGGCTCGGAATGGAGCGAGCGCAGCGATGCGGGCCGCCGAACCTGCGCGCGGAGCGGGGTGTTTACCCGGCGTCGCCTTTGGTGCCGCGGCGGGCGGCTAGCCATTTGAGGGTGGCGCCGAGGGCGTCTTGTTCGTTGTCGGCGCCTTCGATGTCGGTTTCGCGGGCCAGGCCGGGGGTGGCGTGGCCGCTGAGGGTGGGCTCGGACGTGTAGAAGGGACGCGTGACGCGTGGGACGGGGCGGCGCGCGGCCCAGGCGCCGGGGGTCCACGCGGCGGGTTGGACCTGGCCGCGCGTGGACCAGCGCGGAAGGGCGAGCGGCAGGCGGCGCGGGTGGCGCAGCCAGTCGACCAGGTCGACGAGCGAGATCCGCAGACGGCGGATGGCGATCTCCACCGGCAGCAGGACGGCCGCGATGGCAATCAGGATTCGCTGCAACGGCAGTGGCACGCTAATTGGCGGGAGATCGTCGGCGAACGCCGCAGACGGGTCGGTAAGCACGTGGCCGCCTCCGGCACGAGCGATCTGCTCCAGGCGCTGCGTGTCCGGGGTGACCTGTCGGAACTCGGCCGGGTACGAGACCGGCAGGCCAGCCTCGGCGGTGCCGACCGCCGCTCCGTCGCGCTGTTCGTCGGCGCGCACGATGTACGTGCCGGCGCCGTTGAGCGGGAACGTACCCGCGTAGCGGCCTGGCCCGGTGGCCGCCAGGTCGAGCTCGAGCGGCTGACCGTCGGCCTGCGCCACGTGGACGTGGACCTGCCCGGCCGTGGGACCCGGCACCGCCTCATCCACCGTGACGTGCCCGTCGACGGCATCGGCGCGCACGCTGAGTCGCAGCGGGCCCTGGGCTGGCGCGATCGTCCAGCCCACCAGCTCGCTGAAGAGCTGCGCGGTGCCCGGCCACTGGATCCAGGCGTCCGACCACCGTCCGCGCAGGTCGCTGGTCCAGGCCACGGCGCGTCCCAGCCCGTATTGCCAGCGCGCCAGCAACGGGTCGGCTGCGTCGGAGACGAGCAACACGTCGGCCAGGTCTTTGGGGGTGGTGACCAGGTAGCCGCCAAGCTGCGGCAGCCCGCCCGCCGCGAGCGAACTCAACACGGCATCGGAGCCAACCTGCCGCGGCGTGACCGCGCCCTCGACCACGGGCCCGCGTGTGGCCAGGTCAGTCTCGCGGGTCATGAGCCGCGGAATGTCGCGGGCGTGCTCGGCGAAGTAGTAGCGACCGTCGCCCTGTTTGGCGAGCTGCTGCAGGAGTTGCTGATCGGCATCGCCGCCGACGGCAATCGTCGAGAGCGTGACGTTCGCCCCGCGCATGCGGTCCTCCACGCCGGCGTAGTCACCGCCGCAGCACGACATGCCATCGGTCATCAGGATGACGTGCTTGTAGCGGGCGTCGGTCTGGCGGATGGCGTCGAAGGCCATCGACAGGGCGGGAAAGATGTCCGTGCCACCGTCGGCCTGCAGCGGCGCCAGCCGATCCTGAATGGCGGTCGAGCCGAGGCCGAGCAGCCCGGTCATCGGCAGGATCCAGTGCTGAAACGAGTCAAAGGTCATGATCCCGACCTGGTCCCGCGGCGCGAGCTGCTGCGCCGACAGGATCGCGGCTTCCTTGGCCATGTCCAGTTTGGTGACGCCTTCCTTGTACACGTCGTCCGACATGGACCCGGACGTGTCGATGACCAGCAGCAGCGCCACGCGGCCCTGGTCGCGGTGCGAGCGGACACTGGAGCGCACGGGCAACGCGTCGTCCAGCGGTGTGCCGATGTAGTCGCCCTGGCCGAAGCTGGTGTCGCCGCCGATGGCCAGCAGGCCGCGGCCGAGGTCGCGCACGTAGGCACGCAAGGTTGTCTGCTGTGCATCCGTCAGACTCGTCGCCGAGACGTCTGCCAGGACGACGGCCGAGTAGCTGCCCAGGACGTCGATCTGGTCGGGCAAATCGGCGACGGCGCGGGTTTCGAGGCGCATGCCCGTACTGGACAGGGCCGTCGCGATGGTCGCCCCTTCGCCTGGTCGCTCTTCGACGATCAGGACGCGCGGTGGCCCCTGCACCTCGACCACCGAACGCGCCTCGTTGTTCTGCGGCAGCGTATCTTGATCGGCCTCGAGCGTCGCCCGCACGTCGAGCAGGCCAGACTGTGGCGCCTGCGCCGCGAATGAGAGATCCGTGGTGCCCGGAGTCAGGCTCACCGCCTGGTCGCCGATCTGCTGATTGTTGACAAAGACGCGCAGTGTGCCGTCGGTGGCGACGTTCGAGACCAGGCGTACGCCAACGCTGAAGCGCTCACCTTCGTTCACGACATTGGGCGTCGAGACGCTGTCGATGAGCGCCTCGGGGCCACTCGCACTCGGTAGCGGCACGACGTCGACCTCGACCCCACGGGCCTTGAGCAGCCGCGCCTGGGCCACGGCGTCGCCGGTGGTCTCCTGTCCGTCGGAGAGCAGCACGACCCGCGGCCGGTAGTCCGTTGGCAGCAGGTCGGCGGCCAGACGCAGGCCGGCGGCGAGGTCGGTGCCATCCGCGGCCAGGCCACCGTCTCCCAGCGGGAGCGAGGCGGGCACCACTTTGGTCAGGCCCTGGTTCACGGTCGCCGAGCGCGCGGTGGTGACCAGGGCGTACGCGTCGTCGGGACGCTTGGCGCCGAGGGCCTGGCTGAGGAAGCTTGCGACCTGGGGCTGCGCGCTCAGCACGCTCGCGGACACGTCGGCCACAAAGACAGTGGCCTGGCGGTTGACCGGCTGTGGCACGCCCACGCCGACCAGGGCCAGCACCAGTAAGGCGGCCGTGGCTAGACGCAGCCCCATGGCGACTCGCGCCCGCACGGTCGCCGCCGCGAACTGCCACCAGGCCAGGGCGGTCTCGATCGCCAGGAACACCAACCCGAGGACGGCCAGCGCCTCCCAGAACTCCTGGGGCGCCTTGAGCGGCTCGCGCTTCGGGCCGACGGTTGGGGCGCCAGAATCCTTGCCGGGCGCGAGCTGCGATTCGCGCGGGTTGAGGAAATTCGCCGCGAAGAACGACTTCGTCTCGCGCCCACCCGCATCGCGCTGCGTCACCTGATACAGGCCTGGCACGTCGGTGCCGCTGAACGGCGGGGGTGGTAGGGGCGGGCCGACCTGGACCTGGCGACCGTCTGGACCGGTCACGACGACGCTGGCCGCTTCGGGCAACGAGGCGATCGACACGGACTCGCCAACCTGGACCACGGGGGTCGCGGTGCTGGTCGGGGGCACCAGCCAGTCGAGCAGGTGCTGTACCAGGACGGGGAACCCGGGCTGTAGCGGCAGGTCGGACTGATGGACGTCGAAGCCAAAAATGCCAATGCGTCGACCGGCTTGCTCGCCGACGAGCAGGAGCGGCGTCTCGGGCGAGGTCAGGACGACGTCGGCCCAGCCGGGCGAGTCCAGGTGTCGGGCGCGGCTGATGTGCACCCCGGAGAGCGGCACGTCGGTCAGCAGTGGGTCGTCCTGGCGGACCGCGGCGACGTTCGAGATCGAGACGTCGCCCGCCGACGCACCGACGAGCCCGTTGTTGAGCGGTGGGTGCAGCAGCAGCACGTTGCTGCCGGTGGGCAGCACGGGCGGCACGAAGCCGTCGAGCACGAGCAGGTCGAAGGTCTGGGGCTGGGGCGTGTAGTCGCCCGGGGCGACCCGGGTCACCTGCGTGTTCGGCCGCAGGCTCAGGGCGCGTTCGACGAAGACGTTGCCGTCGCTGACCAGCAGGACCCGGGTCGGCCGATCGCCGCCCAGGACTGCCCACGCGGCGTTGTCGAGCGCCAGGCCGTCGGGCTGGTCGAGCTGGGCCTCCAGGGTCCGCGCGGTGCCCGGTAGATCGTCCCACTGGGCATCGGCCACCCCGCCCGGGTCGATCGCGAGCTGGCGCGAGTCGAAGCGGTTGCCGTCCACCCGCAACTCCAACGTCGCCGTCTTCGCTTGCGCGCCGTAGTTCACGACGCGCGCCAGCGCGGACACGCGGCCGTCGGTGACCCGAGTCCCGAGTCCGGCGACGGCCAGGTTTTCGGCGTCGGCTGAGCCAACCCCGACGTAGCGCACCGGCAGCGGGAACGCGGCCGGCGCCTGCGACCGGTCCAGGCTACCGTCGCCGACGACGGTCACCTGCGCGTCGGCCTGCCCTTCGGCCAGAGAGCCCGCGATGGACAGCGCCGCGGGCAGGTTCGCCGACTGTGTCGTCGGCTGCACACTGTCCAGCGCCCGGTGCAGTTGCGCGCGGTCGCT
>Ga0209166_10002921_pt1 | contig 12606 bp, 6 predicted proteins | sample Coa_R1_3_FD_187151 | JGI IMG/M metagenome (GOLD analysis project Ga0209166, IMG submission 187151) | Surface soil microbial communities from Centralia Pennsylvania, which are recovering from an underground coalmine fire - Coalmine... | ecosystem: Environmental > Terrestrial > Soil > Unclassified... | reverse complement strand
TTTCATCGCCCGCTCCATCGCGGCCTTCGGGTAGGATTCCATGCTCCGCATGGTCTCCTACCCTCGCCGCCCGCAAAGCGGACATATCACGTGCTATCTCAACCGGACATATCATGTGCTACCGACATGCAAGTTCCTTCATCTTGACAGGGCATTGGGAGGCGATGAAACTGTTTGCCACAGGCTTGGTATTGCTCTATCCCCCCGTCGCCGAGCGCGAACTAAACCTTCAGCCGAAAATGCAGGGAGATGACTCCGTGAATATGTCCCAAAAGCAGAGCGTAACTCATTCGTCCGGGTGCACCCAATCAAGGTGCAACTTAAGTTTCACTCTGGCCCTGATCGCAGCGATGGCAGTGTGGATGAGCGCTTCCGCTCTGGCTCAAAACGCCACTCCGTTCGTTAACGCTCCGTTGTCGCCCGGACAGAAGACGCCTGGTTCTACAGCATTCACGTTGACGGTCAACGGCACCGGCTTTATTTCCGGAGCGACGGTGTATTGGAATGGGAATGCGCGGACGACCACTTTTGTGAACAGTTCCCGCGTGACAGCTACGATTAACGCGACGGACGTGGCCACAGCCGGTACCGCCGTAGTGAAGGTAGGCAACCCTGCGCCGGGCGGCGGGATGTCGAACCCCGTCTATTTTCAGGTTGTCAAGGGCAGCTATCCCATCGGGTACGGCAAGCTTGAATTTTCTACGGATACTTCGCCCCAGGCCGCGGTTTCGGGCGATTTCAATGGAGACGGCATTGCAGATCTGGCAGTTGCGACGGGGAACAACAGCGTCTCAATGCTGCTGGGCAAGGGCGATGGAACATTTCCGACACACGTGGAATATCCGGTACCCGGACATCCGATCGGCATTGTGGCCGGTGATTTCAATGGCGACGGCAAACTTGACGTCGCGACCGTGGACGAGTTCCAAAGCGAAATCACGATACTGCTGGGCAATGGAGATGGAACGTTCCAGGCCCATCAGGAATACGCGACCGGCAATCACCCTGTATCCATCACTGCGGCTGATTTGAATGGCGACGGGCACCTCGACATCATCACCGCGGATTTGAATGACAACAAAGTCGGCGTTCTGCTGGGCAATGGCGACGGGACGTTCAAGACGCACAAGGACTATGCGACCGGCAATGGTCCGTCGGATGTGGCCATTGGGGACTTCAACGGCGATGGCCGGCTCGATCTCGTGGTGGCCAACAACACCGATACGACGGTTGCCATTCTGCTGGGTAACGGGGACGGAAGCTTCCAGGGACCTATCGGATTTCCCACCGCAACGCTGCCCAATAGCGTCGTGGCGGGTGATTTCAATAACGACGGCAAGCTGGATCTGGCCGTGGGCACATCGAACAAATCGGTTTCCGTCCTGCTGGGGAATGGGGACGGCACTTTCCAGAATCACAAAGATTACACGATTGGCGCGAATGCTCAGATCGTAGCGGCTGCCGACGTGAATGCAGACGGCAAGCTGGATCTGATTTCCGCCAACTACAACGACAACACGGTTTCCGTGCTGGCGGGCAACGGGGACGGCACTTTCAAAGGCCAGTCAGCCTTTCCGACCGGCGCAGGCCCGCTCGGGATCGCGGTGGGCGATTTCAACAATAACGGCAAGCTGGACATTGCTGTAGCTGCTTCTAACGCGAATACCGTCTCGGTACTGACCGATAATGTCATCACCTTGAGTCCGAACGTGTTCGCCTTCGGAACGCAGACTTCGGGATATGTCAGCAGCCCGAAAACGGTGACATTGAAGAACAACGGCAGCATGACGTACACGATCGGTACTATTTCGTGGATCGGTGCCTACGTCAGCGACTTCTCCATTCAAAGCCAGACCTGCGGAACGACTCTTGCCGCCGGCGCAAGCTGCACGTACTCGATTGTGTTCGCGCCAACCGCTTCGGAGCAGGCGAACGGGCAGATGCTTATTACTGCTTCGAACGGCACAGTGCTGGGAATCCAGTTGCAGGGACAAGGCAACATCCCGATCTATCTTGCGCCCAGGACCATGACGTTCACATGGCAACTCATCAACACGGTCAGCGCACCTAAGACGGACACGTTCACCAACAGGAGCGGAGTGCCGATTACGCTCACCCGGATCGATCTGGAAGGCGTAAATCAGGATCAATTCGGTCTGACATTTGATTGTCCCCTCAGCCCGCAGACCTTAGCACCGGGAGCGAGTTGCACTTCCAACGTGACCTACGCCCCCACGTTCGTGGGACAGGCCTCAGTCACGCAGGTTTACTACGGTAATTTCACGCTGGTGAAACAAGGCTTATTGATCAGCGGCGAATCAACCGCGGTAAAGGTGACACCCACGACGCTGAACTTCGGAACGGTTTCAGTGGGATCGAGCAAGACCATGAACGCCACCTTCCAGAATGCGGGATCAACTCCGCTGACGCTTAGCAGCGTATCTTTTAGTGGCAGTTCGGCGGGAGGCTGGACTTTCGCGAGCGGCACGACTTGCCCTACGACAGGTGGCGGATCGGTTGCTGCGAACTCTACTTGCACATATAGCATCACCTTCACGCCGCAGATTACCGGAGGCATCACCGCTCAACTCAACATAGGAGATTCCGATCCGACCGGGCCACAGGTCATCACCTTAAACGGCACGGGTCAATAGGCTCCTGATAGAGAGAAATTGCGGGGCAGATTCGCACAGCGAATCTGCCCTTTTTTTCTGGTGGAAACGAGCCTCAAGGCCGGTAAGTCCAGGTCTTGGCGGTGCTGACGCCCTTCGAATCGTAGCCGCCAAAGAAGCGTACCGATCCATCCATTACCTGAAAGGCTGCCGAGTAGTATCGGGCGGTGTCGAGGGTTCCTGTAACCGTGCGGAAAGCGCCTGTCTTGGGATCGAAAATTTCGGCTGACTCCGCACCGCCGAGGATCAGGACTCGCCCGTCGAGCAGCGTCCGGCCTTCGGGAAGCTTCACGTGAGGCTCTGCCATGCTCCCACCCCGCGTAAAGGAGTGGCTGGCAGGATCGTAAACTTCGCTGGAAAGCAGCGGGCCGGAGCTGTCGGATTTCGCCGTGCCGCCAGCAATTAAGACCTTGCCGTTGGCCAGAAGAGCTGCGGCATGCTGAGTACGGGCTTCGTTCAGCTTTCCCGCCGCCGCGAATTGATTGGTCTTCGGATCGTAAATCTCGGCTGATGCCAGCACCGCATGATGGCTTCCGGTTCCTCCCACAATCAGGACATGTCCATCGGAAAGCAGCGTGGCCGTGTGTCCAACTCGTGCGGCCGTCATTTTACCGGCAAGGGTCCACTTGCCGGTCAGCACGTCGTAGGTTTCCGCAGAAGCCAGCGGTTCTCCTCCATCGGCGCCGCCGGTGACCAGAATTCTGCCGTCGCGCAACACGGTTGCCGCGGGACGCATGCGGCGCGCGTGCATGTTGCCTCGCTGCGTGAATTTCCCGGTCTCGTCGTCGTAGTCTTCGCTGCTGGAGAGAATGACTCCACCGCGGGTCTGGCCTCCAGCGATCAGGATTTTGCTGTCCGATAAGGGAGCTGCGATGTGACCTTCGCGGGGTACCAGCATTTTCGCCGCGGGCGAGAATTTTTCGGTGGTCGGATCGTAGATCTCGGTTGTGGCCAGGATGACCCCACGTTCCTGCTTGCCACCGGCGATGAGGACCTTGAAATCTGGAAGGACAGTGGCGGTGTGGCCGCCGCGGGCGCTGGTCATGTCTGCTCCAGCGCTCAGTTGCCCCACAGGAGCCAACGGGCGGCGGGAGGTCTGCGAGTCTGTGACGTGGGGCAAAGACGTGGCCACCGCCACGCAGGCTGCACAGAATCGAAGTCTGGCAAGGCAGTTTGCCACCGTTTTGCTCATCCTGGCGACCGCGATGGATGATACGGGCGCAGGACGATTGTAAACAGTCCCGGGATCGAGCAGGATTGCGAGAATGGTTCCTGCCGCGTTCTGCGCAATGAAAGCGGCAGGATTGAGCATCCCGTTAGAGACCAGTTGGTCTGAGCTTTAGGGCATACACAACGCTGCCGGGTCTCGATATTGTGAGCTAATTCACCGTCTCGGTAAACACCGCAGGAGCCAGTGTCGAGTACGAAGCATCGATGGTCACGGTTCCGCTCTGGCCAGGAGTCGTATAAGCGGTTGAGGCCTGTCCCATGTTGTTAGTCACAGGGTTGGGATTGGAGAACACGCCGCCGGCGCCATTGTCGATGAAGGCCACCGTGAGCCCGGATATTCCGTTACCGTATTGATCGACCACAGAAACAACCAAATTCTTCGGGAGTTTGGTATTTACCCCTGCGCTCTGATTGTTACCCTGGACGATGTTGACGTTCGTGGCAGGTCCGGCAACGGATTGCTCGCTGACTTTGGCGGTGATCGCTCCTACCGAGGCGGTCACGGTGAGAGACTTGGCGACGGTGGGCAGCGTGTAACTGGTGCTGGCCTGTCCGTTCGAACCTGTGATAGCGGGATTCGGCGAGAAGGTGCCACCACTGCCATCGGTAAAGGTCACCGAGGCATTCGGAACAAGGTTTCCTACCGCATCTTTGGCCCTCACGACCAGGGCTACCGGCAGGGTGGTTCCAACCGTTCCAATTTGCTTCGAGCCGGAGACGAAGCCGAGGCTGGCTACCGGGCCGACTACGCCGGTTTCAGTAAAGGACGCGGTAGAGTAACCCGGACTGGTCGCGGTGATGGTCACGGTCTGCGGGGTCGTGGGCAGAGTATAAGTCGTCGAAGCCTTGCCGTTGCTGTCGGTGACCGCCGTCGGGTTGCTGAAGGTGCCACCCTTGCCGCCATCGCTAAACGTGACCGTCACATTGGGAAGGACAGTTCCAGTGTAGGGATCAATCGCAAGAACCGCGATGGCAACCGGCAACGTGCTTCCCGCGTTTCCTGTCTGGTTGCCACCGCCCTTCGAGAGAATCTCGGGGAACAAACCGTAGCCAACTAACTGGGTTTGCGTGCCCATGTAAACTTTGCCATTGGCGACCATGGGCGTCGCGAAATGAGTCACCGTTCCCAGCGTGTCACGCCCAGCAACCATGCCAGAGTCATAAAGCAGGAAGAGACGCGTCGCATCGTACGCGGACAGCAACGGGGTACCCTGGATGTTGCGCACGAGCCAGATGATTCCGTTGCTCGTGCCATTGGAAGAAATTACGGGTAACGCGGTGGTAGTGAGCTTGGAACCGGTTTGGGTCAGCGCAGTGAGCACGCTGTTGCCGCTGCTGTTGATGCCCAGGGTATACGATCTCAGAGAGTCCTGATGAGCCAGGAAGTAAACCGTATTGTTCCAGTAGAGCGGATTACCGAAAAACTCTCCACCGAGCGCCGCCGGAATGTACTGCACAATTTGCGCGTTGCTGGTGGGATTGTAGCCTCCCAAGCTGAGGGTGTTAATCAGATAGATATCAGCGTCCTTGCCGGACGTGACCAGCAGATTGGGAGTGGTGCTGCCGGACTGATAAGGGAGAAGTGTAACCCCGCCGGAGCCCAGGTCGGTGTCATTGGCGGCCATGTTGGCTTGGTCAAAGGGCGTGAAGTAGTCGTTGACGGAGAACTGGCCGTTTTGCATGGAAAGCTTCAGGACGCTATCTCCGAAGTCGAATCCGCTGAAGTTGAACAGGCCGTTTGCCGTCGAGAAATAGATATTCGTGCCGTCGGTAGCCGGCGCCACTCCAGCTTGCCAGAGGGAACTGCCGTAGCTGTTGTCCGGTTGCGTGACCATCACTGCCTGTTGCTGGAGGGTGGACGCGCTGTAAGCGAACAGCCAGCCGCGCGCGTTCAAATCGCAGCCGTTCGATCCAAATCCGATGTAGAGCGTGCCATTCAAAAGTAGCAATCCCATGCGCTGGATCTGCTGCAGGGGGCTAAAAGTCAGGGAGCCGGAGGTTCCGGAAATAGCGGCAGGCCCGCCGAACTTCTCCGCGCCGGTGGTGACGTCTAAAGCATGCAACGAGTGAGTGGCCACGTGGGTGATGGAATTGAAGGTTTTGGCCGTGAGATAGATCGTATTGGTGCTGGCGTCGATGACCGGGGTGCCAACAATTCCAACTTGATTCATGCCCGTGATGTTGTTGCAGCCTTCGGCGTTCGGCGGAGTCGGGGCGCCGAGGTTCACTGTCCAATATTGCAAACCCGTGTCGGCATCAATGGCATACACGCTGTTGTTCAAAGTAGTAACAAAAACGACGTTATGAATGCCGCCACTAATCGAGAGGCCATACATGTAAAGGGGTTGCGCCTGCACGTAGCCGTCAACGTTGGAGGTGAACAATTTGCCGAACAGCGTGGAATTCACATTGGTGAGGGTGAGGGTTTTCTCAGCGGTATTCTGCCCCGTCCGCGAGTTGTCCATCTTGTTCGTGAGAATGCTTACTTGACCCAACGCCTGCGGAATGACAATCGAACAAGGAATGAGAATCAGGAGGAGTGCGACAAAAATGCGGCGAGCGCTTCTCAGGAGACGTTCTGAAAACATGGGGCCCCTTTCAAGGCGTTCAAGTGAAAGCTAAGCACTTGCAGAAGCAAAGGTTCCGCCTGGCTTTGTGGGAGGAAGAGGAGTGCAGGGGGATCCCCAACCCGCAAATCTGGCGCGGAAAACCGCTCAGCAACAATACGTTTCCGCTCTCGAATGCCGACAACGAAGGGGGGAACCTACATGACGAAGGACATCGCGCAGAATCGTGCATCCATTTTTGAGGCGGCTGGTGGCAAAGTCAAGGATGAAAGTTCTTGCATAGTCATCGGGAAAAACAGCTGAGACTTTCTTCTCCTAGGCCCGATTGAGAACTCATGCTAGTTTCATTAGCAACTCTCCCCGCGCACTTCTGATCGCGAATCAACGTCCGTCGAGAACGTGGAAAAACTATGAAAATGAAGTCGTCCCTTCTGGCTCTTCTGGTGTCCCTTGCACCCTGCTTCGTACACGGGCAAAGCGTGACTTCGTTTGAGGGAATTGACGCCTCTCAGATCAGTACGCCCGGTTATGACATTGATCCGAACGGTGCAGTCGGGACCAAGCAGTACATGGAGTGGGTGAACACCTTCTACCAGGCTTACAACAAGACTTCGTTCGCCCCGGTCTGGTCTCGTCCACAGAGCGGGGATACGCCGTGGCAGACGAACAGCATGCCCAATTGTTACGGGGCGGGCGGCGGCGACGGAATTATCACGTTCGACCGGCTGGCTTCGCGCTGGGTGATAGCGCGCCGCGCGACCACGTCGGGCAGCTATTACTACTGTGTCGCAGTTTCGAACACCGACGATCTCTCCTCTGCCACGTTGAAGTGGTACACCTATCAGTTTGCCCTCAGTTCGGTGCTGGGCAGCAATTCGCACGGGCACGTGTATTGGCCGGACTGGCCGAGATTCGGCACCTGGAGCGACGCCTATTATGTGAGCTTCGATTTGCAAGACGTGGATAATCAGTACACGAACATCGGTGTCGTCGCCTGCGCCCTGGATCGCACAAACATGATCAAGGGGACGACCGCTCGAGCCATACAGTGTTTCAGCGATCCCAGTCCGATTCCGACGAATGGCACGTTGTATTTCGCGCACAGCCTGATTCCTGCCGACGTGGATGGACTTCCCGCGCCGCCCAGCGGGCGTCACGAGTATTTCCTGAGCATTCAGAACCCGCCGAATGACGGGGTCACGACCACGTCCACTAGTCTGAATCTTTGGAATTTTCACGTGAACTGGACAACGCCGACGCTGTCGACCTTTCAAAAATCGAAAATCAGTGTCTCCAGCTACGAGCCTGGCTGTTACAGCACCGCCCATCCGGTGAACACGTTCTGTGTGCCGGAGCCATCAAGCAGCGCCACGAAGGTTTACGTCGACTCGGTGGGCGATCGGCTGATGCCTTGCATGGCGTATCGCAATTTTGGGACGTACGAGTCGTTTCTGGTGAGCCAGACCGTGCAGGTCGGTATTGGAACGAACCAGCAGACCGGCATTCGGTGGTATGAACTTCGCGGATCGGGTAATCCGACGCTATATCAGAGCGGCACGATTACCAATGGCAGCTCGATCTTCCGCTTCATGCCCAGCGTCGCGCAGGATAAAACGGGCAACGCTGCCGCCGGTTACAGCGCCTCGAGCACTGCGAGTCATCCCGGCATTCGCGCAGCCTACTGGAGTCTGCCGGGCAAAACCAAGCCTACCGAAATCCTGATCGGCAATGGCTCCGGAGACGAAGAGAATTCCAGCCATTGGGGCGATTACACCAGCATGACGGTGGACCCGGTGGATAATTGCACGTTCTGGTATGTAAACCAATATTACGCCGTAAGCGAGACCGGAAGCTCGATCAACTGGAACACGAGAATTGGAAATTTCAAGTTGTCGACGTGCCAGTGATAGCTGGAGCGGCGAGCCCGCTGATTTCAACGGGCATTCATTTTTTAGCTGATTTCCCGGAAGCTTTTGCAGGCAGCCTGCAGAGGTTCTGCAGATCACTGACGATGCGCAGCGCGCCGTCTTGTACGGACGGAAGCGCATGCGGCGCATCGGTCACACAGCCCTGATTCTTGCTGGTTCCGCTCAAGGCCGATTCCCACGTCAGGGCTTGATTCACGGCGGAGCTGGTGTCCTGGCCTCCGACAACGACATTCACATAGCTGTGGGAGAACGTTCGCACCGGACCGCCCAGGATGCTGTCGGAAAGAAGCAATCCATCGGGAGGCGCGGTTCCGTTGAGGGCATTCGTGCAGATGGGCTGCGCGTAGGCAGAGTCGATAATCTGCGACTCGCTATTGGAATAACACATGTGAATGTTCTCCGGCTGATCGCCAGGATTGCAGGTAAACGCGCTCGACTGGCACGCCGAAGGTTGCACGCAGGCCTGATCGAGTCTCGACATGGGCGGCCCGCTGGTGCTTTCGACCATCGCCAGAGTGGAATCGAGTCCGTACTCTGTGAGGGCATATCCGATCGCGCCCGCGCCGCCGCTGTTGCCCGTGGCGCAGAGCGGAATGGATGCGCTGGCGTGGACGTTACTTTGAATCCATTGCGCGAGCGTTGCATAACGGCATGCTAGACGGCGCACGCCGCCCGGGCCGGTGAGCCATCCATTGGGCTCGTTCGTGTTGAAGGGCGCGCCAAAGCTGACTTGGGCCGTCGTGAAGCCGGCTGTCAAAAGCCCATTCACTACGGCGAGTCCGCCGTTGGTCCCGTCGGCGGCGATGAAATCTGCGCTGTCATCGTAGAGATCGGATCCGCCTTTGCCGGTTGAAAGAATCACCGTGCCGATCGGCGAGCCTGCGGGCTGATTCACTTTCACGTAAGCAGAAAAATCCGCCACTCCGGGACAGGAAATGTTGACCTGATAGCAAGTGGACTGGCCCGCGGGCAGGCCGCCGGAAAATGTTGGGCAGGTCAGCGCCGAGCCAGTTGTCGAGCCCACGGGATCGTTGGTCTGAACGGCAATGGTTGTCGAGTCGCTGGCGCTGGAATCGGCCGCCGACGTAGCGGTGATGGTCACGTTCGGGGAGGCCGGAACGGTTGTAGGAGCGATATAAAGTCCGGTGGAGTCGATGGTGCCGCTACCATTAGCTGTCCACGTGACGGTCTGATTCGTGGTGCCATTCACCGACGCGGAGTACTGCCAGTTCGCACCGGCGCCAATCGAGGACGGGGAACTGGCAATGTGAACCGTGACTTGCTGCCGCGAATTGCTGGAACCAGAGCCGGCGCAGGCAAGCATTAGAGCAAAACTGAATGAAACGATAACTGTGCAGAAAATCTTACGGCTGGAATTCGGCAAGGGGGCACCAATTTCATTGAAATGGGAATAGCACGAGCGGCAGAAACATTTACTTCGTGTGAAAGTAGCGTTACGCAGCCAGAAGCGGAGCTAGCTCTAAATCTGAAAACGACGTACTGCTTTGCACGTTGCTAGCTATTTTACGACAATACGTCGTATTTGAGCCGTCAAACGGGCAGGAGATTCAGCGGTTTATTTTTCGAGCGAATCAATTCCAGGCACCGAGCGGTTCGCTTTTCTCTGACGCACCACAGTTGCTGCGTGCGCTGTCGCCGTACAGTACGTTGTGATGTCGCTGATGATGTCGGTGGCGGACTGAGAATCGTTAGGCAAGTCGCTGGATGCGGAAGACTCGCACTTGCCTGGCGGCGGGACCACGTTTTTTGTGACGTCGGTGGCCCATGACCAACCCTGGGGCTCGTCCGCGCTGGTATCCTTGGCTCCGAATCTTTGCTGAATGTTCGTGACGGGAAGAGGAATTCCTGCGCCTTGCCCTTGCTGATAGAAGATGCTATCCGACTGCAGCAAGAGCGTGTTGATTGTATTCCCGCTCGAACATACAGTCGGCTGAGAATAGGCCGCATCAATGGTTGTCTGTCCCGACGTGTAGCACATCGGAGCCTGGTAACTGGTGCTATGACCCTGATCCGCGTTGCATGGAGCGCCGGCTGGGTCCAAAGCATTCAGGCTGCAGATGCAGCCCTGATTGAGGCCCGTCATGGTCGGGCCGCTGGTCAGTTCGATCATGGCGAAGCTCGGATTCGTGACGCCTGCCGTGGTTACGCCGTTGATTCCATACTCCGCAGTGGCATAGGCAATCGCATCCGCGCCTGCGGCGTTCCCAGTGGCACAAACCGGCGTGCTCGCAGTCGCATTGGAGTTGAGCGTCGACTGATTATTCATAATCCAGCTCGCAACGGTGGCATAGCGACAAGCCAGGCGGCGGACGCCGCCCGGTCCCGTCAACCATCCATTCGAATTGGGATCGCTATTGTCGAGCGGGGCGAAAGCAACCTGCACCGTCGTGTAGCTCTTCGCTACGACGCCGTTAATGATTGTGCCGCCGTTCGTGTACTCGGTGTCATATAAGCGGGTGCCGCCGCCATCACTGCCAAAAATCACCGTGCCGGCGGGCGTCGCAGACGGGGCGTCCACTTTTAGGTAAGTGGTCCAATCCGCAACTTGATCGCACGATACGGTGAGCGAATAACATTTGGGCGCTGCGGTTTCACCTGCAAAGGTCGGGCATTCTGACGAGGGCAATGCCTGAAAATTGGAGACGGAGCCCTTCGGGTCGCTCGTCACCACCGTGGCGGTCGCTGAGCCGGATTGAGTCTGATCGAACTGAGAAGTCGCAAGGATGGTGGCTGACAACGTCGTCACCTGAGACAGGGTGGGCGCGACGTAGATTCCTTGATTGCTGGGGATTCCAATCGTGTCCTGCACCTGAATGAATCCACCGCCATTTTGTGTGGGAACGGACCAGGTTACTTCCTGGGCCGTCGACGGTGCGCCGTTGACCGTAGCGGTGTAGAGCAGATTGGCACCCTGTCCAATCGTGTCTGTTGACGGAGTGACGGAGACCGTGACATGTACGTTTCCGAGAACTGAACCAGTAACGGAACTGTCCGCAGCCGAAGCAGCCGAAATCGTAATCTGCATTGGAGAAGCGGTCAAGGTCCCGGGAGCTGTGTAGAGGCCCGAGGTGCTAATCGTTCCGGTGTCTGAACTGCCTCCCGAGACCCCATTCACCTGCCAATTTGTGACGGTGGTATTGCTGGTCCCGGTCACGCTGGCAGTGAATTGTTGCGTGCCACTCGCCGGAATAGAAACACCCGAGCCAGGCGTTACGGTGACCACGATGGGAGGGAAGGTCACAGTTGCTGACGCTGATGCGAGGGTGTCCGCCTGCGATTGCGCAGTGATCGTAAGGGTCTGTGCCTGCGATGGCGCGGTGGCAGGAGCGGTGTAAACCGCCTTTGACCCGGTCGAGGTGTTGGTGGCGGTGATGGTCCCGACTGTCGAGTTGCCGTTGGGATTGCCATTTACGGACCAAGTAACGCCGAAATTATTTCCTCCGGTCACGGTCGCGGTGAAGGTGGCGCTTGCGCCGGCGTCCACCGTTGCAGTGGATGGCGTTAGCGAGACTGTTACGTTTGAGGTTGTAATGGTGAGCGAAACTGGAGAGGATGCAGTGCCGTTAGCAACGGAGACCGCAGTCACCGAGACAGTCGCTGGACTGGGTACGGTCGCGGGCGCAGTATAGACCGCACAGAGCGTGGTGCCGCAGGACCCGGGGACGATCGCGCCGACAGTAGAATTCCCGTTCTGGACGCCATTCACGCTCCATGTCACTGCCGTGTCTTGCGGCCCGGTGACGGTGGCGGTGAGATTGTCTGTGCTGCCGGTCCCCACCGTGGCAGTGGCAGCCGCCACGGTAACGGTCGTAGCTTGGTTTCCGCCGCCTCCGCCGCCGTTTTGCCCCTGATGCGCGATGCATCCACTTAACGACACGACCAGCACACACACCACGGCGCAGGAGACATATCGCCAACTACCCGGCGCAACCATCTGCATGGACCCCTCGCTTGCGCGAAATCGCACTTGAGAATTTTTGGGGGATAGGACGGGAAACTGTAATCCGTGCCGTTCATACTGTCATGCAGGACGGAGCGTGTCAACTTCTTGTGCATTTATGTGTCGGTAGCACATGATATGTCCGGTTGAGATAGCACGTGATATGTCCGCTTTGCGGGCGGCGAGGGTAGGAGACCATGCGGAGCATGGAATCCTACCCGAAGGCCGCGATGGAGCGGGCGATGAAA
>Ga0209166_10002919_pt1 | contig 12616 bp, 11 predicted proteins | sample Coa_R1_3_FD_187151 | JGI IMG/M metagenome (GOLD analysis project Ga0209166, IMG submission 187151) | Surface soil microbial communities from Centralia Pennsylvania, which are recovering from an underground coalmine fire - Coalmine... | ecosystem: Environmental > Terrestrial > Soil >... | reverse complement strand
CCGTTTGGATGGCCAGACCATCAAGCACGGTCGGGGGATAGGCAAACGTATCAGCCGGCAGAAACAGCCGCAGCCGGCCGGCCGGGCCCTGGGGCGGAACCTCAATGCTGAAACCGTCCGGCTCGGGCAGCGCCTGATAGATTTCCAGCTCCAGGCTGCCGGCCTGCCCGCGCAGCATTAGCGGCTGGCCGCTCACGCCGGCCAGCACGACAGCCCATTCGTCCGGCTGGATGGACGCAAGCTGCGCGGTAAGCGCCGCCAGCGTGCCCGGTCGGGCCAGCAGGTCCAGGTCTTTGTGCGGCCGGTCGAGCTCTTGGCCGAGCAACACATCTTCGGCCAAGCCGCCCATGATGAACACGAACAGAGTAGGCGGAGTGAGTGCCGCCAGCTTGTCTAAAATCTCCCACATGGGCCCGCGCATGGCGCGGGAGTATAGCATGTGCCCAGTTCTGTAGGACAAACCCGCATCATAATGACATGTTTGCAAAATGAGATCGGGCGGGCAGCTTTGCTGCCCGCCCGATCTCATTTTGCAATAACTTACAACTCATTTGTTTATGCCGTGGTAACGCGGGTGTGTGATAATTCAAGGTGTTATATGGGCGCCGGGCGCCCTGCATTAGCGAGGTCACCATGACAATTTCAGTGCACGGCATTCACCACGTCACCGCCATCGCCGGCAACCCGCAGGAAAACCTGGACTTTTACACCGGCTTGCTGGGCATGCGGCTGGTCAAGAAATCGGTCAACCAGGATGTGATCGATACCTATCATCTGTTTTACGCCGACAACGCCGGCTCGCCCGGCACCGATCTGACGTTTTTCCCCTGGCCTGATATGGAGCCGGCCCGCCTGGGTGTGGGCTTCACGGTGGAGGTGCCCTTCGCCATCCCGCAGGGCAGCCTGGCCTATTGGCAAGCGCGCCTGGCGACGGCCAGGGTGGCCACCGGCCCGCTGGAGACGCGCTTTGGCGAACAGGTGCTGCCCTTCCACGACCCGCATGGCCTGCAGTTGGCGCTGGTGGAGATTGCCGAGGACCGGCCGTTTGTGCCGTGGGCCGAAAGCCCGGTGCCGGCCGAGCACCAGTTGCGCGGCATGCACCTGGTGCGGCTGTGGGAGCGCGATTTGCAGTTGACCGAGATGCTGCTGACGCGCGGGCTGGGTTTTAGATTTATCGGCGAAGAGAACGGCTGGCGCCGCTATGGGGTGGAAGGCGGCGGGTCGGGCAAGCTGGCCGAGCTGAAGGCGCTGCCGGCCGAGCGGCGCGGGGCCTGGGGCACCGGCGGGGTGCACCACGTGGCCTGGCGCGTGCGCGACAACGTCGAACAAATGGAATTGCGCCAGGTGCTGGAACAGGTGGGCCTGAGCCCCACGCCGACCATCGACCGCTTCTGGTTTCAGTCGGTGTATTTCCGCGAGCCGGGCGGGGCACTGTTTGAGCTGGCCACGGATGGGCCGGGTTTCGCGCGTGACGAGGACCCGGCGCACCTGGGCGAGCAGTTGATCCTGCCGCCCTGGCTGGAAGCGCAGCGCAGCGACATTGAAGCCGGATTGACGCCGCTGGTGATGCCGGTGCAGAAGGTTTAGCACGCGCCCTGCGAAGTATTTTGCAAAAAGAGCGGCTGCCAACGCATAGCGTTGGCAGCCGCTCTTTTTTGGAACCAGCAGCAACGAGTTGGGCTAGCGCGGCGCAATGCGTTCGAAGCGCCGGTCGGGCACCAACCAGATGGCGGCCACAATGGCATAGATAGCGCCGGCCAGCAGCGGGATCACAAATGCCAAGGGAATGGCTACCAGGTACAGCACCAACGACAATTTCCCCTTCAAGTCGTTACCCAGCGCGGTGGCCAGGGCCGAATCCTTGCCGTGGACGGCCACGAGCAGCGTGACCAATATCGTGAAGGCCAGGGCCGAGCCCAAAAGCACGACACCATACAGCGCCACCGGCCAGGTGGCAAAGTTGGTAGCGCCCATCCAACTGGTGACGAACGGCACCAGCGACAGCCAGAACAGCAGGTGCAGGTTGGCCCACAGCACGCCGCCGTTGACGTGCCGGGCAATTTGGAGCAGGTGGTGGTGGTTGTTCCAGTAGATGCCGAGAAAGACGAAGCTGAGGATGTAGCTGAGGAAGGTGGGGATCAGCGGCTGCAGCGCGGACGGGTCGGCCCCGTGCGGCGGGTTGAGCCCAAGCACCATGATGGTGATCAGGATGGCGATGACGCCGTCGCTAAAGGCTTCCAGGCGGCCTGTGCTCATATCTTATCCCCTACTCTTTAACAGGGTATTTTTCCGCCAGCTTGCGCACCGTGGTTGAGTTGCGCACGGTGGCCGGCACGCCCAGCACCTTCTCGAAGCGCCCGCTGCTGCTCAGGGGCGAGTCGCTGTAGCCGCCGGCGCGCCACCAATACACCTCGCAGTTGTGGACGTGGAACTTGTCGGCCTCGGTGTCGAGGGCAGCCAGCGCCTGCTTCACCGGCGCCGCGGGTGGCGCCTGGACAAAGGCGATGTGGAGGCCGCCCCCGGAGGGCGGCGGCGGGAAGGGCTGGTAGGCGGCAATGCCGGCCAACTCGGCTGGCGTGCGGATAAAGGCCGCCACGGCGTAGCCCATCTTCTGGCGCAACTGGGCCTCGATCTTCTTTTCCAGGCTGCTGGTCTTGGCCGCGCGCGCTTCAAAGATGACGTTGCCGCTGTTGATGAAGGTCTCGACCCTGGCCAGGCCAAGCGCTTCAAAGTGCTGGCGCAGCGTTTCCATTTTGATGGTGCGGCCGCCGACGTTGATGGCGCGCAGGAAAGCGATATAGCGGGTCACTGTTTACTCCTGAGTGGTCATGCCGTGCCCACACGTTGTGTGTTTCGGCGCAACGACATTTTGTTCTAATTGTGCGAACTGTCACCCTGAGAGGTTGTGAATTTATTCAATTTCCCGCAGATTTTTGCGCTCCCAAATGGCAAAAAAGCCCGCAAATTCGATGGTGGGATACGATAAATTCACAACCTCTGAGCGCGGCCGCAATCGCTCGATAATACGGGCCGGCCGGTGCGCGACTGCGTAGCGCCCCTTTGGGGATGGGCCTCCCGGCTCGGCCGGCCGGGATCATGTCCTGACCAGCGCGCCGGCCAGTTTGCGTAGCGCGACGTCCTGGGCACGCCTCAGCGCGAGCTGACGCTGAACAATCCTTTCTCGGCCGTGCTCGCCAAGAGCGGGATGAAGCCGGCCTTTTGGTCCTGGGCGCTTTGCGCCGGGCCGCCCCCCACCAAATTCACTGGACCAATATTCAGATAGGTCTCAAGGAAGGCGGGCAAGTCCTGATCGAGCAGGCGCAAGGCATCATCGGCCTCCTGCCACGGCTGCGGGGCAGCCGGGACGAACAAGGGCAAGAGCCCCAGCCCCGGCGCGGCCAGGTCGGCTTGCTGTTCGAGCGTGTAGTTCTCCAGGTCGGCCTGCAGGCACTGGCGCAGCTCGGCCACGCTCCGCGTGTGCGCCGGCGCGGGCGCCTCTGGGTACTCACGCAGCATCTGCGCCAGGTTGGTCTCGCGGAAGTGATAGGCATACGCCAGCGCCCGCCGGCGCAGGCGCCCGAGGTCGAGCAAGTTGCGCTCGACGCTCAGGCGCAGCGCTTCGGGCACGTTGGCCAGGATGGGCTCGCCCAGGCTCAGGGCCTGCCCCCAGGCCTCGGCCGCCATGCGGCAGCGCAGCTCAATGTCCTCGCGCAGCCAGGGGTCGTCTTCGGTGAAATACTCATAGGAGCGCAGGAAAATGGTGGCGCGCGTCGAGCACCAGCTGGGCGTGCGGCAGGGCATGCCGCGGATGCGCGCCGCGCTGAGGGCATGGTCCACCCGGCTGCGCCCAATCTGGCGCACGTACCAGGCCACATCCCAGGGGAACAGCTCCATGCCGTGGCTGGTGAGCTGCCAGAAGCGCGCCATATCGGCTTCGGCCGCCTGATAGGGGCGGGCCAATTCTTCCAGCGCCTGCGCCTCCGTGATCGCGGGGTTGGCCAGGAACAGGCCGGTCATGCGCAGGTTGGGGTCTTCGCGGTCGGGGTCGAGGCCGTAATATTCTTTGATGCCGGTGACGCCGCTGGCGGCGGCAATGGCTTTGAGGCCGCGCAGGGTGACCAGCGGGTGCGAGAGGTGCAGCAGCGGCTCCTGCTCCTCGCACGGGCCGCCCAGCCAATATTCGACGATCACCGGCAGGCCGTGATCGGCGGCCAGGGACGCGGTGTTCTTGAGCCAGCGATCGGCCGGGTGGGTGGCCATCACCTCGGCCACGTTGGCATGCACCGACAGGCCAAACAGCTCGGGCCGCAGGCGCGGGATGCAGGCATACACCTGCCCGGCCGAAAGCTCCCACGGCTCCCACCACAAACGGCCCACGGGCCGTTTACCCTGCCAGGCCGTGGCTAGGCCTTCCAAAAAGTGCGGCAGGCGTTCGTGCAGCGGGATGCCCAGGCAGCGCGGGCAAGGGCCGAATTCGCTGCACAGCCAGGCGTCCTGATCGTAGGTGTAGACCAGGATATCGTCTACCTCGGGGAAGTCGCGCGCAAAGCTCTCCAGCATCAGCGCATAGCGCCGCAGCACTTTGTCATCCGAGATGCAGTTGGGCGGGCCATCGCCATAGCGCATGTGGTTGTTGTAGGGCGCGCCGAAATGGAAGATAGTGCGCAGCCCCAGCCGGTGGCAGGCCTCCGAGCGTTGGCGCACGTCCGCGCGGCGCTGCTGGCGGCGCTCAGGCGAAGGATCACAGTTGAGCGGCACCACCTGCGGATATTGCGCTGCCAGGTCGGGCGGCAGCTCCACCACGTCTTCCAGGTTGAGCGGCTCATCATTCGGGCGCGGCCCCCAGGCCACGTTAACCTGGATGGTGTTGAAGCCCAGGTCCTTCAGGCGCTGCAGGTTGGCATCGGTCCACGGGACAACGCGCCAGAACTTGAAGGGGTCCGCCGAATTGGGATTGCCCAGAAAACCGACGCGGGTTTGAAAAGGGGAATGGTTGTTATCGGTCGCCATCGCGTGTGCCTTTCGGGTGGAAAGGATACCTGAAAAGCGCGATTGAGGCGAACAAGGGATCTGGTTATTGAGCCCGCGATCCCGTCTAGAGACAGTACTCACAACAGCCCCGCGCACGCTCTTGGACTAGAGCGCGTACCGCTCGGCTTTACGGCAATCGTGACCGTTTCGCTGCGATCTGCGCATGAAATCAGCCGTACATGCGAGCGGAAAGCGCTCTGGTTGGCGCAAGGCGGCTGGGACGTAATCGCCGGTCACGCCCGGCGCGCCTGAATTCTTAGCAGCGCCTTGGCTTTGGCAATGCGGACAAGATGCTCAAGATATTGATAGCGTTCCCAATCTTACTCTTCATTGGCCGTCAGACCATCGGTCTGGTTCTTTTCCAAAAGGGCTGCGATGCGTGCTTGTAGGGCTTCAGATGGGCGTAGGGCCAGTGTTTCTTCGGGCGTCGGCAAACCGGCCAAAAACTCGAGCAACTCAGCCGCCCCCTGGAACCCGGACTGTCCGGCTGCATTCAGCTCGCGCAGGCCAAGCTCCAAAATCTCCGGCAATTGATCGGCGACGGGCTGAAGCCTTGGGGCAAGCTCGTCAGGAAGCTCAAGTGTGAAAGGTGACGTTGATCTACTCCTGCTTTATTCACATGAGTATAACACCTGGAAATGAGCGCTCAATGGGCTCGCCTGCTGGTTTGCCAGCCTGCTGCGGCGGATCACACCGATCCGCCGCGTTTCTTGCGGTTGTGGTCGATAGGGACTATGGTATTGGCGCTCTGCCCGATGAGTGTCCCATGCACAAGTTATTGCTGCCTGCTATTGGCTGGCTGGCCCTAAGCCTGTCTTGCGTGCTGACGCCAACCGGGCCACAGCCCGGCGCGACACCTTCCACGCAGCTACCGACCAGCGCCACGCCTGGTGCCACTGCGGCCCCCGCCTTCGCTGCCAGCCCCACCGCCCGCCCCACCACCGCGGCCAGCCCCACCATTGCACCAACCCGGCCGCCCATCGCGGGCGCCGAACCTTCCATGAAGGTGGCGGCCTTTTACTATCCCTGGTATGGCAACCCGGCCCAAAACGGCGCCTGGGTGCATTGGGACCAGAATGGACATTGGCCGCCGCGCGACATCGGCAGCGACTATTTCCCAGTGCTGGGCGCGTATTCGTCTAACGACCCGGCGGTGGTCGCGCAGCATATGGCCTGGCTGCGGCGGGCGGGCATTGGCGTCATCATCAGCTCGTGGTGGGGGCCGGGCTCGCGCGAGGATCAGGCGGTGCCCCTGCTGTTGAAAATGGCGGGCCAGTATGGCATTCAGGTGACACTGCACATCGAGCCGTATACCGGGCGCACCGCGGCCGGGCTGGTGGACGATGTTCAGTATATCGAACGACATTACGGCAGCGATCCCGCGTTCTTCCATTCCACCGCCGCCAGCGGCTACAGCTCCGGCCATCAGCCCAAGCCCATGCTATTCGTGTGGGCGATTGAGACGCTGGACGCGAACGGGCAGCCGGCCGAGGCCGCCTATTGGCAGCCGGCGTTGGACGCCATTCACGCCCTGCCGGGCGGCGCGCTGATCATCGGCAACACGCTGCGTGGCGATTGGGTGGACGGCGCGCACCTGGACGGGCTGTACAACTACATCACCCTGCGGCTGGACGCCGGCGGCGGTTTTAATTGGGCGCGCAGCCTGCCGCCCGGCGCACTCTACATTCCCAGCGTGATGCCGGGCAACTCCGCCCAGCGGGTGGGTTACCCGCCGGACACCCTGGTGCCGCGGCTGGATGGCGCAACCTTTGCCCAGCAGTGGATGGCGGCCCTGGGGGTAGGTGTGCAGCCGGAGATGGTGACGATCACGTCGTTCAACGAGTGGCACGAGGGCAGCATGCTGGAGCCGGCGGCGGTGGGGGCCGACGATGGGCACGGCCACCCGTATGCCGATTTTGGCGCGCTGGGCCCGGAGGGCTACCTGGACCTGGCGCGGCAGTGGATTGGCCGCTTCCTGGCCACCACCTGGCCGCCCGTCTACCGGGCGCGCATTACCATCAAAACCACCTCCGACTGGACCACACTAAACGTCGTCAGCGGCGGGGCCTGGCTGCGGCCGGAGCGCCTGTCCGCCAGCGCGGAAGCGGTGCAGGCCGGCCTGGAAGCCGGCGACCGCTTCGTGTTGATGCAGTCGCTGGCCAACGCCCAGGCGGGCCACGCAGCCGAGATGACCTGGGAAGTGGAGCTGAGCGGATTGGATCCGGCGGGGAACCTGACCCTGCAAATTGACCGCGGCAACCTGGGTGCGACGACGGTGACCATCGCCAGTGACAATGGCGCGGCGCCGGTCGTGGTCAAGACATTTCAGTGGGGCGGCACCACCACCGGCCGCAACAGCCACAGCGTCAGCGTGCCCGCGGCAGCGCTGATCCATTAGACGGAGCGCTGGGCATTCGCTATACTGCCCTCATGCACCTCGAATTCAGCGGCAAGATTTTCTTCTGGAGGGGCCCCGCCCCGTATTACTTCGTGACCATCCCGGCGAAGCCAAGCCGCGAGCTGAAGGCGATCTCAAGCCTCGTGACCTATGGTTGGGGCGTGATCCCGGTGCGGGCACGGATCGGCAAAACCGAGTGGAAGACGTCCTTGTTTCCCAAAGATGGCCTCTACCTCGTGCCCATCAAAGCCAGCGTCCAAAACGCCGAGACTCTTAAGGAAGGCGACCAAGTGACGATACGGCTCGAAGTGGGTCGATAAACCGCTAGCCTTCAGCCGCGAACAACTGCCACTCCCCCGGCACGCCCTTGAGCGCTTGCGCGCCGCGGGCCTGAAACTTGAGCCCCGAGCCAACCACCAGCTCGCGCACCGTGCTCGACACCAACACTTCGCTCGCGGCGGCCTGCGACATGACGCGCGCGCCGATATGAACCGCCAGGCCGCCGACTCGCGCGGCGTCGTCCATCAACTCACATTCGCCGGTGTGCAGCCCGGCCCGCACTTCCAGACCCAGTTGTTTGATCTCCGCCACAATCGCCAGGGCGCAGCGGACGGCGCGGGCCGGGCCATCGAAGGTGGCGAAAAAGCCGTCGCCGGCCGTGTCGATCTCGCGGCCGCGAAAACGGGCCAGCTCCTTGCGCACCAGGGCATAGTAACTGGCCAGGCGGTTACGCCAGGCCGCATCGCCCAGGGCGGCCGCATGCTGGGTCGAGGCGACGATATCCACGAACAGCACGGTGGCCAGGATGCGCTCGACGTTCTGGGCCGGGCGCTCGCCGGTCACAAATTCCTCGATCTCGGCCAGCACCCGCTCTGGCTCAATGGTCATCATCGAGTGTGTGTTGCCAGGGAACTCGACAAAGCGCGCGCCGGGGATACTGCCCGCCATCTGGCGCGCTGCCTCCACGTGCGCCACGGGATCGCCGGTGCGGATCATCACCAGGGTCGGCACGCGGATGCTCGGCAGGATGGCGCGGATATCGATCTCGGCGTTCATGCGCTCATAGGCGGCCGCGGCCGACGGGCTGGCCGCCGCGCGCATGTAGCGCAGCACAAATTCCAAATAGGCCGGGTCGACGTCTTTGCCCAGGCCGGCCCCTGGCCCCAGCACATAGTCCAGCGACGGCCAATGTTCTTGCACGTCGCGGATCATGCGTTCGTTCTCGTCCGGGGCCATGCCCCACGGGTAACCGGCGGTCTGCACCCAGCGGGCCTGGCCGCCCCAGATCATCAACGAGCGCGTCCGGTCGGGATGTGTGGCCGCGAAGAGCGCGGCCATTGAGGCGCCCTCGGAGGCGCCAAACACCACCGACCGTTGGCTGCCGGCCGCGTCCATCACCGCGCGAATGTCGTCGGTGCGTTCTTCCAGGGTGGCCATGGCCACCGGCCGGTCGGATAGCCCGGTGCCGCGTTTGTCGAAACGAATCAGCCGGCAGAAGCGGCTGAGGCCTGCGAAGAAATTGGCCCGGGGCGGCGACTCCCAATCCAGGTCCAGGTGCGAGACCGTGCCGGGCGCCAGCACCACGTCCACCGGCCCGCTGCCGGTGACCTGGTAGGCGATGTAGAGCTCGCCGCTGCGAGCGTAATGGGTCTCTGGGTGCATCAGGCCGATTTCTGGGGACGATCCTTCTTCTTGGCTTCTTTCACGCCCAGCGCGATGAGCTTTTTCAGGGTGGGTAAATGCACGTCTTCCAGCTTCTTGATATACAGGCAGCCCTTGCCGGTTTTGAACTTGCCCAGCTTCTCCAGCAATGCCTCGCGCTGCTCGCCCCCGCCCAGGCCATATAGCACCAGCGCCGGTTTGCGCGGGGAGAAGCCGGTCAGCATCATACCCAGATAGTCCGGCATCTGGCCGGTCAGCATATCGGTGCGCCAGATGTCTTCGGCCTGGTGCTGATGCTCGGGTGGGTTGGCTGAGGACATGCTGATTTTCTTCAATCGGCCCGCCGCAACCGGTCGGCCACCAGCACCAGGGTCAGGCTGCCGACCATCATCAGCACCGCCAGCGCGATCATGATTGGCAGGCGGTTGGCAAAGCGCAATTGGCTAAAGAGATAAACGGGAAAGGTGGGCTGGGTGCCGGCCAGGAACAGGGCCAGCGCGAACTCGTCGAACGAGACGGTGAAGGCGGTCAGCCAGGCCGAGATCATGGCCGGCGCGATGATGGGCAGCACGATGCGGCGCAGGGTCGTCAGATAGTCGGCGCCCAGGTCCATGGCTGCCTCTTCCAGGTTGGGGTCGAAGCCGGCCAGGCGTGAGATGACGATCAGGAAGGTATACGGCAAGCCCACCACGGTGTGGGCGATGCCCACCGTCAGCAGCGACCGCTCGATATGCAGCGCCGAGAACAGCAGCAGCAGCGCCACCCCCAGCACGATGAAGGGCACGATCAGCGGCAGCATGGCCAGCATCAGCAGCACGTTCTTGCTGCGGAACTGATAGCGCAGGAACAGCACCGCCACCGCCGTGCCCAGCAGGGTGGCCACCAGGCTGCTGCCCGCCGCCACCTCCAGGCTATTGCGCGCCGAGCGCAGCACGGCCTCATTGGCGAATAGTTTGCGATACCAGTCGAAGGTAAAGCTTTGCAGCGGGAACGACAGCGTGGTGTTCGAGTTGAGCGAGAACAGCAGCAGCACCCCGATGGGCAGATACAACAGCACCAGCAGGACGACATAGTAGCTCGACAGCATCCACGGCCGGCCGCGCGCGTTCATTCGATCAGCCGCGGCACGTCAATCAGCCGCACGGCCACGGCCACCAGCACCAGCGTGCCCACCAGCATCACCAGCGATAGCGCCGAGCCGAGCGGCCAGTCGGTGGATTTGGTGAAGAAGTCCTGGATGATGTTGCCATACATGCTGCCGCTGCTGCCGCCGATCAGCAGCGGGGTCACATATTCGCCTATCGTGGGGATGAAGGCCATAAAGAACGCGGCCAGCACCCCTGGCAGGCTGAGCGGCAATGCCACCCGCGTGAACTGGCGCAGCGGCGGGGCGCCCAGGTCGGCGGCGGCCTCAAACAGCGCCGGGTCCACCCGCTGCAGCGCCGCCAGGATGGGCAGTGCGCTGAAGGGGACCCAAACGTAGACCAGGGTGATCACCACCGCTGTCCGGTTGTACAGCAGGGCGGTCAGCGGCTCCTGAATCAGATGCAGGTAGATCAGGAGCGAGTTGATCCCGCCCTCCGAACCCAGCAGGAACTTCCAGGCCATCACGCGCAGCAGGAAGCTGGTCCAGAACGGCACCAGCAGCAGCGCCAGGTACAGCCCGGCCCGCCGCCCGGCCCGGAAGGCCAGGAAGTAGGCCAGCGGGTAGGCCAGCACGGTGGCGCTGGCGGCCACCGCCAGCGCCATCCCGGCTGAAATCCCCAGTAGACGCCAGTAGCCGCTTTCAGTCAGCAGCGACTGGTATTGCGCCAGCGTCGGCGTCCACCATTGCAGCAGCTCGCCGCGCATGTTGGCGCGGAAGCTGAAGGCGGCCATCAGCAGCAGCGGGGCCAGGAAAAACAGGCCCAGCCAGGCCATGGGCGGCAGGTAGAGCAGCCAGAACGCGGCGCGGCGGTTGTTCACGGCGCAGCCTTCACCTCGGTCCACATCTTGGTCCAGGCGTCGCGCTCGTCGGCGGATAGGTTGGGCGTGAAGTTGGTCTTCGATAGGATCGAGGGATCGTTGACCGCAAAGATATTCACCAGCGTGGGGTCGGTGATGGCCTTCATCACATTCTGGTTCGAGTCGCCGTAATAAAACTCGTTGACCACATTGTTGCCGGTGGCTTCACCCAGCTTGGCGTCCAGGAATTTGAGCGCCAGGTCATAGTCTTTTACGCCCGCGCGGATGCCATAGAAGCCCAACCACGAGTTGCGGCCTTCTTTAGGGTTGGCGTAAGCCACGGGGACGCCCTTGCTCTTCAACGTAGCGTAGGTGCCCTGCCAGGCATAGGCCAGCCACACGTCGCCCTTGGTCATGCCGTCCACCAGCTCCGGCTCGCCGGCCCAGTAGAACAAATTCAGCGCGCGCTGCTTGGTCCACTCGGCCCGGACTTGCGTTAGCTCGTCCGGCGTGACCTTCGTTTCGTCTCCCCAGCCGTGGATGTAGGCCGAGACCGCGACCGCGCCAGGCCCGTCATCCCACATGGAGATGTGCCCCTTATACTTGGGATCCAGCAGAGCCGACCAGGAGTTGACGCCCTCGGGCACCTTGTCGGTGCGATACATGATCGAGCTGAAGCCAAAGTCCCACGGCAGGAAATACTGCTTGCCGTTCACCTGGCCGAGCTTCTTAAAGGCATCGGGCACCACGTCCCAATTCTTCAGCTTGCTGGTGTCAATCTCCTGCACCAGCCCCTCATCTACATAGAACTGCAGCCAGCCGCTGTAAGGGTGGAAGATATCGGCCTGGTCGCCGGCCTTCATCTTGGAGTAGATGTCGGCATCCGACGCGCCGATCTCAAAGCTCACGTCCACCTTGGGATACGTGTTCTTAAAGTCAACCCAGAAGTCGGGCGAATCGTAGCCGGCCCAGTCCAGCACGGTGAGCGAGCCGGTCACGCTGTTGTCCGGCGTCTCCGTGGGGCCGCCGGTGAAGGCCGGGGCGGGGGTGGCCGTATCTCCGGCGGCGGGGGTGGCCGTGTCCGCGGCAGCGGCGGTGGTGGCGGTGGCCGGGGCCGCCGTGGGGGCCGCGGTCGCCGGGGCCGCCGTGGGGGCCGCAGTCGCCGGGGCCGCCGTAGTGGGGGCCGCCGTCGTTGGGGCTATGGTGGGGACCGCGCTGGGCGGCACCGGCGTGGCAGCGGGAGCACAGGCGACCAGGAGTACGGTCACCGCCAGGCAGGCGCCAAGGCGTTGCAGCGTTCGATTCATGGCATTCTCCTTCATCAGTCCAACAGGGCGCAGGATGCTACCGTGACCGGGCGAGTGGTTGAAAGCTGTGGCGGGGGCAACACCCCCTTTCGTATAGGTTGATCGAAAACGGGTTCGCTTGTGGCAGCCTATTCTCTCACAATCCCAGACCCGGAGCAAAAGTCCGGCTGCCCGCGGGCGCGTTTCAACTTGGGGGCGAGTTTTGGCCGGTCGGACTGCCTCACCCCCCGCCCCCCTCTCCCAGCCGCGAAAGACAAAGGCGCGGACTGGTAGA
>Ga0209166_10002918_pt1 | contig 12616 bp, 13 predicted proteins | sample Coa_R1_3_FD_187151 | JGI IMG/M metagenome (GOLD analysis project Ga0209166, IMG submission 187151) | Surface soil microbial communities from Centralia Pennsylvania, which are recovering from an underground coalmine fire - Coalmine... | ecosystem: Environmental > Terrestrial > Soil >... | reverse complement strand
AGACGACCCAATCTATGCGCCAAAAGATCAAATCACTCAGCCAAGCGAACGGCACGAATCCATCGCTTGCCGAGTATCCATTGGAAAGGGAAGATCGGCACGACGGCCCCGAGCGTGTGCTGCCGGCCCACCCGTCCCAGGCGCACCCGCGCCGCCGCACCCGCTGGCCGGATGCGATAGATGTGATCTTCGAGAAGGACCCAGCCGCCTGCAGCATCCTCGAAGTGCTCATGTACCAAGGCTTGCACGCGATTCTGATTCATCGCGTAGCACACGCCCTCTATCGCTTGCGAGTGCCATTGCTGCCGCGCCTCATTTCCCAGGTCGCGCGGGTCGTGACGGGCGGCATCGAGATCCACCCGGGTGCGCGCATCGGCAAGCGCTTCTTCATTGACCACGGCACCGGCGTGGTGATTGGCGAGACGTCGGAGATTGGCGACAATGTGATGCTCTACCATCAGGTGACGCTCGGCGCGACGGGATGGTGGAAGCATCGCGACGATGGCCGGGTAAAGCGACATCCCACCATCGAGGACAATGTAACGATTGGCGTTGGCGCCTCCATCCTTGGACCGATTACCATTGGACACGACAGCAAAATTGGCGCGATGGCCCTTGTTTTGGAGTCGGTCCCGCCGCGCTCCGTCGTAACCGCGCAGCCCGCGATGCTGCTGACTCGCCGCGGCGAGGAGCGCGAGATGGAGTCGCTCGCGGACGACGCCTATCTCGACTATTCGATCTAGCAGTCAGTCCAGTGGGCTTTGAGGGGTGGCGCGGGCATTCCTGCCCGGCCAGACCGGCGGGAATGCCGGCCCCACTTGTTCCCACACCTGATAGAACTGACCACTGGCGCAAGTGCGGAATAACGTGAGGGCGCGAAAATGGCAGAAACACAACTAGAAGCGCAACAGCATCCGGAGGCGCAGGCGCGCTTTCGGATTGGCGTTTTCGCCGTGATCGAGCGGGGAGGAACGTACCTGCTCGCTCACCGTAGCGACATTGACTGGTGGAATCTGGTCGGCGGCGGACTTGAATACGGCGAAACCGTCGAAGAAGGGCTGGCCCGCGAAGTGCGCGAAGAGGTCGGTGTCGCCATCGAGATCATACGGCTGATCGGAATCTACTCCAAGCCGCGCAAGCGCGAGCTTGTGCTCACGTTCTTGTGCCGGATGACGCCGGAAAGCCCCGCGCCAGGGACGAGCGAGGAAGTCTCAGAGGTGGCATGGTTTCCGCCCGAGCACTTGCCGGATAACCTGCTGCCAAAGCATCGCCAGCGGCTCGAGGACGCGCTGCTCGGCAGTATGCAGGCGTTACTGCGCGCGCAGGTGACCTCCACAGAAGAGGATCAGCGCATTCCAAAGGGGATGTAATCGAACGCCTCAACCAGAATGGGCTGGGACAAATGGCGGTTGTCCAAACACGCCTGAGTCTGGAATATTCCGTGATTCGTGCGCGCCGAGCAGGCGCACACAGTGGACACAAGACGATTCAGATGTATATCATACGCTAGAGCCGATCAGCTTTTCCGAGCGTTCCCCAGATGAGAGGAGGACCCACATGGACGCCGTCATCGCGTTCGAATCGCCTCCTCCGACGATTCTGGTGGTGGAAGACAACCCTCAGATTGGCCACATGCTCCAGGCGACGCTTGAAGCGGAAGGCTTCGTGGCTGTGCTGGCCCCCACCGGTGAAGAGGGCCTCGCCTTTGCGCTGCGTGAGGTACCGCAGCTGCTGCTCCTGGATCTCATGCTGCCGGGCATAGACGGTTTCCAGGTCATCGAGCGTATTCGCGGGAATGTAAAAACCTCGCATATTCCCGTCGTCATACTCACCGCCCGCCACGATACCGCGGACAAGATGCGGGCCTTCGCGTCCAACGCGGACGACTTCATGACGAAGCCATTCAACAGCGATGAGCTGCTCGCCCGCATTCGGACACAGCTCCGGCATGTCCGGGAAACACTCCTCTCGCCCCTGACGCACCTGCCTTCCGGCCTGCAGGTGGAGCGCGCCATCCACCAGCAGATACTCTCAATGGCGCCCTGCTCTATTCTCTACATTGATCTGGACCACTTCAAAGCCTACAACGACGTGTATGGCTTCCTGCGCGGCAATGACCTCATTCGCGTGCTGGCCCGCGTCGCGACGGAAGCGGTGCGCGTCGAAGGAAATGTCACCGATTTCGTGGGACATATCGGTGGCGACGACTTCGTCATCATCACCACGCCCGATCGCGCAGAGGCCATCTGTCGCCGCATGATCGCTGCCTGGGACACCGAGAGCCGTGAGCGGTACAATGAGGAGGACTGGCTGCGCGGAACACTTGTGGCGCGGGACCGGCAGGGATACCAGCAGACCTATCCGCTGGTGAGCGTATCAATCGGTGTCGTGACGAACGAGCACCACCCGATCGCATCCCTGGGAGAGGTCAGCCAGATCGCGGCGGAGGTGAAGCATAAGGCGAAAGCGCTGCACGGCAGCAGCTACTATGTGGATCGCCGTGGGGCGGGTCCGGGCGATGTCGCGCTGCATGGGTGAAGACCAGTCTCCGGTATCCACCGCATCCCACCCCTCGCGGACGAGATGTGTAGCCTTTGATTCCCTCTCGCCACATGGGAAATGGCTAGAAGCTGAGGTCCAGGCGCGTCCATCAGCCGCTGGCCCTTCTGACTGCTCCAACAACTAGAGTAAACAACACAGAGACGATAGCGATATGGATGAACATAACGTACAGGCTGCGCACGAGGCCGAGCCGGAGCCGAGCGACGCCGAGCGGAAGGCGCACCGCGAAAACGCCAGGCGTGTGCTGCGCGAGAGCGGCATGTCGGAGCTGTTCCAGACGTTGAACCGGCAAGCGCTGCAAGGGCGCGGCTGGTTCGAAGAATATGACTCAGGCGTGCTCTTCAAATGGGGATCGGGGTATACCCGCCGCCACATCTGGGTGGAAGTCGCTGGTGACAATCTCCGCTTCCGTCTCAAACCACACATCAAATGCGCCGCGCCGGTTCCGATCTGCGACGGCGAGTACCATACATTGACGCCCGCGATGTGGCGCCACCACGGCGTCGTCCTGCGCGAGCTGAACCGCAACTATGAGCATCCCGTAGCGGAGGCTTCGGAGGATTGAGGACCATGGCGCGACTCCTGACGGCTGACGATCTCTACACCCTGAATCTGGCGAGCGATACGCAAATCTCGCCCGACGGGACGCGAGTGGCGTTCGTGCGAACGGCGATAGACCGCGACGCCTATGAATATCGCCACACGATCTGGCTCGTACCCACCAGCGGCGAGCCACGCCAGTTTACCTCCGGCCCCAACGACCGCGCCCCGCGCTGGTCGCCGGATGGGCGAACGCTGGCGTTTCTGCGCGCCCCGGCTGGCGACGTAAAGCCGGCGAGCGAAGACGCCCGCGACCGCGGCGTCAGCAAGCCGCAGATATGGCTCTTGCCGGTAGATGGCGGCGAAGCGCGCCAGCTCACCGCTCTCCGCGACGGCGCTGGCACACCGGTCTGGTCGCCCGACGGCGCCACGATCCTCTTCGCCGCCGAGACAGGCGAGCCGGATGACCCCGAAGCGGAAGATGCGCCGCTGCATGACAAGCGCGTGCCGCGCGTCCGCCACATCGAGCGTGTCTGGCATCGTACAGATGGCCACGGCTTCAGCTACGAAACCCAGTCACACATCTTTTCTATACCAGCGACAGGCGGCGAGGCGACTCAGCATACGAGCGGCGACTGGAACGATGGTGCGCCATCCTGGTCGCCCGATGGCACGCGCGTGGCGTTTGTCTCGGACCGGACGGACGAGCGCTGGAGCACACCCGCCGCGCAGGTCTGGGTGCTCGATATCGCCACTGGCGAGCAGATGCGCGTGACCAGCGAGGAGCGCAATTGCACGTCGCCGTCCTGGTCGCCCGATTCGAAGATGCTGGCCTACCTGGCCGATCCCCGTCGCAATGGAACCGGGCACCAGGATCTCTGGGTTGCACCCGCCCATCCCGAAGACGGCGAGGAACGCTGCCTGACCGGCGACTTTACGCCGACCTGCTCCGCCACCTGCATTGACGATATGCGCGCTGGGCATGGCGTGCTGCCGGTCTATTGGTCGCGCGACGGCCACGAAATCTACTTCCTGGCCTCGATGCGCGGCACCGTGCATATCTACGCCGCCCGTCCAGGGAGCGATCTGTTGCCCACGCGCGTGACGGATGGCGACCGCCACGTCTACACCTTCTCGCTAGACACCGCGAACCGGACGCTCGCGCTCGGGATGGCGGATGCCGTCACTCCGGGCGACGTATACATACAGGCGGTGCCGCGTGAGGGCGAGCCTGAGCACCTGCTGATGGTGCCGCGCCGGATGACCAATCTGAATGAGAAGCTGCTGGCCGAGATAGACCTGGCGACGCCTGAGGAGCTTACGTTCCGGGGCGCTGACGGCTGGGAAATCCAGGGCTGGCTGATGCGTCCGCCCCATGCGCGGTCGGACGAACAGGTACCCGGCGTGCTGGAGATCCACGGTGGCCCGGCGGCGATGTATGGTTACAGCTTCTTCTTCGAGTTCCAGCTTTTGGCGGCGGCCGGCTACGCTGTTATCTACGTCAACCCACGCGGCAGCACTGGCTATGGACGCGTCTTCTCCGGCGCCGTCGTCCACGACTGGGGCGGCAAAGACTACCAGGACATCATGGCCGGGCTGAATGCGGCGCTGGCGCGTGGTGGCATTGACGCGAACCAGCTGGGTGTTGCGGGCGGCAGCTACGGCGGCTACATGACAGCCTGGGTCGTCAGCCACACGAACCGCTTCAAAGCGGCGGTGACGATGCGGCTGCTCTCCAATTGGGCCAGCTTCTTCGGCACCAGCGACATCGGCCCGTCTTTCGCGCTCGACCACATCGGCGCAACCCCCTGGGAAAACCTCGACCTTCTCATGGAGCACTCGCCCTACAACTACGTGGCGAACATCCACACTCCGCTGCTCATCCTGCACAGCGACAGCGACTTCCGCTGCCCACTTAGCGAGGCCGAGCAGCTTTTCACCGCCCTCAAGTGGCTCGGTCGCGATACCGAGCTGGTCATCTTCGAGGGCCAATCGCACGACCTCTCGCGCAACGGCCACCCTCGCTCCCGCGTCATCCGCCTCAACGAGATCACCCGCTGGTTCGAGCAATACATCCCGATAGCGTGAGGATCTCTACACCTTTTTTCCCGACACCAACACGTGCGCCAGGCTGGCGAAGAAGGCGTCTTCGCCAGCTTTGCGCTCCAGGTCGGCGTGCCAGCGAGCCAGCTCGTCTTCGGTGAGGATACCGGCGGCGAGCGCTTGTGGCTCAACCACGTTGAGCCAGCCGAGGCGCGCCATCTGGTAGTGGGTGAACTGCTGGGGCAGCAGCTCGACGGTCACCTCCGCAAGCCCGGCGCGGATGAAGCGGCGGCGGAGCGAGCGAGCGATGTAGCCATTGCGCAGGCGCGCCGCAGTGAAGCGGGCGAGCCGGCGCTCGATATCCGTTTCGTCGGAATCGATAGACATGGCGGAGTAATCGGTATCATAAACAACGACGCAACCTTGCGGGCGGGTAACCCGGATCAGCTCGCTGAGCGCGGCGGCAGGGTCCGCGAGGTGCTGAAAGACGCGCTCGCAGCGGACGGCATCGAAGGCATTATCGGTGAATGGGAGCGCGCTCGCATCAGCGACAAGGTGCCGCGTCCACCCACTGACGCCGGACTCAGCAGCGTGGCGCTCGGCCTCGGTGACCATCCTGGGATCGAGGTCAACGCCGGTGACCATGCCGTTCTCACCGACGAGCCGGGCAAGTGGGATCGTGTCCACGCCCGCGCCGCATCCAACGTCGAGGATATGTGCGCCGGGCCGCGCATCCATCGCTGTATACGTACGCTCTTTGTCGAGGCGACAGAGGTCGGCGGCCATACGGAGATATTCGGGGCCGACGTAGCCGGAGTAAGCGTTAGAATCAGCCATAGTAGATGTTCTCTCGGTGTGTGCAGTCCGCGGTACTTCCGCACGGACACATGCAGCTAGATGGTACAGCAGACTGTGCTTGACGTGAGCCGCTCATACAAACGAGTAGCAGACGCATTGACGCTATCGCCACCCCAGATTCTGCTCAGGACGCGGCCCCGCGCCGTGTAAGCGTGCTGCCCGGCGCGCTACCCATCTGTGCAACCAGGCGCCGAGTAAGCCACCGGTAGTCCCATTACCCGCACCCGTATATCCTACCATCCGAGGCAAGCATACGGAAACCGCGCTTCACACCATTCGTGTCGGGCAACCGCTCGATTGGCTTGTTTCGCCGCGCCTCCGCAATCACGGCAGTATTCGTTACGTGGCCGGCGCCAGGAGCGCGACGGCAAGCCAGAGGTGAGCTTTCCCTCATTTCTTGACCGGCACCTCCCCAATATGCGACACTCCCAGAAGCTACCCATTGGCTACAGCGCCCGGAGGCGATCACCAAAATGGTCAGGAGAATGAAAGCATATGGCGGACGAGGGGAGCAAGCCACAGTCACTGCCGATGCGTGGAGTGCCGCAGCCCGCGCGCGATGACGTGCTGGCCCTACCGAACGTCTTCATCTCACAACACCCGGTAATCGCCCACAAGATCACTGCCCTGCGCGACCGCAATACTTCCCCACCCGACTTCTATCGCCTCGTCCGCGAATTGGGAACCTTGCTTGCTTACGAGGCAACTCAAGATCTGCGCCTCCAGCCCATCTCTATTGAAACACCGCTGGAGCCCACCGCCGGCTCGCGGCTGGCCGGCGGCGTCGGCATCGTCCCCATCCTTCGCGCGGGCCTGGGGCTGGCCGAGGGCTTCCGGCAGGTGCTGCCCGATGCGCAGGTCTGGCATCTTGGTTTGCGTCGCGACGAGCACACCCTTGAACCCATCGAGTACTACAATCAATTGGCACGGTCCAGCAACCTTCAGGTATGCTTCTCGGTAGACCCAATGCTCGCCACTGGCGGCTCCGCCATAGACGCACTCAACATCCTGAAGCGCTATGGCGTGCCCCACTTGCGCTACATCGGCCTCATCGCCGCACCGTATGGCCTGCTCAAGCTGCGGCAGACGCATCCCGACGTACCCATCTACCTGGCAGCGCTGGATGAGCGACTGGACGACCGCGGCTTCATCTGTCCTGGTCTTGGAGACGCCGGCGATCGCCAGTTCGGTACTCTCTAACAGACATTCCATACCTCGAAAGTCAGTCACAGCGTGTCAGACCCAGAGCTTCCAAACTCAAATCGCGATGCCGAAGAAGTCCATGCGTTACCCAGCGGCTTCTCTCCTGGCTACGGCGACTCTTCCGCCGACCCATACGACCATGCCGTGCCACCCGGTTACGACTGGCCGACGCATGGCGGCTATCTTGGCTGTCTGCTCGGATTGATGGCCGCATGTATCGTCGGTGGCTTCCTCGGAAGCACCTTCTTCCCTACCCTCGCCCACTACCACTGGGTGCCGGGATGGGTCGCCGCTTTACTCACCGTCATCGTGTTCGTTCTCATCATGGTCGCCATCGGACGGTTAGGCTATGTTCTTGGCAAGCGGTTCTTGCGCGAATATCCCCAACCCACCCGTAAAACCTGGGGCCAGGACGACGACTTTGTAGACCCCGCGCTAGCAGATGCTTCCTTGTCTTCCGAGGCCGAAGCGGACGACGCGGCGAGTGGCGAGATGTCGGGGCGCGCGGCTTTCCTCCACGACGTATGACAGCCAGATTGGCGCCGGCGGCGACCTTACTGCACCGCCAGCAGCGCGTCTCGCATGGTACGTAGCTCGCGCCGGTGCTGCATGGACAGCTTCTGCAGCTTGTCCTCGCCCGCCTGCGTCAGGTAGATGAATACCTGGCGGCGATCCACCTCACCTGCCTTGCGCCGCACCAGCCCTTGCGCCTCGGTTCGGTCAATCAGCCCAACCATGCTATGCTGGCGCATCTGCATCCGGTCCGCCAGCTCTGAGACACTCGCATGTTCGCGGTTCGGATATCCCTTGATCGCCAGCAGAAGCTGATGCTGCTGCGGAGTGATGCCCTCGCGGCGCGCGGCTTGCTCACTGAACCGCTGGAAGCGGCGTATCGCGTATCGGAAAGCCGCGATAGCCTCATATTCTGTCTTCGCGATGGGCGTGTCTAGTGAAACATCTGTAGACATATCTTCGACCCTCAGCTCGTCATTTGCCTATTGATGAACCGCCAGAATGACCGCCGCAACGGCGGACGCGATGCTCCCAGCCAAACAAAGCACGCCAAAGACGAGGCGCACCGTGCGCCCTGATCCGCTCGTCGCGGCGCCGCCCGCTCCCATAGATGGCCCGCCGGCATACACTGGCGGCGTGTATGGGACGCCACCTGGCATACGCAGGTAGCCGTTCGCGGTGGACGCGGCATACTCCTCCGTAGAGGCATCGCCAGCGCCTGCCGCCCACCCCGTTCCGCCGATCTGATAGCGCGCGGCAGTGCCAGCGGCCATGTTCACCGTGCCATAGTCGCCACCGCTTGCCCCAACAGGCGTCCCGCACTGACCGCAGAACGCCTCGCCCGTCGCGATCCGCGCGCCACATGTACCGCAATAGCGCGCCGTGCCGGCGCCCGTCCCCATACCATTCCCAGACGGCGGCCCGGACACACGAGACGGCTCACCGGGGCGTGGCATCTCGCTGGTACGAGCGAAGCGCGGCGGTGTTTGTGGATACCGCGCGCCAGGAGCATCGTCAGTCGTGGGAACGTCTGCCGCGCGTGTCTCGCCGAACGAGGGTGAGTCGTCGTCCTCATATATTCCGACTGGCGCGTGCCAACCGCAGCTCGCGCAGACACCCTGCGCGTTCACAGCATCAGCGCCACATTGTTCGCACGTCGTCACGTTCATCCTCCCCGCGCCGGCACTCTCGGAACCCGGCCTCTGCTTCAATGCAGTATAGCGCCCAGGCGGAGCGATGGCAACGGCGCGAATCACACAGGTTCTGTGAACCCCGTATCATCCATGGAACTTCAGGCGTCTCATATGCGTATCCTCCTTTGAGGATGCGGCGTCTTGGTGCGGAAAGGAACTAGTGTATGCCAAACTCGGAAAACTCACGGAATCTCGCGGCGTGGGATGAGCCGACGGATCCGATGACGCCAGAACCACAATACCCACCACCGCTACCACGCGGCGGCCCCACTCCCACGTCGCCGATATATGCGCCCCCCGGCGCACCTCCGCGCCCCCCGCGCGCGCCTCGATACCCTGGCCCGCGCCAGTGGACTGGGCGCCGCATCCTCAAATACGCTGTACTGACCATGCTGGTCCTCATCCTGATTTTCGGCGGCCTCGCGCTTCACCGTCTCTACGATTTTGGCTCGGCCATCTCGACGCAAGCTCCGCTGAGTACACAAACGAGTTTTATGTCGGGCGACAAGCGAGTGAATCTGGTTGTGCTCGGATATGGCGGCGCCGGGCACGACGGCGCGTACCTGACCGATAGCCTCATGGTCATCAGCCTCATTCCCAGCCGCGGTGCCACCAGCCTGATCTCCGTTCCGCGCGACCTATGGGTGCAGGTGCCTCCTACCTCCGGCCAGTACGCCAAGATCAACACCGCCTACGCTGATGGACTGGCTAACGGCTACGGTAGCTATCCCGCCGGGCGTGTGGCCGGTGGCTTCGAGGCGGCGCGCAAAGTCGGCGATGTGCTGGGCATTCCCGTCAACTACTGGCTGACCATAGACTTCTCTGGCTTCCGCAAGCTGGTGGATTCACTCGGCGGCGTAGACATCAACGTTCCTACCGGCTTCACCGCACGCTATCCCGCCAACGACGATCCCCAGATTGACCCTAACTGGAAAACCATTCAGTTCAAGGCGGGTGAGCAGCACATGAACGGCGAGCAATCCATCGAGTACGCTCGCGCTCGCTACGTCCTGGAACCCGCCAGCGAAGGCTCTGACTTCGCCCGCTCCGCCCGGCAGCAGCTCCTCATTCGCGCGATCCTCGACCGCGCGCGGCAAGTGGGCGCCTGGCCCGGCCTGCTCAACGCTACCAACGCCCTACAGAGCGCCATGTATACCAATCTCTCACTGGCCGATCTGATGCTCTTCACCCATACGCTGGATCTCACCCACGCCGCGCGTATCGGCCTCACCGATCAAAACGTCCTGGTAGATGCGCAATCTAGCGACGGACAGGACATTTTGCTGCCGGCCAACGGCGACTGGAACGCCATCGCGCAGTACGTTTCCGCCAACTTAAAGAGCTGAGCGCGTTACAATCTGTAGCATCCAGCGGATCAGTGCCATACATCCAGCAAGATGACGAGGGCGAGATGCGCATCCAACGCTCAGAGCAGCTTTTCGCGGAAGCACAACAGGTTATTCCTGGCGGGGTCAATAGCCCGGTTCGTGCCTTCAAGGCCGTCGGTGGGCAGCCAGTCTTTATCGAGCGCGGCGAGGGCGCGCACATCTTCGATGTAGACGGCAACGAATACATTGACTATGTCGGCTCGTGGGGTCCGCTGATTCTGGGGCATGCTCACCCCGCCGTCGTCGCCGCCGTCACGGATGCGGCGCGACGCGGCACCAGCTTTGGTGCTCCCACGGAGGCCGAGGTGCGGTTGGCGAAGCTGGTTATCCAGGCAATGCCGAGTATCGAGATGGTGCGCTTCGTCAACTCTGGCACCGAGGCGACCATGAGCGCGCTACGCCTAGCCCGCGCCTACACTAATCGCAGCAAGATTCTCAAGTTCGCCGGAGGCTACCATGGTCACGCGGATTTGTTGCTCGTCGCGGCGGGCTCCGGCGCACTGACGCTTGGCACGCCCGACAGCCCCGGTGTTCCGCCGGAGACGACGGCCCAGACACTCGTCGCACCCTACAACGACCTCGCCGCCGTCCGGGCGCTATTCGAGCGCTTCCCAGACGAGATTGCCGCCGTCATCGTCGAGCCGGTGGCTGGCAACATGGGTTGCATCCCACCCCAGCCGGGCTTCCTTCCTGGCTTGAGCGACCTCACGCGCCAGTTCGGCGCGTTGTTGATCTGCGACGAGGTGATGACGGGCTTCCGCGTGGCCTATGGCGGGGCGCAGGCGCTCTACGGTATCACGCCGGACCTGACCTGCCTTGGCAAAATCGTCGGTGGCGGCCTGCCCGCCGCCGCCTATGGCGGCCGGCGCGATATCCTCGCGCGCGTGGCGCCCTCTGGGCCAGTCTATCAGGCAGGCACGCTTTCGGGCAATCCCCTGGCGATGGCTGCCGGAGAGACCCAGCTGCGTTTGCTCCGCGAGCCAGGAACCTACGAGCGGCTCGAAATGCTCTCCGCCGCTCTGACGCAGGGTATCGGCGAAGCCGCGCGAGCAGCTGGCATTCCCGTGTTTCAGACGCGTGCCGGCTCGATGTTCACCACATTCTTTACGCCCGGTCCCGTCACCGACGAAGTCAGCGCGAAGCGCTCGGATACCGCCGCCTTCGGGATATTCTTCCACGCTATGCTTGAGCAGGGAGTTTACCTGGCTCCCTCGCAGTTCGAGGCAGGGTTCATCTCGCTTGCCCACGACGATGGGGACATCGGGCGAACCATCGCGGCGGCGCGGCGCGCATTCGCGCGAGTGGCGGAGCGCCGCTAGCTCACGCCTGGATGCCCCCAAAGGGATGCCGTTGCGTCCTTGCTCTTGGCACGTCCTTGCGCCTACACGACGGCCTTGCCGTCGGCACCCCTACACAGCCGGCTAGAGAGAGTCGCTTTCCAGCGCGACTCCATCGAAGCCAGGTCCCCAAGCGCTTGCCGCCAATCGCAGCATGCGAGCCGCCAGTTCCGTGAGCGAGTTGGCCCGCATGCCGTCCACCGCATACCGCTGGCTCGCGGGAAGCCCATAATCACCGAGCGCATCAGCGGGGTCGGCAAGAAGCCGAGCGCGAAAAGCCCGCTCCACGACGGCTCTCGCCATAGCTAGCTCCCACTCTTCACGCGACATTGCGTCCCCGTTACTTCCTAGTTCTGGTTCTTCCAGAACCGTGACATGCATCCTTACCGGGCATCATTCGGGCGCCGTCACTGTGTCGCACAAAACTCTGCCGCAAGGCGGTAAATGCACTAGAAACCTGGGCCGCCGCCCGTCCCTACGTCTGTGCTCGTCACGAGCACGTGCGGAGTCGCATATGCCCCATGAGACGGAGTCGCTGGATGCGCGAACAATGCTCCACCTGCCAGGACCGCGCAGACTGTCACCAGCGCGATAAATCGCCGGGCACGCGATGATGTGGCGACGAGCGTTTGTGGCTGGATTGAGTGGGTAATGAAAGATTGTACTTGCATTGCGGCTCTCCTCGTTCAGATGTGTTGCATCGGGTTCGCTCTCGCGGACGAAACAATGACATCGTGGTCCGGTGCGTCTGGACACATGGTACCCGAGGGACCGTTTACCCAGCGTTTACACCGCGCGCCCAAAGCGCGCGATTCTGCGCAAAACCGCTCTCGAAGCCGGTGTCACCGATACGCCGAGGCCCGTTATTTTCTGTGACGCGAAGTATGGCTACCCAGGAGGAATCGGAATGCACGCACGCATAGACACGCAGCTATCGGCGTGCGCCTGAGTATTACCACCGAGCGCAGTGTTGCCTGAG
>Ga0209166_10002917_pt1 | contig 12617 bp, 5 predicted proteins | sample Coa_R1_3_FD_187151 | JGI IMG/M metagenome (GOLD analysis project Ga0209166, IMG submission 187151) | Surface soil microbial communities from Centralia Pennsylvania, which are recovering from an underground coalmine fire - Coalmine... | ecosystem: Environmental > Terrestrial > Soil > Unclassified... | reverse complement strand
GTACGTTGATCCACGGAAAGATGGCGATATCGGCGATCGTGTAGGCATCGCCCATGATCCACGAACGCTCCGACAGCCGTCGATCGAGGACGCCCAGCAGACGTTTTGCTTCCGCCACATAACGGTCGCGGGGGCGCTTGTCCTCGTATTCCTTGCCGGCGAATTTGTTGAACCGACCTGACCGAACATGGGGCCCACTCCACCCACTTGAAACATCAACCATTGAATGGTTTCGTAGCGGCCCGGCGCATCCTCGAGAATCAGCGATCGCGACTTGTCGGCCAGATAAAGCAGAATCGCCCCCGACTCCCACAACGGCAACGGCTTCCCGCCGGGCCCGCGCGGATCGATGATGGCGGGAATCTTGTTGTTTGGGTTGAGCGAGACGAATTCGGGCGATAGCTGGCCGTTGTTTTCGAAGCGCACGAGATGAGGCTCGTACGGCAGCCCCGTCTCCTCGAGCATGATGGAAATCTTGACGCCGTTCGGCGTCGGAAGCGAGTACAGCTGTATCTTGTCCGGGTGTGCGGCCGGCCATTTCATGGTGATGGGGTAGTCGGAAAGATCACGCATGATGACCTCTAAAACGGATAGTTGAGACCGGTGAAGATGGCGACGCCCTCGCTCCCGTAGCCGACATCCACCTTGCCCACGACGAAGGGCCGGGCAATGCCGCGAAATCCAACGCCGATCACATGGTGGAGCTGCTCGAACGGCAGGGTGCTGGTCCGGGAGAACACGCGCCCGAGATCGACGAAGGGCGCCAGCTCCACGTCGACGCGGGTCGAAACCGCATCGAAGGATAGCACCGTCCGGCGCAACTCGGCACTGGCGGCGAAGGAGTTCCGATCGGAGAACCGTCCCTGGCCGTAGCCGCGCAGAGCCTGATCGCCGCCCGTTTGACTGTCGCCGCCGCCAAGATTGGAGAGCGCCCAGAACGGCACCTGGTTGGCGCTCGGCAGATAGCGCAAAGCCATATGAGCAGCCAAAACCGTCCTTGCCGCAATCGGCCAGAAATTGCGCCCATCCACTCCGGCCTCGCTGTAGAGCGAGTCATTCAGAATGCCGTTGCGCGCCGCCCCGCCGGCGTACGCGATCCACTCCATACCGTGGCTGGGTACCGTCAGATCATCGCGGGTATCGTAGATGATGGCGAACCGATTGAGCAGTACGTTGGTGGTGCCGTCGCCCAGGATGTGGCCGAAGCGGCTCTCGAGCGTCGGGATACCGGCCAGGGTGCCGGCGGTGACGTCGACCGAGCGCATGCGGCCGGTGTACAGCAATTGCCAGGCGTGATTTAGATTGAGGCCGACCTGGACCTGTGCCAGTTCCTGGCTATTGGTGTAATTGGTTTCATTGCTCTTCGGCGAATCATTGCCGATTCCATAGAACCGCGGCACGCCGCTGCGATCGTAGATCAAGCTGTAATTCACGGACCAGCGCTGATCGCGCAAGCGCCCGAGTTGATATTCGGCGTCGAAGGTCCTTTCGACCCGCTGTTTGATTCCCGCATCGACCGACCACTGCTCGTCTTCCGACGAATATGCGTACAGGCGGCCATCGACGCCGTAGCCGAAATACGGGTTGTGCAGAATGTCCGGGGCGATGATGCGGCGGATCTCGTGCTGGTCGTCGGTCTTCAACCAGACCGGCAGAAGACCCAGCGTCGTACCGCTGTTCGGATCCGTGCCGATCAACGGGACGGGAATGAACGGCGCCGTCGCGGGGTTGAACCACCCGGGTGCGGCAGGGGGCAATTGCGGAGCCGCGCCTCCGGCATCGGGAGGCCGGTCGTCCGCCACGCAATCGGCGCTGCCCAGCGTCGAGGCGATGCACATGATCAACGCCAAGCACACGGAGGCGGCGCATCGTAGCGAGTGCAGCGCACGCGCAATCAATCTGTCACATCGTCTCTGCACTACGCACCTTGGATATCGCTTCGGGGAAACACTGTACCAGCCGGCTAGAACTTCGACAGGTGCAGATAGAGCAGACCAGGAATGCCGAGGAGGATTTCTCTAGCGCGTTTCGCCAACGAATGCGCCAACGCCATCTCCGGCGGCAGACCAGCCAGCGGAGCGCGTCAAGCTGTTGGCCGATTCGCCCACCGGGCGGTGGTCGGATGATTCGGCACCACCCAGGTGTCGCGCAAAGGCGCGACCAAGCGACGGGCGAGCCTCGCATCCCATGGGCGCTGAACCGGGAAACCGGGATCGCTCGCGTCTGACATAATGACCCATGATGAAAAGCGGCATGTTACCAAAGCCCCCGAGAGCCAGGAACTCACGTTGAACTCTATTTACTCGAGGCTTGGGACGTGGGTCGCCGCCCGCCCCAAGAGAGTGCTGTTCGCGTGGCTGATCGTCATCGCAGTCGGCGCCTGGGGCGCTCATCGGCTGCCGGATGCGGCCGTGGGCGGAACCGGAGACATCGAAGGCAGTGCCTCGGCGGCCGTGAGCAGCGCGCTGCGCACCGAGTTTACCAACCCTTTCATCGACCCGCTGGTCGTCGCCGTATCGGCCCCCGCTCTCGACCTCGATCAAGAACCGTACCGCGCGTGGGTGCGGCACGCGGCGGGTGTCATCGGCGCGCTGCCCGAGGTCCGCAAAGTGAGCAGCTACATCGATGCGCGGGACGCCCACATGCGCTCGGCGGATGGTCACGTCACCATGCTCCTGGTCGGCCTCGCGGCCACCAACATCGAAGGGCAGCAGCGTGCCGTTGTCGCCGTTCGCGGCGCGCTGGTGCCGCTGCGCGCCGCGCTCATGGCGCAGGATCGGGCGGCGCAGCTCGCGGTGACCGGGGGCGCGGCCGGCGATTTCGATGTGAATGCCTTGAGCGCCGCGGGCGGCGACCGCGCCGAAAAGCGCGCCCTGCCGCTGACGCTCGCCATACTTGCCGTTGCCTTCGGCACACTGATCGCCGCGGGCCTGCCGTTTCTGATGGGACTCGCGACCACCACCGTCGCGCTCGGCGCCGCCTTTCTTCTCGCCGAGATCTTCACCGTCTCCAACCTGCTCAGCAATGTCGTGACCATGGTCGGTCTCGCCATCGGCATCGATTATTCCTTGCTCATGGTCACCCACTATCGGGAACATTCCCCGGAGCGCTCCGCGGCCTTGACGGTGGCGGCCGCCGTCGCCGAAGCCGGAGAAACGATTTCCTGGTCGGGCGTCACGGTGATGGTCGGTTTTCTGGGTCTGCTGTTCAGTCCCATTCTCGAAACCCGCTGCGCCGGCATCGGCGGAGCATTGGTGGTGTGCATTTCGGTACTCGCGGCGCTCACGCTGCTCCCCGCCATCCTCGTGCTCTCGAGTCCCTACCTCGATCGCTGGCCGGTGCTGCCCCGCCGCTGGCGGCGCGGCAGCACCACCGCGGTTTGGCTCCGGCTGGGGAATTGGATCCTGCGTCATCCGCTGGCCGCGTTGATACTCTCCGCGGCCTGCGTGCTCGCGATCGCTCTGCCGGTGTTCTCGGCCAAGCTCGGAGTCACGACCGAGCGCTGGTTCCTGCCGCGGATGTCCGAATCCAGAGTCGGCGCCGAGATATTGACCGCCATGCGCAGCGACAATGCCTCCATTCCGATATTCGCCATCGTGCGGACCACCGACGGCACGCCGGTTCTCGACACGTCCCATCTTGAGCCGCTGGCCGATTACGCGGATCGGCTGCAACGCGATCGGCGAATTGCCGAGGTCGCATCGCCGGTCACTCTGCGCGCGGGCTTGAGCGTCGCGCAATACACCGGTCTGTATCGAAACCTCGACCGGGCGCTCGCCGACAATCCGTCGATCGGCGAGTTGTTCCTGAGCCGCGACCGGCGTGCGGCCCTGTTCGAGATAACCCCGGCCGGCGGCCTGACGGCCCTCGCCATCGGACGGCTGACGAGAGACGTGGCCGCGCTCGCGCCCGATGGCCCGTTCAGCGTGATGATCGGCGGCTCACCGGCCTATGACAACGACTTCAGCGATTACATGTTGAGGAGTCTCCCGCGCATCGTCGCATTCGTCGTGGGCGCAACACTGGTGCTGCTGTTCTTCGCATTCCGCTCCTACCTGCTGCCGCTGAAAGCCGTCGTCACGAATTTGCTGGCGGTCGCCGCCGGCATCGGCGCCGTGGTGGCGGTCTTTCAAATGGGCTGGTTGAACGGCCTGGTCGGCCTCGAACGACCGTTCTCCGTCGTTCCGCTCGAAGTGCCGATGATGGTTTTTTGCCTGAGCTTCGGCCTGTCCATGGACTACGAATTGTTCCTGCTGTTCCGCATTCAGCGCGAATTCGAACGCCACGGCGACAATGATCGCGCCACCGTCGAGGGACTTGCGGCGGTCGCCCCCGTCATCACCGGAGCGGGTCTCATCATGGCCGTGGTGTTCGGGGCATTCGCGGGCGCCGAACTGCCGGTGCTCAAAATGATGGGCGTAGGATTATGCGTCTCGGTGCTGATCGACGCGACGGTGATCCGTGCTTTCGTCGTGCCCGCGATCATGGTTCTCGCCGGGCGCTGGAACTGGTATCCCGGCCGCTATCGCCGGCCCGAGGAACCTGCCTTGAAGCGTTCCGCCGGGTCCTAGGCATCCCCCGGCATGGGCCGCCCGCAGCGCGCCAGCACGGCACGAAGGTCGCGCAGCGGCGGAAACACCTCGTTGTTCAAGTCCATGCCCTGGACATCGTAGGCGCGCTGCTCGAATTCGACGATCTCCTTGTCCTCGCGGAAGATATTCTCGGTGAACCAGGTCACGAGCGGCCACACGGCATGGATGACTCCGGGAATCTTCGGCTTCTTCACCGACAGGTACCCGTAGGTCCGATTGGTCCGCTGAGCGGCATCCAACGGCGTGTACCCCAGCCACACGTCGAGCACCGGCTCATCCGTCATCTTGATGTCGCGACCCACCCACACCTTGAGGCTCTGCGTCGGATAGTCGGTCCGAATGCGCATGTGGTCGGAGAAGTCCTTCTTCGGTACGCCGCGTTTGCGCATCAAGTCCACGATCACGTGCTCGCCTACCGACTGCTTCCCCTCCGAGCGCGCAAAACTGTATTCGACCTGTGCCCAGTTTTCACCATGGCTTCTTCCGAGGCAGCGGGCCCTGATCGAACCCATCTGCTTTCGGTGCATGAACTGGTGGTTCATGTCGAAGAGATTCTCGTGCATGAACGTGTAATGGCAGGCAACCTCGCGATTGAGGCGCCGCGTCTTGTAGTCCGGCCGTTGCGACGAACCCAAGGCCGGGGGCAAGCGGTTCTCCGCGAGCGCCGCATCGCCGGGAAACACGAAGATCAGACCATCCACCTCACGCGCGGGGTAGCTTTTCACCCCGTTGGGCAGCCGCTCCGTGCCGAAGTAAGGCACTCCGATGCATTTGCCGCTGCAATTATACGTCCAGCCGTGATAGTGGCACTTGAGATCATTCCCGACCACGACCCCCAGATGCAGCGGCACCTGACGATGGGCGCAGCGGTCCTCCAATGCGAATACCTGACCGTCCTTGCCGCGGTAGATCACGATGGGATCGCCGGCGAAGCGGCGGCCGAGCGCCCTGCCCGCCTTCAATTCATCCGACCAAGCCACCGGATACCAGTAGTCCGGGTGCGCGCCGACGCGGCGCAGATCCAACGAATTCGGCGAATTCGCGGCACGCAAAGCGGCCAGGTTCGAGGATTCGTCCGACATCGAGCGCTCCCATTGCATTTCGTGCGCGCAAGAATAGCGCGGCTGCCGCCCATCGTCATCGATTGGAGGCTCGGGTCGGAATCGAACCGGCGTACACGGCTTTGCAGGCCGCTGCATGACCACTCTGCCACCGAGCCAATCGCCGGATACGGCGAACCCCGGGCTGGCCGGGCCGATTAGTATACATGATGCGGCCGCCAGCGGTGATCGTACCGGATCCCCGCCGCTGGGATCCGTCGTTAACCTGCGCGTACGCGCAGGTATTCCATCGCCCGGCCGGCTTCGCGCCGCAGCTGCTCTTCCAGCTGCGACATTCGTTCGGCCGCTCCAGCACGCGCCGCTTCTTCGAGTTTCGCCGCCGCCGCGCTCGCGGCCGCGGCGCGTATGCTCGCGCTCGAGCCCTTGAACGAGTGCGCCGCGCGGCCGACGGCGTTCAGATCGCCGCGGCCCAGCGCGGCGCTGATATCGCGCAGCGTCGAGTCGCCCGAGTCGATGAACAGCCGCACCAGCTCCCGCGCGCCCTCGCGATCGCCATCCATCGTGGTCATGAATTGCTCCCAGTCGACGGGATCTTCGACGTGAGAGTCGGGCTCGGAAGCCGCCTCCGGCGAGGGGCGGACGCTCTCGACGAATCCGGGACCGGAAGGCGCGAAATGGCGCTCGACCGCCGCGCCCAGCCGCGCACGGTCGAGCGGTTTGGTCAGATAATCATCCATTCCCGCGTCCCGGCATTCCCGTTCGGCGCCCTTCATTGCATCGGCCGTCAACGCAATGATGGGGATGCGCCTGGTGCCGCTCTCGCGCTGCCGGATTTCCCGCGTCGCCTGATAGCCGTCCATTACCGGCATCTGACAGTCCATCAGGATCACCTGATATCGCCCGGTCTCCCATGCGGCGACCGCATCGGCGCCGTTGCTCACAATGTCGACCTTGTAGCCTAATTTCTCCAGCGCGCCGCGCGCCACTTTCTGGTTCACGATATTGTCCTCGGCCAACAGGATGCGACGCTGGTCGAACTTGTCCCGACTGCGCTCGGCAACCACGATGGTTTGGGTGCGCTCGTACCACTGCGCGGCGTCCACCGCCATGACGCGGGCCAGGCACTCGCGCAAATCGCGCTGGGAGACGGGCTTGAGCAAATAGGCCGCAAATCCCAGTTCCGCGAAATCCTCGGGCTGGCGGATGCCCCGGGCGGAGGTGAGCAGCACCAGCCGCGTCGTCTTGAAGCGCTGGTCGGCTGCGATCCGGCGGCCAAGCTCGAACCCGTCGCAGCCCGGCATCATATAATCGAGCACTGCCAGTTCGAATGGCGGCTGTGCATCGGCGTGGTCGTTCAGAGCCCGCAAGGCCGCTTCGGCGCCCTCGACGCAGGTCGGGATCATTCCGAGCTGGGTCAGCTGCAGGCTCAGCACTTTGCGGTTCGTGGCGTTATCGTCGACGATCAACACCCGCCGGTTCTTGAGGATCTCCACGTCGAAGCTGCGTATTTCGGACTTGCCGGCCGAATTCGCGAGCCGGGCCGTGAACCAGAACGACGAGCCGGCGTGCAGCGTACTTTCGACGCCTGTCTCGCCGTTCATCAGCGCGACGAGACGGCGCACGATCGACAATCCGAGACCGGTACCCCCGTGATGCCGCGTCGTCGACGTGTCGATCTGCGAGAACGGCTGAAACAGCGATTCGAGGCGGTCCGCCGGAATTCCCATGCCGGTGTCGCGCACTTCGCAGCGGATCGTGGTGCCGCTCGCATCGGTGCCGAGCAGCCGCAGTTCAATCGAAACCTCACCGGCGTGCGTGAACTTGATCGCGTTGCTGCCTAGATTGAGCAATATCTGGCGCAGGCGGCCCGGATCTCCCATCAGCCGGTCGGGCAGCAGCGGATCGATGCTGGTGATCAACTCGAGTCCCTTCGCGTGCGCTTGAACCGCCAGGAGGTGCGCGACATCGTCCACGGTGCCGCGCAAGTCCATATCGATGTGTTCGAGATCCAGCTTGCCGGCTTCGATCTTCGAGAAGTCGAGAATGTCGTTGATGACGGTCAGCAGACCCGCGGCGCTGTCGCGGATCGTTTCCGTATGATCGCGCTGCATCCGGTCCAGATCGGTGTCCAGCAGCAGATCGGTCATCCCGATCACGCCGTTCATCGGCGTGCGGATTTCGTGGCTCATGTTGGCCAGGAACTGCGACTTTACCTTCGCTGCGTGTTCGGCCCGGTCCTTGGCCTGCAGCAGTTCGGCATTGGCCAACTCCAGATCCCGGGTGCGCAACGCCACCTGCTCGCGAAGTTCCCCGGCCAGACGCCGCAGGCGTCCCACCCGCAGGCGATACCACGCGCCGGCGACCGCCACGATGACGACGATACACGCCAGGGCGAACCACAGGGTCTGATAGAAGTGCGGTTTGAGGGTGAAATGGAAGCTCGCGCCGGCGCTGCTCCAGACTCCGTCGCTGTTGCTGGCGATCACTCGGAACGTGTAGCTCCCCGGCGGAAGCCGGGTGTAGTAGGCGGTTCTGCGGTTGCCCGCCTCGATCCAGTCCTTGTCGAAGCCGTCGAGCCGATACTTGAATGACGAGCGCAGCGGCACCAGAAGACTGAGTCCCGTGTAGTGAAACTCCCACTGCTGCGGACCAGGGGCCACCTGCGCCCCATCCGCAAGCGTCAGAGGCGCCCCATCGACTGCGACCTCTTCGATGTGCACGAGCGGCGGCACGGTATCCGTGCGAATGTGCATGGGGTCCACCCGCACGATGCCGCGAATGTTCGGGAACCAGAACTGGCCTTCCTGCGATCGAAAGCCGGCAGCCGTATTGCCGCCGTTGAATTCGGCCGTGCGCAGCCCATCCGCGAGACCGTAAACGTGAACCTCCGGCGTCCGCGTCCCGCCGGCTGCAAATGCGTCGAGTTCGTCGCGCGGTACGGACATCAGACCTTTATTGGTCGAAAACCAGATCCGGTGCGCATCGTCTTCGAGCAGTTCCATGATGGTCTCGCGCAGCGGACCGCCGGCGCGCGTCAGCGAGATGAGCTTGCCGTCGCGCCATAGCGCCAAGCCGTCGGTCGTTCCCAGCCATACGGCTCCCCGGTCATCCTCGTGAATGGCGACGACCCAATCGGCCGGCAGCCCGTCGGCCTTGCCCAAGTGGCGGGTGCCGTGTGCATCGATCACGAACACGCCCTGAGTCTCGGTGGCCACCCACAAGCTCCCTGCCCGATCCTCGAACAGAAGATGCACCGACACCGGCCCGGAGATCGGGAGCAAGGAGCGCATCGAGGTGATCTTGTCCTGCTCGATCACGTCGAGACCTTCGTTGGTTCCGACCCAGATGCGATTCCGCCGGTCTTCGATGAGCGCGGTCACGGTAGCCCCGGACAAGCCATCGTGCAGGTCGAACACGGTTATGCCGTGCTTGTCGAGCCGATACGCCCCCGCGCCCTCGGTGCCGGCCCATAGGGCGTGCCGCCGGTCCTCGAGCACCGCGCGCACCGCGACGTTTTCGTGACCCTTGGGTCCGGGGACGGGCCGAAATGATCCGTCATCGTAGATGCTGAGTCCCCCGTCCGACCCCACCCATAGGCCGCCGCCGCTGCGCGCCGCGATGGTCCACGCCAGGTTGCCCGGCATACCCTCGGGTGCGCCCGCCGATGCGAATTTGGCGTCCCGCAGCCGCAATAGCCCGGCCCCATGGCTGCCGATCCAAAGCCCCCCCTCGTCATCCTCCAGCAGCGAAAGCAGATCGCTGGCGGCGAAGAGATTGCCGACCAGCGCGGCGAACTTTCCGTTTTGCCATCTGACCAGACCACCCGCGTTCGTGCCTATCCACAAACCGCCGTCGCGATCGCGCGTGAGCACGCGCACGATCGAACCCAGGCGCCCCGGCGGCGCCACGGTGTCGAGATGATCTCCGGTGCGGCGATACAGCGCTCCGGTTCCGGTTCCCATCCACAGCGTGCCATCCGCGTCCTCGTGGATCGCCGTGACCGGCACGTCCGCACCTCCCGCCCCCAACGGCACGGCGTTGAAGCGGCCGCCTTCAAATCGCTGCAGACCGGCGCCCGTGCCCACCCACAGCACGCCGGCAAGGTCTTCGTGCAGCGCCCGGATGCGGCCGTCGTTGAGTCCGCTCGAGGCGTCGAAGGCGCGGACGTTCGCGCCGTCGATCTCGAACAGGCCGTTTTCGGTCCCCACCCACAAGCGTCCAGCCGCGCCATTGGCGAACGCCCGCACATAGGCGTGAGCGAGTCCCGTGGCTTTGCCGACGGTCGTGAATTGCCCATCCTCGAGCACGGCGATGCCGGAGCGTGTCCCGACCCACAGCCGGCCGGCCCGGTCGACGAATAGAACCGAGATGTACTTGTCCGGAATGCCAGGTTCATTGCCGGTGTCGTACACCGTGAACCGGACGCCGTCGAAACGCCCCAACCCTTCCTGGGTCCCGACCCACAGGTAGCCGTCCGGCGTCCGAGCGATCGCCTGGACGGATGTCTGCGGCAGTCCGTCGGGAATCTGCCAATTGTCGAGGACGTACTGGCTCGGCTGCAGCGACGGGTCGAGGGCAAGCGCCGGGGCGCAGGCGCCAATGAGCAGCATCGCGAGCAGGCCGCGAATTCCAAGCCCGGCCAGGACCGCAACGCCGCGCGCCTGCCACATACGATCATTCGCCATCCGCCTCTCCGCGACCATGCGGCGGCAAGAACTCTGGAGGGCCGCCCGCTGGTACGGTTATCGGCCAAATCGCGGCAGACTGGAGTAGAAAACAGTCGGCTTCCTGCCGAGTTTGCCTAGTCGAGATGCAGTTGGTACTTGGCGCAGGATTCGAGCGCCACGAAGCTTTCCGGGAACGGCGGCTCGTTGCATTTGCGCCGGCTGGCATCGTCCAAAGTCGGGAACTCATTTTGGACGGTCAGCCGGGTCCAGGCGTCCATTTCGTCCCGCCTGCACCGGGCCGCCGCCGCGCCGTTGGCGGCGCTCCTGGTCAATTTGCTGCAATAGGACACGATCCGATCGGCGGCCTGCGGGTCTTTGCTGCGGACGGACGCTAAATCGTCCGTCGCCGCGGGAGGGGGTGCCGGAGTAGCCGAGGTCGAACGCACGTCGACGACTACCGGCTGCGCTCCGGCTGCATCACCGCTGTCGACGGCTGCGGGTGCCGACACTCCGGACGGGCTACCGCTCGTTTCCCGCTTCGGCGCCGGTGGACCTTCGACGGCCGCGTTCGTGGACGCTGGAGTGGACGGCTGAGCGCCGGCGCCTGACGGGGATTCCGGAATCGCCGCCGGTGCAGCCACCGCGGTCGCCGCAGCGGCGGGGACAGGCGCCGCAAGCGCCGCCGCCCCCGACTCGAACGGTGCGTCGTGGGACGCCGGGACGGGCGGGGAAACCGGGGAAACCGCGGCCACGGCGAGCGGGGCCGCGCGATGGTGCGCGCCATGCGGGTTTGCCTTCGCGCTGCCTGCCCTTGCCGACAGCGGCTCGGCATCCGGCGCCGCGCAATCGTATTTCCAGAGGTGGGCGGACGGCAGATCCGGAATGGCCGGCATGCTCGAACTCAGGCGGCATCCTTCGCGCGCGAGGCTCTCACCCGCGGTCGCCGCGCAGGATTTGTACCGTATCCGGTCGCTCGTGGAATTCCCGGTCAACTGCAGGGCCGTCGTGTCGCTGCTGGCCGCGCAGGCCGTGCGCAACATCGGCCCCGCCACATAGACGGAAGCATTGCCGCCCGCTCCGGCCAGAGAGACGGTCAGGTAAGCCAGCTTGGCCCCCGCATCGACGAGCACGAGAGCGCAGCCGCCGCCGTGAAGCCGCGCGGCCATACGCCGCATCGTGTTGCACTGGATCTCCACGGCATCGTCCTTCGAGAGGTGCGCCGCCGCGGTCCGCTGATCGTCCGTCAAGACCAAGTCGGCTGCGTTTTCGCTTCCCGTATGAAGCGTCACGACCGGATGACCGGCGTCCTCATGGATGTCGGCCACGGTGCCGCTGACCCGGACCGGATTGTCGCCAATCTTGCCTTGTACGGCCACTTCATTCGCATCGTAGTCTTGATAGAGCTGTTCAATGCTGGTCCGATACACAGCGGCACCGCTCACGGGCTTGGCCGCGAGCACGGGGGGCGCGCTTGCGCCATGCGGGATCTGTGGGACGGTCTTGTCGGTCGCGCTCACGGAGCGGACCGCACGGCTGCCGATCCCAAGCACGTCGGCGACTTCCTTCGGGACCGGGAGCGCTCCCGTCAGCCAGACTGTGGCCAACGCGGCCCACGCCAAGACCATCCAGACGAACGCCCCGAAGAGCCATCGCCAGCCGCGGCGCGGCCGCCGGGTTACCCCGCCCGCAATCGGAACGCCGCAGTGGGGGCACTGCACGGCCTTGTCAGAGACCCTTCGAGCACACTCGCTGCACGCTACGATCGCCATGGCACACCACCGGCTGGTTCGTCAAAAGCGCAACCCCACTCGAATCGGCACGAACTTCATTTGATCGCTGTTAGGCAGAATGCGCAGATAGCGTGCTTCCAGGAAGAACGATGCCCGGTCGGCGATCGGGAATTCAATCCCTACGCCGGCATTCCACGCATGGTGCCAGTCGCTCGTGCTGCGCTGCTCCGCGGTGACGGCGGGAAAATAGCCCGGCCCGCAAAAGTCCCAGTCGCACACGACGCCGTTGACCCACGAAATCTGGCGCAACACGGTCTCCTCGCGATACCAGCCGGCGCCGCCGAACAGATAGATTTGCACCGAGGAGGAGTTGCGCGCCAGGTTCAGCTGCAGATCCGCATCCCCGCCGTAGAAGTTCTCGTGGCCGGAGTTGAAATTCCCGGGATTGAGCAGCGCATCCTTGGCGCGAAACCAGTTGTAGCTGCCGTCGACTCGAAGACCGATCGGCAGCGCCGCGCTCGGAAACCAGCTGAACCCGAATCCCGCATTCGGACCACCGTCGAGATA
>Ga0209166_10002916_pt1 | contig 12619 bp, 8 predicted proteins | sample Coa_R1_3_FD_187151 | JGI IMG/M metagenome (GOLD analysis project Ga0209166, IMG submission 187151) | Surface soil microbial communities from Centralia Pennsylvania, which are recovering from an underground coalmine fire - Coalmine... | ecosystem: Environmental > Terrestrial > Soil > Unclassified... | reverse complement strand
CCGGTTTCATCGCAACGCTACCTTGCCGGCATAGCGGGCAATCTTCCGGCTCATGACTGCTGATGGGCAATTGCAGCAGCGACTGGGCCTCCACATCGAACTCAATGTTACCCCCGCTCCGGTCAATAAGCGCGCCCGCCGCCATCACGCGTCCGCCGGCCTCTTCCACCACGTGAATCGTCTCCATCGTGGACCCGCCGGTGGTCCATACATCCTCCACAACCAAAACGTGCTGATCCGGCCGCACCTCAAATCCCCGCCGCAGCGTCATCATGCCGCTGGCATCGCGCTCCACAAACATTGCCGGTACTCCGCCTGGAACGCCGCTCTTCGGCTCAGGCAGCGCCCGCGCCACTTCCTGTCCAATGATGAGCCCGCCCATCGCCGGCGAAACCACCGCATCCAAGCGAACATCCGAGAAAAGCTCCGCCAGCGCCTGCCCCAGTCTTTCCGCAAATCGCGGGTATTGCAGCACCAGCGCGCACTGCACATACGTCCCGCTGTGCCGCCCACTCGACAGTTCAAAATGCCCGTGGCGGATGGCCCCGGCGACCTCGAACATCTTCAGAATCTCTTCGCGCTTGAGCATGGGTCACCAGATACCGTCAGTGGCTTCTAACCGTCGAATTCTCAGCAGCCTGCGGTGAGACTAGCCGTGCTCCCTTTCATTGTCAAGGAAACACGCCCCTGTTAGACTGCTTGCGCCCGGCCGGTGCATACCTGAGCCGTTGTTAATGCATCTAAACGTTCCTGTTGGCAATTTCCGGGTTTCTGGACCAATTGACGTGTTCTCGTTTGTGCCTCGAAACGCCCAGCGGCATGAAACAAATTCCATTCCGTGAACGTTTTACAGAGTTGAGCTTAATTTAAGTACACACCAATCCCCTGGGGGAAATCTGGAGGGTAAGGAGCGCTATGACTTCGTTACGTGTGGCCCCGAAGGCATCGGGAGCAACGCTGTTGGCACCACACCCGCTGGCTCGCACAATGCTGGCGGCATTTCTTGCTGTTACGCTCGCAGGGGGAACGGCTTCCCCGGCCTTTGCGCAGGACACTCCGCAAAATCCGCCGCCTGCGCCAGCGGCACAAGCCAAATCAAGCGTCGCCGCGACGCCCTATTCTCTTGGCACGTCCAAATACCATTTCAACCGCGCGCCGCGGCCTCTCCCCAATCTGTTTGCGCCCTATCGCGCCGTGAAGGTCCCGGCAAGCCCCATCGTGAACTCACCGCGCATCGAACAACTCATTCACGACAATAAGCTGGAGATTTCCCTTCAAGACGCCGTCGAGCTGGCCCTCGAAAACAGCGTGGACATCGCCGTGCAGCGCTACTATCCCTGGATCGCGGACGTCGGCATCCTCAAAGCCTCGTCCGGCTCTTCGGGATACGGAACGCCCGGCGCCGATTTCGCGGGTTCCTCCGCCAGTCTCAATCCTTTTGCCTTCGTCATACAATCTTATGACCCTTTGTTGACCTCCACGGTTTCCTTCGATGATCGGACCATCCCCATCAACAACCCCTTCATCTCAGGAACCGGAACTAGCGCGTCCGCTGCCTCCATCGTTGCTCATACGGCCACCTACAACACGCAGTATTCCCAGTATTTCCCAACGGGAACCAGCATGACCGTGACTTATGACAACACGCGTTCGTCCAACAGCGCCGCCGCCAACTTTTTCAACCCTGCCGTGCAATCTTCCATCTTCATCGGCCTGACGCAAAACCTGCTCAGCGGCTTCGGCCTCACCGTGAACCGGCGCAATATCATCATTGCAAAGAACAACCGCAAGATCGCCGATCTCGCTTTCGCGCAGCAGGCCATCACCACCGTGACGAATACCATCACTGCTTATTGGGAACTCGTATACGCGCGCGAAAATGTTAAAGTGCAACAGCAAGCCGTTGCCGTCTCCGAGAAGCTTTACAATGACAACAAAAAGCAACTCGAGATTGGCACCATGGCGCCCCTCGACGTGACTCGCGCCGAAGCCCAGCTGGCAACCGACCGCCAGAACCTCATCGTGGCGCAAACCGTCCAGCTCCAGGACGAGCAGACGCTGAAAAACGCCATCACTCGCAACCCGCTCGATCCCAAGATCGTTAGCATCGAAATTATTCCCACTGACAAGCCCACCGCGCCCGAGCAAACCGAAGCCCCCAGTTTCGAGGAAGCGCTGAAGGAAGCCTACGTAAAGCGGCCGGACCTCCTCGAGCAGGAATACAACTTGAAGAACGCCGCTTTGGACGTGAAAGCCACCCACAACGCACTGTTGCCCACCGCAACCCTCAGCGGCCAGTATGGCACGCAAGGTTTGTCCGGCAACTCTCTTATCAAGGGTCCTGCCACGCTCGCGAGCAGCGGAGTGCCCATCGTGGATGCGAATGGCAATCCTGTCACCGTCAATGGCACGCGGATTTTCCAGCCGACTTTTTCCAGCCCCACCACGGGGACAAATCAGGCCGGCTTCACCGACGCCATGAGCTCTGTGTTTCACAACAATTTTCCTGACTACGCCGCGCAGATCAGCATCACCATTCCGATTCGCAACCGTTCCCTGCAGGCCGACAACCAGCGCTCTCAACTGGTCCAGCGCCAGATCGAAATGCAGGTCCAGCAACTAAAAAACGCCGCCTTGCTCGACGTCCGCAATACGTACATCGCTCTCGTGCAGGACCGCGCGCGGGTGGAAGCTGCCTCCAAAGCCAGCGAATTGCAACGCCAAACCTTTGAAGCCGAGCAGAAGAAGTATCAGCTCGGAGCTTCCACCGTTTACCAGGTCATTTTGACCCAGCGCGACTACGTTAACGCACAGGGCACGGAACTTCGCGCGCTTGCCGATCTCGAGGAAGCCCGCGCCAACTACGAGCGCGCCGTCGGCAAAACACTCGAAGTCAATCACGTCACCATCGCCGACGCAGAAGGTGGCGCCGTCGAGCGCGAAACGCTCATTCCCGGCACGCTGCACGGCCAGGTCGTCGGCGTGGACAAACTCTTCTCCGGCTCCACCGCCGGCCAGAAGTAATTCGTCGCGCCATTTCGTGGCACCGGCATCTTGCCGGCCTGCTTGCCTTCTTTTTTCTTGTGTAGGGGCGCAGCATTGCTGCGCCCTTCGCGTTTTTCCTAATTCGGTAGACGGCGGAATGTATAGCCCGTAACTTCGACGTCCTTTACAACGTCCTACTTGCAGAGATTCCTTTGCGGCCTAACGAGTTACAACCGCAACCCGGTTCGAGTCGGTCGGGCGACCCTCCGCGCAAATCGACTCTGGTTGGCGTGCTTAATCCACAAGACTGCCCACGATGCGGCAAGCGCTTTCCTTCCAAAATGGAAGAGTCCGTCATGAGAAAAACTCGCGTCAAAGCCCCCGCCGAGTGGGAGAGTCCGCGCCAGAAGATAAGCCATAAAGTTTGTACGTGCATGGAGCCGCCGAGCACCTGACTCAGAAGCGAGGGTCCAGGACGAACTTCTCCGGTTTCCCGACTTACGCGGAGCTGGTTGAACCTGAGCAGAGACAATAGGGTCTTTGACATGAGAAGCTATGCGTTCCGTTTTGATTTAGGATGCTGAAGAAGGGAGCAGCTCGACATGAAGAACTTGTTTGATGCCGCGACGGCGACCGAGATTAAGAATCGGATTGCGCGACTTGAGCCCGGCTGCGAGCGACAGTGGGGCAAAATGAACGCGGCACAGGCGATGGCGCATTGCGCGACAACCATGGAATGGGCCGTTGGTGACAGCTTTGCACCACGGATGTTTGTGGGACGAATCCTAGGGCCGCTGGTGAAGTCGAAGGTGCTCAAGGATGATGCCCCGATGAGGCGGAATACCCCGACGGCGAAGAGTCTAGTGGTGGCAAACGAACGCGACCTGGGAAAGGAACGCCAGCGCTTGTGTGCATTGATCGACCGTTTTTCCGAGGGCGGACCAAAAGGCTGCACCAAGCATGCGCATACCTTCTTTGGGCCTCTAACGCCGGAGGAGTGGGCACGATTGATGTATAAGCATCTGGACCATCATCTACGGCAATTTGGCGTGTAGCCGCTGGTTTCAACCTCACGTCTTGCGGCGTCTTAGAACATGTATTCGGGTGGTTTGATACCTTTCAATCGTAAGTAGACCTCCGCCTGTCCGCGGTGGTGGGCGGTGTGCGTGAAATAAGACCAGAGCCATTCAGAACCGGTTAGGCTCCTCTTGGGCGGGCCAACGACACTGTCCATGCGGCTCATGGGCATTTCGGTGATGGCTTTATAACAGAACCCGAACGAATCTTTTGTGAACTGGATGGCGGTCTCTCTGTCAACTTCCACTTTCACCGTATCTTTTACCCACTCCTCGATTTTGGCTGGCAGAGCAGGCGGCGTGAGCCCACTCGCGTTGGCGCAGGAGTTGCGGTCAAGCGCGGCGATATGAGCCATTAACTCGCCAAAACTCATCTCTTCCGGAACAGGACGGAAAGTATATCCCTCGGCGGGCATTGCACTGGCAACGGCGATGGTGAAGTCGCTCGACGTTTTCCAGTGTTTGAGCAAAATATCTTTTTGCGAAGTCTGAGCGGCGGCTGGAATTGCGATGACAAGAAGCGTAAAGAACACAAATTTCTTCATTCCGACTCCCTGGAACAAAACCGCGAAAGTCAACGGCAGCAAGGTTGCTTCATTGCGATGCGCCGCTGGTGTCTTGCAGAAGGATCACATCGGACTCTGTATGGTAGCGCAAGACACCAAGGCTCTTGCCATTTGGCGACCATCGAAAATCAATCAGTTGTCCGGATTCAAAACTCGTAAGCCGCCGTCCCTTCGAGCCATCCAGCGGCTGAATCCAGATGTTGTCCACGCCCTTCTCTTCGACAGCAAGTGCCAGAGCCTTGCCGTCCGGCGTAAAATGAAAGGACCTGTTCAGCTGCGGACCCAGAGCGTGAAATACAAAGTTGAAACTAGGTTCCACGCCGATGAACCGGACCACCGGCTTGGCCCCTTCTTCCAGATTCACCAGTGCGATCTGACTTCTAAAGACTCCGTGTTCTACTTCCAGGCGTGTTAAGAACGCAGCCAGCGTCTTGCCGTCCGCCGAAAGCGTCGCGCTCTCAAGGAGCGCACTCGGCAAGATCGTGCCTTGCAATGCTTCAGGTTTTCCGCCAGTCGACGGGATGCGCAACAATCCCGTGCTTTGGCCGCGCTCGTAGTAATACACCCATTTGCCATCGGGCGAACAATTCCAAAGAACGTCTTCTCCACCACTGGCAAGCTGTACCGCTTCCGACCCGTCCGGTTTCGTGCGCCAGAGATTGGTTGTATTAACTCCTCCGTGAAGCATCCAATTTAAAGTGAACCAGCGCCCGCTGTCGCAGGATGCCACATCGTTGATCCAACTCGTGGGGTCATTCACAAGTGTGACGGCATTGGTCCCGTCGCCCTGCATGCGCACCAGGCGCTGACCTTCGGAAACCAGCAGTTGCCCGTCGTTCGTCCAATCAAAGCTGGGTATCGTCCCTTGGCGGGGAAGGTTGGGAACCTCGGTCGCAGAACCTTTGCCGGTCCCTGGAAGGATGGTGATTCCCTCTGACACCTGGCTTTGCACCGTGGCCATGGTCTTGCCATCAGCGGACAGCGTCACTGAATTGTGATTGGTTGTCTCATTCACGATGGGACGGAATTTGCCGTCTGGATAGGAGATTGCTCCAATTTTTGAATTCAGTGAGATGCGCTCCGATTTGGACGGGTAGACAAAATACAACCAGCGTCCATCTGGACCCCAGGCCATATGAAACACTACCTTGTCGTCGAACTCCGCAAACCTCTTCAATTGTCCGCTCGTGAAATCGTACATCCTGATCGCGCTACCCATTTCGCCGCCACCGCCGGCTGCGACCCGCTTTCCATCCGGCGACCAGGCTACGAAGAAAGGACAGTATTTGTCCGGCACACCCAGCAGCACCCGCTCGCTGCTGCCATCAGCATTGGCTTCGAGCAGCCGCCACTTTCCCACCTCCGGGTCATTCGCCCGCGCATACAGTATGTTCTTGCCTTCTGGGGAGAACGTGGCATTACTATCCACGTTCTTCGCAATCATCTCAGGCGTACCACCCAGAACCGGTGCGCGGAATAAATTGTACGTATCAGAGGACCCGCGCACAGATTCGACGAAGTAGATGTAGTTGCCGTCCGGAGAAAATGTTGGAAACGCGAACCTCTGCCCGTTCGGGGCAACAACTTGCGTGTCGCTGCCGGTCAGAATATTCCTCAACCAAAGGCTGCGTTCGCCATTCTCCTGCTGCACGTTCAGAAGGAACCTCCCGTCTGGAGAAATCGCCGTATAGATGGTTTTGCCTGCTTCGGTCAACTGAGTAATCGTGAAGCTTGCGAACGGCAATGGGCGGGAACGGTTCACGAACGAGTAGATCCCGTAACTGGCCGCTGCGACAAGCACAAGAACAAACATGGCAATGGTTGCAGCACCGATCCTGTGTTCACGCGCGACCGCCGCGATCGTAGAGGAGCCGCTACGATGGTAACCTGATGCCGCCGCACTTGCAGAATCGGCTTGCGACGCGCCTATATCCGCACCCGCGCTCACCATCGGCGACGCCACGGAAGAAAAGGAAGATGACGGCGCATCTGTCGCCGCCTGCCCAGCCCTGCGGCTGGAATCGTAGTCACGCTTCAAGCGTTGCAGATCCGCGCGCAGATCCGCGGCATGCTGGTACCGCAGATTGCGTTCCTTCTCCAACGACTTGTTGATGATTTCTTCCAGCTTTGCCGGTAATTTTGAGTTCAGCCGCATCGGCGGCGTGGGGGTTCGATTTAGGATTCCATCGAAGACGACGCCCGACGTTTCTCCGGTAAACGGCAGTTGGCCCGTCGCCATCTCATACAGGACCACGCCAAATGAAAACAAGTCCGTGCGCGAGTCCAGTTCTTTTCCGCGGACCTGCTCGGGCGACATATAGGCAACCGTTCCTAGCGTGGTCCCCGGGCTTGTAAGATGAGCGGGCTCATCGGCGAGGGTCCGAAGAGTGTCACCGCTACCGACTATGTTCTTCGGCACAGGCAGCTTGGCAAGTCCGAAATCCAGAATCTTGGCTTGGCCACGCTTGGTAACGAAAATGTTTGCGGGCTTGATGTCGCGGTGCACAATCCCAGCCGTATGCGCGGCATCGAGAGCGTCGGCGACATCAATGGCCGCGTCCAGTAGCCGCTCGGTCTCCACAACGCGGTCCCCGATGACGCGCTTCAGCGTCTGGCCCTCAAGATACTCCATGGCGATAAACGCTTGCCCGGCGTCGCCGCCGATGTCGTAAATCACGCAGATGTTCGGATGGTTGAGCGCCGAAGCGGCCTGCGCTTCTCGTTCAAAGCGAGCCAACGCCTGTGCGTCGCGAGAGACTTCCTCAGGAAGAAACTTGAGCGCCACAAAACGATGCAGCCGCGTGTCTTCGGCTTTGTAGACCACACCCATGCCGCCGCCGCCGAGTTTTTCTAGGATGCGGTAGTGAGAAATGGATTGGCCAATCATTCAGAAGATGCCTGGCTTTCAGGTCGCTTCATCTTACGGACGCAGTATCCGCTAGTCAACGAATGACGGCTCTTGCCCGAGTGTCGAGCCCTGAACACTTGACCTTGGAACGAAATATCTTCGGAAGCATCTGCGGAAGTCCCCGCACTCGGGATCGGTTCGAGAGCCACCACGTGATGACTCCAGGATGCTCGGCAACTCGGAAATAATCGCCTAAGTCGTGGTTAACGCGCTTACCGTCCATGTGGGTACTAGCAGCGAGATGACCGGTTGAGCTGGCACGGCTAACTAGACGAGTCGGTGCTAGAGTCAACTTTTCGAATGAGGCCGACCCTCGATCCATCGACACCTCACGGGGAGAGGGCGACTTTCACCTTCCTCTTCATCAAGTTTCCTTTCCTCAGCCCCCCACCGCACCCTGCGAACTCTACCCTTTTGTTTTCTTTCGCTTACGCAAATCCCGTTCGAATGACGCCCCGTGGGCAAATTCTACTAGTACTAAGACTGGACTTGACATAATCTTAAAATATGCTATCATAAGTCGTGAATTCTCGACAGCACGCCCACGAACCTCTCCGTGTCCTCTGTGCTCCGGGTCTCGGCGTACTCTGTGTTAATTCCGATCTCTTTTGTTTCCTTAGCCTTACGTTCCTCCGCAATTCCTGCGTGCGCGACAGAAACGCACTTAACTCCTTTCGTTTCATGCGTGTGCGCACAACTTTCTTCACCACGGAGGGGTATGGTCCCAGCTCTAGTCCCTCGTCCCGAACCCCGGGCCCCTCTCTTTTCTTTTCAATCACTTACAAACTGCCCAATTTGCAACTCTTTTGGTTTGATAACGTTGCAACAGTGGGGGGTGTGGGGTGTAGCCATGACCCCTTACGCCCTAAGGTTTTACTTTAACTCCCAGCCGTCGCACCCTTTACCCCGAGCTTCGAGGGGCGCATCCGCCGAGGGCGCGTGCGGGGATTCTTCCGTCTTACGGCTAACGGTGAACTGCGAACGGCCACCGGTCGACCTCTTTTTCTGTCGTTTCCGCTGTCAGCCGTGAGCTGTCGGTTGTTAGCTTTCATGAGCCACCCTTGCCCCCTCCCGCGCATTCGCATAGCATTAGTATTGATAATCTTCTGCAAGACCTGTTCTTATACCCCGCGGAGGCTCGCGCATGACCGAAAAGCCAAAAGGTGCGACGCAGACTGTGAGCCCTGCGGAAACTTCCGCATCGCATCGCCAACCGTCGGTCCGCGAGCTGGCCTGGGAGAAGAACACCCTCCAGCCCACTCTGGAGAAAAGCCCCGAGCGCGACTACGATTTCACGACCACCTCCGGCCATCCCATTCGCCGCCTCTACACTGAAGCCGATTTGGCCGGTTGGGATCCCCAACGCGATTTGGGCCTGCCGGGAGTTCCTCCTTATACGCGCGGCATCCATCCCACGATGTATCGCACGCGCCTCTGGACCATGCGCCAGTTTGCGGGCTTCGGCGCGGCAGAGGACACCAACGCGCGCTTCCGTTATCTGCTTTCGCAAGGCCAGACCGGGATCTCGACTGCCTTCGATTTGCCGACGTTGATGGGCTACGACTCGGATCATCCGCTTTCCGAAGGCGAAGTCGGCAAATGCGGTGTCGCCATCAGTTCGCTTGCCGACATGGAAGTGCTCTTCGACAAAATCCCGCTGAGCAACGTCACCACTTCCATGACCATCAACTCGCCAGCCGCGGTCATCTGGGCGATGTATCTCGCGGTCGCGGAAAAGCAAGGCGCGGATTGGAAGAAAATCTCCGGCACGCTGCAGAACGACATCCTCAAGGAATACATCGCGCAGAAGGAATACATCTACCCACCCGAGCCTTCCATGCGCCTGGTGATTGACACTTTTGAATTCGGCGTCAAGAACACGCCAAAGTTCAACACCATTTCCATCAGCGGCTATCACATCCGCGAAGCCGGCTCCACGGCGATTCAGGAGTTGGCGTTTACCCTGCGCGACGGCCTCGAGTACGTCGAATGGGGCATGCGCCGTGGGCTCGACGTGGATCAATTCGTTCCGCAGCTTTCATTTTTCTTCAACGCCCACAACGACTTCTTTGAAGAGATTGCCAAGTATCGCGCGGCGCGGCGTATCTGGCACAAAGCCATGGTCGAGCGCTACAAATCCAAGAATCCGCGCTCCTGGGCTCTGCGCTTCCACACACAAACGGCCGGCTGTTCCCTTACGGCACAGCAACCCTACAACAACGTGGTGCGCACCGCTCTTCAGGCACTCGCCGCCGTCATGGGCGGCACGCAATCTCTGCATACCAATTCCCTCGATGAAGCTTGGGCACTTCCCACGGAATTTGCCGCCACCATCGCTCTGCGCACGCAGCAGATCATCGCCCACGAAACCGGCGTAACGAATACCGTGGATCCTCTCGGCGGCTCATATTTTGTCGAAACGCTCACCAACGAAGTCGAGCGCGGCGCGTGGGACTACATCGAGAAAATCGACGCTATGGGCGGCATGGTTCCCGCCATCGAACGCGCCTATCCGCAACGCGAAATCGCCGAAGCCTCGTATCGCTACCAGGTGGCCGTGGACAAAAAAGAAAAAATCATCGTCGGCGTGAACGATTTTGTCTCCGAGGAAAAGCCGCTCGATGTTTTGCAGATTGACGAGACCGTCGCGCATCGCCAGGCCGAACGCCTCCGCAAACTCCGCACCGACCGCTCGCAAGCCGAAGTGGACCGCCGCCTCCGTGCGCTCCGCAACGCTGCCAAGGGCACGGACAACCTGATGCCATTCATTTACGATGCAGTGAAATCCTACGCGACTCTAGGCGAAATCTGCGACGCCATGCGCGACATCTTCGGCACCTACGAAGAAGTCGCCATCACCTGAGCACCTCTTCTCTGTGCTCTCTGTGTCCTCTGTGTTAAAAGAAACCTTATGAATGACAGCGAACTGACCCGAAGCATTATTGGCGCAGCGATTGAAGTCCACAAGCTCCTTGGTCCAGGCCTGCTCGAATCGGCGTACGAGGACTGCTTATGTCATGAACTTGCGCTTCGCAAGATACACTTCGAAAAGCAGAAACCTATCCCGCTTGTCTACAAGGGGACGAAACTCGAGTGTGGTTTTCGTCTCGATTTACTCGTCGAAGGACGCGTCGTCGTGGAACTGAAATCCGTGGACGGACTTGCACCCATTCATGAGGCAATTATGCTCACATACTTGCGCCTGTCGGGACACACGCTAGGCCTGCTAATCAACTTCAATGTTCCAGTTCTGAAAGACGGTGTTCGACGCTTCATTATGCCCCACGACAAAGACAAGGGTTCTTTTAACACAGAGTTCACAGAGGACGCAGAGAAGAGGACTCGCGCGCATCATGCCTGAGAAGAAGATTCGAGTTTTGATTGCGAAGCCGGGGTTGGATGGACACGACCGGGGCGCGAAAATCATTGCCCGCGCACTGCGCGATGCAGGCATGGAGGTCATCTACACCGGATTGCGCCAAACGCCCGAGATGATTGCCTCGGCGGCAATCCAGGAAGATGTGGACGTGATTGGCCTCTCGATTCTTTCCGGAGCGCACAACACGATTTGCCCGCAGCTCATGAATCTTCTGCGCGAAAAAGGCATGAGCGACGTCACGGTTCTCGTCGGCGGGATTATTCCCGAAGCCGACATCTCCGGCCTGAAAAAGTCCGGCATCGCCGAGATTTTTCTCCCCGGCACGTCCACGCAAGACATCGTGGACTTCATCCACAAGCGCGTGGCGCACGGCTAATCAAAGCTTTGTTGGCAGCAACTGCTTACGGGACACATCGCACGCGCGTCGGTTTTGCGTGAAACAGGGGTCAGCTCTTGTCCCTGTTGCGATACATTTTATTTACGCCGCGCATGAGCTGTTTGATTCGTTGTTTTTCGTTTTGGCTGGCTTCCGGATCTTGTTTTCGCTTCAAGAACGCCAATTCGCGCTGAAGCTTTCGCCAGTTTTCAAGACGCGCCGCATCCAGTTCGCCCGCGTCAATGGCTGCTTGCACAGCGCAGTCTGGCTCGCCATCATGACGGCAGTTTCCGAATCGGCAGCGCGCTACCAGTGACTCGATGTCGGCAAAGGTTTGCGAGATGCCTTCGTCCGCGTCCCAGAGCTGCAATTCGCGCAAGCCCGGCGTGTCCATGAGCAAAGCTCCGCCGGGCAAAGAAAAGATTTCCCTGGCTGTTGTCGTATGTCTGCCTCGGCTATCGGATTCGCGAACTTCTTGCACTTCCTGAATGTCGCGTCCGAGCAGGCGGTTCACGATGGTGGACTTCCCTACGCCGGAAGACCCGAGCAGCACAATGGTTTGGCCACGAACCAAGTATTTCTCCAGTTCATCAAAGCCTTTCCCCGTCTTTGCGCTGACCGCGCAAACGGAGACGCCCATAGCAACTTTCTCCATTTGTTCTGTTTTTTCTCGCAGCGTTTCGCAAACGTCGGCTTTGTTCAAGACAATCAGGGGCTTCGCCCCCGACTCCCAGCATTGCGCGAGGTATCTTTCGACGCGTCGCGGATTGAAATCGCCGTCGAGCGCGGAAACCAGAAGAGCGATGTCCACGTTCGCGACAATCACTTGCTCTGCGATTTTCTTGCCCGCTGTTTTGCGGACGAACTGGCTGCGGCGCGGAAGGACTTCTTGAATCAGAGCTGCGTTTCCCCGGTTGCGAATTTCGACGATAGCCCAGTCGCCAACCGCAGGCCAGTCCGCGCCTTCTTCTGCTGCGAGGCGCAGTTTTCCGGCAGCTTCGGCAGGACACTCGCCGAAATCTCCGGCGACGCGCCAGACTCCGCGGCTTTGTGCGATGACTCGCGCTGGCACGCTATCCCCACGGTCCGCATCTTTCCAAATTGCCTCACAATAATCGTTCCAACCCCAACGAAGAATCGACATGACAGAAATCTCCCGCGGCCATGAGACGGCAGATGGCCACAGCTAGCGGCCTAAGAATCGCCGAACTGGTGTACGGCGCTCCCGAGGCAGCACCGAACAACTTGAATGAATGGAATGGGAAACGCGGGGAGAGTGAACCGCAGGTGGGAACGGATCGCGAACTAAGTTCGCGAGCTTAATTCACA
>Ga0209166_10002914_pt1 | contig 12625 bp, 9 predicted proteins | sample Coa_R1_3_FD_187151 | JGI IMG/M metagenome (GOLD analysis project Ga0209166, IMG submission 187151) | Surface soil microbial communities from Centralia Pennsylvania, which are recovering from an underground coalmine fire - Coalmine... | ecosystem: Environmental > Terrestrial > Soil > Unclassified... | reverse complement strand
GCGCACGTCGCACACATTCTCACCAAACTCGGCGCCGCCCGCCGCGCCGAGATCGCGGCCTGGTACGCGACCGTCCGGGCCGAAACCCGCCACCACACATGATCGACCATTCGTATGACCAACAAATGGGTCCAGGCATCGGCCCGGCATTTCGATTGCGCCTCTCAATCATCGTGCAGATCGCGCGCCGCGTGTGGGCCTTGCGAGGCACACGCGCTCTTCGCGGCAGATGCGCTCATTCTCGGTATCGCTCGGCTCATGAATACTTATGCGCCTCGGCTAGACCCATGGTGCAGTCGGAGCTGAGTGACTGACCGGGAACGGCACTGGTGTCAACGGCGCGCGAATTTTGGGATCTGGCCCGTTTGCCATCCCTCCGCAGCACCCAGACCCCTCGGGAGCAACGGCGGGGGCAGGCGAGAGGGCCACCGGAGGTCCGTCCAGGGCAGATACGCGCCACCGGAATCCGGACCAGCGCCAGAGACGGGCCTTCCCGGGACGAAGTAACTAGCGTCCGGCGAGCTCGGCTACGACCGGAGCGAGCGTGCCGGCGGAGTTGGCGCCGAAGACGAAATAGGAGAAGCCGATCTCCTCCCGTCGCCGCTGGATTTCCTCGGCGGCGGCCTTCGGGTCAGCCGGAAGTGCGGCCAGCGAGTTCACCGCGTGCGCTGCGGCTGGGTCGATGTCTGGGGATGCCATGAACGCTGCGCGAGTGTTGCCGACAACCGCGACATGGAGCGCGAGTTCAACGTCCCGGCCGGCGCGGAAGCCGCGTGCCAGCTCCGTGGCGCTGGCCCCGGCCTCATTCGGTGGCAGTACGAAGGTGACGATATCTGCGGCCTCAGCCGCCAGCGCCTGGGACTTCGGGCCACGTACGGCCATCACCACAGGCGTGTGAAGGCCGGCGCCGTCGAGATCGCGCAGCGTCTTGATGGTCTGACGTACCTGAGTCAGCCGCTCGCCCGGCGAGACCACGGCCAGTCCCCGTTCGCGCAGCTCGTCCTCAATTCCTGGCCTGCCGGTGCCGATGCCCATCTCGAAGCGGCCCTCAGTCAGCACCGACAGCGAGTGCGCTTCCCACGCCATCATCCACGGCGGGCGCAGCGGGGCGGCATACACCCAGGTGCCCACCCGCAGGCCGGTAAGTGCCGCAGCGGTGGCCAGCGTGGGGCCAGGCGCCGGCTGCCATTGCGGGACGTCGGGCATCAGCAACGTCGAGTAGCCGCTGTCAGCGATGCGGCGCACCTGGTCCCGCCACGCCGGCAGGTCAGTTTGGAGCGGGGCAACGACCCCGAACCGGAACGGTCTCGTCATCCCTGAACTCCTACCAGAAGGGCAGACACCGGGCCCTGCCCTGTCGCCATGCTTCAGACGCCACTGCCGCCCGGAAATCATCGATGCCCGATCGGTGCCAGCGCGCCCGGCCTCCGGCACAGCACAGAACAGTCCCGCCGGTACGGGCCAGCCGGGCGTTGCAAGATCGAAACGTTACCTTCACGCTATTTGCGCCAGAGCCCAGATCCCAGTATTCACGTGCCGCCGGCAACTGGATCTTGAACCGGGCGCGAGTGTAACCGCTGCTATGTGCATCTGGCGGCTTGTGAGCATGTCTTCTCGGGCAGGCGCCACATCGTGTTATTCGGCGCCTGGGCCGTGGGGCCTCGGTGTTGCTCTTGCCTCTAGCCTCTCTCGGCCGCTAAGCCGACAGAGTTCCGTATACCAAGGGCAAGTAACTTCGGGCAAGGCTGTGGGGCTGTTCGGCTCCGAGGTGCCGGGACTCTCCTGGGCGCGGACGGTCGGGGCCGCATAGCGTTGCGGTATGCCGCCCCGGCCTTCCGTGCTCGCTGCTTGGTTCGGATCTACGTCGTCCGGAGTGGCCCTTCCGGGTTGGCGGTGCTGATGGGGTCGGCATGGCGGTGTACCACCTTCCATGTCCCGTCCTCGCGCCGGAAGGTGGTGGTGGTTCGGAGGACCCAGCCGGTCACCGGGCCGCCGCTTACGCTGACCTTCCCGTGCTCCACCTCGTAGATCGTGGCCAGGTCGGGCGCAATGTAGCTCGCCAAGCGATCGTGGCCCGACAGCTCGCCATCGCTGAATCGCGACGAGGCGTCCTCCAGGCGTGCCGAAGCTGTCTCCCAGCCCCGGACGGCCGGGCCGAAAGGATTGGCGAGTACCACGTCATCTGCACGTGAGAAGAGGGCCTTCATAGGCTCAGGCGTGCCCCGCACGAAGACGTCGAGCGCAGCGTGATACTGCTGGATGACCTCATCCAGGTCGTTGACCGATGGACTGACTTGCATGTTCGTTCCCTCCTGGCATGCGCGTCGAGTGGTGATGCCAAGAGGGTCGTCCGAGGCTCGGGCTTTCGCTAAGGGGTGGGCACCCTGGTCTTTTCGCCCTCCAGCCCTTGTCGTAGTTCGCTGCGGCTCCCGATGCTTAGCTTGCCGTAGACGCGTGCCAGGTGCCCCTCGACGGTCTTGAGCGTCACGTAGAGGGCCTGGGCGATCTCGCGGTTCGTGTGGCCCTCGGCTGCGAGCCGCGCCACGCGCAGCTCGCTGGGGCTGAGCGCTTCGACCCCCGTGCGCCACTCGCTGCGGGGCCGTGCCCCTGAGGCCTTCAGTTCCTCACGGGCCCGGGCGGCCAGGCCGCGGGCGCCGCAGTGCGCGGCGAGATCGAGCGCCTCAGCCAGCGGCTCGCGAGCGGCTGCGCGGTGGCCTGACCGGCGCAGCGCAGCTCCGAGTTCGCACAGCGAGTGGCCCCGCTCCAGCTGGGCCGGCGAGCCGCGGAGGACGGCCACCGACTCCTCCAGAAAAGCTATCTCCGCGTCGCCAGCGTGCGTCAAACCGGTCACACGCAGCGCGATGCCGAGCGCGCGTGGGGCCCCGAAAGCCCGGGCGTCGGCGAGTTCCTGCCCGGCCAGCTCGCGCGCATGCTCCCGCTCGCCGAGCCGGAGCAGCGCCAGGGCTTCGCCGGACCGGGCGTGCAGGAAGCCGTTGTCATGCATCTGCAACCCCCAGCTCTCGCGGCTGTAGAGGGCGCGGACTTGGTCGAAGTCTGCCAGGGCCTCAGCCGGACGCCCCTGCGCCAGCCGCAGTCGTGCCCTGGCGGCGACCGCGATCACCGTGCTTAGCTCTGCTTGGAGCTCGACCGGGCGCAGCCGATCCAGAATTGCCTGGGCCTCGTCGAGCTGACCCGCCTCGATCGCAATGTCGATCAGCACGCTCGCCAGTAGCCGCCGGCCCCTGTCGAAACCCAGGCCTTCCAGCACCCGCAGCCCGATGTGGGCCGCCTCGTCGGCTTCGGGCAGCGCTCCCAGGCGAACATTCAGCAGGCCGAGCGTCATGAAGGTGGTGAACAGGCCCCGGGCGCTCCCCGAGCGCTCCAGCTCAGCCCGCATCGACCCGAGCACGGCCGTGGCCGCGGCGTAGCCTTCTGCGAAGACCAGGGCCCAGACTGCAGGACCACGCATGTCCCAGTTCTCGGCGAGCGCCCCCGGCTTGGCGAACGCCTCCTCCAGCGGAGCACACACCTTCGCCGCCGGCCATCCCTCGATCCAGAACCCGACCATCCCCCGGGCCAGCAGATAGTCTGCCGCGGCGGTCACGCTGGACTGGTGGCCAGCGAGGCGCTCGAGCGCGGGCGGCACCAGCGAGGCGCGGCGCGCCACGCGCAGGCCGGAGGCCACGATCTGGGCTTCGAGCCTGGCCTGCAGTTCCGGTTCCTGGTCGCCGAGGTCGGCGAGGGTGGACCCGCTCACGTCGACGGCCTCCACCCAATGAAACAGGTCCGCCTGGGCGCGGGCGATCTGGAGTCCGATTTCGGCCCGTCGCCGGCGGTCTTCTGTGAGTTTTCGCGCTTCGGCGAGGTGAGCCAGGGCCGCATCCTGCCCAGCAAGCTCCTCGGCACGGCCCAGCTCGAGTAGCAGCGCCACCCGCTCCGACGCCGGTGGCGGCTCGGCGAGCGCCCGCCTAAGCAGCGCTGCCGCGGCCTGCGGGGCGCCCCCGCCGACCGCGTCCGCGGCAGCTTCGCGCAGGCGCGCTGCTACCCAGGCGTCAGCCGCGGGCTGGAGCACCACGAGATGGGCACCGACTCTGCCCCGGGGCGCGCCATCGCCGTGGAGGAGACGGGCTGCGGCCCGGTGCGCGGCATCCCGCTCGTCGCTGGCGAGAGAGGCTTCCACCGAGTCGCGCACGATCGGGTGCAAGAAGCGAGGAGGAGAGTCGCCGCCCAGGATCTCCAGCTGGACGAGGGCCGCAGCCAGGCGCGCGCCGTTCTTGAACTCCAGCCCGGCCAGGCTGGCAGCCTGGCGCAGCTCACAGCCGTCTCCGAGCACCGCCAGGGCCTGGGCCAGACGCAGCGCGTCGGGATCGAGGCGGCGAATCCGGTCCGCCACGTGACGGGCGACCCCTTCGCGAACGTTCTCCAGCCCGGCTCCAGACGATCCGACTCCGCGCAGAAGCTCCGTCAGGTAGAAGGGGTTGCCGCCACTGGCCTGCCAGAGGGCTGTGCAGAGCTCGAAGCTGACCTCGCCCGAGGCGGCGCCGCGCACCAGGCGGGTCGCAGCAGCTTCCGAGAGGAGCCCTGGCCGGACCACGGCGGCCTCGCTGCGGATCGCCGCCATCGGTGATGGCTCCTCTACCGGCCGGGACGGCCGCAGGGCTACCAGCAGGCTGATCGCCAGTCCTTCGACTCGCGGCGCCAGGTAGGCAAGACACCAGAGCGAGGGGAGGTCGGCCCAATGCGCGTCGTCTACCGCGATCACCAGCGGCCGGGCCGCCGCGAAATTGGCGGCGAGCCAGTAAAGGCCGTGGAGCACGGCGAACGAAATGTCGCGAGCGGAGCCCTCGGCGGGCTGGCCCGCGAGCACGGCATTGGCGGCCGCCGCAGGGCCCGCGAGCAGCGCCCGGCGCTCCTCCGGCGCGGCCATGACCAGGCGCCGTTCGAAGAGTTGGCGCACCACGCCGAAGGCAAACCCGGCCTCCAGCTCCGAGCCACGCGCGCGCATCACCTCTTGCCCGAGGCCAGCCGCGCGCCCGGTGGCGGCTGCCAGCAGCGACGTCTTGCCTATGCCGGCGCCGCCTTCCACCATGAGAACACCGCCCTCGATCAGCACAGCATCCAGGGCGGCGAGCTCGTCCTCCCGCTCGAGCAGCCTCACGGCGCAACACTAACCGGAAAATGACCAGCCCAGCGGGGCGCGCGGCAGCACCCGGCGGAGCGCACTGGAGCCGGGTGGTGTAGCGGCTGGTCAGGCGGCGGGAGCGAGAGTGACGGTGTAGCCGAGGACTTCGAGCTGGCGGACGTGGTTGCGGGTCTTGCGGTTCTTGTCGATCCTGCTGGTGTAGTAGCCGGCGCCGAGATCCCGGTAGCGGGTGGCGCGGTCGGCGAGCAGATGCCAGACGATCACCAGGATCGAGCGGGCGATGGCGACCAGGGCTTTGAGCTTGCCCCGGCGCCTGGCCAGGCGCCGGTAGCGTTCGCCGAGGAAGGTGTCGGTCTTTCCGGCAGGCGGCAGCACCCGGCCCTGCGCTAACGGAGCCGGGTCAGGGTCGAACCAGCCCACCCACCAAGTGGCTGCCTCCACCTGGGACACGCACCCCTGCTGCCCCGAATCGGACCTTAGCTGGGCGCGCGGCAGCACCCGGCGGAGCGCAGCGGAGCCGGGTTCGGTAGGGCAGCTGGTTAGGCTGCGGCCTCTTGGAGGGTGACCTTCTTGCCGGAGAGGCGTTCGAGTTCGGCGATGAGCTGGCGCTTGCGGCGGATGGGGACCAGCCGGTCGTGCCAGTCGGGGCCCAGGTCGGTGAAGCGGGCGTCGGGGTCCGATAGCAGGTGCCAGGCGATGACGAGGATGGAATTGCCGGCCGCGACCAGGGCGCGCTGTTTGCCGCGGCGGCGGGCGAGGCGGTGGTAGCGCGATCCCAGGAAGGTCTTGGTCCGGGCGGCGCCGATGGCGGCCTCGCCGAGGGTGCTGGCCAGCCAGGGGTTGCCTTTGCCGGTGGCGCCGGGTTTGCTCTTGCCCGCGGACTGCCGGGCCTTGGGCGCGTACTTTGCCCAGGAGACCAGGTGGCCGGCGGTGGGGAAGCGGGTCATGTCGCCCCCGAACTCGGCGATCATTTCCTGGGCGCCGGTGACTCCGACGCCGGGGATCTCATCGATCTGGGCCACCTGGCGGGCGAAAGGGGCGATCACCTCCTCGATCCGCTGCGTCAGCGCCTCGATCTGAACGGTCAGCACGTCTACCCGGCCAGCTGGCCTGCGAGGACATTATTCGTGCCTTGCGTCGTTCGGTTGCTGGCATTTAGCCCTGGCAATTCACGCGGCGGGCCCGCTGCCGGTGCGGCTGGTGGCGGTGTCTTCGCCGAATGTGACGTCGCGGGTGTGGTGCTGTGCCTCGATGGACCAATGCCCGCGGACGAGCCGGGCCAGGTCCGGCGGGAGCTGGGCCCGGCAGAGCCCATTTGGGCACCGTGAACGACGCGCTGAACGTCCCCGTGGACGAGGTTGCCGCCGTGGCCTCCTGGGTGGTACTGAAGCCCACGGTCACGGTCTCGCTGACACCGAACCGGAACCAGACACGCTTACCTTGGTAGCGGGCGGCCCGGACGTCGGCTTCATGATGATGCTGGCGGTCCCCACGACCGCCGGGGCCGTGAGCACCCCGGCGGCGAGGGCCATGGCAGCAGCGGCTGCTACGGCGCGAAGCCTGATATTTATGGCAGCTTGTAGGCAGAGAAGGGAGTCCCGTTCGCCTCCAGCGCGTAGACCACGCCGTTGGCCACGACAGGCGCGTCCCAGGCACCATAGAAGCCATTCGGGCCAGTCAGGGTCCACAGCGGGCTGCAGACCAGAGGAGTGCCCGAGCAATTCACGGTGCCGCTGGCGCTAGAGGCTTCCAGATCGTCCCTGTAGCCCGCGTAGACGACGCCATCAGCTACCGCCGGGGCTGAGCCGTCCCCGGTGTAGCCGTCCGGCGCGGGTGCGGTCCACAGCGGCGTGCCGGACGTGCTGAACACGCGGAGAACCGCGTCATTCCCATTGACGTAGACTTTCCCGCCAGCCACCGCCGGGGACGAGAAGCCAACGGGGGTGCTGGACGTGTAATGCCACAGCGGGCCGCAGGTGGCGGCACCGCAGCCCCCGGCGCTGAAAGCGTAGATAGCACCATAACCGGAGTTGACGCTGGCGTAGGCCACCCCATTGGCCACGGCCACGGCACCCGTGGCCGCCGAGCCGGAGCCATCGCTGCCGTGCCACAGCGGCTGGCAGACCTTAGGCGTGCCGGAGCAGTTAACGCCGCTGGTGCTGTAGGCCCAGATTCCGTCGGCACCGGCTCCATAGACCACCCCATTGGCTATTGCTGGCGTCTCGTCGCCGCCGATGGGCGAATCACAGCAGCCGTCATTCGCCGTGACCCACAGCGGCTGACAGGTGGCGGCACCGCAGCCTCCGGCGCTGAAGGCGTAAAACTCATACCCGGCGGATACGTAGACCACCCCGCCGGACACTGTGGCCGACCCCTGGGAGACACTGCCGGCCCCCTCGATGGGTGCCGTCCACAGCGGCTGGCAGACCTTAGGTGTGCCGGAGCAGCGCGAGCTGCTGACCTTCGTGCTGAACGCGTAGAAGTTGCCATCGCCCCCCGCGATGTAGGCCACGCCGTTAGCCACCGCCGGAGTCGTCGTCGGCCCAGCGCCGCAGCAGCCAGAGAGGGCAGCCCCCCTCCACAGTAGGGCACCCGTGGAAGGGCTGAACGCATCCAGGATGGTCCCGGCCAGGCCCGAGCCCATGTACAGGACCCCGTTGTATGCCGCTGGCGGGGAATCGCTCAGGTAAGCGTTGCTGATGCTGGACTGCCATGCCTGCTTCAGGTTCCCCACGTTAGACGGGGTGAGCACGTTCTCGTACGGGTTGTACCCGGTGCCGGTCACGCCGAAGCGGAGCTGCGGCCAGTTGGTGCGCACCAGGAAGTACGCGGTGGCGGACAGGTGGCTGGTCTGGCCGGTCGCGGTGACCGGGTACTTGCCCGGCTGTGCCGTATTGGGCACCGTGAACGCGGCGGTGAATGTTCCGGTGGACGAGGTGACAGCGGACTGGCTCATGCCGAACTCAGTAACGGTCACCGTCTCACTGATGCCGAACCCGGAGCCGGTCACGCTTACTTTGGTGGTCGGCGGCCCGGACGTGGGCTTCAGGGTGATGCTGGGCGTGCTGGCGCTGGCCGCGGCCGGGGACGCGAACACGCCGACGGCGAGGACCATGCCCGCCGCCGCTGCCATCAGCACCCGCGACCGGCTGCGCCAGCGCGAAACCCCGGCCACCATCCCCGCGTCTCGACCTGCGCGCCCGCGCATCCAGGAAACGGCTTGCGTTTTCATGGAAACCCCCCTATTGCTGCCGGTGACCGATCTGGTCAAGGCAGCGCCTGACACTGCCAGAGGCGCGCACCGTCCGGGTGGCACCTCACTTACGCAGCTGTGCACTGAGCGTATTCGTCGCATCAATCCCATGTCTGCCCCTTTGGGTTGCAGTCCGCCCAGGTGGCGGAGCAGCAGACCCAGCTGCGCCCGGCTGGAACTGGGCGGCAGGGGCCGGACGGCCCCGTCGGGCACGGCAGGTGTGGGCCGATCGGCCCCATTCACCGCCGGGATGCCGGTCATATCGGGCCGGAAGACAAGCTGGCGTGACCCATCCGCTGGCCGGGAGCGAGCGTTCACGGTTCGGCGATGCCGGGGCGGTCGTGGCGCCCGAGGGGCAGCGTGGTTCGGCTGGCCCAGATGGGTGGCGGTGATGCCGTCCATCTTCGGCGCCCAGCCGCGGATCAGCACCGGCTGGGATGTGGCGGTGGTGCAAGATGACATTGCCGCCTTGGCAGTGCGGGGCCCCGGCGTGTTTCGTGAATGCCGGTTTCTGTCCTATTCGAGGCGGTGGAGGCGGAGGGCTTCGGCGGGAGTGGTGTGGTCGCGCCGGCCTTCGGGGACAAGCAGGTAGCCGGCGTCTTTGATGGCGGCGATGACGGCGGCGCGGATGTTGGCCAGGTTGGCGGACCCGCTGCCGAGCGCGGCCTGGTGGTCGGCTCATGCCGCAGGAGCGAGCGTGCCCGGGGTCTGGTGACCCTCCGGGTCTGCGGGAGCAGCCTGGTCAGGCTGCCCTACTGGTGTGTGGTGTGGTCATGCCGGGTGTCCCAGTGGCTTGTCCGGCGAGCAGGTGGCAGGCGCGGGTGAGCAGCTTGCGGCGATCGCGATGGTGGCGATCTTCTTCCCGCGGCGCCTGGCGATGGCGGCGTAGGTGCCGGCGAACTCCGGGGAGCGCTTGGCGGTCTGCGCCGCCTGGTTCAGAACCCGCGACGACCTCAACTGGCGATTCGCCAAGATCACCCGCCGTGCCGGCCTCGGCCACTGGCACGCCCACGAAGCCCGGCACACCGCAGTGTCGATCATGGGCCACAACGGCGTACCCATGCAGGAGATCAGCGACACGATGGGCCACAAGTCGACCCACGTCACCGAAACCGTCTACCGGCACGTCATCGTCCCCGCCATACGCGGCGGGCGTGACCGTCATGGACGACGTGTTTTGAGACTTCGAGACCGACGCCGGTTAGTCCGGCATCGTTGTCACTTGGTTAGCCGCCACCCCGTGAACCCGACTCCCTAAATACATACCCACGAATAAGCGTTGTTGGGATCCCACGTGCGGGCCTTGCTGCCTGGATACCAAATTTGGCAACCACGAGTGATGTCGGCAGGGGTCAGTTTAGGGCCCCCTTCTGTACATGACCAGGTGAATGCCGCGCCAGGTGCAAAGATCACTCGGCCAGCGTAATTCTTGGGAGACGTCTGGCCGGGTAGCCATGCGCGGTTGGACTGACCGAGGTCGCCGCAAATGTCATCCATGCTCGGGATTCTCTTTCGTAGCGGCGAATTAGGCGCCAAGGATACCGAACTGCTGGAATTTGGTAGAGAATGAGATCCTGTAGAGGAAGGCCGTGTCGAGAACGATGAAGAGCTGGCGGGATGTGTGTGTGCCAGATTTCCATAGTGGATAGCGTCGTTGTGCTGAATTACGATGCCAACTATCGATACTATTGTTCCGGCGAAGGCTATCACTGCACCCAGTATCGCCCAGCGTTCAGCCTGTCCCTTTAAGGCAACCGCTGTCAATACGAGCACTATAAAGGCTATAGCCGAAAAAGTCGTGATCGTCAATAAGGCTGCACTGTTCATTCGTTGCCTCCCCTATTCCCCACTCGGGCCCCTTACCATCTATAGTAGCCACACCTACCAGGCGTCACACCTCACCAGATCGGTAATGATGAGTTGCTGGCGTGCCGGTTGCCTGCAAAAGCGCCCTCAGCCGGCATGACAACAACCTGATGTTCTGTAATCCGGATGGCGTTCTGTCATCCGGATGGCGCCGCTACACCCGCGACGATCTCAACCGGCGACACGCCAAGGTGACCCGCCAGGCCGGGCTTGGCCACTGGCACGCTCACGACGCCCGATGACACTGCTCTGTCGATCATGAGCACGAACGGCGTCCCCATCCAGGACATCAGCGCCACGATGGCCACAAGTCGAACCACGTCACCGAGACCTTCTACCGGCACGTCATCGTCCCCGCCATACGCGGCGGCGTGACCGCCATGGACGACGTGTTTTGAGACTTCGAGACCGACGCCGGTTAGTCCGGCATCGTAGTCACTTGGTTAGTCACTTTGACTCGAACAGAGGTCCGGAAAACCAGTGGAGCTAAGGGGACTCGAACCCCTGGCCTCTTGCATGCCATAAAAGTCAAGACGATGGCTGCACATGGCCTGATGCGGCTCTACCAGCAGTTTCACTGGCTGGACGTAGCCCCTTACCGCCCTCAATCGCCAGTTGCTTGCTCCCCTCTTGCTCCCCGGACGTCACACTCGCTCCAAAGCGCGCCCTGTGCCGGGGGCGGACTGTCATCCGGACCGAGCCGGGCAGGCGCCCACCGCCAAGGCGTCTTATGGGCGTGCAAACCATCACTCCGACGCTGCCCTCGGCATCAGCGCCGTTCGGCGGTGCCGAGGAGGTGGCGCGCGATTTGTACACCGATACGCAAACTATCTTGATGATGCTTTGACGCCTAGTGCCAGCCTGGATACTGGCCGCCATCGACGACCAGACAATGTCCGACGATCCAGTTGGCCCGGGGGGAGACCAGGAAGGCGATGCAGTCGGCTACTTCTTTTGGACGGCCAAGACGGCCCATCGGTATCGCCGCCTCGATGGCGGCGACCCGTTCCGGCTCGGTCTGCCGGAGCCGTTCCCACTCGCTGCCCGGCTCGTCCATGCCCCCCGGGGCCACCACGTTCACCCTGACGCCGTGCGGGGCAAATTCGGCTGCGAGCGTCTTCCCGGCCGCGATCAGTGCCGCTTTCATGACCCCGTAGCCGTGGTCTCGCCCCTCGCCCATCATTCCTGATATCGAGCTGACGAAAACGATCGCCCCGGAGCGCCGGTCCCGCATGCCGGGCCCGAGCAGTTCGGTCAGCCGGACGGCACCGAGCAGGTCCACGTCGAAGTGTGCCTGCCACAGTGCGCTCTCCGGGGCACCGTCGCGGTAGACGTCGAGGTTCGTGGCGTTGGAGATCAGTACGTCCACCTGGCCGAATGCGCGCAAGGCCGTTGCGGCGAGCCGTTCCCTGTCCTCCTGGGACCCGACATCGGCGGTGACCGTCACGGCCCGCCGGCCCAGGCCCGTCGCCTGGTCCGCCACCTGCTGCAGCGGGCCTGGGTTCCGGGCAGCCAGCACCAGGTCGGTGCCTTCCCTCGCAAGAGCGAGCGCCGTCGCGCGGCCAAGGCCGCGCGAGGCTCCTGTTATCAGCGCCACCTTGCCTTCGAGCTGCAGATCCACGTGATCTCCCGGGCTTGCCAGCGCCGGGCGGCTAGGCGGTGATCCGCACCGGCTGGCCCAGCCTGGCCGAGTTGTCAAGCGCCACCGCGCAGGCCAGTGCCGCGCGCGCGTCGGCAAGGCTGATGGGCCAGGGTCGGCCGTCACGAACGGAGGTGAGGAAGTACCGGTCCTCGGCCGGCAGGGCGCCGAACGGAACGCCGTTGGCCTGCGAGTGGTAGGTGGTGCGCAGATGGCGGACTCCGCGCGGGCTGTAAACCACGGCCGGGGTGTCGCGGTTCTCGACGAATGCGGACCCGGCCGACCCGAAGACGGCCAGCCGGTGATCGGATTCCAGCCCGCTGCCGGAGGCCATGATCCAGTTATGGTCCAGGACGGCGACCGCTCCGGAGCGGAACCGCAGCGTCGCCACCATGGCGTCCGGCCCGGGACCTACCACCGGCTCGGTGCTCGCTTCCGCGTAGACGCGCTCGACGTCGCCGGCCAGCCACCGCATGACGTCCAGGTCATGGATCATCATTTCCAGCGGAATGGTCGTGCGGCCGGAGATGATCCGGCCTTCGAAGTCCGGAGCGTTCCACCGCGCCGCCATGTGGATGATGGTCCCGATCTCTCCCTTGCTTACGGCGTCGTGAACCGCAAGGTATTCCGGGGAGAAGCGCAGCGTGTGGCCGATCACCAGCAATCCGCTACCCGCCGCCGCAGCGCCGATCATGGCGTCTGCGTCCTCCAGCGAGGCCGCTAT
>Ga0209166_10002912_pt1 | contig 12629 bp, 13 predicted proteins | sample Coa_R1_3_FD_187151 | JGI IMG/M metagenome (GOLD analysis project Ga0209166, IMG submission 187151) | Surface soil microbial communities from Centralia Pennsylvania, which are recovering from an underground coalmine fire - Coalmine... | ecosystem: Environmental > Terrestrial > Soil >... | reverse complement strand
TGGACCTGCCCCAGGGCTGGGCACTGCTGATCCGCCGCCGGTACTAGGCAGGCCTGGTGCACCTGGGCGGCGGCGGTTCATCGCCCGCCCGTCCGGCGCCGCGGCACCCGCATCCGGCACCGCGGCACCCGCATCCGGCACCGCGGCGCCGCGAGCGTAGACCGCCCGGATCCGGTGCAATGCCTCCGGATCGGCGACCGGATCTCCGTCCACGGCGAGGATGTCCGCATCGAACCCGGGCGCGATGCGTCCCTTGCGGTGGCCGAGCCCGCACACCCCGGCGGCCACCGAGGTGACCGCGCGCAGCGCCGCCGCCTGGCTGAACCCGAGCTGGCGGAGCATGCTGGGGGCATGTCGGACGACGTCGTGCGGCTTGACCGGCCCGATGCCGGCATCGGTGCCCGCGACTACCAGCGCCCCGGCCTCGTGCAGCCGCCGCGTGTTTGCCACCATGGCGGGCACGCGGCGCGCCACCTCGGGCGGCGGCGCCAGGCCGGCCACGGGCACCATGCCGATCGTGGCCCCGACCACGGTCCGCCGGTCCGCGATCAGGCTGATCAGCTCGCCGGGCGCGGCGATGCCGTCCTCGGTCCAGAACGACACGTGTTCAATCCCGTCCACACCCGCAGCCAGTGCATCCGCGATCGCGCCGACCGCATGCGCGTGCGCGGTCACGTGCAGGCCGTGCCGGTGTGCCTCCTCGACCGCGGCGCGCAGCACTTCGGGCGGGAACTGGGTGAGGTGCTGGTGGGTGCCCGGGGTGAGCTGCCCGCCGCTGGCCATGATCTTGATGACGTCGACGCCATGTTCCACGTGCTCGCGCACCGCCGCCCGCACTCCCGGCACGGTCGGTACCGCCGCCCCGCCGAGGAAATGGCAGTGCCCGCCCGGCGTCGTGATCGGTGGCCCGGCGGCGACGATCGCCGGCATCCCGGGCGCGCCGCGCAGTCCCAGCGAGAGGTAGTGAGGATCACCCAGATCACGAACCGTCGTGACGCCACCCCGCAGCGCGGCCTGACCGGCCCGCATCATCGCCGCCACGATCTCAGCCTCCTGGCGGCCCGCCAGGCGGCCGACTGGGTCGGTGCTCGCGTCGAAGGCGAGATGGACATGGGTGTCGATCAGGCCGGGCATCAGGGTAGCGCCGGCCAGGTCGATCACGGTCGAGCTAGCCGGTGCTGACACACCGGAATTCACCGCCACGATCGTGGCTCCGTCGATCACCACGACCGGGTCGCTGATCATCGTGGAGCCGGTGCCATCGAACAGCCATGCGGCGCGCAGCGCGGTCAGCCCGGCTCGCTCGGTCACTATCGCAGCAGACATACCGGCCACCCTCGGCCCGAACGGCCGCCAGGTCACCAGTGGACCTACGTATCTCTGGTACTTAATTCCGCAGGGCAGGTCACGTGCTACCCGGCCGCCGGAACCGGCCGGTGAAGCGGCCGTCGCTCTGCCACCACGGCTGGCTGCCCGCCGCGGCGGGTACCGGGTCCGGCTGGCCCGTGGCGGCGGCCGCGGCCGCGCGGGCGCCGGCGTCCAGTTCGGCGTCCACCTGGGCGGCCTCCCGCTCGTCCTCCCTGATCATCTGGATGAGCTGGGCGGCGAGGAACGGCAGGCCGACGATGTCGCCCAGGATCCAGAGCGCTCCCCCGCCGATCACCTGATCGGCCCGCAGCGTGGCCCCCCAGGGCCGGGCCAGCGCCTGGTAGTAGGGCCCGGCGATGAGGTGCTGGTCCGCGATCACGGCCAGGCCGAGGACCGCGTCACCCACCACCTCGGCCCCGGTGACCCAGAGCGAGACCAGGTACGGATAGGCCTTGGGCACCGGGTCGACGCGCAGCAGGGTCCAGAAGAAGACCAGGCCGGGCGCCATCAGCGCGGCGTAGGTCAGTTCCCGGGCCAGGGCGCTGTGCAGACCTGCCGCGTACCACGGGGTGAAGTACAGCAGGAACGGCACGATCACCAGCACCATCGCTGTGATCGCGGGGAAGGTGAGGACGCGGGCGGCGCGGCTGTGCACCGCGGCCTCCACCCCTGCGCCGAGTCCCGGCCGGACGGCGATCAGCAGTGACAGCGGCCGGCCGAGGGCCAGGAACAGCGGGGCAGCCAGGAGGAGCAGGACGTTCTGCACGGCCCGCATGGAGAACAGCACGTGCTGGTACACGCCAAGGAAGGACATGGTGGCAATCACCACGGCGCCGGCGCCGGCCAGGAACGCCACCGCCGGGCCGGCCGGCCACGGCTGCCCCTCCCGGCGCAGCCGGTGCATTCCGGCCAGGTACAGCCCCGCCGCCACCAGCACGGCCACGAGCACCGGGAGATCAAGGGTCCACGACGTGACCGCACGGGCTGGCGTAAGTGCGGGCGGCCCGTCATACATGAGCCCAGGCTATCTATAGGCCGGATCTCGGTACGTGGTCAGGCTGCCGGGCCAGGCTAACCATAGTGGGCGGCGATCTCGGCGGCCGCCTCGTCGCCGTAGTTCTCCGCGATCCGCCCCGCCACCTGGGCGGGCTTGAGCTCGTACTCCTGCGGCCCCACGGTCTCCAGCGCGCTCACCGCGACAAGGTTGCCAAGCTGAGCGGCACGCTCCAGCGACAGGCCCCAGCCCACACCCGCGAGAAATCCAGCACGGAACGCATCTCCGGTGCCGGTCGGGTCCCGCTTGTGCACCTCGGCCACCGGGCCCACCACCAACGGGGGCTCCGTGGCGCGCTCGATCCGGACGCCATTAGGCCCGATCGTGGTCACCCGCACCTCGACCCGGGCCAGCACCTCGGCGTTCGTCCAGCCGGTCTTGCGCTCGATGAGCGCTTCCTCGTACTCGTTGCAAAACAGGTAGCGTGCCCCGGCCACGAGCGAGCGTGCGTCCGGTCCTTCCAACCGTGGCAGTTGCTGGGACGGGTCGGCGGCGAAGGGAACGCCCAGGCTGATGCACTCGGCGGTGCGGGAGATCATCGCTCCGGGATCACTCGCGCCGATGAGCACCAGATCGAGGCCTTCCCCCCGTTCGGTGAACGGCGCCAGCGAGATCTCACCGTCCTCACTCATCGCGCCCGGGTAGAACGAGGCGATCTGGTTCCCGTCCCGGTCGGTGGTGCAGACGAACCGCGCCGTGTGGTGCCGGGCCGACTCCCGCACCCCGGCACAGTCGACGCCGTGCGCGCTGAGCCAGTCCCGGTACGGGCCGAAGTCCGGCCCGACCGCGCCAATGAGCAACGGGTTCAGCCCGAGAACGCCAAGGCCGAACGCGATGTTCGCGGCAACCCCGCCGCGCCGGATCTCCAGGTCGTCCACGAGGAACGACAGCGAGACCCGGTCCAGCTTCTCCGCGATGAGCTGTTCGACGAACCGGCCGGGGAAGGTCATCAGGTGATCGGTCGCGATCGACCCGGTGACCGCTATCCGCACGCCCTGGGCGTCAGAAACCGGCATTCCTGCTCCCGCAGGTGGCCTCAGCGTGGCCCGCCGTCAGTGGAACGAGTCGCCGCAGGCGCAGGACCCCGTGGCGTTGGGGTTGTCGATGGTGAAGCCCTGCTTCTCGATCGTGTCCACGAAGTCGATGGTGGCGCCCATCAGGTACGGTGCGCTCATCTTGTCGGTGACCACATGCACACCGCCGAACTCGGCATCGATGTCGCCGTCGATCTCGCGCTCGTCGAAGTAGAGCTGGTAACGCAGTCCCGAGCAACCGCCCGGCTGCACCGCGATGCGGAGCTTGAGATCCTCACGGCCCTCGGCCGCCAGGAGGCTGCTCACCTTGGTCGCAGCGGTGGGGGTGAGGATCACACCTTGCGTGGCCGCCTCATGCTGAACCGTCATCTGTGATCTGCTCCCGCGTGGGTATGCCGCCAGGGCGGCTCGTGGTCGTTCCTGTACCCCTCAACCATATGCGGTGCGCCGGCATTCCGCCTTAGCGGGCCGCGGCCCGGGCGGCCGGTGCGGGCCGGCGTGCTCCGGGCGGGCCGGACCGCTTACCGCGCGAAGGCGATGCCGCCGGTGTCGGTCTCGCTGCCGTCGTGGCGGATCAGGTACCCGGCGTAGCCGTCCAGGGCCGCCACCACGGCGAGCGCCTCGTCCCCGCCCACCGCAACCCCGGTGGCGAGGGCGTCGGCCAGTGCGAGGCTCGGCCCGGTGACCGTGGCCGATGCCGCCCGGCTGGCGGGCCGCCCGGTGGCCGGGTCGATCAGGTGCGCGCCGCGCTCGTACGGGCCGGAGGTGGCCACCGCGGCCGTGGCCTCGATCACGCAGGCCAGCGCGTCCGCCCGCCATGGGTGCCGGATGCCCACCCGCCAGCGTTCCCCGTCCCCCGGTGCCCCGAACACCGCCACGTCCCCGCCGCCGTTGACAAGCGCACCGGGCAGCCCCGCGCCGCGCAACTCGTCCAGGGCCCGCTTCGCGGCCCAGCCCTTGACCAGGCCAGTGGGGTCGAATCCGCCAGGCATCGCCCACGGGTCGAACCAGCCGCCGGACGCCTCCTTGGCAGCCTCGCACGCGCGCAGCACCTCGGCGAACTCCGGCGGCATCTGGCCGAGGGCGGCCTCGCCGCGGCGGAACCGGCTCACCGGGCTGGCCGCGTCCCAGGTGCTGAACACCGCGTCGCACTGGTGCAGGATCCGGCAGGCGGCAGTGATCGCGGCCCGCACCTCCGCCGGCGCCAGCGCACCGTGCACCGCGGTGACGGAGAACACGGTTCCCATCACCGGCTCGGCGTGCGTGGTCAACGGCGCCGGTCCCGCTGTCATCTGGCGTGCAGCTTGTCCAGGGCCGACTGGATCGACTGCGCGTACGCCACGCTGGTGTACGTGGCGCCGCTGACACCGTGGATCCGTACGCTGTGGGCCGCCAGCACCTCGGCCCTGAGCATGGGGATGACCTGCAGGGCGAGCTGCTGCGAGTACTGCTCCGCGGTGCGCAGCAGCGGGACCGAGACGGCGGTGATCTGGCTGCCGCGCACCGTCACGGTGACCGACAATTCCCCATATCCGTACTGCTCCACGGCGCCGGTGGCGGTCCGGGCGGGGCCCGCGGCACCGCCCTGCCCGGCCGCGGGACCTGCGGTCCGGGCAGGGCCCGGAGCAGTGCCGGACGGGGCGGGCGTGGCGCCGGTCCCCGCGGGTGTCAGCGGCCCCAGCGCCGCGGGCGTAGCCGTTCCCACGCTGTGGAAACCGAGCACGCCCGCGAACCCCGCGACGGCACCGGTCACCATGTACCAGCCCGCTCGCTTCATGGGTGGACCCTCCCTCCGGCACGGCGCGTTCGTTCCCCTCCGGTCAAGGCGCCTTCGTCCCCTCTGGTTATAGCGCGTACGCCTCGTGGTGCACGGCCTCGGCGGGCACTCCGAGCCGGGCGGCGAGGTCGACGATGCTGGTCACGAACCCCTCAGGCCCGCATACGTAGATGTCCCGCCGGTGCAGGTCGGGAACCAGGCGCGGCAGCGACCGCTCGTCCAGGGCGGCCTGCTCGCGGGTGCCGACCAGTTCGTGCAGCCGGCCACGCCGGTACCGGACCAGTTCCGCGACCTCTTTGCGCAGCACCAGGTCCTCGGGACGGGTGGCCCGCAGCAGCACCACCGGGGCGGTGTTGCGCGGCATGTCCTCCAGCAGCGACCGCAGCGCCGTGACGCCGATGCCCGCGGCGACCAGCAGCGCCTGGGGGCGCTGCTGCGCGTGCTTGGTGAAGGCTCCGTACGGGCCCTCGATCGCGACCCGGGTGCCGGGCCGCAGCTTCGCCAGCGCGGCCGAGTGGTCGCCGACGGCCTTGACCGTCAGCCGGATGTAGGGCGGCTGGGGCAGGGCGGACATCGTGTACGGATGTGCCTGCCACCACATCCCCCGGTTCAGAAACCGCCAGAAGAAGAACTGGCCGCCGGAGATGGCCAGCTTGTCCAGATGGCGCCCCGAGCAGATGACCGAGACCACGCCCGGGCCTTCCGGCCGCACCTCGGCCACGACGAGGCGGTGCCGCAGGCTGCGGGCCACCGGCAGGCCGAAGCGGTAACACAGCACCAGGCCAGCGGTGGCGGCCCAGGCGACCGACCACACGATCCGGGTGAGCGGGTGCCCGACGAACGATGGCCCGAGCGCGAGGACGTGGGCGAACGACAGCGCCAGGGCCAGGTACATGTACAGGTGGATCAGCCACCAGGTCTCCCGGCGCAGCCGGCGCCGTATCGCCCGGATCGACAGGACGCCGATGGCGGCCATGATGCCCAGGCCCACGGTGGCGATCAGCACGTCCGGGTAGTCTGCGAACAGCACCGCCACCTGGTGCCACAGGCCCGCCCGCGCCGCCTGAGCGTAGCCGAGGGTGATCAGCAGCGCGTGCGCCAGCAGCAGGCTGATCGGCCACGGTGCGAGACGCCGGTGCCAGCGGAGCAATCCGTCCTGCCCGAGCACCCGCTCGATCGCCGGGATCCTGCTCACCAGCAGCACCATCAGCAGCGCCAGATAGGTGCCGACCAGCCCGGTGAGGCTGCCCAGGAAGGTCGCCACGCCGCCAGGAGCACGCAACTGGCTGCCGGTCTCGTCGATGATCGCCAGCGCGGTCACCGCACCGAGCCCCGCCCCGGCGAGCACCAGGCCCGCCCGGGCGAGCGCCGGGCGCGGTGCGCGGGGCCGGGGCAGCGCCTGCGGGTGCTTGCGGCTCTGCCGCGACCTGGGTGCCACCACTGAATCGAAGCCCACGGTCGGCAACGCTCTCAACGCGAACTGGCCGGGAGGTGAAGGGTTCCTCTGTGCGAGCTATGAATCGGAGACCCTCCGGGTTGGAGGCGGCTAGAGGCCGGGGGCGCCCCAGACCGGGAACCACCGGCTGAGGTCGGCCTCGATCTTCAGGTCCGATCCCACATTGCCGCGTACCTCGAGCTCCAGCGCGTTGTCGCGGCGCTCGCCGGTCAGCGGCGCGAACGGGTAGAACGTCCCCCTCTTGTAGAGGTAGATGAGCCCGAGTTTACGGCGCGCGGAATCGGTGAAACCGACCAGCGTGCACAGCAGTTGCGGGCCGAACCCACCGTCCGCGAGCGAGGTGTTGACCGCGTGCAGGTCGGTGACCAGCGACTCGATGTCGTCGCTCGTGTGCCGGCAGACCAGCCAGGTGAACCCGTAAGAGTCACGGGTGACCTCGACAGGCGCCGCGTCCGCACCCATCGCCAGCAGTTCGGAGACCTCGCCCTCGATCTCGTGGAACGCCCGCCCCTCGGCCGGCCGGAAGCATACCGAGCCGGTCCCGGTCGGGGTGAACCCCATCGAGGCCTGGAGCGTGATCGCCGCGGTGGGCAGGGAGAACAGCGCATCCAGGTTCGGCTGGACCGGCTTGGTCCGGCCCAGCAACGTGTCGAGGAAGCTCACCGGCTGCTACCGGCCGAGTTGCGCGGAGATCTCGGACAGTTGCCGCAGTCGCCGCTCCAGGGAGGGGTGGGTGGAGAACATCGTGGACAGGCTCACGCCGTCACTCTTGAGCGCCGGGGCGAAGTAGAAGGCGTTCAGCGGCTCCGCGGCCCGCAGGTCCCGGGTGGGGATCGCGGACATCGCGCCGCTCACCTTGGTCAGCGCGCTGGCCAGGGCCGAGGGCTGGCCGGTGAGCAGGGCGCCGGCGCGGTCCGCCGCAAGCTCCCGGTACCGGGACAGCAGCCGGATCAGCAGGAAGCTGATCGCGTAGACCACCATGCCGACGAGCATCATGATCAGCATGACCGGCAGCGCGCCGCCGTTGTTGTTGTTGCCGCCCCCGCCCCGGCCACGGCCGCCGCCCCCGCCGAAAAGCTCGGAGTAGAAGGCGAACCTGACCAGCAGGGCGGCGATGATCCCGATGAAGGAGGCGACCGTCATCACCACGACGTCCTTGTGCGCGACGTGGGACATCTCGTGCGCGATCACGCCCTCGAGTTCCTTCTGATCCAGCCGCCGCAGCAGGCCGGTGGTCACGCAGAGCACCGCGTTCTTGCTGTTGCGCCCGGTCGCGAACGCGTTGGGCATGTCGGTCTCCGCGATCGCGACCCGCGGCTTGGGCATGTCGGCCAGGGCACACAGCCGGTCGACGACCCCGTGCAGATCTGGCGCCTCGGCAGGGCTGACCTCCCGCGCGCCCGCAGTGCGGAGCGCGATCTTGTCGGACCAGAACAACGAGCCGAACGCCAGCACCGCACCGAGGACCACGGCGAAGAAGATGATCACGCCGGTGCCCTGCTTCAAGGCCGCCAGAACGAATACCAGCGCGGTCACAAAGGCCACGAAGACGAGTCCCAGCAGGAACATCGTCAAACCCATCCGCGCTTGCAGCCCCCTGTCGGGCGCATAACGGGTTCGCACCATCGCGGCGCCTCCGTTCTGCCTGAACCACTTCCGGCCAGGCACCTACTATCAAGTATCACGTACCAGGGGAGCAGAAAATTCCACTGCCCCATCCAGGCTCCCCGAGTATCGGCGACGACCCTGAGAACAAGCTGAATGCCGGCTCTGCGCCAGCAGAGCGCGGGCCCCGCGACCCGATCGCTCAGCCGGGGATGTAGCCCTCGTCGGTCATCATGGTGCGCACCTCGTCGAGGCCGGCGTCCGCGCGCGGCAGGATCAAGTCCGACGGCTCCAGGGCGTCGGCGGCCAGCGGCGTCCCCAGCGCCCGGACCCGGTCGAGCAGGGCGTTCAGCGCGGTCCGGAACGACGCCTCGTCACCCGCGTTCACCGCCTTCTCCAGCACGGTGTCGAGCGAATTCAGGTCGGCAGACGCGGAGTCGTCGACCCGGAGCTGCCCCTCGCCCAGGATCCGGACGATCATGATCCGTCACCGGCTTGCGGCCGGTCGGCCGCGGCCGGGCGCGCGCCGTCGGACGAGTTCGCGCCGCCCTCGATCGCCGGCGTGGAGCCCGCACCGAGCTCACCCTTCAGACGCTGCAGCTCCAGCTCGATGCTTCCCCCTGCGCGCACCGAGTCCAGCTCGGCCTGGATGTCGTCGCGCGGCGGGCCGGTGATGTCGTCCAGCGCGCCCGAGGCCATCAGCTCGTCGATTGCACCAGCGCGGGCCTGCATCTGCGCGGTCTTGTCCTGCGCGCGCTGCACCGCCATGCCGACGTCGCCCATCTCCTCGGAGATGCCCGACACCGCCTCGCCGATCCGGCTCTGCGCCTCGGCCGCGGTGTAGGTGGCCTTGATGGTCTCCTTCTGCATGCGGAAGGCCTCGACCTTCGCCTGCAGCCGCTGCGACGCCACCGTCAGCTTTTCCTCGTCCGCCTGCAGCGAGTGGTACTGGTTCTGCAGGTCGGTGAGCTGGCTCTGCAGTGCCGCCTTGCGGCTCAGCGCCTCCCTGGCCAGGTCTTCCCGGCCGGCTCCGAGCGCCTGCTTCGCCTGCCCCTCCAGCTTGTTCTGGTTCTGCCGCAGGCTGTTCATCTGAAGCTCGACGCGCTTGCGCGAGGTGGCCACGTCGGCCACGCCACGGCGCACCTGGGTGAGCATCTCGAGCTGACGCTGGTAGGAGTAATCCAGGGTCTCGCGGGGATCTTCCATACGGTCCAGGGCCTTGTTGGCCTTGGCCTTGAAGATCATCGAGACCCTTCTCATCACGCTCATGGGCGCGACCTTCCCCTTCATCGTGTGCAACCGCCGTCGCTAGCCCCACGGCGCCGCCAGCCGCGCCCAAATTCTCGGCAGCGGCCTCCCTGCGAGCTTGGTTCACTCAGCCTACGCGGTCACCGCCTGCCCGTCACCACGACCGCGACGGCTCTGCTGGCCCGGGCGAGCGCCCCTGGAACCCCCGGTGACCCCAGGCTCCGTTCCCTTGTCACGGGGCCTGGGCCGTGCGGCGCCCGCCCGGCGGCCAGCGGCGGAGTTTTCCCTTGTCCCGTCCGCAACCTGGGCATCCGCGCGGTTGCTCCCGGTAAGCTGATCGCGTGTTCCGACGAAGCCGTACCGGCACGGACGAGGGGCCGGACCAGGCCGCCGCCAACGGCGCTGCTGCCGAGCCCGATGCCGACGTGTCCCCCGCCCGGCCGGGCGCCGTAACGGCGGGCAAGGGCAGGCCCACGCCCAAGCGCAGTGAGGCCGAGCGCCGCCGCCGCCAGCCCTATACCGCCCCCAGGGACCGCAAGGAAGCCGCCCGGGTCAGCCGGGCCCGCCAGCGCGGCGACCGTACCCGCAGGGCGGAGGCGGTGCGCCGGGGCGAGGAATGGGCGCTGCCGCCCAGGGACCGCGGCCCGGTCAAGGCGCTCGCCCGCGACTACGTCGATTCCAAGCGGCGGATCAGCGAGTTCTACATGTACGGGCTGCTGGTCCTGCTGGTGCTGCTGTTCATCCGCGCCCCCATCGTGCAGACGATCGTCCCGCTGCTTGTCCTGGGGTCCGTCCTGATCATGGGCATCGAGGGCGTCTTCATCGGGCGGAACGTGAAGATCGTGGCCGCCAAGCGGTTGCCCGGGGAGAGCACCCACGGCGTCGGCCTGTACTCCGCGATGCGCGCCCTGCAGATCCGCAGGCTGCGGGTGCCCAAGCCGCGGATCAAGCCCGGCGACAGCTACTGACGGCCCGGCGACCGCTCCCCAGCAGGGCCGCTCCCGGGCCGGGACGGTGCCGCGCGCCCGGTTAGGGTCGATGTCATGGAGCATCGTCATCTGGGCCGCAGCGGCCTCAAGGTCAGCGAGATCGCCTACGGCAACTGGATCACCCACGGGTCACAGGTGGAGGAGGACGCGGCCAAGGCCTGCGTCGCCGCGGCGCTGGACGAGGGCATCACCACCTTCGACACCGCCGACGTGTACGCGGGCACCCGCGCCGAGGCGGTCCTGGGCCGGGCGCTGGCGGGGATCCGGCGCGAGTCCCTGGAGATCTGCACCAAGGTGTTCTGGCCGACCGGTCCCGGGCCCAACGACCGGGGCCTGTCCCGCAAGCACATCATGGAGTCCGCGCACGCCTCGCTGCGCCGGCTCCAGACCGGCTACATCGACCTGTACCAGGCGCACCGCTACGACCACGAGACCCCGCTCGAGGAAACCATGCGCGCCTTCGACGACCTGGTCCGCCAGGGCAAGGTGCTCTACATCGGGGTTTCGGAGTGGCGCGCCGAGGAGATCTCCGCCGCCCTCGCCATCGCCGACCAGATGGGGCTGGACCGGCTGGTGTCCAACCAGCCGCAGTACAACATGCTGTGGCGGGTGATCGAGACCGAGGTGCTCCCGCTGTGCACCAAGGAGGGCATCGGCCAGATTGTCTGGTCGCCGATCGCGCAGGGCGTGCTCACCGGCAAGTACCAGCCCGGCCAGGACGTGCCCGCCGCGTCCCGGGCGACCGACGCCAGCGGGTCCGGCTTCATCAAGGGCTTCCTCACCGACGCGATCCTGACCCGGGTGGCCGAACTGCGCCCGGTGGCGGAGCAGGCCGGGCTGAGCCTGGCCCAGCTCGCCATCGCCTGGGTACTGCAGAACCCGGGCGTGTCCGCCGCCATCATCGGCGCCACCAGGCCCGAGCAGGTCAGCGAGAACGTGAAGGCTTCCGGGGTCCGGCTGGACGACGAGGTCATGCGAAAGATCGACGACGTGCTCAGCCCGGTGATCGAGCGCGACCCGGGGCGGACGGTCAGCCCCCCGGCCCGGCCCTGACGCCCCGGAACCCGGTCAGCGCGGCACGGGGCCGGCCCCGCAACCGCGTGGGCCGGCCCCGTGCTGCGGGTCAGTCCGCTGGATGCAGGCTCATCGGGCCGTACTCGACCCGGCTTTCCTCCAGCAGGGTCACCTGGTCCACGCCGGATTCCAGCAGGGCACGCCAGTTCTCGCCGAGCCAGCTTTCCGCGTCACCCTGGCTGCCGAACGCCTCCTTCGGCACGTCACCGGAGCTCGCCGCGGCCCCGTCCGCCTTCTCGAACCGCCAGGACCACACCATGTCCCGTCCACCTCCCCGGCCGAGCCTAGCCGAGGCGCACCCGGTGCCCCGGGCAACCCGTAACGCGGCCACCGGACCCGCCCCGGCCGGACGGAAGGGCATTGTGACATGACCGGTATGTCCGCACGGCGGGATTCAGCGCCGAACGCCGGGAGCGGAGGGCTGTCACCTGTTAGGTTTTGTAACCGCTAGCCCTGCGCATTGGGCCACCGCGGGCGTGGCCGGGGGCCCGGTTCCGTGATCGAGGTGGTGACGACATGACACGCATTGTCGTCGTTGGTGACCTGATGACCGACACGGTCGCCCGTGCCGCGCTTCCCCTGGCGAAAGGCAGCGACACCCCCGCGGCGGTTACCGCCCATGGCGGCGGTTCCGGTGCGAACATCGCCGCCTGGCTGGCAGTGGACGGGGCCGAGGTTGCGTTCGTCGGCCGCCGTGGCGCCGACATCGCCGGCCGCAACCGGGACATGGAACTCATGGGCTACGGGGTGGACGCCCGGCTGGTGATGGACCCGGAACGGCCCACCGGCAACTGCGTGGTGATGATCACGCACAAGGGCGACAACACGATGCTGTCGGACCCCGGTGCCAATGCCGCGCTCTCCCCCGACGACCTGCCCAAGGACCTGTTCACCCCGGGCTCGCACCTGCATATGTCCGGGTACACGCTGCTGAACGAGGGTTCCCGGCCGGCCGCCATCACCGCGATGAACTACGCCAGGCAGGCGGACATGACCATCTCGGTGGACGGTGCCTCGGTCGCGC
>Ga0209166_10002911_pt1 | contig 12631 bp, 10 predicted proteins | sample Coa_R1_3_FD_187151 | JGI IMG/M metagenome (GOLD analysis project Ga0209166, IMG submission 187151) | Surface soil microbial communities from Centralia Pennsylvania, which are recovering from an underground coalmine fire - Coalmine... | ecosystem: Environmental > Terrestrial > Soil >... | reverse complement strand
CCAGCAGCACGTCGGGGTGTCGATCCTGGAGGACCTTGAACGCGCGGATCACCAGATCCTGGCCCTTGCGAAATTCCAGTTTGCCGCCGGAGAAGACCACAAAGCGGTCCCCAAACTGGCGCCCGGATGCAGCTGACGGATGGAACAGCAGCGGGTCGATGCCCTGCAAGATGGTGCTGACCGCCTCAAGTTTGTAACGACGCAGGACGTCTTCGCACCAGGTTGAGCCGGTCACGATGTGGTCGTAGCGTTGGGCCGCATGCTCCACTGCCAGCGGCGTCAGAATGTTTTCCTCGAAAAACGTATACCCCACGGTCAGCGTCGTGGAGCGCAGATTCGGACGAAACGCGGAGAAGTCGGCGCAGTTGGTGATCGCCTGTAAAACCGGCTTCGGCAGGCGCTGCGGCGTGTGCTGGTCGGGCTGGGCGGAACTCAGGCCAGCGAGCGCTCGATACGTAGGCTCGTCGCCCACGCTAGCGAGGTCAAATGGATCGGTCATCAGACACACTGGCGTCAGTTGCGCGAGCTCGTTTGCATTATGGCGACCACAGACCGCCCAGCCGATGTCGCCGCTCACCGGTAGTGCGGCGACCACACCGCCGGCGCCAGGGGCAGTTCCGGAGGACCGTGCCCGGGTTGTGATTGCGTTCTCTGCGGGCGTCGCGAGCGTGCGCCGGTGCGCCGTGGCCAACTCCAGCAGGGCGACGCTGACATCCTGCATCACGCCGTCCCAGTCCCCCCGCTGGTGTTGCCGAAACAGCCGCGCGGTTGGATACCAGGGGCTATCCTCGCGGTCGAGCAGCCACCGAAAGTCGGCCGCGAACGCGAGCAGCACCCACACGGTTTTACCCATCACCCCGGCCAGATGCGCTACCGCCGTGTCGACCGTGATCACCAGATCGAGCTGGCTGATCGCGTCCGCGGTGTCGCTGAACGTCCTCAGCGTTGGTCCAAGGTCGGTCACGGCTGCTCCAGGTGGCGGCGTGGCAACCTGCGCTCCGGCCGGACCTTTTTGCAGTGCGAAGAAGGCTACATCTGGCACGCTCAGTAGCGGCGCGCACGCCGCGAGAGACACCGAGCGCTTGTGATCGTGCTCATTTCCGGGGTGACCCGCCCACACGAGACCGACCTTCAGCCGGGCATCCCTGGCGATGCCCGGAGACTTGTCTGGCATGGGGCGATACATCGGCGGCGGCACGTATGGCACGCTGTTCGGGATGGTGCTCAGCAGCGTGCCGACCAGCCACGGCAGACTCATCAGCGGGGCCTGCACGTCAAAATCCGGTAGCGGGTCACCTCGACTCAGGACGACGTCAACTCCAGGCATGCCCTCGAGCAGACCCCGCAGTTCAGGCTGACACTCCAACAGCACTCGCCCGACTCCAGCTTTGACGAGCGGCGCGTAGCGTGCAAACTGGAGGGTGTCGCCAAGGCCTTGCTCCGCGTGGAGCAAAATGGTGCCACCAGGTAGCGCCTGACCGTCCCACAGCGGCTGCGTAAAACCCCGCGCCGAAGACCCGAACTCGGCGGTGGTGTATCGCCAGCGAGCTTCGTATTCAGCCCACCCACGTTTGAAATCGCCCAGTGCGAGAGCCGCCGTCGCGATACCAAAATGGGCGAAGACAGAATCCGGATCACCCGCCAGTACCGTGTCGAACGCGACAATTGCCTCGGCGGGTCGGCCCAGCGCTGCGAGCGCATGGCCGCGCTCCAGGTCGATGTCGGCAATGTCCGGGTCGAGCTGCGCGGCTCGCTCTACACACTTCAGCGCGTCTTCGAGGCGATCCATTCGCCTGAGCACGATGCCAAGATCCCAGTGAAACTTCGCGACACGTTCATTGGCGGCGATCGCCCGCTCGATCAGCTGAACTGCACGCCGATTGTCGCCGGCCTGGATCGCGATGAGGCCCAAGAGATGAAGTGATGTCGGATCATTCGGGTGCCTGACCAGGATCTGTCGGTACATCCCCTCTGCTCGCGCGAACCGCCCGGCCAGATGATGTGCGAGGGCCGACTTGATTTGAGCAGCCATCCAGTCTGGGCTCGCGGGCGTCGGTGCGTGCGCGCTCCGTGGGCGACGTTTCATGCATCAACGCTCAACTCTCGCACCAGATGACTTCCCCGGCGGCAAGAATCTCCAGCAACTCGCCGAACCGCTGGAGCTTTGCGTCGGGATTGTCGCCCGGGATCTGCCGTTGGACCTGCGGCAGATTGAAGACATCCATGGCCGTGCGGATACCGTCGCACTCACTGACGACCGCCAATTGCCACGCGGCAAAGTCAAACTCGCGCGTGTGCGCTTCGCTACCGGCACCCTCCGTAAGCCGAAATTGCTTACGCTGCTTCTTGCCGACGACCCGGAGCTCGTCCCATCTGAAGAGCGGCGATCGACGCGGGTGCAACGCGAGTAAGACCAGTCCAGTGGGGGTGGGCTGGAAAGGCGTGTATGTCGCGCGTGTCACGTATGCAGCGTGCTTCCGCATGCGTCCACCGAGCAACTCCGCGACCTCGGCCCTGGCGCGGGCGTCAAGCCCGGCTACGCGCTCCATCAACTCGGGCTGCTGAACGTACATCGCCGGGTCGTATGCGACCTGGTCTGCGAAACGGGTCAATCGGAGCCCGGCGCCATCGAGGAGCGCAAAGAGCTGCGGCACGGTATAGCTGCGATCTCGGACGTGCAGCAACAAGTCTACGATGCCGGCATCATCCTTCCAGATAGCGTCCTGCCACGCGAGTGCATTGAACGGGTGATCGGCAGGCAGATGCTCGAGCAGCGGCCGCGTCATCGCCACCAGTTCGGGGTAGTCGGCACCCGCGCCTAGCAGACGGATCGCATCTTGAAGCATATACACGCCCGCTCGGCCGTAGGTCGCGTAGACCATGAGGAACATGCCGCCAGTGGGCGCAAGCACGTCCGTCAGCGCACGCAGGCCGTGTTCAGGGCTGGCGAGATGGTGGATGACGCCACTTGCGATGATGTAATCGAACTCCTGGCCGAGAGTCCCAACTTCTTCGATGGGCAGCATCTTCCACTGGAGGTTGTGGCCGACATTCGCCGCGTGAGCGAGGAGCCGCGCACGGTCCAGGGAGGCCTCGCTCAAATCGATGCCGAGGACTTCGACCTCCGGATAATCGCGAGCAATCGCGACGGCCGTCCTGCCCGTCCCACAACCCGCGTCGAGCACCCGCAGGCCGGCCAGTTCGGAGCGGCCCGGCCAGAAGATGTGGCGCGTGTAGTCCAGAATCGCTGGGATGGGAGTCCCGCGTTCCGCCGTTACGCCGACTGGCGGATAGGGAAACCGGGTGTACAGGTCCCGGACCTGCTGGGTACTCACTGGCAGTGTCGTCATGCGCTGGCTTCCATAAGGCTGCGGAGCAAGTTCCGCGCCGCCGGCGGGTGCCGCGCTCGGTGAACGCACCGAGGCCCCGGGCTTTCGCCCGGGGCCTCTGCACTATTCGTTTGTCGAGGAAAGAGAAGAACTAGCGGAGGAGCGACATTACTCCAGAGCCGGACTGGTTGGCCTGCGCCAGGATGGCCTGGCCAGCCTGCTGCAGGATACCCGTCTTGGTGAAGTTGACCATCTCAGCCGCCATATCGACGTCGCGGATGCGGCTCTCGGAGGCGGTCAGGTTCGACTGAGAGACGCCGAGGTTCGAAATGGTGTGCTCGAGGCGGTTCTGGTAGGCACCCAGTGTGGCCCGTTGCGCGGAGACACTCGCAATTGCAGTGTCGATGAGAGCCAGCGTGCCTGTGCCGGCCGCGTTGATGGCAGTGCTGGTGGAGACGTCGAGGTTGGCCACTCCCAGGGCGGTCGCGCTCATGTCTTCGATGCCCACGCCGAGGGTCTGCCCCGCGTTGGCTCCAATCTGCAGATTGGCAGCTTTGTTGGTGTCCGTGAACGTGAATGAGTTGAGCGCAGTCGTGGCGCCACCCGTATTGAGGGCGGTGTCAATCTGGAGCCCACCACCCAACAGGGTTGAGCCGTTAGCGGCGGTGAAAGCGGTGGCCGTTCCACCGTTCGAGGCGTAGGTGCCCGCGGCGTTCTTGCCCGCCACCACCGTCGTGGTTGAGGTGGTATTGGCGCCCGCGACGCCGAGGCCCAGGTCCAGCAGGAGGTGGTTCGTACCAGCCACCCCATTGGTGGTGACGGTAATGGCGTTCGCGCCCTTGTCATTGTTGGTGAGCACCATAGGCGCACCAGCAGCGCCTGAGGCGGTCACGCCCGCACCAGACTTGTTGATGAGGTTTTCGATGTTAGCGATGGTCTCGGTACCTGCCAACGCGATCGTTACGCCGTTGATCACCAGGTTGCCAGCATCATTGGCTGCGCCGCCAGCGCCCGCGAGGTCCGCGGAGTTGACCGTGCCCGACACCGTTCCGGCGGTCGCACTTTGGGTGATGGTCACCTGGTACGAACCCGCGGTCGAAGCCGGCGGTGCGTCAAAGCCAGTCGTGGACCCCGAGGTGATGTTCAGGTCGGCCATGATCGAGCTAGCCGAAGCAGCTGATCCGACGGTCACCGTAGCCGCGGCGCCCTTGGCGTTGGATGTGAGCACCAGCTTGTTGTTCGCGTCGAGACTGGCGGTGACGGCGCCGGTCGCGCCGAGGCCAGTCGTCGAGTTGATGTCCGTGACTACCTGGGCACGCGTGTCGCCGCTGCCGATCGTGACGCTTACGCCATTGATGACCAGGGCACCACCTGTTGTGACGGTGGCTGCTGCAGCCGCACTGCCAGTTCGCACGGCCGCCTGCGCGACGACGGGCGCCGACACGTTCGCTGAGCTAGCAACGAAGCCCGTCAGGTTGGTGGCCGCCACGTTGTTGAAGGCGCTGACCGTGCCTTTGGCCGACAGCGAGCCGTTCAGCAGGGTGATGCCGTTGAACTGGGTGGTGCCGGAGATGCGGCTGATTTCGGAAGACAGCTGGTCCATTTCAGATTTGATGGCACCGCGGTCTGAAGCCTGGAGCGTATCGTTACCGCCCTGGACTGTCAGCTCCCGCATCCGCTGGAGGATGGAGGCGGTCTCGTTCAGCGCGCCCTCACCAGTCTGGATGAGTGAAATGCCGTCCTGCGCGTTGCGGGAGGCCTGGCCGAGGCCAGCGGTCTGGGCGCGCAGTTTCTCGGAAATGGTGAGGCCAGCGGCGTCATCGGCGGCGCTGTTGATGCGCATGCCGCTGGACAGTTTGGCTACGCTCTTCGAATACGCCAGGCCTGTGGTGGCCAGGTTGCGCTGGGCATTCAAAGCATCAAGGTTCGTGTTGATACGCATTGACATGAGGAAGTGGCTTCTCCGTGCCTGATAAGAATGGCGACGCGGTATCCGTACCGCTGTCGCGAACTGTCACCCATCCTCGGCTGGGTGCCTGCCGTTTGTAAGGACCAACCAACCGGTCCCGAAAGGACCGCCGGCTGAGACTTACAGGACCATCATCGACCGGACTTGGTGAAACTTGAGCCCGTCACACCGGGGAGCGGGACTGGAGTTGGGTCCGACGCTGGCGACGGAGCGGATCGTCGGAGCGCGGTGCCGATGTTGTGGACCGACGCAGGCTCCAGGTGTCGCCCCGCATCGGCGTTGGCTATCTGGAGTTGATCGTGGACCTCCGAGCGCAGGACCGTCACGCTGCGTGGGGCTTCGATCCCCAGCTTCACGCGCTCGCCGTCGATGGCGAGGACCGTTATCGTGATGTCTTCACCGACAAGGAGGCTCTGCTCGCATTTTCGGCTCAGAACGAGCACGCTTATTCCGCCTCGGTGCTGACCTGTGCAATCGTGTGGGTGGTGGTGTAGGGGCTGTCGTCCAGGACAATCTGGCGGCCTTCGCGGGTGACGGGGTTGATCGCCAGCGGGGCAAGCAAGTTCGCGCTGATCCAGCCATCGGCCGAGACGCTGAGTGTGCAATACAGCACCGGCTGGCCCTCTGCACCGAGCGCCAGCGCGGCGCGGTCTTCGGCGGTCAGGCGCACCGTATAGGACGGCTCGACCATCTTGGGGTCAGCCACCAGCATGGTGCAGTCCGGATCGTCCAGCGACTGGAGCATCGCGACCGGAAGTTCTTCCGCGTCTTCGACGATCAGGACGAAGCGTTTCCACGTCGGGCAGCCGACCAGACCCTCGGGAAATGTGACCGACGGATCGGCGGTCGTAATGACGGGAAGTCCTTCGGCGGCCTTCGAAGCTGTGCGCGGTGCGGTCATTGTCATAAGGTGACTCTAAGTCCGAAGGACCCTGCTTCATTAGAGCCGAACGTACTTGTTTCGACTAGCCGAAGGTACCGGTTGGCGTTGCGGGCGCGTTGCGTTCCGGTTGCATTTACTTCAGAAAGTCGAGCAACGACGGCTGGAGTGCCTGCGCGGCGCTCTTCAGCGACGCCTGATAGACCGTTTGGGCCATGGTGAAGCTGGTGATCGCCTGCGCCATGTCGACGTCCTTGACTTGCGAGAGCAAGCCCTGGAGGTTCGTATTGACTGCCGTCTGCTGTCCCTGGAGGGTGGTCAGACGATTCATCTTGGCGCCGACCCCGGCCCGCGAGACGTTGATGGCATCGAGCGCCGTGTCGAGACCGGTCAGGCTCGCTTGCAGCGTGGCCTGGATTCCGCCCGCGTTATCGACCCCTGTGGCGCTGGTCGCGCTGAGACCCAGGTAGGCATACATCGGATCCACGGCACCCGAAGCGCTGCCGACCGTGACATTCCCTTGCGAGCCCGGGGTGTTCGACGTGAGCACCAGCTTGCCGGCAGGCGCGGGCGCAGTCAACGACGCCGTCACTCCGTTGGGGCTGGGGGCGGGGAAAGCGGCGTTGATTTTGGCGACGGGATCGTCGCCCGGGGCGAGCGTGATGTTGACGCCGTTGATCGTCAGGCTGCCCGCTATCAGAACCGGATTCGCCGTCGGCGCCGCCGAGGCCGCGATTACCGCGGACGTTGACGCCGCGGGCGCACCCGCCGGGTCCGTCAGGCCGGCCTGGATCTGGGCCAGGGCCTTGAAGATCGGATCGAACGTCGCCTGGGGGTCGGCGCTGACGGCCACCGAGACACCCGGGGAAACCTCGCGCTGGACCGGCACCGCGTTGCCTTTGTACGCCCACGGCACGACCTGCGACGACACCGCCGACTGATAGCCGGGCTGGTCCGACCTGGTACCCGAGAACAGGTACGACGAACCGACTTTCGAGTTCGAGAGGTCCAGCACGGACTGCTGGAGCTGGCCGATCTCGAGCTGGATGGCGCGCTTATCGGGCGGACTCAGCGTGCCATTGGCGGCCTGCACCGCCAGTTCCCGAGCGCGCTGCAGGTCGGCGGTCACCGAGCCAAGCGCTGCGTCGGTGCTGTTGAGCCAGTTGGTGCCCTGGTCGATGTTCTTGAGATACTGGTTGGACTGATCGATGCTCTGCTGGAACCCGATCGCCCGCGCCGCGCCGACCGGATCGTCCGAGGGCTTGGCAATCTGCGAACCAGACGTGAGCTGGCCTTCGATCGTCGCCATCCGGTTCTGGTTGAGCTCGATGTTGCGGAGGCTGTTGCCAGCACTCATGCCGTAGGTGATGCGCATGGTTCAGTTGCCTCTCCCCGGCCTACAGCCCGGTACCAGTGTGATTGATCAGTGTGTCGAGCATCGAGTCCATCACCGTGATGACGTGCGCCGCGGCCTGGTACGCCTTCTGATACGTGATGAGGTTGATGGTCTCCTCGTCAAGTGAGACGCCACTCGTCGACGAGCGCTGCATCTGCAGCTGATTGACCAGCACCGACTGGTTCGTGGACTGGCTCTTGGCGGTCTGCGATTCCACGCCCAGGGCCGAGATCTGCTGCGCGTACTGGTCGCCAATCGTCATCGGGCCTGAAACCGTCGTGACCGATTTGCCATTCAAGCCCGCGAGGGCGGTGGCGACGTCGGTGAAGCTGGCCGCGGGCACCGACACGCTGAAGCGGCCGGTGCCGGTGTCGACGTTGATGATCTTGTTGCCAGCTGAATCGGTGCCCAGGGTAATGGCCGCCGGGTTCCCGGGCACCAGGCTCGGGGGGTTCGCCACGGTCACGGTCGGCATTCCGCCGAGCACGGCCGGCGGCGTCACGGTGAACTTGTAGGTCGTGTTGGCGGAAGCCCCGGACAGGTCGATGCCCACCAGGGTGACCGGTGCGGGCGCGGGCGCGAGCGCCTGGCCTGGCGTCAGGTCCCCCGGGACCGTGGCGCGTGCGGCGATCTGATTCGCGAGCTCGGCCATGGCGAGTGCGTTCGAGCTGTCGCCAGCCGCCGACGAGAACCCGGTAGCCGACGACGGGTCCGGGTACAGCCGCGCCGCGGCGATTTTGTCGGTGCCACCGGCGGCGGTGATCTGCGGATCGACACCGATTGTGGTGGCGTCCGTCCCCGCAAAGAAGTTCCGCCCACCGACGCCGTCGAGCCCAACACCCGAGGCGCTCACGCCGTTGACCGATTCGATCACGCGGGTGGCGAGCGCATTGACGCCGTCGATGCGCTCTTTCAACAGCACGTCGCGGCTGTCGACCAGGCCCTTCAGTTGTCCGCCGCCGAGATTGACTGGAACGGAGTCTGCGCCCGGGGTCAGGATGTTGGTGACGATCCCCAGGTCGGTCGCGATCGAGCCGGTGATTGCGCCGACGGTGACCGAACCCGCGGAGCCAGCGACGTTGGAGGTCAGCACGAGCTTGCCGGCACTGTCCAGGCTGGCCGTGACGGCGCCACCCATCGCAGTATTGATCGCCGCGACCGTCAGCTTGGGGGTGGCGGCAACCGGCGTGAGTGTCACGGTGACGCCATTGATGACGACCGTGCCGCCGAGGCCAGCGGCTGCGCCGGTGAGTACGGGGCTACCGCCGCTAACGGTCGCCGCGGTCGGATCGGGCCACTGGACCTGCGTGAAGTTGCCTGCCACCGCGTTGGCGACCATCGGATGGACAAGTTGCTTATCGACGAGCTGGTGGTTGCCCACGTTGATGCTCAGCTGGCCGTCCCCCGACTCGACAACATTGATCTTGACCAGCTTGCTCAGCGAATCCACGAGCACGTCGCGCTGGTCGCGCAAGTCGTTGGCGTGCATGCCCGAGGTCTCAACCTGTGAGATCTGCGTGTTCACGGCCGCGATCTGGTTGGCGAGCGTGTTGACGTTGCTCACCGCGAGACTGACCTGGTTGTCGAGGTCGTGCTGCTGCTGGGTGAACTGAGCGATCTGGCCATGGAACGCATCGGCCACCGCGGCGCCCTGCTGAACCAGGTTGGCTCGGACGGCGCTGTCGGCGGGGGTGTTGGCCACCTCTTGCCAGGCCGACCAGTACTTGGAGAGGGTCGAGCTCAACCCGGTCGTGGATGGCTCGTTGACGATCGCTTCAACTTGCGTCAACGCGGTGCCGCGGGCGTCCACTTCGCCTTGCGTCGTGAGCTGGCCGCGGATCTGCCCGTCGACGAACGTGTCGCGGGCCCGCGTGATCGTGTTGATCATGACGCCGGTGCCGAGCTGACCGGGCGTCCCGCTGCCGCTGAGGGTCGGCATCGGTTCCGGCGTCGAGGCCGACACCACCGCCGACTGCCGGCTGTAGCCCGGCGTATTGGCGTTGGCGATGTTCTGATTGGTGATGTCGACCAGCGTCTGCGCGGTCCGCAACGCGCTCGCGCCGATGTTCAGGCCAAAAAATGGGGAGCTCATGCGCGCCTATCCACGAGCAGGCTTTGCTGCGGCGCTCGCCGGCCGTGCGCACCGTACGATGAACTCGGCGGACTGGCCACGCGCTGCAGGAAAAGGACGGTTTGGCCCGCCAGCTCGGCGCTGCGTTGGAGCAAGCTGCCGTTGCGGGCGTGCCGCGGTTGGAGTTCTCGCACGGCGTCGGCGATCGATCGGCTCAGATTGCCCACCCGCTCGGCTTGCGCGGCGGGCATCTCGCCGGACGCGGCTGCGAGCGATTGCCCCGCCAGCAGACTTAGCCGCTTGGCTTCGAAGCGTTCGAGGCGCGAGGCGAGTCCCTCTTGCAGGCGCGTGACGTACTCCAGTCGCTCGCGGTCCCCGGCGACGACGGCAGCATGCTGCTCATCGGCGGCGACCAGGAGGTCTGCGAGTACGGCGTCCACGTCGAACAGCACCGCTTCAAGTGGTGTCAGAGCTGCGTGGACTGCAGGAGTGGTCATGGTGCCTTGGTGAGGAATTAGTTCTGGGCGGAGGCGTCCAGCATCTTGCCGGCGAGGACGCGGCTGGACACCTGATAGGTGCCATCGCTGAGCTGCTGTTTGATGTCGGCGACCCGCTGCTGGCGGACGTCAGGGGCGTTCTGCACGGCGGTGCGAGCCGTGGCCACGGAGCGGGCGGTGTCGGATAACGTGACCGAGTCGGTGCTCTGGGCGTGGGCGTGGCCGCGATGATGTGCCTTACCGGCGGGCTGGACGGCTGCGGTTGCGGCGGCCGAGCGGCTGACGTCGGTGTTCTGGGCGTACATCCGCGCGGCGTCCTGCGCGCTGATCCTGTCAATGCTACTCATAAGGTTGTATCGGTACCGATCCCTTCAGCGTGAGTATCGGCAGGCATCCATGAGTTCTTAAGAGGTAGGCCAAAAGTACTATTCGGCGTCATCCGGCTTGCCGCAGGTCGTTGGCCATGCGCTGGATGTCGTCCCAGGCTTGCACGACTTTAGAGTTCAGCTGATAGCCCCGTTGGGCCTGGATCAAACGCGTGAATTCATCCGCCATGTTGACGTTCGAGCCTTCAAGCGTGCCCCCGAAGATCTGCGGCGCGTTCACGGCGCCCTGAACCACCGCGATGGCGGTGCCAGAGTTGACCGTGGTCGTCCAGACGTTCTGGCCACTGGCCTGCAAGCCGGCGTTGTTCGGAAACTGTGCCAGGCCCAGTCGACCAATGATCTGATCGGCGCCGGTGGGATCGGTCGCGACCAGTTGTCCGGTGTCGTCGAGGCGGGCATCGACCGAATTGGCAGGGACCAGGAGCGGGCCGCCAGTATCGGACTGGACCTGCAGTCCACCAGCGGTGACCAACAAGCCGCTGGCGTCGAGCCCGAACGCGCCGTCGCGCGTGTAGCCCGTGCTGAGGTCCGGCATGGTCACCTGGAAGAAGCCGTCGCCCTGGAGCGACGCGTCGAGCGCGTTGCCCGTCGGCTGCGGGATGCCGGGCACGAACTCGTTGGTCACATCGGCGATCTGGGTGCCCTGGCCAATCCCGACCAGGCGCACGGTCGAGCCACCCGGTCCAACGTTCGCGTTCAAGCCGGCCTGGTAGCCAGTGTCGGTCGTGTGCGCGACGGCGCGTTTGAAGCCAGTCGTGCTGACATTGGCCAGGTTGTTGGACACGACTTCGAGCTGGCGCTGGCTCGCCATCATGCCCGTCACCGCGATGCGCTGCGAAACTTCCATCGTTACACCTTGCCTACGTCGTCGACGGTGGTCTTGAGTAAGTCGTCCTGCATCTGCAGCATCTTCTGGTTGGACTCGTACGCGCGCACGAGTTGCATCGACGCGACCATGGTTTCGGCCATATCGACGTTGGAGCCTTCGAGATACCCCTGGTACAGCTGGGTGCCGGTGGCGGGCTGACCCGCGACTCCAGCCGGAGCGGTGAACATGCCATTGCCGACCTTGGTCAATTGCTGACCCGCGGCAAAGTCGACGACTTGCAACTGCGCCACGGTGGCGCCACTGGCGAGTACGGTGCCGTCGGCCGCCACCGAGACGTCGGCGCCGACTGGCAGCACGATTGGCTGGCCATTGGTGTCCAGTACGGACGAGCCGTCACGGCCCCGGAGCGAACCGTCGACGTCGGCATGAAAGCCACCATCGCGGGTGTAGCGGGTCGTGCCATCGGCGGCCTGGACGGCGAAGAAGCCGGTCCCGGCGAGGGCCAGGTCAAGCGGATTGCTCGTCTCCTGGAGGGGGCCCGGGGTGAGGTCCAGCTGCGAGACGCCGACCTGTGGGCCGAGGGTAATGCTGCCCACCGAGCGACCCTGAGAGTCGACTGCCCAGCGCATCAGATCGAGCGGCTTGCCAACCTCTTCGGGCAGGCGGTCCTGCTTGTAGCCCTGCGTGCTCGAGTTGGCGATGTTGTTCGAAACCACCCCCAGCCGAAGCGTGGTGGTCGCCAGTGCGGCGGCGGTGGTGTAGATGCCTCTGATCATTTAGCAGTCAGCTCTCAGCAGTCAGCAGTCAGTGGTCTGGGGGTCAGTGAGGTTCAGGGCGCCGTTGAGAATCGCCGTTTGCCTACTGCGTATCCTGCGGCAGCACCGAGGGTTAAAGTGAGAGCCGCTAGTCCCGCACTGAGGAGCCAATTGGCCCCGGCTGATTGCTGATCGCTGACCGCTGACAGCTCGACGGGGACGTCGCCGCCGGTATTGGGGAGCAGCCCCGGCAGCGGCTGGTTGTCAACTTTGGGAAAGACGCCGGCGATGCTGTGCCTGGGGCCCGGCCGAGTTGCATTGACATCGGCTTCGATCGTCACCAGCAGCAGATTCCAGTGATTATTCGGAATCGCGTCCGGCAGGACGTTCTCATAGTGCACGGCGGCCGTAGACTCCGCCGAGTTGAAGCTGCCAATGCGCTGGAACTGATTGGTGTCGCTGTTGACGACCCACACCACGTACTGCTCGGTGCCTTCCAGTCGCGGGAGCTCGGCAGCG
>Ga0209166_10002910_pt1 | contig 12631 bp, 7 predicted proteins | sample Coa_R1_3_FD_187151 | JGI IMG/M metagenome (GOLD analysis project Ga0209166, IMG submission 187151) | Surface soil microbial communities from Centralia Pennsylvania, which are recovering from an underground coalmine fire - Coalmine... | ecosystem: Environmental > Terrestrial > Soil > Unclassified... | reverse complement strand
ATTGACCGGAGCGGGGGTAACATTGAGTTCGATGTGGAGGCCCAGTCGCTGCTGCAATTGCCCATCAGCAGTCATGAGCCGGAAGATTGCCCGCTATGCCGGCAAGGTAGCGTTGCGATGAAACCGGGCAGCCGGTTTGCGCGAACAGCGCCGTAAACGAAGTTCAAGAGTTGAAAGTTAGAAGTTCAAGGGCAGCAAGAAGTGTCTGTACCTTGGCGTTTGATTCTGGCGTCACTGAAGCCTTTCACTTTGGACGCTTGATCTTCTTGCGCTGAAACCTTCCATGCGTCATTTCAAACTCACGATTGCTTACGATGGGACGGATTTCCACGGCTGGCAGATGCAGGGAAGCAAGCCGACGATTCAAGGGGAAATCGTCAGCGTGCTGCAGCGGGTGACCCAGGAAAAGATTTTTCTGCATGGGGCAGGACGAACCGATGCGGGCGTGCATGCGCTTGGCCAGGTGGCGAGTTTCAAGACACAATCCGCGTTATTGGCACTGGAGTTTCAGCGTGCGCTGAATGCGCTGCTGCCGCCGGCGATTCGCATTGTTGGGGCGGAGGAAGTCGGGCCGGATTTTCACGCGCGCTGGTCGGCGCTGCGAAAAACCTACCGTTATCGTTTGTACCGAGGGAAAGTGGTGCCCCCGGCGCTTTGGCGCTACGTGTTGCATTATCCGTTTCCACTGGAGGAAGACGCGATGCGCGATGCTGCGGCGCGATTTGTCGGGATGCACGATTTCACCGCTTTTGCGGCTTCGGCGGATTCGGAAGACGAGGAACGCGAGCGTTCGACGGAACGGGAGATTTATTCGGCGGAGTTGGCGCGCACGTCGGAGAACGAAGAGCTGGTGTTTACGGTGAGCGGCCGGTCTTTTTTGCGCTATATGGTCCGCAAAATGGTAGGGACGCTGCTGGAAGTAGGGCGGGGACGGCTCAAGCCGGAAGACATCGATCGTTTATACGAAAGCAAGGACCGCTCGAAGGCCGGGCCGACTGTTCCGCCGCAAGGGCTGGTGATGGTGGAAGTGCAACATCAGGAAGCCTGGCGGGTTGGAAGACCCTAGAGCGAAAGTTCGCTAGCTGGCTACGTAAACCAGTCTGAAAAACCTCCGCTGCGACGAGAGCCGGAAAATCGGTTAGAATCCGGGTTATGGCTGCAACAGCCATCCCAATCGACACGCTGCCTTCCATCAACCCTGCCACGGGGCAGGTTCTTGCACATATTGAGAAGACCCCGCCGGACATGGTTGCGCGGGCCGTTACGCTTGCGCGCGCGGCGCAAAAAGAATGGGCAAAGGCTCCGATTCGCGAACGATGCAACCGGCTAATTAGGCTTCGCGAAGTGATGATGGCTTCGCGCAAAGAACTGGCGGACGCCGTTGTCAACGAGTCAGGGAAGCCGCGCGTTGAAGCGCTCTTTGCGGACATTTTTGTTGCGCTGGATTCGGCGGAATACTGGTCGAAGCACGCGGCGAATGCGCTTCGGACGGAGCGCGTGCCGCATCACAGCATCGCTGCAAAGGCCAAGGGCGGCTACCTTTTGTATGAGCCGTTCGGAGTGATCGCAATCATTTCCTCTTGGAACTACCCGTTGGCGATTCCCATGAGCCAAATCATCCCGGCTGTGGCGGCGGGAAACGCCGCGGTTTGCAAGAGCAGCGATTTTACCCCGCAATGTGGGGCGCTGATCGAAAAGGCATTTCGCGAGGCGGGATTTCCGCAGGATCTTGTGGCCGTGGTGCAAGGCGGCGGAGAAGTGGGGCAGGCGCTGATCGAGGCGCCTCCGGACAAAGTCATGTTTACGGGTAGCGTGGCGACCGGGAGACGCGTCGCGGAGGCTTGTGCGACGAAGCTCATACCATCGGTGCTAGAGCTTGGTGGCAAGGACGCAATGATTGTTCTGGCGGACGCGGATCTGCAAGTTGCATCGAGCGCGGCCGTTTGGGGCAGCTACACGAATTGCGGGCAGGTTTGCCTGTCGGTGGAGCGGCTGTTTGTTGAACAAGGGATTGCCGAGAAATTTGCTGCGTTGTGCGTGGAAAAGACGAAGAAGCTGCGTTTGGGTCCCGGCAACGATCCTGCGACCGATGTTGGACCGCTGATCCGTCCGCAACATGTGCAGCGCATGCTTGATTTGGTGGAAGATGCTGTCGCCCGAGGAGCGAGAGTTTTGTGCGGCGGCAACACCCGGCCGGATCTGGGACCAAATTTCTTTGAGCCGACGGTGATCAGCGGTGTCGATTCCTCGATGAGATTGTTTCAGGAAGAAACTTTTGGCCCGATCTTGGCGATTCAGAGTGTAAAGGATGCAAAAGAGGCGATTGCGCGGGCAAACGATTCTCCCTTTGCCCTTGCTGCAAGCATCTGGACGAAAGACGGCACGCGGGGAATGGCTCTCGCCGCTGAGTTGCGTGCGGGCGCCGTCATGGTGAATGACGCCATCAGCTATTTTGGAATTGCGGAGGCACCGCACGGCGGATGTGGACTGAGCGGCTGGGGCCGCACGCATGGCCGCGCAGGACTGCTCGAAATGGTGCAAACCAAGTACGTTGACGTCGACCGGTTGCCGCGCCGCGAAAAGCCGTGGTGGTATCGTTATGGCGGCGAACTGGAGAAGGCTGCGGATGCCTTCCTGCGATTTGAATTTTCCGGCGGCGTAGGAGCAAAGTTGCGCAACGCGCGCGGCGCATTGAAAACATTTTTCCGTGACCACGGTTTGTAGAAAGGACTCCATGGCAGAAGAAACCGCAGCCACTCCGAAAATCAAGACACGCAAGCCGAAGCAGCGCGCTTGCGACGAAAAGGATGAGAAGGGCAAGCTTTGTAACGGGCATTTGAAGCGCTGGTACGATGTTCCGAAGGAAGTGGCTGCGGTCATCGGGCCGAAAGCGGAGATATATCGCTGCGAGTTCTGCAAGACTTTGTATCGTCCCGATCCCGCGCAGCAACCGCAGAGTTACACGCTTAGGAATTAGAAATAAGAGATCAGGGATCAGCAAACGGACAGGTAAACTCCGAGCCAATGGTTAGAGGCTAGAAGCGCCGGTACGCTACGAACTGCGGAAACCGAAATGCAAAACGAATGGATCTACGACTGGAATACGGCCACGCCGCCGCAGATTCCTCCCGGCACGCGCGTGATGCTGGATGACGAAACGCTTCGAGACGGGCTGCAGAACCCCTCGGTTTTCGACCCCAGCGTTGAAGAGAAGATTGAAATCCTGCACCTGATGGAGTCGCTGGGAATCGACTCGGTCAATATTGGACTGCCCGGAGCGGGTCCGCGCGCCGCGGCTCACACGGAGGCACTGGCCCGCGAAATCGCCACGAAGCGGATGAAGATCAAGCCCAACTGCGCGGCGCGAACGCACGAAAACGATATTCGGCCGATCGTGGAAATTTCGCAGCGCGTGGGAATCGCGATTGAGGCGGCGACATTTCTGGGAAGCAGCCCCATTCGGCGCTTGGTCGAAGACTGGACCGTGGATCATCTCCAGCGCACAACCGAAAACGCGGTGAAGTTTGCGGTGCAGCATGGATTGCCGTCCATGTACGTCACCGAAGACACGATTCGAACGGATCCGGAGACGGTGAAGCGGTTGTATTCGACGGCGATTCGCAATGGCGCGCGGGCCGTGGTTCTCTGTGACACCGTGGGACACGCTACGCCGAACGGCGCTTATAATCTGGTTAAGTACGTCGTCGAGGAAGTGGTAAAGCCTTCCGGCGAAAAGATTCGCGTGGATTGGCATGGGCATAACGATCGCGGCTTGGCCATCGCCAATTCGCTCGCGGCCGTTGCAGGCGGAGCGCATCAGGTTCACGGTGCCGCCAACGCACTCGGCGAGCGCGTCGGCAATACCCCGATGGAATTGATGCTCGTGAATCTGCGGCTGATGGGACTTATCGACCGCGACCTCTCGAATCTCAAGTATTATTGCGAAGCAGTTGCCCGCGCTACCAAGACTTCGATTCCGCCGAACTATCCGGTGATCGGGCATGATGCGTTTCGGACCGCGACGGGCGTGCATGCCGCTGCCATCATCAAAGCGATTCAGAAGCACGATCACTGCTTGGCCGACGACGTGTACAGCGGGGTGCCCGCGCACTTGTTCGGCTTCGAGCAGGTGATTGAGATCGGCCCTATGAGCGGCAAATCGAATGTGCTTTATTGGCTGGGGCGCCACCAGATTCCCGCCGAAGATGCCCTGGTGAGCCGGATTCTCGATGCCGCCAAGCAGTCCGCGCGAGTGCTTACAGACGACGAAGTCCGCGCGCTTTGCACGGAGCCCGCACCCCGTTGAAACGAAAACCCCCGAACAACATAAACAGGGCGACGATGAAACGCGCGTTGGTTTGCGCTATTCTTCTGGTTATGCCGGTCCGCTCCGCCGCTCCCTCGCATGCACAGCGCCTGGCCGCGGGCTCCCGGCTTGCGGAAAACGGAGGTGCGCGCGCCGCGCTCGAATGGCTTGGGCACAACCTCTCCTGGATTAATGACACACAGGCTCGCTTGACGGAAATTCCTGCGCCGCCTTTTCAAGAGGAAGCGCGAGCGGTGGCTGTGGGCGAACTGCTTGCCGAAACTGGTCTGGATGTACATACCGACAGAGTTGGCAACGTCATCGGTGAGTTCCGCGGGGCGAATGAAAACGAGATCGTCCTGCTCTCTGCACATTTGGACACGGTTTTTCCTGCCGGCACTAACGTAAAGGTTCATCGAGACGGCAATCGCATGACCGCGCCGGGCATTTCCGACAACGGGACGGGCATGGCGGCGCTGGTGGCCATTGCGCGGGCGCTGGAATTGGCTCACGTGAAACCTGGGCGCACCATTTTGTTCGCGGGAAATGTAGGAGAAGAAGGGGAAGGGAATCTGCGCGGAATGCGCGAGTTGGTTGAGACTTATCGTTCAAAGCTGAAAGCGGTCGTGGTGCTCGATGGATCGGGAACGGATCACGTCACGACGAAAGCACTCGCTTCGCGGCGGCTTGAGGCAACGATCACGGGTCCTGGAGGGCACAGTTGGTCGGATTTTGGAATGCCCAATCCAATCAATGCGCTGATCCGCGGCTCTGTGCGATTTATCAATACAAAAGTCCCTTCCGGACCCCGCACGACCTTCAACATTGGGCAAATTGAAGGCGGCACTTCGGTCAATTCCGTGCCATTCGAAGCGAAGATCAAGGTAGACATTCGTTCGGAGAATGAAGGGGAGTTGGGGCGTTTGGAAGCGGCACTTCGCGAATCAATTGCGGCCGGCGTGCGTGATGAAATGGCTCCTCCGCGCGACCGTTCCAAGGGGAATCTCGAATGGAAAGTGGATTTGCTGGGGAGCCGGCCCGGCGGGGAACTCTCCAACGATTCTCCATTGCTGGCCGCTCTTCGCGCCGCGGATGAAATCGTTGGAAACCAGTCGCGGCTTGAGCGATCTTCGACGGACGCGAACATCCCGCTTTCCCAGGGAATCGATGCCATTTCCATCGGGGCTGGGGGAATGGGCGGCGGCGCGCATTCGCTGCAAGAGTGGTATGACGCGACGGACCGCGAATTGGGCCTGAAGCGCGCGTTACTTACAGTTCTTGGGATCTCTGGAGTCGCAGAGGAGAAAGCTCGATGAAGAGGGGAACGATTCGCCTGCGCGTCGGTCTATTGTGTTTCGCAATAGGCGCAGCAGCGGTGACTGCGCCTATGTTTTACGCAGATGTCCATGCTCAAGAAGCGGCGAAGCATACGGTTTTTTACACGCATGGCCGGATTTACACCAACGATCCGGCGGAACCTTGGGCCGAAGCCATAGCTGTTGCCGATGGAAAAATCGTGTGCATCGGAAAAATGGCGCACGTGCTGCTGGATTGCGGCGGAAGCCAGCAGAGCGCGGAAACCGTTCATCTCAACGAACATTTTGTGATGCCCGGGTTCAATGACGCGCACGTGCATCTGGGCAGCGCGGGCGCGGACGCCCTGGCGGTCGAACTGCGCGGGATCAAATCGCCGGAAGAAATGCAGAAGCGCGTTGCAGAAGCAGTAGCACATCACAAAGAGGGTGAATGGATCACCGGAAGCGGATGGGACCACACACTTTGGCCAGACAAAAGATTTCCCAATCGGCAGCAGCTAGATGCCGTTGCGCCAAAGAATCCCGTGATTCTCACGCACATTTCGGGGCACGTGGCGGTGGCGAATTCGCTGGCTTTGAAGAAGGCCGAAATCGATAAGTCCACGCCCAATCCCCCGGGCGGCGAAATTGAGCACGATGGGCTGGGCGAGCCCACAGGAATGCTGAAGGAAGCAGCTGCGATGGCGCTGGTTAGAGTGCGGATTCCCGATCCGTCAATGGAAGAGCGCCGGCGCGGAATAGAAATTGTACTGCAGAACGTCGCACGCAACGGCGTCACCTCAATGCAGGACAATTCGGCTTGGGAGGATTTTCAGGTGTACCAGCAGTTGAAGGAAGACGGCAAACTCACCGCGCGTATTACGGAGTGGCTGCCTTTCAATGCATCTCTCAACGAATTGCAGGACCGGCGCGCGCAAGGAGGCACCACGGACCCGTGGCTGAAAACCGGCGCGCTGAAGGCTGTGACCGATGGCGCGCTCGGCTCGCGAACGGCTGCGATGCTTGAGCCATATAACGATGATCCTTCCTCCACGGGGATCTTCACCTACGATCCCGACAAGTTGCGCGCCATGGCCATCGAGCGCGATAAGGCCGGGTTCCAATTGAACTTTCACGCCATCGGCGACCGCGCGAATCGCATTTGCCTGGATGTTTTTGAAGCGGTAGTGAAAGCGAATGGGCGCCGCGACCGCCGTGACCGCATTGAACACGCGCAGGTAATTGCGCCGCTGGACTTCCAGCGATTTGCGGAACTCAAAGTGATTGCCTCGATGCAGCCCTCTCACCAGACTACGGACATGCGCTGGGCCGAGGATCGCGTCGGGAGCGAGCGGATTAAGGGCGCTTATTCGTGGAACACGATGATGAAGAATGGCGTGCGCCTTGCGTTTGGCACCGATTATCCCGTCGAAGTCATCAGCCCGTTTCGCGGGCTGTACGCTTGCGTGACGCGCGAGCGGCCGGAAGGCGGGCCGAGGAACGGCTGGGAGCCGCAAGAGAAGATCTCCCTGGCCGATTGCATCCGCGCCTACACCTCAGGCTCCGCTTACGCGCAATTCGAGGAAGGGAAGAAAGGCGAATTAAAGCTAGGCGAATACGCCGACTTCATTGTGCTTTCCGACGACCTCACCAAAATCCCGCCCGCTCAATACACAAAGGTCCGCGTGCTGCGTACGGTGGCCGGCGGCAAGACGGTGTACCAAGCCAACTAACCTCCCACCCGGAATACGCGCAAGCCGAGAAGTTCCCCAGTGGTGCTCGTTTCTTTGGGCCGCAGGCTGCGCTGCCTTGGCCCCCCCTAGTTTTTTTGTAAGTGCGCATTCTAAAGGGGTTACGAGGCCTCCTTCTTGTAAGTGCACATTCTAAAGCACTTGCGGCCGGGCAATTTCGGCCAAAACCTGGTAAAACGCGGCGTTTCCTCGTAAGTGCGCATTCTAAAGGACTTGGGCCAGTCGACGGTTGAGGGCTCCAGACGCTTTGTCTTTAGGCTAAAGCTAGTATATCACAAAGTAAAATTTTGTCAAGCCAGAAGTAGATTTTTTGCCGCAAGATTGGGTTACTTGTCATGGCAACCTAGGGCAGCACCTGAGTCTGGGCAAATTCAGTAGTACTACAACTGCCTTGAGTTTATACGGACTTTAGCTGCTCTTTAGAAGTAACGAAAGTTATTGACAAAGACGCAGGGGGGCACTATATAGGCGCGCATGAGTTTGTAAGAGTCGGTTGCTCAGGGGTCCGTGTTCGACGGAAGTGAAGCTGAATCTATGAAATTGTGTACGGGAAAGCACTGAAAAATACGCAAGTGCATAGATTAAGAACTGCTAAAGCGCCGCTAAAGTTTAGATGTTGTTGAGATTTATGGATTTGCGTCGGGCCAGCGGCGTTGGCAGCGAACTTGCCTTGGGTGAAGTCACGGTCGGCGGTCGGTATCACATGAAGTGTGTTCTTCAGGGAGAATGCGCTTTGCCTGCTTTCGGAACTTCCCGGAGTTTCGTCTCGAAGTGTCCTTTCCAACGAGTTTGCTCAAATAGGAGGGATTGGAATGCTTACTAAGCGAGTGGTGTCGGGTTTGTGTTGTTTCTGTTGTTTCCTCTTCTCGGTGTTCGTGCTGTATTCACCAGTGGCTATGGGCCAGGCGTCCGACGCTGGGACTGTTTCCGGCACCGTGACTGACAACAGTGGCGCCGCCGTCCCCGGTGCAACCGTGTACCTCGTAGATGCCGGAACGGGGAGTACCCGACCAACCACGACGAACGATACAGGGGCCTATGTATTTCCCTACGCCAAGCCAGGCACCTACAACGTAAAGATCTCCAAGCAGGGCTTCAAGACTACCGTTGTATCGAACCAAGTGGTGGAAGTCGGCCGGCAGTTGACTGTGAACGCGGTGCTCGACGTCGGCTCTGTTTCTCAAACTGTCGAGGTTACCGTATCGGTTGGCTCTGAGCTGCAGACGATGGACGCGACTGTCGGCGCGAGTCTTAGCGGAGAAACGCTAGTCAACCTGCCGAACACCAGCCGGGACGCCTCGACCTTGGCGGTTTTGCAGCCCGGACAGAACATCAATGGCAACGTAGGCGGTGCCGCCAGCGACCAGAACTCGTTCCAGCTCGACGGCGGGTATGCCACAGACGACATGAGCGGCGACAATAACACGTATATCAGGGGTTTCGGCTCCGATACCGCTGGTGGAGTAGGCGCCTATCACAGCGCTGGTAACAACCAAACACCTTCGGCTGTTGTTCCTATCCCTGTCGCCAGCGTCGAGGAGTTTAAAGTCTCGACGGCAAATCAGACAGCAGACTTTAACGGCGGCGCCGGAAGCCAGGTTCAAGTAGTGACCAAGAGGGGCACGAACACCCTACATGGCAGCGCCTACGACTACTACCAGGACCCGAATTTTGCGGGAGCAAATACATGGGACAACAATGCGGCCGGTATTAAGCAACCAAGCTCGCATTTCAGCCGCTTTGGCGGCGGGCTAGGCGGAAAAATCCCTCATTCCAATTTTCTGGGGGGAGACTGGTACGCCTTCGGCCTCTATGAAGGTTTCCGTTTCCCACAAAGTGCCACCTTCACAAGAGACATGCCCACGGCGTCGTTGCGAGCGGGCCTGATCAAGCTCAACGGGGAAGTGGTCAATTTGAATCCCACGGCCACTGTTGATCCGTCAACCGGCACCAGTTATGCTGCGAATGCGGCGACCTGCGTAAGCAGCAGCGGATGCAACAAAGGGGCGATTCCCCAGGGCACCGTGATTCCGTGTGCCGGAGCGGGAGGCTGCGACCCGCGTGGGCAGGGCTTGAATCCCGTCATTTCAAATCTCTGGAACACCTACATGCCGCTGCCCAACAACTGCCTCAAAGGCGACGGGTCGAATTATTGCGGATACACGGCCCCCATTGCCACACCGCAGAGCAGCAATTTCTACGTCGTGCGCCTTGACCATGATTTCCCGAAGGGCTGGCATTTCAACGGGACTTATCACTATTACAAGTTGAAGAACACGGTTTCGGACCAGTGGGACATCGGCGGATTCTTCCCCGGAGATACCAAAGGCCAGTATGCCGCGATCCGGCAAAAGCCACAAAACGCCTGGATTTATACTGCCGGGTTAACCAAGGATATACGGCCCGGCCTCACCAATGACTTGCACTTCAGTTACACGCGGAACTGGTGGGCCTACGGAGACCCGAGCGGCGTGCCCAACGTAGCCGGGTATCCCGCGGCTCTGGAAATTGGGGGTGAAAACAGCGGTTCCTCGCTTAGTACCAATCCCTTGTTGGGTCCTTACAATACCAACAACCAGAGCACGCGCACTCGCTACTGGAACGGTCATGATTACATGTTCCGCGACGACCTTACGTGGGTGAAGGGCAGTCACCTGTTCCAGTTGGGCGGCCAGTATCAGCGCAACGTAGACACCCACAAGCGCAATGACAACGGCGAAACCATTAACACGTACGAACAGTACCTGATCGGCGAGGGGGGCAGCGTACCGCTCAAATCCCTCGGCATTGACATGACTGGTTATGTGCCTGCTGGCATCACCTCCGCGAACAAGTATGGGAACCTCTACTCGATGGTTTTGGGAATGGTGGACTCCACCCAGGGCCTGTTCAGCCGCGGTTTGGGCTCGGCCACCACAGGGCTACCTCTCAATCCGATTGCTTCTTGTGCCATCGCTAGCGTTGCCGCTACGGCGGGCTGTCTGTCGTCGCCGCCGGTGTCAGCTACAAGCATCATACCCACTTACAACCTATACTGGACGGATAGTTGGCGTGTGAAGCCAAGGTTCACTCTAAACTATGGTATTGGCTATACCATCCAAATGCCACCTTACGAAACCACCGGTGGCGAACAGACGGTGATGGTGGATGCGACCGGCCACATCTTCAACGCGATGAAATACCTCAACGAGGAGAAACAACTCGCGCTTCAAGGCATCGCGGATGCTCCCAACTTTGGGTTTTCGACGGTCCGCAACGTTCCAGATCACTCGAAGTATCCTTATGATCCGTTCTATGGCGGGTTGAGTCCGCGCGTGGGCGTCGCCTGGAACTTCCTGCCCAATACAGTCCTGCGCGGCGGTTATGCCCGGATCTTTGGGCGCATCAACGGAGTCAATCCTCTCCTGGTTCCTCTGTTGACTCCCGGATTGTTGCAGCCAGATACCTGCTTCGGTCCTATTGGCCCTGCCGGTGGTAATCTCAATGGCACCTGCTCGGAAGGCTTGAACGCCAATCCTAGCAATGTCTTCCGAGTTGGTGCGGATGGGACAAACGCGCCATTACCCCTGCCGGTTCAGAGCTTGCCACAGCCGTGGTTTCCGGGCGTCAACCAGATTCCCACGGGATCCGGTGAGACGTTCGACCCGAATTTCAAGCCAAACCAGTCCGATGAATTCACTGTCAACATCCAACACCAGTTCGGTCCGAAAATCCTGGCGGAAGCAGGCTATATCGGCCGTAAAATCTCGAATGAAATTGAATACTACGGCATAGGGGTTGTCCCCTACATGATGACCGTCGGCGGGCAGAGCTTCGCGAATGCCTGGAAAAACGTGATGGTCGGCACTAACTATGGCACGTGCATCGCGCCAGCTCCAATGTGCACAAGCGGCAACATCGGCGCCCTTGCGGCCCAACCGTTCTTTGAAGCCGCGCTGGGCGGTCCGACGTCAGCGTACTGTCAGGGCAACCCAAATTGCACGACAGCCTTCGTCTTGAACAACGTCGGCAACATGAATATTTCGGACGCCTACGATGCGTGGGCAGGCGTGTCCAACGCCGGCGCGTGGACGTTTGGCCGCACGCTTACCAGCGACCCCATTAGCGGTGGGTTTGGGGCCAATGGCCAATCGCCCTCTCTCCTTACCACGGTGAGCAACGGCTACGGCAACTACAACGCAGCCTTTCTACAGTTAACCCTCACGAACTGGCACGGCCTGACCATGAAGACTAACTTCACTTGGTCCAAGGCGCTGGGAACTGGGACTGTGGTTCAGGCTACGAGTGCTTACGCCACCGTCGATCCATGGGATCTGCATAACCAATACGGCGTGCAACCCTACGACGAAAGGTACAACTTGAACCTCTTCTTCAACTACGCGCCGCCGTACTACTCGAGCCAAAGGGGCGTCATCGGGCGCGTGCTAGGCGGCTGGAGCTTCTCGCCGCTGTTCGTTTATGGGAGCGGCTTCCCGCAAGACAACTTTTACGGGTCTCCGACGCAGACTGGCGACGGGAGCTTTGGTGAGGCCAACCCGGGCGCCCTCATTGGGACCTACGAGAATATGGTCTTCACGCAAAACGTGCCGACCAGCGTCAGCACCCATTTCAACACCAAGGGGACCCAGTGCGGCATTGCCGGACCAGGCGTAAATGCGTTGAGCAACCCCGACACCAGCTGCCCGGTTAGCGGCCTCGGGATCTTCGGCGACCCCATCCGCCAGCCAATCCTGGGGTTGGATGGACAAATTGGGGGTGGCGGCAATTTCCGCGGCATGCCGCTGTGGAACCTGGACCTGGGCGTCACCAAGAAAATCAAGATGACCGAGCGCTTCAGCGGCTCTCTGTACTTTGACTTCACGAACGTCCTGAACCATATGCAGCCTGCCGATCCTTGCTTCCTCGGGTATGACACAGACCATTGGGGTGTGATCGGCTGCGGCGGAAATGTCCAAGCCAATAATCCGCGCCGTTTTCAGGCCGGCATCAGCATCAACTTCTAACTTCTTCCGGCGGGCGCAGCTCGCCGCATTCGAAAGGGGAAGGCCAGATGGCCTTCCCCTTTTTTGTTTCAAGGGATACCTCCAGGAAGCATGCGTGCGGAACTCGGGATGTCGTGTTCGCGACTTCGCCTGCTGAAACTAGAAGAAGTAGAGGGCGGTGATTTCGCCGGCGTAGTTTTTTCCGGGGGTCGGGGTGAACCAGACTTTTACGCGGCGTCCTTTCCATTGCGAGCAGGTCTCGAGGGAGGGTTCTGCCGTACCTTCCGCCCATTTTAG
>Ga0209166_10002909_pt1:7500-12633 | contig 12633 bp, 7 predicted proteins | sample Coa_R1_3_FD_187151 | JGI IMG/M metagenome (GOLD analysis project Ga0209166, IMG submission 187151) | Surface soil microbial communities from Centralia Pennsylvania, which are recovering from an underground coalmine fire - Coalmine... | ecosystem: Environmental > Terrestrial > Soil >... | reverse complement strand
TTACTGTATTGTGGTGGCGCATGGCGGGATCTTCCTTGTGTGTCTCGAACATTTGGCGATGCTCAAGACCGCAGAAGAATCCACGCCATGCGCCATGTCCACCAAAATTAAACCGGACAGCCGTGGGACAAGGCCGGGCATGACGATCCTTCAGACTGCCCACCGGCGAGTTCAAATGCAGACCCTTCACGTCAATGGATACGACATGGCCTATCTCGACGTGGGCCAATCAAACGGCCCCCCGCCGCTGGTCTGCGTGCACGGCTCGCTCTGCGATTTCCGGATCTGGAGCTCTGTGATCGGGCCGCTGTCGAAGCGGCACCGGCTGATCTGCGTCAGCCTCCGGCACTTTTTTCCCGAGCGATGGGATGGCGCAGGTCGCACCTATTCCATCACCCAGCATGTCGATGACGTCATCGCCTTCATCGAGACGCTGAACATGGGGCCCGTCGACTTGATGGGCCATTCCCGCGGCGGGCACATTTGCTTCCGTGTCGCGCAGCGGCGGCCGGACCTGTTGCGCAGGCTGATCCTGGCCGAGCCCGGCGGCGAGCTCGATGCCACGCTGGATCCCGACTACAAGGCGGGCCCCTCGCCGTTGCTTGCGCGCTTCACGGCCGCGGCCGAGAAGATCGCGGCCGGCGACGTCGATGGCGGGCTTGCCTTCTTCATGGACGCCCTCGAAGGCCCCGGCACCTGGCCGCGCCTGCCGCCGACGGCGAAGCAGCTCCTGCGCGATAATGCGGTCACGTTGATCGGGCAAGTGCGCGATAATCGCCCGCCGTTCACGAAGGCCGACGCGGAAGCGATCAGGATGCCGACGCTGTTCATCGGCGGCGAAAAGACCAAAGGCCTGTTGCCGAAAGTGCTGCATACGCTGGCGGCGCATGTCGCGGGTTCGAACACGGCGATGATCCCGAACGCGACGCATCCGATGTTCGAGCAGGCGCCGCAACGCTACTCCGAAATCGTACTTGAATTTTTGGCGAGCTGATCATGCAGACAATCAAAGTCAACGGTTACGACATGGCCTATCTCGAGGTTGGACAAGGCCATCCCCTGGTCTGCGTGCACGGCACGCTCGGCGATTTCCGCACCTGGTATGCGGTGCTCGGGCCGTTATCGAAGAAGCACCGCGTCATCGCGGTGAGCTTGCGGCATTTCTTTCCCGAGCATTGGAACGGCGTCGGCGACGATTACCGCATGGCGCGGCATGTCGACGACGTCATCGCTTTCATCGAGCAGATCACGCCAAGGCCGGTCGACCTGATGGGCCATTCCCGCGGTGGGCACATCTGCTTCCGCGTCGCGCAGGCCCGGCCGGATCTGTTGCGCAAGGTGATCCTGGCCGAGCCCGGCGGCGATTTCGATCCCTCGCTTGATCCGACGGTCAAACCCGGCGCGCCGTCAGCGCTGGCCGCGCGCGTCCTCCTCTCCGTCAACAAGGTTCGCGAGGGCGACATCGAGGGCGGCTTACAGAATTTCGTCGACCTCATCGACGGCGAAGGAAGCTGGCGGCGGCTGCCGGCCGCCGCGAAACAGCAGCTCCGCGATAATATCTATACCCTGCTCGGCCAGGCGCACGAGGCGCGCAAGCCCTACAACATGGCGGACATGCTCGCGATCAAGACGCCGACGCTGCTGATCGGGGGCAGCGATACCACGGGCTCGCTGTCGACCATGTGGCGCGAGATGGCCAAGCACATTGCGGGGGCGAAGACCGCCGAGATCGCCCACGCGCGGCACTGGATGTTCGAGCAAGACCCGGAAGGATTTTGCCGCGCGGTGACGGAATTTCTGGCGGGCTGATTAGCCGCCACACGCGGACCGGCATGATCCCCGACAGTTTGGGTCGAGGAGGACGGCCGTGCTGTGACGGCCAAGCCGGATCGCTATGCCTTCCATCTGATTTTATTGATGTTTTTCCACCGCTTGACGCGCGGGTGCTGATGCGTTAGCGTTCGGAATACGGCATTCCGTATTCAAAAAGTGAGCGGCCCGGCATGATCCCCCTCGATCCAGCCCCGAACCTGATCGACCAGGTCTATGCGCGGATTCTGGAGGCGATCACCGATCGCACGCTGCTGCCGGGCCAGCGGATCCGCCAGAACGAATTGGCCGAAAGGCTCGGCGTGTCGCGTCAGCCGGTCTCGCATGCGCTGCATCTGTTGCACAAGCAGGGCCTCGTCGCCGAAAGCGGCCGACGCGGCTTCGAGGTCACGCAGCTCGATCCCGAGCGCATTCGCCAGCTCTATGAGGTGCGCAGCGCGATCGATGCGCTGGCCGCGCGCCTGGCCGCTGGCCGCGCCGCAAGCGACGCAGCCGGCCGCACAAGACTCGAAGCGGCGCTGCGCGCCGGCCGCGCCATCGACAGGAAAACATCGCTTGCAAGACTGATCGCGCTCGACGTCGACTTCCACAGCGCGATCTACCGCCTTGCCGGCAATCCGGCGATCTCGGAGATGATCGCGCCGCAATGGCCACATATGCGCCGCTCGATGGCGACCGTGCTCGCCGAGCTCGATTATCGCGAGAGCGCCTGGAGCGAGCATGAGGCGATCGGTGCGGCAATTCTTGCGGGTGACGCCAAGGCCGCTGAGGCTGCTGCCGAGGCGCATGCGCTGACCGCGGGACAACGGACGGAACAGAGGTTGAGGATGGCGGCTCAGGCCGCATGACCGGCAAGCGCCGTCGTTCCGGGATGGTCCGAAGGACCAGACCCGGAACCTCGAGATTCCGGGCTCGCGTCTTCGACGCGCCCCGGAATGACAAATGACAACAAGGAGGAATGCACCATGAAACTGACGCCGCAGCAGATCGAATTCTTCCACCGCGAAGGCTGGCTGTTCCTGCCCGAACTGTTCAGGCAGGAGGAGGTCGACTTCCTCGCCCGCGAGGCGGTCAGCATCTACGACGCCAATCGCCCCGAGGTCTGGCGTGAGAAGAGCGGTGCGCCGCGCACGGCGTTTGCCGCGCATCTCTACAACGAAGCCTTCGGCGTGCTCGGCGCGCATCCGCGCATGATCGAGCCGATCGAGCAGATCTTCGGCGAGAAGGTCTACATGCATCAGTTCAAGATCAACGCGAAAGCGGCCTTCACCGGCGACGTCTGGCAGTGGCACCAGGATTACGGCACCTGGAAGCGCGACGACGGCATGCCCGAGCCGCGTGCCATGAACATCGCGATCTTCCTCGACGAGGTGATGCCGATCAACGGCCCGTTGATGCTGGTGCCGAAGAGCCAGACCGCCGGCGACCTCAAGGCTTCGCATGATCTCGAAACCACGTCCTATCCGCTCTGGACGCTGGACGAGGAAACGGTGACGCGCCTGGTCAAGCAGGGCGGCATCGTGGCCCCGACCGGCAAGGCCGGCGGCATGTTGATGTTCCACGGCAATCTCGTGCACGGCTCGGGCGGCAACATCACGCCCTACCCGCGCAAGATCGTGTATTTGACGCTGAACGCGGTCTCGAACTACATCCGCACCCCCACGCGGCCGGACCATATCGCGCACCGCGACTTTACGCCGATCAAGACCGTGGACGACGACGCGCTGTTGCGGCTGGCGCGTGCGCCAAGGCAAGCGGCGGAGTAGACTTCTTCTGTCATTCCGGGGCGACGCGATAGCGTCGAACCCGGAATCCATACCACGGCGCGCTTGGCCCTTGGGCCATTCGCGCAATCGATGGGCAGCCGACCGTGCCTTTCTTAGTTGCCGCGAATGCCGCAAGCCGCAAACGCGGGATGAGTATGGATTCCGGGTTCGACGCTTGCGCGTCGCCCCGGAATGACGAACTTGTTGATTGGATCATCTCTCCATGAACCTCTATCGCCTCCTCGCCGCCCGCCACGCCGCGGGCAAACCCGTCCGCGTCGCGCTGATCGGCGCCGGCAAATTCGGCTCGATGTTTCTGTCGCAGGTGCCGCATGTGCCGGGGCTCGAAGTCCCTGTCATCATCGACCTCGATCCGCAGCGCGCAAGAGACGCCTGCAAGACGGTTGGATGGGACGAAGGCCGGATCGCGGCCACCACCTTCACCGACGATGCCTCGCGCGCGATCGCGGGCAGTGCGATCGACGTGGTGGTGGAAGCAACCGGCAATCCCGCGGTCGGCATCCGCCATGCTCGCACAGCGATTGCCGCGGGCAAGCACATTGTCATGGTCAACGTCGAGGCCGACGTGCTGGCGGGGACGCTGCTCGCCGAAGAAGCGCGCAAGGCGGGCGTGGTCTATTCGCTTGCCTATGGCGACCAGCCGGCGCTGACGGCCGAGATCGTCGACTGGGCGCGCGCCACCGGCTTTAAGGTGGTTGCGGCCGGCAAGGGCACGAAATATCTGCCGGCCTATCATGACGTCACGCCGGATGACGTCTGGCAGCATTACGGGCTCACGCGAAGCGAGGCGCAATCGGCGGGCATGAACCCGCAGATGTTCAATTCGTTCCTCGATGGCACCAAGTCGGCGATCGAAATGGCGGCGATTGCCAATGCCTGCAGCCTCGACGTACCGTCGCATGGGCTATTGTTTCCGCCCTGCGGCGTCGACGATCTGCCGCATGTGATGCGGCCGAAGGACAAAGGCGGCGTGCTGGAGAAATCCGGCGTCGTCGAGGTGGTGTCGTCGCTCGAGCGCGACGGCCGCCCGGTGTTCCGCGACCTGCGCTGGGGCGTCTACGCCGTGCTGGAAGCGCCGAACGACTATGCCGCCGGCTGCTTCAAGCAATATGGACTGAAGACGGACGCGAGCGGGCGATATGCCGCGATGTACAAGCCCTATCACCTGATCGGGCTTGAACTAAACATCTCGATCCTGTCAGCCGCGCTGCGCAAGGAGCCGACCGGGCAGCCCTATAGCTTCCGCGGCGATGTCGCGTCCATCGCCAAGCGCAATTTGCGCGCCGGCGAGATGCTCGACGGCGAAGGCGGTTACACGGTGTGGGGCAAACTGATGCCGGCGGCCGAGAGCCTGAAGACCGGCGCACTGCCGATCGGGCTCGCGCATCGCGTGAAGCTGAAAAACGACGTCGCGCACGGCGCCGTGGTACGCTGGAGCGACGTCGAGTACGATGCCAACAACGACACCATCAAGACGCGCAAGGCGATGGAAACGGCATACGCGTCGATGCGCTAG
>Ga0209166_10002909_pt1:0-2500 | contig 12633 bp, 7 predicted proteins | sample Coa_R1_3_FD_187151 | JGI IMG/M metagenome (GOLD analysis project Ga0209166, IMG submission 187151) | Surface soil microbial communities from Centralia Pennsylvania, which are recovering from an underground coalmine fire - Coalmine... | ecosystem: Environmental > Terrestrial > Soil >... | reverse complement strand
CTCGTACGGGGCTATCACCCTCTGAGGCCCTGCTTTCCTGACAGGTTCCGATTGTCTTTGATGTGTCACTGGCCTGGTCCGGGTTCGCTCGCCACTACTACCGGAGTCTCTGTTGATGTCCTTTCCTCCAGGTACTTAGATGTTTCAGTTCCCTGGGTTTGCTTAAAACCTCCTATTTTATTCGGAGGTCTCATACCTTCTCTTGATAACCGGAAATCCAAAACCTCAAGCGGTCATGGTTCCGATCATTTCTGGTCAAGCCCCAAAACCAAAGGTGTTTACACCAAAGGTCTTGGAGTTCCGGCTATCGAAGGTGGGTTTCCCCATTCGGAAATCCGCGGATCAAAGCTTCTTCGCAGCTCCCCGCGGCTTATCGCAGCGTAGCACGTCCTTCATCGCCTCTCAGCGCCAAGGCATCCACCGAACACCCTTAAGGCACTTGATTGCTCTCATTATCAATGTCCACACACTCGGCAGAATGTTGTCTGCGCAATTGCCCAAAGACCGAAGTCTCTCAGGCACGCACCCTCGATGAATGCTATGCGCAGCCGGACATTGACTAGAAAGACCAGCTTGCTTCGTAAGATCGTTCCGATAGCGAGGCGGTCAAGCTTCGCTAAAAGGATCATTTACAACCCGCAATCAACCTCACGGCTGAAAGCGAGCGCCGAAATGACCCGGAGATAATGAAGTATCGCGCAACGATTGCTGCACGATCCAACTCGGATCGATCTCCTCTTTACGATGTCAGAAAACACGCACGTCACTGTCCATCCGGACTAGTACGCGCGAAGTGATGTTTCGCGGACGACGGTCGAGCCGTTGGTGATCGAACCATCTGGTGGAGCCAGACGGGATCGAACCGACGACCTCATGCTTGCAAAGCACGCGCTCTCCCAGCTGAGCTATGGCCCCGTAACCAGAAGACGAATGCGCTGCACTCGATCGAAATGGTGGGCCTGGGAAGACTTGAACTTCCGACCTCACGCTTATCAAGCGCGCGCTCTAACCAACTGAGCTACAAGCCCCTAACACGAGGAGCTTCTTGACGTGCGCGCAACCAGCACCAAGCGCCGGAAGCAATCGCACAAGCGCAGCCCCTGGCGCGTGTTCGTCCGCGAAGAAAGAGAAACGAAGACGGCGAAATCCCGCCAATGGGACTCAATGGTCTGGCGACCGATTGGCCCCTGATGTTTCTAAAACGATCCGATAGCGAGCGTGAGCTCTCTGAAGGATCATCCTTAGAAAGGAGGTGATCCAGCCGCAGGTTCCCCTACGGCTACCTTGTTACGACTTCACCCCAGTCGCTGACCCTACCGTGGCCGGCTGCCTCCTTGCGGTTAGCGCACCGTCTTCAGGTAAAACCAACTCCCATGGTGTGACGGGCGGTGTGTACAAGGCCCGGGAACGTATTCACCGTGGCGTGCTGATCCACGATTACTAGCGATTCCAACTTCATGGGCTCGAGTTGCAGAGCCCAATCCGAACTGAGACGGCTTTTTGAGATTTGCGAAGGGTCGCCCCTTAGCATCCCATTGTCACCGCCATTGTAGCACGTGTGTAGCCCAGCCCGTAAGGGCCATGAGGACTTGACGTCATCCCCACCTTCCTCGCGGCTTATCACCGGCAGTCTCCTTAGAGTGCTCAACTGAATGGTAGCAACTAAGGACGGGGGTTGCGCTCGTTGCGGGACTTAACCCAACATCTCACGACACGAGCTGACGACAGCCATGCAGCACCTGTCTCCGGTCCAGCCGAACTGAAGAACTCCGTCTCTGGAGTCCGCGACCGGGATGTCAAGGGCTGGTAAGGTTCTGCGCGTTGCGTCGAATTAAACCACATGCTCCACCGCTTGTGCGGGCCCCCGTCAATTCCTTTGAGTTTTAATCTTGCGACCGTACTCCCCAGGCGGAATGCTTAAAGCGTTAGCTGCGCCACTAGTGAGTAAACCCACTAACGGCTGGCATTCATCGTTTACGGCGTGGACTACCAGGGTATCTAATCCTGTTTGCTCCCCACGCTTTCGTGCCTCAGCGTCAGTATCGGGCCAGTGAGCCGCCTTCGCCACTGGTGTTCTTGCGAATATCTACGAATTTCACCTCTACACTCGCAGTTCCACTCACCTCTCCCGAACTCAAGATCCTCAGTATCAAAGGCAGTTCTGGAGTTGAGCTCCAGGATTTCACCCCTGACTTAAAGACCCGCCTACGCACCCTTTACGCCCAGTGATTCCGAGCAACGCTAGCCCCCTTCGTATTACCGCGGCTGCTGGCACGAAGTTAGCCGGGGCTTATTCTTGCGGTACCGTCATTATCTTCCCGCACAAAAGAGCTTTACAACCCTAGGGCCTTCATCACTCACGCGGCATGGCTGGATCAGGCTTGCGCCCATTGTCCAATATTCCCCACTGCTGCCTCCCGTAGGAGTTTGGGCCGTGTCTCAGTCCCAATGTGGCTGATCATCCTCTCAGACCAGCTACTGATCGTCGCCTTGGTGAGCC
>Ga0209166_10002908_pt1 | contig 12634 bp, 11 predicted proteins | sample Coa_R1_3_FD_187151 | JGI IMG/M metagenome (GOLD analysis project Ga0209166, IMG submission 187151) | Surface soil microbial communities from Centralia Pennsylvania, which are recovering from an underground coalmine fire - Coalmine... | ecosystem: Environmental > Terrestrial > Soil >... | reverse complement strand
AGGAGCCTCAGCGTTATGGGGCGTGCCCAGACATTGGTCAAGCCGTGCAAGTGCGGTCACGGTAAGAGCATTCATGCGGGAATCTTTCAACGCAAACGAACCGGTCCGGCCAGGTGCAATTACCCCGATTGCCGTTGTTCCAGCTACCGGCCCGTTTCTGCGTCGGAGTCCAAGGCACGAAGCAAAGCGCAGGCCTGACATTTCTAGTCGGGCGCGATTGCCTTTGTATACAGCACTCCGAAATTTTGCTTAACTGAAAGCATGACCAGAAGTGAAGCAGCCAGATACGCGCGCTGGTCGGCGGCGGTGGCTTGTTTGCTGGCGATGCTTACGGCGGGCGTGTACGTGCATCGCAGATGGGTTGCGCATCGAGAAAACAAAGAAGCGCCCCCGCCTGCGCCCGAGGGTGTTGCGCGGCAAGAGAGCGGGCTGACATTTTCCAAAGAAGTAGGAACCCAAAAGCTCTTCACCGTGGAAGCTTCGAAGGCGACGAACTTCAAGGAGAATGCGGCAAGCATCCTCGAAGACGTCAAGATCACGATTTTTGGAAAAACCGGCGAACGGCATGACGTCATACACACGCATAGCTGCGAGTATGAAAAAGACGGCCAAAATATCGTTTGCAGCGGTGAAGTTCAGCTCGATCTGCAAAGCGCAGAGGATGCGGCGCGGGCGGAAAAAAAACACGATGCAGCTGCGCAGAGAGTCCATGTAGAGACTCGAGGCGTGACCTTTAACAGGTCGACGGGAATCGCGCAATCCGACCAACCGGTGAAATTCCATTTTCCCAATGGGCAAGGCGAAGCAGTTGGCGTGGAATATCGCTCCGAAGAGGGAGCGGTGCAGCTATTGCGAGACGTCACCTTTTTGCTAAGCACTCCCAGCGCGACGCAAACAGGTAAGAACGCCGAACCGGCGGTTCATGAGCCCATTCGCGTCACTGCAAAGAGTGCCGATTTCGAACGCGACTCCCGCGTGATGCACCTTCGTGGGCCGGTGGAGGCGCGGAGCGGCGCTACAAACTTGCAGGCAGGAGAGATTACGCTTGCTTTGGACAAGACATTCCACGCGGACAAACTCGTTGCGAATGCGGGCGGCGGGGGAAAGAATCCCGAAATAGAGTCTCAAGGCAAGGATCGCCAGACATATTTGACAGGGGCCACCCTTATGGCCATTTTTGCTCCTGAAGGATGGCTGACAAAAGTCGAAGCCATCGGCAACGTCAAAGGGACTCAGCAAAGCGGGAAGGGTGCAGATGACTTCGCCGCCGACAGTGCTTCTCTGGAAATGCGGTCAAAAGTGAATCAGCCCAAGGATCTGAACCTGAAGGGGAACGTGCAGTTGACTTCAAGAATGGAAAAGACCGGCGAGTCGAGAACGCTGCAGACGAGTGCGCTCCTCATTGAGTTCGCCGAACGAAAGAGGGGCGAGAGCAACGTGCCCGAGCATGCGGAAACACTGGCACGAGGCACACTGGAGTGGACCGATCCAGCAGTGCCGGCCGCAGCCTCTGCAACTGGGACCGAGGCTGGTCCAGCGCGGACAAAATTGACTGCAGACAAGCTGGATTTGAAATTTGGCGCGGACGGGAAAGCGAATCAGTTGATCGCCTTCGGCAACGTGAGAACCGAAAGAACGCTCTCAGGAAAGCCGCCCCAGACCGCAACAGCTCAAAATGGCAACGCACAATTACAGGCGAGCAGCTGGTCCCAGATGGAGTTGGCGGGGGATGTAAAGTTGAAAGAAGGCGACCGAAGCGGCCAAGCCGGTCGCGCTGTGTTTATCCGATCCGCGCAAACAGCTACATTGGCTGGAAACGCGGTCGTACGTGACGCGACAACCGAGACCCGCGCTCCCCGCATCACTTTTGTACAAAGCTCGGGAGAGATTCGGGCCGACGGAGGTGTGCGTTCAACCGATTTCTCGGCGAAAGTTAGCAGCCCGCAACTCTCACCAGTGCCAGCGAACATTTCAGCAGACACTTTGCTCGCAAACTCCAAGACAAGTAGGGGCCTCTATACCGGACATGCCCGCCTGTGGCAGGGTGATTCGGTGATGGAAGCCGATGCGATTGAGATCTTGCGCGAGTCAAAAGTTTTGAATGCTTCAGGAAATGTTCGTGCGGTATTCCCGCAGAGTCCGGGCCAGTCACCGGCACAGGCATTGGCGATTCGTCAGCCTGCCGCCAGGAAGCCCAGGCTTTGGCACATCATCGCCGAGACTTTGTCTTACAACGAAGCCGAGAGCCGTGCGCACTTGGAGAAGAATGTCATTGCGAAATCGGCTGAGCAAGAGATCCGCGCCCCGCTTATGGACCTGTATTTCACAAAGAGCGAGAAGAATCCGGTGATTGCGGCGAGTACCTCGCCTTCCACAACAACTCAGTCAGGAGCGCAACAAATCAGCCGCGCCGTAGCTACCGGCGGCGTGATTGTCGAGCAGGGAACGCGAAGGGCCACGGCGGAGCGCGGCGAATACTCTGCTGCGGAGGGAAAATTCGTCATGAGCGGCGGAAATCCCACGATTTTCGACGCCTCCGAAGGCACTACAACTGGCCGTCAATTGACCTTCTTTTTAGCGGATGATACGATCATCGTGGACTCAGAAAATGGTTCGCGGACGTTGACGAAGCACCGAGTCGAGAAATGACGAGGTATGCTGAAGCTCCAGGCCCTCGAGTTAAGCAAGTCTTATCGTGGCCGCAAAGTCGTTGACGATGTTGAACTGGAGATTGGTCAGGGTGAAGTCGTCGGGCTCCTCGGCCCGAACGGCGCAGGAAAGACGACAACGTTTTACATCCTCGTTGGCCTCGCCCGGCCGGACTCCGGCCGCGTTCTGCTGAACGGAGACGAAATCACTGACTTGCCCATGTACCTTCGGGCCCGAAGTGGAATCAGCTACCTTCCTCAGGAACCCTCGGTATTTCGCCAACTTACCAGCGAAGAAAACCTTCTTGCAGTGTTGGAGACCCTCCCTCTCACGCCCGAGCAGCAGCGCGATCGTCTGGAGGAGTTGCTGGTTCAAATGGGGCTCGAAACGGTCAGGACGAGTAAAGCTTACACCCTCTCCGGCGGCGAACGCCGCCGCCTTGAAATTGCCCGTTCCCTAACCCTCCAACCTTCCTTTATCCTACTGGACGAACCTTTTTCCGGGATCGACCCTCTAACGGTGAAGGATCTCCAGGAAATTATCCGGGGCTTGGCGAAGTCGGGGATTGGCGTGTTGATTACCGATCATAACGTCCGCGAAACTCTTAGCGTAACAGACCACGCATACATCCTGAAAAGTGGGAAAATATTCCGGAAGGGCCGCCCCGAAGAATTGGGCGCCGATCCGGAAGTCCGGCGCGTCTATCTCGGCGATCATTTCCGGCTCAACTGATTCAGGGAACGAAGGAACGAACGAGCGCATAGATGGCTTGGCAGGGACTCAAACTCAATCTCAAGGTCGCGCAGAAACAGATTCTGACGCCCGGCCTCGTTCAAATGGTCAGCGTGCTGGCGCTGAACCGTCTCGAACTTAAAGAGATGATCAACCAGGAGATGATTGAGAATCCGGTCCTCGAAGAGCAGAGCGAAGAGCCCACTCAGGCCGACAATTACAGCGACGAAAATTTCCTCAAAGTAGAAACAGAAAAAGTCCCCGAAAAGCCGGAGCCCAATCCATTCGACGAATTTGATGTCGGTACTTTCTTCAACCAATATTTGGATACAGGCGGAGATGGTGGCCAGTCGCAGGAGCGCGAAGTATCCGAACGGCCATCCTTCGAAAAGTTCCTCTCCTCGCCTACCGGGCTGACCGAACATCTCCAGTGGCAGTTAAGTGTGACCATTTGCTCCGACGCCGTGCGGCAAGTCGCGGACAATATCATCGGCAACCTTGATGAAAACGGCTATTTAACTGCCTCCGCGGAAGAGCTTACCGACAACGGAAAGTATTCCCAGGATGACTTGGACGATGCGGTAGCGGTGATTCAGGAATTCGATCCCATTGGCGTTGGCGCCCGCGACTTGCGAGAGTGCCTGTTGCTGCAACTCAAGGCCTTCGATCCCCAGAACACTCTTGCGCAGCAAATTGTTTCCGAGCATCTCAAGCAAGTCCAATCCAATCAACTTAAGGAAATTGCGCGCGCGTTGAATCGTCCCCTGGAAGTGGTGAAGCGTGCGATTGATGTCATCAAGAAGCTCGATCCCAGACCCGGCCTTCGCTATAACAAGACGGAACCTCGCTTGGTTGAGCCCGATGTCTATTTCCGCAAAGTAGACGGCTTGTGGCAGGCGTTTCTCAACGAAGATGACATGCCGCAGTTGCGCTTGAGCCCCACCTACCGGCGACTGCTGGTCAAAGACGCCGCGGACCGCGATGTGCGCAACTACGTCAAAGAACGTTTCACAGCCGCCGTCCAGTTAATGAAGAACATCGAGCAGCGCAAGCACACTATCCTGCGCGTTTGCCAGTCCATCATTGCCCGGCAGGGCGAATTCCTCGATCAAGGTCCGGACGCTCTTAAACCCATGATGATTAAGGAAGTGGCGGAAGAAGTCGGCGTGCATCCGTCCACGGTAAGCCGCGCCGTCGCCAGCAAATATGCGCATACGCCGCAGGGGGTCCTCGAGCTGCGTTCGTTCTTCAGCGAATCCGTGAATGGGCCGGAGGGCGGCGGCATGTCTCTGCTGACCTTAAAGCGCCTGGTCAAGAAAATGATCGAGGAGGAAGATTCCTCGAAGCCGCTCACCGACGAACAAATCGCCAAGAAACTGGATGACGCCGGCATCCATGTCACGCGGCGAACAGTGGCGAAATACCGTGAGGATATGCGCATTCCCAGCACCCATCAGCGCCGCGTAAAGAACTGAGCCGCTCGCCCGTGAAGCCCTCCACGCGAACGCGGCAGGACGCGCGCCAACTCGTCATCCTCACTGGACTTTCTGGCTCCGGCAAAAGCACCGTCCTCCGCGCCTTCGAAGACATGGGTTTCTACTGCGTGGATAACCTCCCCGTAGACCTCATTCCGATTTTTGCGGAACTTCATGGCGCTGGTGAAGGCGACTTCGCGCGGGCAGCCTTGCTTGTGGACGCGCGCGAAGGGTTGCAGCTCGAAAAACTCCCCGCGCTTTTGAAACATCTCAAGAAGGATCACCCCATTACGCTTGTTTTCATCGAAGCAAACGAAGACGCGCTTCTGCGGCGCTACAGTGAAACGCGTCGTCCGCATCCTCTTGGAAAGAATTATTCGGTGCGCGAAAGCCTGAGCCACGAGCGCGCGCTGATGGAGCCCATCCGAAAGCTCGCCGATGTGGTCATCGACTCCACGCAGTTCAATGTTCACGAGCTTCGCCACTTCGTCACCACACGCTTCAAAAATCCGGAAACGCTGCCGTTGCTCGTGTCCGTCGTCAGCTTCGGCTATCGCTATGGCGTTCCTTCGGATGCGGACCTCCTCTTTGACGTTCGTTTTCTGCCCAATCCGCATTTCGTTCCGCGGCTGCGCCCTTATAACGGCAAGGATCCGAAAGTTCGCCAGTACATTCGCTCCTTCCCGCAAACCGGCGAATTTTTGCGCCGTATCGAGAGCCTGCTTGCTTACCTGATTCCGCACTACATCCGCGAAGGTAAGAGCTATTTGACCATCGCTTTCGGCTGCACCGGGGGAAAGCATCGCTCCGTGATGCTTGCGGAATCGGTCCAGAAGGCGCTCGCGAAGCGAGGCTACTCCGCGAAAGTAGTTCACCGCGACATCGAAAAGTAGCCCCAAAGTGTTGTCTATATGTCAGAACTTCGGCCCGCGAAAACTTGACATGCCGCAACACGGCGAATAGCGTAACAAGTGACCAAATCAGGAGTGAGTGGAGCGATTCTTTGTTATCGCCGCAATTAAAACGCCTGCTGAGTTACACCCGCCCCTATCTTTTCCGTATGGTTTTTGGAGTAGTATTTCTTGGAATTGTGGCGCTGGCGGAAGGCCTCATTGTCTTTCTGATCGTGCCAATCATCGATCGCGTTCTGAATCCTGCTTCTGCCGATTCAACGCTTCCCCTTTTCACTATACCGGGCATTCACAAAACCATTTATCTGAACCATTTCTTCCCCCCGAGGATTCATCACGTCTGGGCTGTCGTATCTATTTCCCTGGTGATTGTTTTCGTGATCAAGGCGATCGCTGAACTCATGGGAAATGGCCTCATCCAGTCGGTTGGGCATTCCGCGGTCACCGATTTGCGCAACGAAATCTATGCCAAGTTGATCCGGCAGCCGATTGCGTTTTTCCAGCACCAGCCGGCAGGCCGGTTGATGTCCACGGTGATTAATGACGTCGAGCGCGCGCGGCTCGCTGTTTCGGAATACCTCGCCGATCTGTTTCGCCAGAGTTTTTCTTTGATCGTCTTCGTAGCCGTGCTCCTCCGCCTCGATTGGGCGATGGCACTCGGGTCCGCGGTTTTTCTGCCGCTGATCATTTGGCCGATTGGAAAATTGGGGCGGCGCATCCGGCGCTCCGTTCAGGACAGCCAGACGCGTCTGGGTGAGCTCAGTCAAATCCTTCAGGAAACCGTCAGCGGAAACCGCGTGGTCAAAGCATTCGGCATGGAAGAGTTTGAGATTCGGAAGTTCCGCGCAGCCGCGCGACGTCTGCTTCGCGAGACCATGCGCTGGGTTCGCGCCTACGTCGTTAGCTCTCCCCTCATGGACCTGCTTCAGCCCGTCGTGATCTCGCTGCTTTTGCTCTATGCCCGCGATAAAATTCTTCTCAAACAAATGACCTTGGGTATGTTTTTTGCTTTTGTCGTCGCTCTCTTTAAGTCCTATGAACCCGTCAAGCGCATGGGTTCGGTATACCAGCAATTCCAGCAGGCCGAAGGCGCCACCATTCAAGTTTTCAAATTTCTTGATCTGGCCGAGGAGGAGCAGGATGCACCCGGCGCAAAGCCTCTTCCTACATTCTCGCGCGAAATTGAATTTGAAAACGTGAGTTTCTCCTATGACTCGACCCCCGTGCTCCGCGGCATCGATTTCGGCGCCGCAAAGGGTAAAGTGGTGGCACTGGTGGGATCGAGCGGCGCCGGTAAAACCACGCTCGTCAATTTGCTTCCCAGATTTTATGAAATAAGTTCAGGAACAATTCGCATTGATGGAATGGATATTCGTTCTGCCACTCTCCGTTCCCTCCGCGCCCAAATTGCCATGGTCACCCAGGAAAATATCCTGTTCCACGATACGGTTTGGAATAATATTTGCTACGGACTCGCCAATGTGCCAAAGGAAAAAGTCATTGCCGCCGCGCAAGCTGCCCTGGCTCACGATTTTATCCAGGAGCTTCCTCAGGGCTATGACACGTTGATTGGCGAGCGCGGAACGCGGCTCAGCGGCGGCCAGCGCCAGCGCATCGCCATCGCTCGCGCCATTTTGAAGGATTCACCGATACTCATTCTCGATGAAGCCACTTCCGAGCTCGACGCGGAATCCGAACTCTACGTGCAAAAGGCTCTTGCGAATCTGATGGTGGGACGCACCACGTTTGTCATCGCCCACCGTCTTGCAACCATTCGTCGCGCGGACAAAATCCTCGTGCTCGAAGATGGTCAAATTCGCGAGAGCGGCACGCACACTGAACTCATTGCCCGCGGCGGAACCTATGCGCGGCTTCACGATTTGCAGTTTGCCGATGATGATATGCTCGCGCCGGCGCAAGCCGCGTCCGCTAACTTGGAATCGCAAAATCCCTCATGAGCGAAAAACAAACAACGAGTCCGAAACAACCCGAATGCCTCTCGATGACCGGTTACGCGCAAGCGCGCCACGAAAAACATGGCTGGTCCGTGCGCGTCACCGTCAAGAGCGTGAATCACCGCTTCCTCGATTTGAAGCTCCGTTTGCCGGAAGGTTTTGATCTCTACGACCTGCGTTTGCGCCAGATTGTGCGTGACCGCATTCATCGCGGCCATCTGGAAATCTACGTTAATGCCGAGCCGGGAACCGCAGCTCCCGTTCAGGTCAATAAGGAACTCGCCCAGGCATACCTGAAAGCGGCCGAATCGCTGATGAAAGGAACACACGGCGCGGGAAAACTGGACGTGGTTTCCTTGCTGCGCCTTCCCGGCGTAATCGCTGGAGTCAACGGCGCCGTCCCGGAAGTTGCGGAAGAGCAAGAGAGACTGGGGCAGGCGCTCGAAACCTGCCTGCTCGAAGCCCTGACCAGGCTGGACGAAATGCGCCGCGCGGAAGGGAAGCATCTCGTCGCGGAATTGCGCGAACGTCTCGCGCGCATCTCCGGACAAGTGGAGCAGGTCCGCGAATTGGCCGCCTCATTGCGCCCCGCGTTTGCCCGGCGGCTCGAGTCGCGTCTGAAGGAATTGCTTGGCGGAACTACCATCGATCAAGGACGTCTGGCGCAGGAAGCGGCGCTGCTTGCCGAGCGCAGCGACATCAGTGAAGAATTAGACCGCCTGCGCAGCCACCTTCAGCAGTTCACCAGGCTGCTCGATGGTGCCGGCGAACTCGGCAAAAAGCTCGATTTCCTTCTTCAGGAAATGCATCGCGAGGCCAACACCATGCTTTCCAAAACGCCCGGCGTGGAAAGCGAAGCCCTGGCGATTACCGGATTGGCGCTGGAGGTCAAAGCGGAGATCGAAAAACTGCGCGAACAGGTACAAAACATCGAATGAGCGCCGGGACAGTGAGCGCGCCGCTGGTCTTGATAGTATCGGGGCCCTCCGGCTCCGGCAAATCTACGCTGGTGCAGAAGATTCTCGAGCTGCCGGGCACCATGCCTTCGATCTCCTGTACTACCAGGCCGCGTCGAGCGACGGAGTCCAGTGGGAAATGTTATGATTTTGTTACAGAGGTGGAATTCGACGCCATGGTGGCGCGCGGCGAGTTTCTTGAGTACGCCCGGGTCTTCGGAAAACATTCCTACGGCACGCCGAAGAAGTGGCTGGAGGAATCGCGCAAGCGGGGACTCGACCTCGTCCTGGAGATTGACGTTCAGGGAGCGGCGCAGGTCAAGGAAAAGTTGCCAGAATCCGTGGCGATCTTTATTCTTCCTCCTTCGCGAGAAGAGTTGGAGCGCCGCTTGCGCAGCCGCGGGCAGGATTCCCATGAGGAAATTGCGCGGCGGCTTGCCAAGGCGCGGGATGAAATCTCCGCTTTTGGCAAGTATTATGATTTTTGCGTGGTGAATGAAGATGTGGAGCGTGCCGGACGTGAGGCGCAGGCGATTGTAACCGCTTTGCGCTGCTCCAGCGCGCGCAGACGGGACCAGGTACAAAAACTTCTGGCATCGTTTGGGGAGAAAAACTGAAATGACAGTGCAGAGCAAAGCTCCGGAGAGCCAGTTTGCTTATGTTGTGGTTGCGGCTAGGCGCGCGCGCCAGATTATGGCTGGAGCGCCTCCCATGATCGAGAACCCCAGAACACAGAAAGCCACTAGAGTTGCCTGTGAAGAACTCGACCACGGTTTGCTCGAATTCGATTTCCCCGAGGCGACTTCCGTCGACGAGGACAAGGACGGCAACAAGAGGAAGAAGTAGCGTCTGGCGGGAAGCGGAATGCGGATCACTTTGGGAGTTACTGGCGGCGTGGCGGCGTACAAAGCTGCGGAACTGGTGCGCCGCCTCCAGCAGGAAGGGCACGGCGTGCAGGTGGTGATGACCCGCAGCGCGCGCGAATTTGTGACTCCGCTTACGTTCGCAGCTCTCAGCGGTCAGAAAGTCATCACCGATCTCTTCAGCGATTCCTCAGGCGGCGAGGCCAATCTCGAAAGCGCCATCGAGCATATCGCTGTCGCTCAGCGCACAGATCTTCTCCTCGTTGCGCCCGCCACCGCGGACATCATTGCGAAATTCGCCCGTGGCGTTGCGGACGACTTTCTCACGACTCTCTATCTGGCTTCGACGGCTCCCGTCCTGGTCGCGCCGGCCATGAACGTGAACATGTGGAATCACGCAGCCACGCGGGAAAACGTCGAAACGCTCCGGACGCGCGGCGTGAAAATCGTCGAACCGGACGAGGGCTATCTGGCTTGTGGCATGACCGGCCCAGGCCGCCTCGCCGGCCTCGAAGAAATTCTTGCCGCCGTACACGAGGTTACAAAAGCGCAACGCGACCTCGAGGGCGAAACGATTCTTGTTTCCGCTGGTCCGACTTGCGAGGATTTGGATCCCGTTCGGTACATTACCAATCGTTCCTCCGGAAAAATGGGCTACGCCATTGCCGAAGCTGCTGCAAAGCGTGGAGCAAAAGTGATTTTGGTCAGTGGTCCTGTAAGTTTGGAAACTCCTTCTGGAGTCGAGCGCATAGATGTTCGCACCGCGGAAGAAATGCGTCGCGCTGTCGAGGAGCAGTTTGCCGGCGCTTCGATCGCGATTCTGGCGGCAGCGGTGGCCGACTATCGGCCCGCCCAGCCTCGCGGTGAAAAAATCAAAAAAGGCGCTACGCCTCTGGCGATTTCATTTGAGCCGACGACCGACATCCTCGCGGAAGTGGCAAAAAACAAAGGCAACAGGATGGTCGTGGGCTTTGCCGCGGAAACCGACCACGTTGCAGAAAACGCCCGAAAGAAGCTCGCTTCCAAGAATGCCGATCTAATCGTGGCCAACGACGTCACTACGGAAGGAGCGGGCTTCGACCGCGACACAAACGTTGTCACCCTTTTCTCCCGCGACGGCCGGGACCTCGCTCTTCCCAAAATGCTCAAGAGCGAAGTAGCCCAGCGCATTCTTGACGAAGTCCTTCGTCTGCGCGCGGTGCTTCACAATCCCGCGCCCCGGCATTCGAACGCCTGATCCTCGATGCCCGCGCTCCTTCCAGAGAATCTTCAGAAAAAAGTCGCAGACCGCTTGGCGTTTTATCAGGATCTCGGTATCGCCTTGTTCTACCGCGATCGCCACACCGAAAGTGCTTTTCAAGAACAGCAAATACCATCAACAGAAAACGCAATTCATTCGACGCAAATTCCCCACGAGGAACCTACTTTGCCCAAACCTCTTCGCAAGCCCGACCTCCAGAGACTCGCCTCGGCGCCGCCCAAGCCCGCGCCATTGCCTCTGCCGGCCGCGCCCGCACCTTCTCTCTTCGACGCGGCGGACAAAATCGCGGGCGACACGCTCTTGAGGATTCGGCAAGACCTGGGCGAGTGCACGCGCTGCAAGCTTCACAAACATCGCCACTCCATCGTGTTCGGCGACGGAAATCCCAAAGCCCAGCTGGTTTTTGTTGGAGAAGGTCCGGGCGCGGATGAAGATGCCCAGGGCCTTCCGTTTGTCGGCCGCGCCGGAAAGCTTCTCACGCAAATGATCGAAGCCATGGGCCTGCAGCGCAAAGACGTTTACATCTGTAACGTGGTGAAGTGCCGCCCGCCAGAAAACCGCACGCCTGAAGAAGACGAAGTCACCACCTGCTCGCCGTTTCTTCTGCGCCAACTGGATGTCATCGCGCCCAAAGTCATTGTTTGCCTCGGTGCTGTCGCCGCAAAAACACTGCTGAAAACCAATCGCGGCATTTCTCACTTCCGCGGCGAATGGCTCGACTACCGCTCAAGCAAACTCATGGCCACCTATCATCCCGCTTACCTTCTGCGCAATCCCAACGCCAAGCCGGAAGTCTGGAAAGATCTCCAAAAGGTGATGGCCGTCCTCGGGCTCCAACCGAAAAAAGGCAAGCCGGCCTAGCCCGCATGGGAATCTTCATTGGCTTGCTGACGGCGTTGACCTGGGGCGGCGCCGACTTTACCGCCCGCTTTTCCACGCATCGCATCGGCACGCTTCGCACCATGTTCTACATGCAGTTCGTCGGATTCCTTCTTCTTACGCTTTCCATGCGCTGGCTCGGTGGCTGGGGGCATCTCGCCGACGGCTCAGGCTGGCAGCCTTGGGCCTGGGGAGTTCTCGCGGGCTCTCTCAACGCGTGCGGCACGCTTTCTTTGTATCGCTCCTTCGAGATCGGCAAGATGGCCGTGGTTGCTCCCCTTTCCGCGAGCTATCCCGCATTGACGCTCATTCTTTCCTGGCTCGGCGGAGACCATCTGTCGGCCGCGCGAGTGGCTGGCATCCTTTTCATTTTGTTGGGAGTGGCCGTTGTTGCGGGAGGCGAGCGCGCTCCCTCGGAAAATTCCCTTCAACCGGCAAAAACCAATACTCGCGGCATCGGCTGGGCCATCCTCGCTGCGATGGCGTTTGGCGTTTTGTTCTGGCTCCTTGGCATTCGTGTTGTGCCACGCGTCGGTGCGGTTCAGGCCGTTTGGATGATTCGTTTGACCAGTTCCTTCCTGACGGCGTCCATCATTTTTTTCGCGGCGCAGCCCATGCGCCTTCCGCGCGGCGGCGTCCGCTGGATGGCTCTCGGCATGGGCGCGTTTGACACTCTCGCGTTTGTCTTGAGCAATCGCGGCATGCAAATGGAGCAAGTAGCCGTCATCAGCGTCCTTGGCTCGCTCTATGGTGCCGTCACCGTGGGCCTCGCCGCAATTTTCCTGCGCGAACACATCTCCCGCTGGCAATGGACCGGAATCGCCACGATCTTCACCGGCATCCTTCTGATTAGCAGGTAAGAGAATTCCGAGACTCAAATAGCTGATAAAGAGAAAGATGGTGCAGCCCGCATTGAGACACACCAAGTCCGAGTCCAAAATCCGAATTCTTAC
>Ga0209166_10002906_pt1 | contig 12637 bp, 9 predicted proteins | sample Coa_R1_3_FD_187151 | JGI IMG/M metagenome (GOLD analysis project Ga0209166, IMG submission 187151) | Surface soil microbial communities from Centralia Pennsylvania, which are recovering from an underground coalmine fire - Coalmine... | ecosystem: Environmental > Terrestrial > Soil > Unclassified... | reverse complement strand
ACGCACCGGCGACGCGAACAGCGCGAGGAGGGAGGAGCGATGACGAGATTCGGAACCAAGCGCATCGGCGGGCTTGCCCTGGCGGTGGCGGGTATCACCGCCCTCGCCGCCTGCAGCAGCAGCAGCGGTAGCAGCAGCAGCTCCACGAACACCCCCACCCTGCCCGGGGCGGTAACGCAGCCAGGATCGATCGGGCAGATCCCGGCCGCCGGGACACCCAGCGGGAAGGCCGGCACGATCACCTACGCGATGATCCCGGGCGCCGTCCCGAACTGGATCCTGCCGATGCCGACCTCGGCGTCGAACTCGGTCTACAACGTCTTCAACTTCGAGTGGCAGATGTGGCCGCCGCTGTACTACGCGCCCAAGGGCTCGACTCCGACGGTGGACAGCGCACTCAGCGTCGCCAACCCGCCGGTCTGGTCGAACGGCGGCAAGACCATGTCCATCACGCTCAAGCCGTGGAAGTGGTCCAACGGCACGACGCTCAGCTCCAAGGACCTGCTGTTCACGTTCCAGATGATTCAGGCCGGGGTCAAGGCTTCCCCGGCGAACTGGGCGCCGTACGTGCCCGGCTTCTTCCCGAGCACGATCGTCAGCATGTCGGCCCCGAACGCCACCACGGTCGTGGTCAACCTGTCCAAGCCGGTCAACCCGACCTGGATGGAAGAGGACATCCTCGGGTCCGTCCCGGTCATGCCCTCCGCTGAGTGGTCGAAGACCTCCGCGAGCGGCGCGGTCGTCGACACCTCGGTCCCGGCCAACGCGCTGAAGGTCTTCAACTTCCTGACCGCGCAGTCCAAGTCGGTCTCGACCTACGCGTCCAACCCGCTGTGGCAGACCGTGGACGGCCCGTACAAGCTGAGCACGTTCAACGACACGACCGGCGCGTTCACCATGGTGCCGAACACCGCTTACAGCGGCCCGCACGCGACGCCGGAGTCGAACTACTCCGGTGTGCCGTTCACCTCGAACGCGGCGGAGTGGAACGCGGTCAAGACCGGGTCGGTGGACTTCGGGTACATCCCGCAGGAAGACAACCCGCAGATCCCGCAGCTGAAGGGGCTGGGTTACAACTACTACGGGCTGCCGGACTTCGGTGACTATTTCGTGGCCTACAACTTCAAGGACACGACCGGCAACTTCAACGCGATCGCCAGCCAGCTGTACTTCCGGCAGGCGATGCAGCACCTGGAGGACCAGGCCGGGCAGATCAAGGCCTACTTCAACGGGGACGGCGACCCGGCCTACGGGCCGATCCCGGCCTACCCGAAGAGCCCGTTCCTGCCCTCGAACGCGGCGACCAACCCGTACCCGTTCAGCGTGACCGACGCGATCAGCTTGCTGAAGGCCAACGGCTGGACCGTGACCCCGAACGGCACCGACACCTGCGCCAAGCCGGGGTCGGGTCCGGGTCAGTGCGGGGCGGGTATCCCGGCCGGCACCAAGCTGGCGTTCAACTTGATCTACAACACCACCCCGCCGATCCCGTCGCAGGTCGAGGACCTGGCCTCGGACGCGAAGGCGGCCGGCATCGAGATCGCCCTGTCCGGCAGCAACTTCAACTTCATGATCCAGAACTACAACGACTCGGCGTCGACGGCGAACGAGAACAAGTGGGCCATGGAGGACTTCGGCGGGGAGACCAACTCCACCTATCCGACCCAGTTCGGGTTCTTGAACACCGGCGGGTCCGGGCAGATCGGCGACTACAGCGACCCGCACGCGGACGCGCTGATCAACGCGTCGGTCAGCGGGACTGACCCGGCCGCGGTCACCGCGGAGGCGTCGTACTTCACCACGCAGGTTCCGGTGCTGTGGCAGCCGGTCCTGGACTACAGCTGGGCCTGGAAGTCGAACATCTCGGCGACCGACCCGACCGCGTTCGAGAACCTGACCCAGTATGACAACACACCGCAGTTCTGGTACTTGACCAAGTAGCAGGGCCCGGCACGACATAACACCCGCTGGACTGGCCTGTCTCCCGGTGGTAAACCGGGAGACAGGCTGCCAGCCTGGAAAGGAGGGTCCCTACCGGTGACCGCCTACCTCCTGCGCCGTCTCGGGACGTCCATCATTGTCCTGATCGGTATCTCGATCTTCATCTACCTGCTGCTGCACGCGATTTACCCGTCGCCGGCCAGGGCGGTGCTGGGCCTGCGGGCTAACAACGCGCAGATCGCCGCGTGGAACAAAGAGAACGGTTATGCCCGCCCGGTGATCGAGCAGTACCTGAGCTACATGAACGCCCTGATCCACGGCAACCTCGGCTACTCCTACTCGAACAACCAGACGGTGGCGTCGCTGTTCCAGGAGCGGGTGGCGCGCAGCGCCTACCTGTCCGGAGCGGGCCTGGTCCTGGCCGTCCTCATCGCGTTGCCGCTGGGCATCTTCCAGGCCGTGAAGCGGAACTCGCTCGGTGACAGCGCGCTCACCAGCGCCGCGTTCATCCTGTACTCGATGCCGGTGTTCGCCCTCGGGCTCATCTTGATCCAGGTCTTCGCGCTGTCCTTCCCGCTGCTCGGCTTCGAGGCCAGCCAGTCCACCTCGCTCTGGACCGTGATCGGCGACTGGCACGACATGCTCCTGCCGATCCTGACCCTGACCCTGATCAGCGTGGCCCTGTTCTCCCGGTATATGCGGTCCGCGTCGATCGACGTGCTGGCCCAGGACTACATCAAGGTGGCCCGGGCCAAGGGCCTGCCCGAGCGGCTGGTGCTGAGCCGGCACATGGTGCGCAACGCCTCGCTGCCGATGGTGACCCTGATCGGGTTGTCCCTGCCTGCGCTGCTGGCCGGGAACCTGATTACCGAGTTCTTGTTCAACTACCAGGGCTTGGGCCTGCTGTTCTACAACAGCCTGGGCAAGGAGGACTACCCGGTCCTGCTGGCCTACACGCTCATCGGCGCGGTCTTCGTGGTCGCGGGCAATCTCGTCGCGGACATCGCGCTGACCGTCGCGGACCCGCGGATCCGGCTGGCCTGACCGGCCGGCAGCAAGGAGGCAATGGTGGCAACTGGACAGGCGTCGCTCCCGCCGCTCGACGTGACCCGGGCTCCTGAGGGCGGGGAGGTCGGCGCGGTCCAGAGCGGGTGGCGGCTCGCGCTGCGCGAGTTCGTGAGAAACCGGCTGGCCGTAGTCGGCGTCGGCATCCTGTTGTTCTTCGTGCTCGTCTGCTTCCTCGGGCCGATCTTCTACCACGGGAACACCCTGCAGGCGAACCTCATCAACGCCCATAACCCGCCCGGTGCCGGTTTCCCGCTCGGCACGGACATCAACGGCTTCGACATCCTCGGCCAGCTGATGAAGGGCGGCCAGGCCGCGCTCGAGATCGGCTTCTTCGCCGCCTTCGTGGCCATCACCATCGGCGCGCTGGTCGGCTCGGTCGCCGGGCTCGCCGGCGGGATCGTGGACACCGCGCTGATGCGCATCACCGACGTGTTCCTGTCCGTGCCGTTCCTGTTCGTGGTGCTCATCCTCGCGGTCAGGTACGGCGCGTCAGTCCTCTCGCTGTCGCTGGTCATCGGCGGGTTCTCCTGGCAGGTTCCGGCTCGGCTGATCCGGGGCGAGGTGCTGACCATCAGGGAACGGGACTTCGTCCTGGCCGCCCGGACGGCGGGGGCCGGCAACTGGCGGCTGATCCGCAGGCACCTGCTCCCGAACGCGCTCGGCGTGATGATCGTTAACGTGACGTTCCAGGTCGCGGACGCGATCCTGGCCGTCGCCTACGTGGGTTTCCTCGGCTTCGGACTGCACTACCCCAACGTCGACTGGGGCGACATGCTCTCTGACGGCACCGGGTTCTTGACTGACGGCTATTGGTGGCTGATCTGGCCGGTCCTGACCTGCATCGTGCTGACCGTGATGGCGCTGAACTTTATCGGCGACGCGCTCCGCGACTCGATGGACGTGCGGTTGAGACGCCGCTAGCAGCCCCGGTTCTACAGACCCGCGGGGCACCGCGCCTGAACAGCCATCACCAACGAGAGCCAACGAGAGGTAGCGGCCACATGGCCCCCGTTCTTGACATCCAGGACCTGTCGACGCACATCAAGCTGACCAGCTCAGTGGTCCAGGCGGTCGGCAACGTCGACATGTACATCGACGCGGGGGAAACCCTCGGCATCGTCGGCGAATCTGGTTGCGGTAAGTCCATGACCGGATTGTCGATTATGGGCCTGCTACCACCCGGCGGATCGATCATCGGCGGCTCGATCAAGCTCGAGGGCCGCGAACTCGTCGGCCTCAAGCAGGAAGAGCTGCGGCAGGTCCGGGGCAACGAGGTGTCGATGATCTTCCAGGATCCGCTCACCTCACTCGATCCGACCAAGACGATCGGCTACCAGGTCGCCGAGCCGGTCCGGCTGCACCGCGGCGCGTCGAAGTCCGAGGCGCTCGGCCGGGCGGTCGAGGTGCTGAGCCTGGTCGGGCTGCCCCGGCCTAAGGAGCGGCTCAACGACTACCCGCACCAGCTGTCCGGCGGCCTGCGGCAGCGCGTGATGATCGCCATGGCGCTGGCCAACGAGCCCAAGCTGCTCATCGCCGACGAGCCGACCACCGCGCTCGACGTCACCATCCAGGCGCAGATCCTCGCCCTGCTCAGGGACCTGAAGGAGCGGCTGGGCATGGCCATGCTGCTGATCACGCACGACATGGGCGTGATCGCCGGGCACGCCGACCGGGTCAACGTCATGTACGCGGGCCGGGTGGTGGAGACCGCCGCGGTGACTGATCTGTTCGACCGGATGCATCACCCCTACACCCAGTCGCTGCTCGCTTCCATCCCCCGGATGTCCCAGGACGCGAACAAGGCTCTGCACGCCATCCCCGGCCTGCCGCCCGACCTGGCCCACCCGCCGCAGGGCTGCCGGTTCGCGGCCAGGTGCTACAAGGCCACGGACAAGTGCCGGTCCGAGGAGCCCTCCCTGTCAGGCAAGACGCTCGACCACCGGTTCTCCTGCTGGCACCCGGTCGACGGGCCGCTCACCCTGGCCCCGATCGGCGAGGCCGGCCCCGACGCCGTGAGCACGGGCCTGGCCGCACCGGACGCCGTCAGCATGGACGAGGCCGCGGCCGGCGACAAGGTCGGACTCGTCAGCGACGCCCCGCTGGCGGACACTGCCGCGGCCGACGCAGACGCTCCCAAGGCCGACGAAGTCACCCAAGCCGCCCAAGCTGAGGAAGCCGCCCGAGCCGAGCGCGTTGTGATCGCGGCCGGCCTTGAGGTGACGTCCGACGGCCGGCTAGAGGTAACGGCGCGGACCGTCGAGGCGGTCATGGCCGACGGGAACGGCGTTGTCCCGCTGCTTGAGCTGCACAATCTGGTGAAGGAATTTCCCGTCACCTCAGGCGCGATCTTGCAGCGCAAGGTGGCGGCCGTCCACGCCGTGTCCGACGTCTCCTTCTCCGTGCCCGCCGGGACCACGTTCGGTCTGGTCGGGGAGTCGGGATGCGGCAAGACCACGATCGGCAAGATGATCGTGGCGCTGGAGAAGCCGAGCTCCGGCTCGGTTAGCCTCGGCGGCGTCAACGTGTCCAAGCTTCACGGCGGCGAGCTCCGGCGCAAGCGCCGGGACCTCCAGCTCATGTTCCAGGATCCGCACTCATCGCTGGACCCGAGGATGCGGGTCGGCGCGATCATCGGCGAGCCGCTCGCGGTGCAGCACCTGGGCAGCAAGCGGGCGCAGCGGGACCGGGTCTTCGAGCTGCTCAGCGAGGTCGGGCTGCCGCGGAATGCGGTCGAGCGCTACCCGCACGAGTTTTCCGGCGGCCAGCGCCAGCGCATCGGGCTGGCCCGGGCGCTGACCCTGAACCCGAGGCTCATCGTGGCCGACGAGCCGGTGAGCGCGCTCGACGTGTCGATCCGGGCGCAGGTGCTGAACCTGATGAAGCGGCTGCAGGCCTCGCATGGACTGACCTACGTGGTGATCTCGCACGACCTGGCGGTGGTCAAGTACATGGCCGAGCGGATCGGCGTCATGTACCTGGGCAAGCTGGTCGAGCTAGGCTCCGGGCAGGACATCTACGAGCGCGCGGCGCATCCGTACACGGCCGGCCTGATCGCCACCATCCCGGTGCCCGAGCCGACGGCGGAGCGGGCCAAGAAGGGCGCCGCGATCAAGGGCGAACTGCCCAGCCCGGTGAACCCGCCCTCAGGGTGCCGGTTCCGCACCAGGTGCCAGTTCGCGCAGGAGATCTGTGCCGTCGAGGAGCCGCAGCTCCGCTCGTTCGGCCCCGGTCACGTGGCCGCCTGCCACTTCCCGCTGCAGACCCCGGACAACTCGGCGGTGAGCACGCCCGCGATGACCACGGCCTGAGGTCCGGCACCAGACGGGTCCCGGACCGGTAACGGCCGGGGTTCACGACGGAGATATCCGCGGCTTTCCCTTGCCCCGGGCGCGGATGATGTCGATACTCCATTCATGGGAGGCTCGGCGGCGGACACGCCTGCAACGCCCGAGTACCTGCGCGCCTCCGACGAGGAGCGCGATCTGGCCATCAGCGCGCTCCGCCAGGAGTTCGTCGAGGGTCGGCTGTCCCACGACACGTTCATGTTCCGCATGCAGAGCGCGCTCGGCGCACGGCACCGCGGTCAGCTGGTCAGGCTGTTCAGTGACCTGCCACCCCGGCGGGCCAGGCTCCTGGACCGGATCCGGTCCGCCTTCCGCCGCCGCGACCCGGACCCGGACGATGCGGGTGCCGGCTGGCGCCCGGTACCGCAATCTTCACCCGGCGCATGGGCGCCGCCCGGTATGGCGGACGCCGCGGGATGGCCCCCGCAGCCGGCGTCCTGGACCAGCGCTCCCGGCGGACCGCGAGAACCCGCTGACCCGGCGTCGATGGTCTTCCCGCCGGGCAGCGGGACGAGCTTTAGCATCGGCCGGACCCAGGACTGTGATCTGCGCATCGGGGACCTGTCGGTGTCGCGACGTCATGCTCAGCTGGACCGCGGCGAGGACGGCTGGCTGCTCAGCGACCTGGGTTCCCACAACGGCACCCGGGTGAACGGCTGGCTGGTAAGGGAGCCGGTCCCGGTCCGGGTCGGCGACGTGCTGCAGTTCGGCTCGGCGATGTTCGTCATACGGGACGACGCTCCCGCCCAGCACGATCCGGAGTAGGTCGCGGAACCGGCTAGAGTCGGAGACCGTGACGACGGTTCTGCTGGTCCGACACGGGCTCACCGCGACGACCGGTCACGTCCTGACCGGCTGGACACCCGGTATCTCGCTCGATGACCGCGGCCAGGCTCAGGCGGCCGCGCTGGCGGCGCGGCTCGCTCCGCTGCCGCTGGCCGCCATCGTCAGCAGTCCGCTCGAACGCTGCGCGCAGACCGCGGGGATGATCGCGGCCGGCCGGGACGGTCAGCAGGTCGTCACCGATGACCGGGTGGGGGAGTGCCGGTACGGTGACTGGACCGGCCAGCCACTGAAGAAGCTGGCCACCGAGAAGCTCTGGCGGGTGGTCCAGGCTCACCCCAGCGCGGTGACGTTTCCCGGTCCCGGCGGGGAGTCCATGCCGGACATGCAGCACCGGGCCGTGGCCGCGGTCCGGGACTGGAACGCCAGGCTGGGACCGGACGCCACCTACCTGATCTGTTCCCACGGCGACGTCATCAAGGCGATCGTGGCCGATAGCCTGGGATTGCACCTCGATCAGTGCCAGCGGATCCAGGCCGATCCATGCTCGCTGACCGTAATCAGGTATACGCCGCTGCGGCCGTTTGTGGTCCGGATGAACGACAGAGGGGGTGGAGTCGATGACCTCATGCCGCACATCCGGGGCCACCGCCCCGGTGCGAACGGAGCCGCGGCCAGCGACGCGGCGGTCGGCGGCGGTTCCGGCGGTGCAGAGCACGTGAACGGCCAGGCGGACGTCACCCCTTCGACCTCCGCGGCTTTCTCAACCCCCGATAGTCGTCAGTCGTCGGCGGACACGCAAGGATAGGACTATGCCGGTCTATTTCTATGACCCGCCGGAGAGGTTCGTGGCCGGCGCGGTGGGGCAGCCAGGAGAACGGATCTTCTACCTGCAGGCGACCGCCAGCGGCCGGGTGACCAGCGTGGTCCTGGAGAAGTTCCAAGTCAGCCTGCTGGCCGAACGGATCGACGAGCTCCTGGACGAAGTGCTCAGGCGTACCGGCGGATCGCCCGAGGTGCCGGCGGCCGCACCTGCCGCGCTCGAGGACGACGCGCCGCTCGACCTGCCGCTGCTCGAGGACTTCCGGGTCGGCGCGATCGCCCTGGCCTGGGATGGTGACGGCGGCATGGTCGTCATCGAGGCGCAGGAAGAATCCGACGAACCAGTCGAGCCGCTGGCCGAGGACCTTCCCCCCGATGGCCCTGGAGTGCTGCGCGTGCGCATCACGCCGGGCGCCGCACGCGCCTTCGCTCAGCGAGCGGCGAAGATCGTCTCCGCTGGCCGTCCGCCGTGCCCGTTGTGCGGCCTGCCGCTGGATACCGACGGGCACATCTGCCCGCGCCAGAACGGTCACCGCGTCAGCCATGTTTGATCCGGACAGCGCGGGCCCGGAAACCGGCGACGGGGAGCAGGCCGCGCTTGACCTGCTCACCCGCGGGACGCTGGAGATCGAAGGGCGCCTGGTAGACGCGTCCAATGCCACCCTGTACTGCACGATCAAGACCACCACACCGGATCCCCGGCGGGCTCCCAAAACCCCCAAGAATCCCAAGACCCCCAAGACCCCCAAGATCCCTAAGGCTCCCCAGGCCGGGCAGGGCACTGTTGCGTGCGTGTACAAGCCGATCGCCGGGGAGCGGCCGCTATGGGACTTCCCGGCGGGCACGCTGGCCGGCCGGGAAGTAGCGGCCTACGTCGTCTCCCGGGCGGCCGGCTGGGATGTGGTCCCGCCCACGGTCATGCGGGACGGACCATTCGGGCCCGGCATGTGCCAGCTGTGGATCGACCACGACACCGGCATGGACCTGATCGCCTTGTCCCGCCGCACCGACCACGCAGGCCTGCGCGACATGGCCGTGTTCGACGCGGTGGTGAACAACGCCGACCGCAAGATAGGTCACCTGCTGCCCGTGGCCGACGGGCACCTGTACGGCTGTGACCACGGGGTCTGCTTCGCAGAGGACTACAAGCTGCGCACCGTGCTGTGGCAGTGGCGGGGCAAGAGCCTGCCCCGGCGCTCGGTGGAGGCGCTGCGCCGCCTGAACGCCGAGCTCACCGAGGGCACCCTGGTCGCCGAGCTGTCCGGGCTGCTGACCGCGAGCGAGATCAATGCCACCAGGATCAGGGTCGAGACCCTGCTCAAGCACCGGGTCCACCCGTATCCGCCGGCCGACTGGCCCGCCGTCCCCTGGCCCCCGATCTAGGGCTCAGGTCATATAAGAGCCGGGTCAGATACCGCCCGGGCCCGCTGACTCCCCGGCGCCGCCGTGCCGCCGGAAATAGCGCTCGAATTCCCGGGCGATGGCGTCGCCGCTCGCCTCGGGCAGATCCATCGCGTCCTTGGCCTCCTCGAGGGTCCGGACGTAATCGGCCACCTCGGAGTCCTGCTGGGCGAGTTCGTCCACGCCCCGTTCCCAGGCGCGGGCCTCCTCGGGCAGATCGGCGAGCGGCAGCGGCGCGTCCAGGATGTCCTCGACGCCGCGCAGCAGCGCGAGGGTCGCTTTCGGACTGGGCGGCTGCGCCACGTAGTGAGGGACCTGCGCCCACAGCGAGACCGTGGGCAGGCCCGCGCCCGTGCAGGTGTGCTGCAGCACCCCGAGAATCCCGGTCGGGCCCTTGTAGTCCACCCGGCTGACCCCGCCGCCCGCGACCTCACTGGCCAGCCTCGCGTTCGAAGAACCTACCGACACCGGTACCGGACGGGTATGCGGCGCGTCGGCCAGCAGCGCGCCGAGCAGGATGACCATCTCGACGCCCAGGCTTTCCAGGGCGTGCACGAGTTCCTCACTGAACGCCCGCCAGCGCATGTTCGGCTCGATGCCGTGCACCAGGACCACGTCCCGGGCCAGGCCGGTAGGCGGTACCGACCCGTCGACCGGATGGGCCCGCGCGAGCGAGATCCGGGTTGTCGGCCAGATCAGCCGCTTGGTATGGCCGCCCTCGATCTCGATCACCGGCCGGTTGACCTGGAAGTCGTAGAAATCCTCAGGGTCGATGGCACCTATCGGCGTCGCCTGCCACGCGATGCCGAGATGGTTGACCACTCCGCTGGCCGCCTCACCGGCGTCGTTCCAGCCCTCGAACCCGGCGATGGCCACCGGAGAGGTGAGTTCGCCGATGTCGTTGAACTCGATGACTCTCCACCTCCCCAAGCACCGTAAGGCCGTCTCCCCAAGACTACGTGGTCGGCTCTACTCGTTGGGTGACCTGTGGCGTGTCATGCCGGAGGCCACGTAACCTAGGAAATCCTCGCGGTAAATGCCTAGATTCGGGGGGCTGATGAGCGCGCTACGGACCGCATTGGCCGAGCGAGTCGTGGTGGCCGACGGGGCGATGGGCACCATGCTCCAGGCCAGCGACGCCACCATCGATGACTTCGCCGGTTACGAAGGCTGCAACGAGATCCTGAACGTGACCCGGCCGGACATCGTGACCGCGGTCCACGAAGCGTATCTGGACGCGGGCGCGGATTGCATCACCACCAACTCGTTCGGCGCGAACCTGGGGAATCTCGGCGAGTACGACCTGACCGACCGGATCGGGGAACTGTCCGAGGCCTCCGCCAGGCTCGCCCGCGCCGCGGCCGACCGCTGGGCCACGCCCGCCCGGCCGCGCTGGGTGCTCGGCTCGGTCGGCCCCGGTACCAAGCTGCCCACGCTCGGCCACACGACGTTCCGCGAGTTGCGGGACACGTACCAGCTCAACGCGGAGGCGCTGTTGCGGGGCGGCGCCGACGCGCTGATCGTCGAGACCTGCCAGGACCTGCTCCAGGCCAAGGCGGCCATCGTCGGCTGCAAACGGGCGGCGGCTCAGCTGGCCCCGGACTCGCTCGTCTTCGTGCAGGTCACGATCGAGACGACCGGCGCGATGCTGCTCGGCAGCGAGATCGCCGCGGCGCTGACCGCCCTGGAACCGCTCGGCATCGACATGATCGGGCTGAACTGCGCGACCGGCCCGGGTGAGATGAGCGAGCACCTGCGGTACCTGGCCGCTCACGCGCGGATCCCGATCTCCTGCGAGCCGAACGCCGGGCTGCCCATGCTTACCCCTGAGGGCGCGCGCTATCCGCTGACTCCGGTACAGCTGGCGGACGCGCACGACCGGTTCACCAGGGAGTTCGGCCTGTCCCTGGTCGGCGGCTGCTGCGGCACGACGCCCGAGCACATCGCGGTGCTGGCCGACCGGGTGGCCGGGCGCCCAGTGGCCGCGCGCAAGCCGCGGCCCGAGCCGGGGGTGGCTTCGCTGTACGCGCACGTGCCGTTCCGCCAGGACACCGCGTTCCTGGCCATCGGCGAGCGCACCAACGCCAACGGCTCGAAGGCGTTCCGCGACGCGATGCTCGAGGGCCGTCTGGAGGACTGCGTCCAGATCGCCAGGAACCAGACCAGGGACGGCGCGCACCTGCTCGACGTGTGCGTCGACTACGTGGGCCGGGACGGCACGGCCGACATGCGCGAGGTGGTGAGCAGGCTGGCCACCGCCGCCACCCTGCCGCTGGTGCTCGACTCCACCGAGTCCGCCGTGATCGAGGCCGGCCTGGAGCTGACCGGCGGCCGGTCCGTCATCAACTCGGTCAACTACGAGGATGGCGACGGGCCCGACTCGCGGATCGCGCGGGTGATGCCGCTGGTCCGCGAGCACGGCGCCGCGGTGATCGCGCTGACTATCGACGAGCAGGGCCAGGCCCGCACCGCCGACTGGAAGGTCGCCGTCGCCGAGCGGCTTATCGCCGACCTGACCGGGAACTGGGGCATGCGTGTCGAGGACATCATCGTCGACTGCCTGACCTTCCCCATCGCCACCGGCCAGGAGGAGACCCGCCGCGACGCGATCGAGACCATCGAGGCGATCGCCGAGCTCAAGCGCCGGTACCCGGCCGTCCAGACCACGCTGGGCGTGTCGAACGTCTCGTTCGGGCTCAAGCCCGCCGCCCGTGCCGTGCTGAACTCGGTCTTCCTGGCCGAATGTGTCCGGGCCGGACTTGACTCGGCGATCGTGCACGCGGCGCGGATCGTCCCGATCGCGCGGATTCCCGACGAGCAGCGTCAGGTGGCGCTGGACCTGGTGTACGACCGGCGGCGGGAGGGCTATGACCCGCTGGCCCGGCTGCTTGAACTGTTCGAGGGCGTGAACTCGGCCGACCTGAAGGCCAGCCGGGCCGCGGAACTGGCCGCGCTGCCGTTGTGGGACCGGCTGAAGCGGCGGATCATCGACGGCGAGCGCGTCGGCCTCGAGGCGGACCTGGACGCTGCCCTGGCCCAGCGGCCCGCCCTGGAGATCGTCAACGACGTGCTGCTTGACGGCATGAAGACGGTCGGCGAGCTGTTCGGCTCCGGGCAGATGCAGCTGCCCTTCGTGCTGACCTCAGCCGAGGTGATGAAGGCTTCCGTGGCCTACCTCGAGCCGCACATGGCCCGCACCGACCAGTCGGGCAAGGGCAAGATCGTGCTCGCCACGGTCAGGGGCGACGTGCACGACATCGGCAAGAACCTGGTCGACA
>Ga0209166_10002905_pt1 | contig 12647 bp, 7 predicted proteins | sample Coa_R1_3_FD_187151 | JGI IMG/M metagenome (GOLD analysis project Ga0209166, IMG submission 187151) | Surface soil microbial communities from Centralia Pennsylvania, which are recovering from an underground coalmine fire - Coalmine... | ecosystem: Environmental > Terrestrial > Soil > Unclassified... | reverse complement strand
CCCACCTTCTGCATGGCGGATTGCGCTTCGGGGTTTTTCATAAACGTGTCCCACACAAACCCCGTCCGATGATTTTCCGCCATCAGCATCGTTATGCCCAGGTCGATTCCCAGAACATCCTGGTCGTACCAGCCGGTAAGCGGGTTGAACGCATCGACAAACCCATATCTGGCCCAGGCTTTGTCTTTGTAGCGGCCGCGGATGTTGCGAAGGACGCGCATGCAATCGTCATACAGAAACGGAAGCGAACCGCCCGTCGCGCACGGCACAATGCTGCCATCGATAGGCCCTTGCGGTGGCGGGCCACCCCATGCCGTGTAGCCCTTGGCGTAGTCCGACGCGCTGATTCCCCACAGGTCTTCGCTGTAATCCGGAAAGCGATCGTGCAAGGAAAGACAGAAAAGTTTGTGGGCCTTCGTCGCCTTGATCGAGTTCTCGAAATAATCGGTGTAAGCGTCGCGTTTCTTGCGGAAATCAAACCACGCTTGCGAATACTGATGCGTAAAAATCGGGTCATTACCGGAGATGTATTCAATCCCTTGATATTTGATGACCGGCCGCGTCCAGGCCTTCCAGGTATCCGCGGACAACGGATGAGTGGGAGAGCCAATCCCGAGCAGATAGATCATCATCAGTTCGCAGTAGTGTTCCCAGCGCGCGTCCAGAAACCCCGACTCGGGATGCCAGCCCATCGAGAGCGTCGGTCCGCCGTTCAGCATCCACGGCCAATCGACGCGCTCGTATATTTTTGTCGCAAGGTCTTTGATCTCCTGGTCGGCAAAATATTGCCGGGCGGTCAGCACGCCGCAAAGCAGAAGGGAAGTGTCGATCGAGGAGAGTTCGCACTTTTCCCACCGCTTGCCGCTCTCCATGTGAACGAAGTGATAGAAAAAGCCGTGTTCGTTCGGAAGGTCATTGGCCAAAAAGCGCAGCGTGTTGCGGGCGCGCTTGAAAATATTTTCGGACTTTCCAAAGCCGCGGCGGTCGCCGATACACAGACTTGTCAGGCCGAACCCCGTCGCTGCAATGCTGGACATTGCCCGCGAATCATTTCCATTCGCAAGCGCCCGGTCTTTGACCTGCCCTGTCCGCGAACTTGCTTCATTCCAAAAGAAATCAAATGTCGTCCGCTGAATTTCGTCCAGCAATTGATCGTCGGTCCCTTGAAATGGTGCGCCCTTGGGTTCAACGAAAGACTTCTGCGAATTGCTCGCGTAGCTCGCAAGTGGAGAGAACGAGGCAGAGAGAAATCCAAGCCCACAAAGCCGGATGATTTCTCGCCGGTCATACAAGTGATGTTCGGACATTTTATCCATCGCATCTACTTCGTAATCTCGAAGGTCGCCTCCGAGCCGTGCGCCGAGTCCGGACTGACCCAGATCTTCACTCGGGCCGGCTCGACCACATATTTGTTGTGATCATCCCAAAGCGCGAAAGCATCCGGCCCTACTCGGAAGCTGACGCGCCGCGTTTCCCCTGCGGCCAGCTTGATGTGTTGAAAGCCTTTGAGCGCGCGAACCGGTTGCGCGGTGCTCGTGCCTGCAAGGCCAACGTAGAGCTGAACTGTTTCCTCGCCCGCGCGCGTGCCCGTATTGGTGATGTCGGCGCTGACGGTCAGCGGGGAGTCCGAAGAGCGTTTCTCATCCAGCAGACCGTTGTTCAGTGTTGCGGCGCTCAACGTTGTCGAACTGATCTGGGGTGGTCCAAATCGGAAGGTCGTATACGCGAGTCCGTAGCCGAACGGAAACTGCGGACTGTTCTGCTCGTCGATATACCGCGAAACATACTTGTCCGTGCCCTCCCACGGCGGCCGAGTAAGATCAGCCTTGCCCGATGGGCGGCCCGTATTGAGCTCGTCATAATAAAGTGGCTCCTGCCCGACGGCGCGAGGCCAGGACACAACCAGTTTTCCGGTTGGATTGAAATCGCCGAAAAGCGTTCGAACCAGCGCGGGGCCGGCCTGCACTCCGGGAAACCACGCGGCAAGAACCGCGGGCACGTGTTCGAACGCCCAGGGGAGAGTGAGTGGCCGACCGCTGAAGAGCACCAGGACGACGGGTTTTCCCGTGGCAACGATCGCTTCCAAGAGTTGTTCCTGGCGGCCTGGCAAGCCGAGATGCGCGCGCGAAGCAGCTTCCCCAGTCATTTTTGAGGCGTCTTCGCCAAGCGCAAGAATCACGGCATCGGAGTCTCGCGCGGCTTTGACAGCCTCAGCTAGTTGATCGTCCGAGCCTTTGGTGATTTCGCTCCCCTTCGCATAGTGCACGCGATCCGCGCCCAATTTCTCGGCGAGCGCGGCGCGCAACGTGACGACATCCTGCGGGCGGCCTTGCGCGGACCAAGAGCCGAGCATATTCAAGGCGTCATCCGCCAGCGGCCCTATGAGCGCGACATGCTTCAAATCTCGGGAAAGTGGAAGCAGCGGCGAGCCGTTGCTTGCAGCGGAATTGTTCAGCAGAACAAACGAGCGTTCCGCAGTTTCGCGCGCGAGCGATACACTTTCCGGCTGAAGCATCGCGCCTGCATCCTTCTTCTCATCGACGTAAGGATGTTCGAACAAGCCCAAGGAAAACTTGAGGCGCAGGACGTCGCGAACGGCACGATCGACATCCGATTCGGGCACCTGGCCGGAGCGGACCAGGTTCGCCAGGTTGTCGTGGTAAAAACTGCTGACCATATCCATTTCCACGCCAGCCAGAAAGGCCTTTCGGGCCGCGGCGGCAGGATCGTTCGCAATTCCGTGCGGAATCAGTTCCGCGATGGAGGTCCAATCGCTGTCAACGAGTCCGCGGAATCCCCATTCGTTGCGCAAAATTTCCTTAATGGTGAATGGGTTGGCGGAAGCGGGGATCCCGTTGAGGGAATCAAACGCGGTCATGATTGTGGCCGCGCCGGCTTTGACGGCCGCGTGAAAGGGAGGCAGGTAGAATTCTCTTAGAGTATGCTCGGAAATCTCGACAGAATTGTAGTCCCGGCCGGCTTCGGCGGCTCCGTAGCCTACAAAATGTTTAACGCAAGCGGCGACGCTATCCGGGTCAGAGAGCCGTTCACCCTGGTAGCCACGCACATAGGCTCGTGCCATCGCAGAGCCGAGGTAGGGATCCTCACCAGCGCCTTCGGCCATTCGCCCCCAGCGCGCGTCCCGCGCAATATCGACCATTGGGGAAAAGACCCAGCGGATGCCCGTTGCGGATGCTTCCCGGGCGGCCACGCGAGCCGCTTGCTGGACAAGTTCAGGGTCCCATGTGGAGGCCAATCCGAGAGGTATCGGAAACTCGGTTCGAAACCCATGAATGACGTCCAGACCAAAAATAAGAGGGATCTTCAGACGGGAGTTCTCGATTGCCATCCTTTGATAAGCGTTAGAATCCCGTGCCGTGGTGATATTGAATAATGATCCGACTTCTCCCTTAATGATTAGGTCCTTGTATTCGGTGGGTCCGGTGACAGGCCCCGCGGGTTGGCCGGCCGAGTATTGCACCAATTGGCCGACCTTTTCTTCGAGGGTCATCTTGCGGAGAAGAACTTCAATTTTTTGTTCAACGGCAGGATCGATCGGATTCGAAGAGAGTGCCGCGCTTTCGGATGCATCGCCGGCAGCGGGCACTTGGGCTGTAGCGGACTGTCCGGACACGAATAATAATAAGGACGCAACAAGTGCGAGTCGAATAAGTGGGGTGAGCACGTTTTTAGGTACTCCGTTTGCACCGATGAAGGCCAGAACGGGCGTCTTTTTCAGCGCGAAAAGCATCAACACCTTACTCGATTCCGGAGCATGGGGCGTAAGAATGCGAACGGTTCTGGACTCTTATTCTTGGCCGCGTCGTCAGCAATATCCATATTCTTTGGGAATTAGCGCAACGGAGCGCTCCAGCAAGCAATTCGACGCCGGGACCAATTCCATAGAATGAGCATAGTAAACCGATTTAGTAAGATACTCAAGCATTGTAAGAGGAGATTCTCGGGCCAGGCGAATGGGCCGCCAAGGACCCTTGTCCTGCCATCTCCGTTGTGGGAGACTACCAGCCCAGAACCCCCTATGCCCCGTGAAAAATCAAAGCATACCTCCGCTGCGCGGAAACCCACCGGCACAGGAGTGAGCCTGAAGTTCCTCGCGGAACATCTCGGGCTTTCGCAAGCCGCGGTCTCTTTCGTAATCAACCGGTCCCCGGCAGCAAAATCGATTCCGCACCGCACGCAGGAACTGATCCGCGCGGCAGCCAGGGAATTGAATTATCGCCCGAGCCACATCGCCAGGTCTCTTCGGCAGCAGCGCAGCTTCACCATTGGCGTTGTCGTTCCGGAGATCAGCGAGGGGTATGCGGCACTGGTCATGTCTGGTATTGAGGACTATCTGCTCCGGGAAGGCTATTTTTATTTTGTCGTCAGCCACCATCATAGGGATGAACTGATTGCGGAGTATCCTCTCCTTCTGCAACAGCGCGCCGTAGAAGGATTGATCGCGGTGGATACGGTACTTTCTGACAGCGTGGATGTCCCTGGGGTGGCTGTGTCGGGTCACCGGGAAGTGCCGGGAGTGACCAACATCGTCCTCAACCACGATCGCGCGGCGTGCCTGGCCTTGCAGCACCTTGCAAGTCTCGGGCACCGGAAGATGGCCTTCATTAAAGGACAAGCGTTCAGCTCCGACACGGAAGTACGCTGGGAAGCGGTCCGCGAAGCAGCCAAGGAATTAAGAATTGAGGTTAAGGAAGCGTTGACAGGGCAGCTCGAGGGCGAATCCTCTTCGCCGTTGCTGGGATATCAGGTGACGCAAAAGCTCCTTGCCTGCGGAGAACCATTCACCGCACTGTTCACTTTTAACGACATTTCCGCCATCGGCGCGATTCAAGCGCTTCGGGAAGCGGGCCGCCGAGTGCCCGAGGATGTTTCCGTCGTCGGCTTTGACGATATTCAAAGCGCAGCGTTTCAGAATCCGGCTTTAACAACGGTACGCCAACCATTGCGCAAGATGGGAATGATCGCCGCGGAAATTCTCCTGCGGCGTATTACCGCGCCCACGAAGACGCCGCATCCCAAGGAAATCGTGGTCGAGCCGGAATTAATCATACGAGCCAGCACTGCTCAGGCCGCGAAAACTCTCGAAGTCGATTGAGTTCGTAGTATTCTCTGGCGCTGTCTAAGGCACTAGTTTGACGGGGCGATCGTAGCCCGTCATTTCCAGATAACCAACGCCGCTTAGTGGAAATTTTCCGCGGTGGCCTGCCAAAGTGATGGCTCCTTCCCAATAGGACGGAACAAATTTCGGCGTTCCGCTCAGTTCTTGCGCCGCAAGAGCCGTGTGGGCTTCCAACTCGATCCTTAATTTCGGCACCACAATTTTCCAGGCGATGGGGTAAACCGCGTGAGTATCAGGGCTGGTCCAGCTCCCGGCGAGCGGCCGCAGCGTGAAGTCGTTCAGGCGCAGATGCAGGGATTGGCCTTGCGCATTGACATAAGTGCCCGCCGAGAACGGATCGATCGAGCCATCTTTCCGGCGAATGTGGAAGAGCATAAGCTCGGTGTTGTCTTCCAGTTGCAGGCTCAGCCAGTCCCAGCCGGCCTGGTTCGAATCGAGTTGCTGGGTGAAAAATTCGTGGTCCATCCAGGCGAGCCCATTCACATCGAAGTTTTCGCCATTCAGTTCGAGTTTTCCCGTTGCTGCCAGCCGCGTCAGGGAAATGTAGTAAGACGCGTGGCCGGCTCCTTCCGCTTTTTGGCTGACGCCATTTTCACCGTGAATGACGGGGGGCTTTTGCGGTTGGAGCGTCAGATGCAATTGAAACTCCCGATCGACGGCCTCCAGCTTTTGGTCTCCGCTTTTCCACTGAATCTGCCAGTTGCCATTCCAGATGCGTGCGGCCGAGGCGCTCACGCCCGCGATTCTAGGTCCGGCACGATTGATTCTTTCCGCGTGATAGAAGTGCCGGCCGTCCAGGTCGCTGAGCGCGAGATGCGCGAGGTAGAGATCTTGCACATCCCAGATTGCAGCATGAGTTGGATCGTGGCTGACCGCTTGGCGGAAAAACGTCAGTTCGAATCCATAACGATGGCCAGTTGAGGATTTCAGATTTCCGGTGTAGTACCACCACTCCGTTTGAAAATCCGGATGATCGAAATAGTCTCGAGGGAACTCGAATCGATAGCCGGGCACCGCCGTGCGGTATTGCGCGGCGAGCGGGTTGAAAATCAAAAGCGCCGCAGCCAGAGCAGCGAGTTTATTCCTCATGGACAGCCTCGAGCGGATTGAGGCGCACAGCGACTTGCGCGGGATAAAGCCCGGCCAGCACTGTAGCGGCATAGACCACGCTGATTGCTCCCAGCAGAATTGCGACCGGCCAGTGGAAACGGATCGTCCAGCCGAACGACTGCCTGTTGATGACATAGATGAGAACAAGCGAGAGCGCAAATCCGAGAGCGAGTCCCACGAAATTCGAGAGCAGACCGAGCAGACCAGCCTCGACAAGAATTTGCTTGCGCACCTGGCCGGCTGCCGCGCCGAGAAAACGCAGCAAGCCAAGTTCGCGGCGGCGGTCGATGACCAGAGCGAGCAGAGCACCGGCGATGCCCATCACCGCAACAATCACGGCAACGGCCTCGAGCGCGTACGTGATGGCAAAGGTACGGTCAAATATTCGGATTGCCTGGGTGCGCAAATCCCGATTCGAAAAAAGTAGAACACGATAGCCCGCGGCCGCTTTGGCGATCTCCTCGCGGACCGTCTCGACCGACGAATTGGCTGCGACATAGATGGCGAGATTCGAAGGAGCAGGGTCCGGGAGATATCGCAGCATCGTTTGACGATCCATCAGGATGCTGCCGCGCTCGCTGCCGTAATCGTAATAAACATCGACGATGCGAAAAGCCTGACGCACGGCTCCAAGCGCAATCGTGATGGTGTCGCCAGCGCGCACATGATGTTTATAGGTGAATGGCTCGCTGACCACGACAGCATCGGCATTGCGAATCTGCGAGAGAACCTGCTCGGTTGGCCTGCCAGAGAAAAAGTTCGAGCGGTGATCCGAGCGCAGGGCGCTCAAATCCACCGAGGCTAAGGTAGCAGGCATTCCGTCGTAGTTGATTTCATAGGCGCGCAGCCGGTCCACTCCCGCAATCCCCGGCAGCTTGCTGATTTTGTCGGCCAATTCCAGAGAAATAGTCGGATGACGGTCAGGCGCCGGTTCACCGGCAGGGCGCAGATAAAGGTCAGCGGGAAGCCGATCATTCATCCAGAGCAGAACCGTCTCGCGGAAACTGCCGACCATGATGCCGACGGATACCATCATCGCGATGGCGGTGGAGAGGGCGCCAACGAGCACCGAAGTGCGGCGAAGCGCAGCGGAGAGACTTTGCGATGCCAAGAGCGCTTCGACTCCCAGGATTTTTCCAAGCCAGCGGGACGAGCAGGAAATCACCGCGTCCGCGAATGCCGGAATCGCCAGCGCGGACGCAATCACGAGCAAAATGGCCGACAGGTAGCCGAAAACAGGCTTGCCTTCGACGGCAGGAACGCGAGCCGCCACCGCCGCCAATATGCCGAGGACCAGTGCGAGCCACAGATCGCGCGATTTGTGCGCACGAGCGATGTACTCGCGGCGGCCGCGGGCCATGGCTTCGACTGGTGAAACTAGCGAGGCATCGCGCGCGGGCGAGTAAGCGGAGAGAATCGCAACGCCAACGCCGATAACGAACGCGAGCGCCACAGACCACGCGCTCAAGGCGATCGCCCCTGGACGGCTGCTCACATAGAGAGACTCCACCGTGGCAGCCATGAGCTTCACCGCTCCAGATGCCATCAAGCGGCCGACCGGGAGACCAAGCGCGGCTCCGGCCAATCCGAAAAAAGCGGCCTCGCCGATGAAAGCCGCGAGAACTGCTCCGCGGCCGGCGCCCAGAGCGCGGACGATTCCGGTTTCCGGCCGCCGACGCACCACCGAGACGGAAATCGTGTTGTAGATGAGAAAAGCGCCAACAATAAGAGCAATGTAACTAAGCAGACGCAGGTTCCATCGAAAAGCCGCGAGCATTCGCCGATTCTCGTTTGTGCCCGTTCCTTGCGGACGAATTTCGACGCCTGGCGGCAAGACGGAGCGCAAACGCTGTTGCCAGTCCTCAAGACTCGGCACTTCCGGAACTTTTAGGAGGATGCGGTCGATTCGGCCGAAACGATTCAGCGCGCGCTGGGCTGGGGCGAGATCCATCAGGACTGCAGACTCGTTGCCGTTCGAATCCGGGTAAACGCCGCGGACAGTAAATTCGCGGGCTTGGTCATTGATCAGCAGGCGGAGCCGGTCGCCCGGTTTTTTCCCCAGACTTGCGCCGACCCAAATGCTGTCAGGATCCTGCAAGTGCTTTATCGCATCTGTTGACAAGACAGGATTTTCATTCGGGCCGGACCCAAAGATTTTCTCCATCCTGCCGGAGCTACTTTCGGCAACCATGTCGACGCCGAGGAGGGGAATGGTCTGGTGGGCATCCAAGAGGACCGCCGAATCTTCGATGCGCGGCGAGATGCGGATGGAGTAAGGAAGGGTTGCGAGCGTTCCTACCACGGATTCGGGCACGCCGCCCGACGCGACAATTTCCAGGTCGTTGTCGCCAGCCAGAGTTTCCATCGAGGCCCGGAATGATCCAGTCGCCGCCGCCCCAGCAAGATCGATCGCCAACACGACGGCGACGCCCAAGGTTACGGCCAGAATTGTGAGAGTTGCCCGCACAGGCTCCTGCAGCAGCGGACGAAGCAGCAACCGGTAAAAAAGAAGGAAGCGTCCCATGTCAGCGTCCGGCGGTTTGCTCTATCTTTCCGTCACGCAAGTGCACTTTAGAGTCGGCGAGAGCCGCGGCCTCCGTGCTGTGCGTGGCCATGATAGTTGCGGTGTTTAGCTCGCGTGTCAGGCGCTTCAGGAGGCCAAGGATGACGTTGCCCGTCACCGTGTCTAGATTTCCCGTGGGCTCGTCTGCCAGAAGAATGGCGGGAGATTGCACCAGAGCGCGCGCGATGCCCACGCGCTGCATCTGACCCCCGGAGAGCTGGTGCGGATAGCGGTCGCCCAAGCCGTCGAGTTCCACCCAGGCGAGCTTTTCTCGCGCGGCGGCTCGCGCATGTTGCTTTCCAGCAAGAAGCAGAGGCAGCTCGACGTTCTCAAAAACTGTCAGTGTGTGAAGGAGTTGGAAGGATTGGAAAATGAAGCCGACTTTTTCACGGCGCAGGAGGGTGAGTCCGGCATCTTTCAAAGCGGTTGTGTCTACGCCTTCGAGCAGCACTCGGCCGGAGGTCGGAAAATCCATGGCGCCGGCGAGATTCAGGAGCGTCGATTTCCCGCAGCCGCTGCGTCCGACAAGAGCCACGAACTCTCCGCGATCTAGCTGGAGCGAAACATCGTCCAGTGCGAGGACCCGCTGGCCGTCGGTGAGATAGTGCTTACTGACCTTTTGAAGGGCAACAATCGCCATAGATAACTAATGATGGGGCTATTGCAGGGGAATTTGCCAGCGAGGAGGCGCAGTTGCCGGGGAGTAGCGCAGCCGGCGAGCGGCCAAACAGCCATTGAGCCTTAAGGTGCCCTGTTATAGACTTCGCACGCACAATTTGGAGCAGGAAAAAGCGGCATTTTCAACGTGTTGAGCGCGCTTCGGCAACTTGGGGGCTGACGCGCGTGTGCTCCCGCGAAGTTGACAACAACTGAGCAAAAAGCCGCGCCCGGCCAAGGCAGGCGGCTGCCAAGGAGGAACGGATGCTGTTTGCAGCGGACGTCGCGGTTGCACACAAGAGCATAGCCACCTTGGATCTCGTCATCATCGGGATCTACTTCGCCATCGTGTTTGGCATCGGCCTTTATTTTTCCAGGAGAGAACGAACCTCGGAGGACTACTTCCTGGCGGGGCGCGATATCGGTTGGTTTTTCATCGGCGCGTCTTTGTTCGTCTCGAACATTTCCACCGAGCACTTTATCGGTTTGTCGGGGACCGGAGCTTCGTCCGGACTTGCCGTGGGACATTTTGAATGGCTCGCTTGCCTGATTCTTCTGGTTCTGGGCTGGGTGTTCGTGCCCTTCTATTTGCGGTCCAACGTCTTCACCATGCCGGAGTTTTTGGAGCGGCGGTTCAATCGTAACTGCGCGGTCTACCTGGCGGGCATTTCGATCATCGCCTACATTTTCACGAAGATCTCCGTGCAGCTTTATGCCGCGAGCGTGGTACTGGAGCGAGTGGCCGGCTGGTCGCTCTGGAAAACGGCGGTCGTTCTGGTCATCGCCGTGGGAATTTATACCGTGGCCGGCGGACTGGCTGCGGTCATCTATACGGACACAGTGCAGACCTTGATTCTGATTACCGGTGCGGTGGTGCTGACGATTATTGGTCTTCATCGTGTGGGAGGATTTGAACACCTGCGGACCATGGTGCCCGCGAGTTACTTTCACATGATCAAGCCCATGTCCGATCCGCAATTCCCATGGACAGGCATATTTTTTGGAGCGCCCATTCTGGGCATCTGGTATTGGTGTACCGACCAGGTGATCGTGCAACGCGTGCTCTCCGCGCGCGACGAGGGGCACGCTAAGTTGGGCACAATTTTCGCAGGCTTCCTGAAGATCTTGCCGGTGTTCATCCTCGTGCTGCCCGGCATTATCGCCTTCGCGCTTTTCCCCGAGCAGGTGAAAAAGCCCGATTATGCCTATCCGACGCTGATTCTGAATTTGTTGCCCACGGGCCTCGTGGGTCTGGTCATGGCTGCGTTGCTCGCGGCTGTGATGGGTGCGATGAGCTCGGTGTTTAATTCCGCGTCCACCCTGGTGACCTTGGATTTTTACAAGAAGCTCCGCCCGCAAGCTTCCGAAGGCCAGCTTGTTAGTTTCGGCCGCATTGCCACGGGCTTTATGGTCCTACTTGGCTTGCTCTGGGTCCCGTTCATCCACTACATCAGCAGCCAGCTCTATATTTACTTGCAAAGCGTACAAGCTTACATCAGCCCGCCGATCTCCGCGTGTTTTGTGCTGGGAATCTTGTGGCCCCGGTTGAATGGAACAGGGGCGATCAGCTCGCTTCTAACAGGCTTCGTATTGGGCGCAACACGATTTGTGCTGGAGCTCGCTGACCAAGCCGGGGGCGGGCATTTCCAATCTTCCGCCGTGCGCTGGCTCGTTGACATGAACTTCCTGCATTACGCAATATTCATGTTTGTGGTTTGCTCGCTCGTGCTCGTCGCAGTCAGCCTCATGACCAAACCGCCAGACCGCCAGCAACTTGCCGGACTGACGTTTGCAACGGTCGACGAAAAGATCGAAACCACGGTGGTGGACCCGCGCCAGCGCAAGCCCGCGCACGAGACGCAGACCGAGCGTGTTATTAACATTGTCTTTAGTTTTCTACTTCTCGGGACGGTAATCGGCTTGTGGATTTACTTCCGGTAGATCCCGCTTCGGACAGGGAATAAATGAGGACGGTTGCCATCCAAGCCTTGAAACCGAACGTCACTCGGGAAGAGGCTATCCGTGTCTTCCGGTCGGGCGGCTTCAGCGCGGCCTATTGGAAGATTCGAAGCGGTCCGCTACAGCGAGTGGCGGATGCCTACGTGCCGTTCTGGGTCTATCAAGTGCGTTACGAAGTGGTGGGCTCCTTGAACACGCGCATTTTCGCGCTCGATGCGGTTCAAGGCGCGCTCGATCTTTTCGAGTTTCCCCACGTTCCGAGAGAAACTGAATTGCTGACGATCGAAACGCGGAACCGGCTGATGCCGTGCTTGAAACCGGATGCGGCGGAAGAGCTTCTTAGGATGAAGGTGCTTCGTGTGCTCTTCCAGCAAGGCTTTTTCAAACTGCGCGCTCTGAAAGTGGAAATCACCCACTTGCCTGCCGAACTGCATCTGCCGTACTGGCTGGCTTTTTACGGGGATTATGGCGCCGCAAAATGCCGCGTCATGGACGCGGTGCGCCGGCGCATCGAGGGCGCTAAAGCCTCCTATTTTTTTGAGCAGTGGCTCGCAGCATAGCTACACTCGCAACGCGTGCTGCCCGGCGCGCGAAGAGGCAGTCCGAGTGATGATGCTTCTACAAGCTCCACAGAGTGAGGGATAGCATGTTACGTCTTGCAAGATGGACCGGAATCGTGTTGTTGGTTTGCGCGGTGAGATCCTGTAGCGCAGCGGGGACAGGCTGGCAGCACATCGGCAACGTGCAGCGCGTGGAGAAGCTTAAGGATGGCGTCGAACTGACGGCTGGTTCCGCGAAGGTGCGCATCACGGCATTTCGCGACGGCGTGATCCGGGTTCGCCTGGCGCCGCAAGGCTCTTTTCCCAAGGACTTTTCCTGGGCGGTGATTGAGTCGCCAGATCCCCCTTCTGTCAAAGTCGAAGATGGCAAGACCGAATTACGCATGACCGCGGGCCAGGTGGTCGTGACGGTCAAGAAATCGCCTCTTCTGATCACTTTCGCGAACTCGTCGGGCGCGGTCCTCCTTGCGGACGAACCCTCTTTGCCCATGGCTTGGGATGGCCAAGCGATCCACGTCTGGAAACGCATGCCCTCTGATGAGAATTACTTCGGTTTAGGCGATAAGCCCGGTCCGATGAACCGCCGCAATCACGCGTATACGATGTGGAACACCGATTTTTTCGGCTGGCAGGAATCGGATGATCCGCTCTACAAGAC
>Ga0209166_10002903_pt1 | contig 12648 bp, 8 predicted proteins | sample Coa_R1_3_FD_187151 | JGI IMG/M metagenome (GOLD analysis project Ga0209166, IMG submission 187151) | Surface soil microbial communities from Centralia Pennsylvania, which are recovering from an underground coalmine fire - Coalmine... | ecosystem: Environmental > Terrestrial > Soil > Unclassified... | reverse complement strand
TTCTCGAAAGCGCTCAGGTCGCAAGCTTCCACCACTTCGTGCACCACGAAACACAAATGATCGGGACCCAACACGTCCTTCACATGGGCAGGTAACAACTCGGCTTGGTCCGGGTAGTACGGCTGACAGGTTGGCATAGTTCTTCATGCCAAATCTTTCGCCCACTTGCAACAGCTAGTTGCGACACAGACTCTTAAGAACGGAGGAGGATTTCGGTTCTCCGTTGCACAGTAAATAGCCCTGACACCTGAAGAAGTCACGTCGGTGTGACAAGGCCGAACCAAACGAGGATAGCGTGCCGAGTACTTTCGATCATTGCGTTTGGATTACTTGCGTCCTCCTCGAGGCGGCTGTGGTTGTGACCGCAGCGAGGCGCCATGTGCTGAGATGATTCAAGGAGTTTCCTAATACTTTCCACCCTACTGTTGGGTCCACGATCGCGCCTTCTAATGCCTTTTTCGCAACAGAGATATTTGATTTTTGCTTGACACTGCGAGAGCCGTGCTATCCTTTACAGGCTCTCTCCTCACCGGAGCGGATGCGTCCGCAGCGCAAAACTTACGGTGACGAAAACATGCTCGCAGTGTGGCGCGGTATTACCGGCAGGAACCCGCGTCTGTCAGTTCTGTGATTCATCCTTTTCCGTGGGCTTTTCGGCGATCGTCGAGCCTTCGGACATTCCTCAAGTTGGAATCCCTTCAAGAAATGTGGAAACCGGAAGGGTACAAATCCAATCGCCCGAACTCCGGGCATCCTCGCGCACGGAAGGACTCCCAAAAAGTTCGTGGCGCGGCGAGTTAGCCGAGCGCTTCATGGCAAATCGGAGCCGAAGGGGCAAGCTCGCCGGAAGCAACGGTCAATCACACTTTTCCTTCGAGGACTCGCCCGTAGCGGGCGATGCCACGGCTTCCGTCGCCATTGAGGATGAAACCCCGAACAAAGAGGAGTTCTCGTTTACCATTGCCATAGGCAAATCAGCAAAGGCTAATCCCTGTGAAGAATTGCCGATGGAGATTGACGTCTCCTCACGCTCGACCCCAAATGGCCAATTACAAACGCAAGTGACGCAGATTGAACCTGACTGTCAGCCAGGTTTGTACCCGGTTGCTTCGTTCGATGACCGGCGGCTTGCGGGATTAATCGACTTTTTCTGCCTGGCATTTGCGTACGGCGGGTTTCTGGGCCTGTTTGGCTCGCTGGGAGGCCACTTCACGCTGAGCAAACTGAGCGCTGCGGTTTGCGTTACAACGTTCGCTGTTGTCTACATGCAGTACTTCGCGCTATTTACGATTTTTGGTGGAACGACGCCGGGGATGATGTTGCGCGGTTTGCAAGTGGTCAGTTTTTCCGGCGAACCGCCCACGCCAAGGCAAATGGCGTTGCGCAGTGTGGGTTACATGCTCTCCGCCGGCACATTCTTTCTGGGATTTCTGTGGGCCATGTGGGATTCCGACGAGCTCACGTGGCATGACCGCCTGTCGCGGACATATTTGAGTGTGGAGCAAACGCTGCCTGATTTGGAAGCCTCTAACGCCGCACGCGGCCGCTGAGTCCCTGCCCGCTTAAACGCGCGAGGGAGCGGACTGGCATTCGCGCGCCAGGCGCACGATAGCTTCGAGGCTCCGATCGATATCGGTCTCGGATGTTGCCCAGGACGAAACACTGATGCGCATGGCGGTTTTTCCCTGCCACACAGTTCCTCCGCACCAGCAAGTGCCGTCTTCCTGAATGCGGCGAATCACCTCTCTTGTCACCTCTGGACCGCCGAAAGAAACCAGCACTTGATTGATCACTACGTCGTTCAGCACTTCAAAGCCAGCGTCCCGCAAACCCTTGGCAAATCGCTGTGCGCAAGAACACGTTCTTTCCACTAATTCGCGCAATCCGGCTCTGCCCAAAGACTTCAGCGTGGCCCACACTTCCACTCCTCGCGCTCTTCGCGAAGAGTCCGGCGTGTGATGCATCGGTTCGCGTCGCGCACCTGGTTCGAGGTAGGCCGCTGTGAGCCCGAAAGCTGCGCGTAGAGCGTCACCATTTTTCGAGAGGACCACACCGCAGTCATATCCTGCGTTTGGCCACTTGTGCGCATCAGTCGCCCAGGAATCAGCCTTCTCAAGACCGCGTGTTAAGTGTGCGAACTTCGGCGAAACGCGTGCCCAGAGCCCAAATGCGCCATCCACATGGACCCAGGCGCCTTGCTCTCTGGCAGCGGCGCAGATTTCCTCGGCAGGGTCGAAAGCCCCGGTGTTCACGTTGCCTGCCTGCATGCAGACAATCGTACTTTCGGATAACCGGGGAAGCCGGTCGGCGCGCATCCTTCCCTGCCCGTCCGCTTCCACAATCGTCACACGCTTTCTTCCGAAGCCCGCCATGCTCAAGGCTTTCAAAACGGAGGCATGTATCTCCGCGCCCGCCACCACCTGAATGGGCGGCGCGCCAAACATTCCATCTTCGGTGACGTCCCAACCTGCCTTCTTAAGCAGGGCGTGACGAGCCGTGAGAAGCGCGGCAAAACTTGCCATGGTTGCGCAGCTGACCAACCCCCCATGGCAATCCGATGGCAATCCAAGAGCTTCGCAAATCCACTGAAGAACCACGTCCTCGAGTTCGACAGCTACCGGGGACATTACGCGCATTGAAGCGTTCTGGTTCCAGGCGGCCGCCATCCAACTTGCCGCCAATGCCGCTGGGACGATTCCACCGTTCACAAAGCCGAAGTAGCGGCCGCCAGTCAGTACTGCTGTGGCTGGCGAGCCAGTCGTTTCCAGTTGGTTCAGTACATCGGCGGGGTCTGTGAGCGTCTCGGGAAAGGGCTCGTGAAATCCAGCAAGAGCGGCGAGATCTGAAGACGAAGGACCCACACGGCGGTGGCAGGCATTCTCGACATAGCGAATCGATTTTTCGGCAGCCAACTTAAGCAATTCGGAAGGCTGTGATTTCAACATCTCTCTGGGCTGCATAGGCATCAGTCCTTTTCTGTTGCATTGGCGCACAAGCCTGGAAAGCGGTGCACAATAAATGTGCGCCGACCCGGTAAACCTAGCAGCTAGGTTTAAAAGAGAAAGAGCCGAATTGTCCGGTTATTGTTTCTTGATCACGGCTTCATCCGAAGCGATTTTGCCATCTCGAATGAAGATAATGCGGTGGGCATGCTGGGCGATGTCATTTTCGTGGGTCACCAAAATGATGGTGTTCCCCTGGCGATAAAGGTTCTCAAAGAGGGTCATGATTTCTTCGCCGGTTTTAGAATCCAGGTTCCCCGTGGGCTCGTCCGCCAGGACAATGGAAGGGTTATTCACCAGCGCCCGTGCAACCGCGACGCGCTGCCGCTGCCCTCCGGAAAGCTCGTTAGGTTTGTGGGTCATGCGATCGGTGAGGTCCACTCGCCCTAGCGCCTTTTTTGCCTTTTCAATCCGCTCTTCGGCAGGCGTGCCGTTGTAGATCAAAGGCAGTTCGACATTATGAAGGGCGGTTGCCCGCGGCAGAAGGTTGAAGGTCTGGAAAACGAACCCGATTTCTTTGTTCCGGATGTACGCGAGCTCATCATCATCCAAATCGCTCACCAGCCGCCCCGCTAGCCAATACTTGCCGGAGGTCGGCGAGTCAAGACAGCCAATGAGATTCATAAGCGTGGACTTGCCGGAGCCGGAAGGTCCCATGATGGCCACGTATTCGCCCTTGCGAATTTCGACGTTCACGCCGCGCAGCGCGTGCACCTGCTCGGCTCCCATTTCATAAACTTTGGCAAGCTCTTCGGTCTTGATGACCACACCGGAGTTGACCAGGTCCTCCCGGTAAGAGTCGGCGGTCTGTGTCTCAACAGGCATGCAAATCTCCCTTGTTCTTTCGTGCGTCAGCTCTGCTGATCATCCTGCTTCTTCGGGGCGCTGTTGTCCACCTTGATCTGCGCTTCCGGTTTCAAAGTGCGCAGAGCCTTGTAGCTCCCGATGACGATCTCATCGCCGGGTTGCAAACCCTTGGTAATCTCGATGTCGGTAACGCCTGAGATTCCAGTGTCTACAGGACGGAAGAAGGCTTTCTTGCCGTTCACGACGAAAACTCCCTGAATCTCATCCTTCTTTGGGTCGCCAGCCGCAGCAGGCGGAGGCGCTGCGAGAGTCACTCCCGAGCCTTGCCCCTTGGCGTTCTTCGCCGCTTCTTCCAATTCCTTGCGAGTCCGCATGGCTAGGGCCTGGATGGGAATAGCCACAGCGTTCTTGCGTTCGGCGGTCTTTATTTTCGCCGTGGCAGAAAGGCCGGGACGCAGATTGTCCGGCGGATTGTCCAGCGTCACCACCACTTTGAAATCCTTGGCTTCCTGAGTGCTCGTGGTAGTCTGCGTGGTCGTCAAACCGGAACTGCGCAATACCGCCTGCGAGCCGATTTCGGTTACCTTGCCCTTGAACACTTTGCCAGGGACGGCGTCGATGGTGACGTCGGCTTCTTGTCCCATCTTCACGTTCACGATGTCAGTTTCATCTACTTTGACCTCGGCGGTAACCACTGACATGTCGGATAGCGTCATCAGAAAGCTGCCGTTGGAGTTCTGGATGCCCGGAACCACGTAGTCCCCCACACGCTCGGGAAGGTAACTCACAATCCCATTGATCGGAGAAGTGTAGGTCGTCTTACTCAGAACGTCCTCTGAGCGCGCGAGAACAGCCCGGCTCTGGTTCAACTGTGCTCTCGACTGCTCGATTTGGGCCTTCAGCAGAGAGACGCGAGCCTTGGCCGAATCGACGCTGGCTGCGGCTGCGTCGTAAGTGGTCTTGCGCTGATCAAAGTCCTGCTTCGGGATCAACCCGTCTTTAAACAGTCCTTGCCCGCGTTCGTAATCCAGCTTGGCCTTTTCCAGATTGGCCTGCTGCGAGGTCAAATCCGATTGCGCCGCCTTGTAGCTCGCCTCGGCAGCTTGCACTCCGGATTCCGCGGAATTGCTCGCTGCTTCCTGCGCATGTACGTCCGCATTCGCTTGAACGTTCTCCTGGAGGAGCAGTTTGTCGCCCTTTTTTACCTTGTCGCCTTCTTTAACCAGGATCGCGGTGATTCTTCCAAATCCCTGGGCCGTCACATTCGTATAGGTCGTGGGCTTGACTTCGCCCGAGGCGGTCACCAACGACACCAGGCTGTCCTGCTTGGCCACTTTGGCCGTTTGCACCGTAACTACGCCCTTGTTGGCCTGATTTACGCTGAAAAGAACGATTCCGCCCAGCACGACCGCCACACCCGCGCCAATCGCCACTTTATGCCACGTCTTCATTCGCTTCCCTTTCGCTCCACCACGCTGCGGCCACCACTCCAGGTTCCTTCCATCCCGCGAAGTTCCCTGAAATCTGGGGGTTGCATTGCCGCGCGATGGTCAATATGTATCCGAACCGCCCGCTTCTATTTGTACATACGCCCGTCCCGCCCGAAATGTTTCGCGGGACACTCAACCCATCATTGAGACTCGGATACACAACTATCCTGCAGTTCCTGTTCGTTCGGAGAACCTCTGCTAGAGCGGCGGAGGCTTACGCCCAATATCCTATTCTATCCTTATAAACGTTGTGTGAAAAGCACTCTTGCTTAAGCCGTCCGCGGCAATCCGACCCACACCCATTGGACGCGAGATGCAGCCATTTGGTCAGCCGCGAGAATTGCAAGACCTGCCGCCTTGCCCACCCTTGGACCTGGGCCTGATGCGATTGACTTAGGCCTCTTCTCCTTCCTCCATTGACATGCGAACTCGCATCGTTAGAATCGATTTCATGAAGTCCTCGGGCCTGACTTCGCGACGTAATGCGGCCGGTTTGCTGCCTAGCCTTGTTCTTGGATTTGTCCTTCTCTTTTCATCAAAAAGTGTTTTGGCGCAATCCGACGCGGGAGCGAATGATCCCCGCGTGTCAAAACTATACGGCGAGGCAAAGGCCGCCGAAGCACGCGGCGATTTTGCTGCCGCCGCAACGAGCTACGAATCGCTCCTGCAGATTGCCCCGCGCCTGGCACCTGCGTACAACAATCTCGGTTCGCTCTATCTTCGGCAGCGCGAGTACAAGAAAGCCTCTGCAGTGCTGGAGAAAGGGCTCAAGATTGACCCAAAAATGTCCTCCGCGGCCGCGCTCCTGGGTATAGCCCTCTACGAACTTGGCGATTATGCTGGCGCAGAACGGAACCTGGAATCCGCGCTTCGCGCCAATCCCAAAGACAACAACGCCGAGCTTTTTCTGGCAAATGACTTCATCAAACTCGGCAAATTCGAGCAGGCCGCGGAGCATTTGCGGCAGCTTTCGCAACGTCAGCCGGAAAATCAGGAAGTCTTATACTTGCTCGGCAAAGTGCACATGAAACTGTCCGAGGAGGCGCTCACGAAACTCAATGCCTTGAATCCCAATTCCGTGTGGGTTCACGAAATCTCGGGCGAAGTCATGGAGAGCATGAAGAATTACGATGGCGCGCTCCTGGAATACAAGAAAGCCGTGGAAGTGGCTCCGCTGCAGGCAGGCACCCACTTCCATCTCGGGAATGCGTACTGGTCGCTGAATATGTGGGACGCGGCAACGGAGCAATTTCACGCGGAACTCGCAAACGATCCTTCAAATTGCACGGCGCAGTGGAAAATCGGCAACATTATTCTGGAGCAGCACGGCGATTCGGCGGAAGCTTTGAAGGAAGTGCAGAAGGCGCTGGACGCTTGCCCGGATCTCATGGAGGCGCGTGTGGATCGCGCCCGCGCGCTAATCAAACTGGAGCGGCACGCGGAAGCGGTAAAGGATTTGGAAGCCGCTGTAAAAGCCGATTCGGGAGAATCTTCGACGCATTTCCTTCTGGCGCAGGCCTATCGCGCGCTCGGGCGAACGCAGGATGCGCAAGCAGAGATGAAAGTGTTCAGCAAACTGGAAGAGAGTGCGCGCGCAAAGACCGCGGAAAGGGCCAACGAGCTGTTGAAAGAAAAGAGCAAAGAGCCATAAGAAAATCTTTCAACTGAGTCCCGAGTGATGTTCGGTTAAATCCCGACAAACTCGATTGGGAAGTCAGGGCGCTTGCGGCGTGGAACGGCTGCCGGTGAGAGTGGCGCAGCGCTCATATTCCGCTCTGGCCCTATCCGCAAGTCCTTGTTTGCGGTAGACCGGAGCCAGCATGCAATGCAGATTGGGAGTTTGCGGAGAAAGCTCGACTGCCTTTTCTAATTCTGCCTGTGCTTTGGGAAATTCCTCCAGCCGCGTGTAGGCCTTGCCAAGAAGTTCGTGCGTCTTGGAATCGCGCGGATCAATTCCAACGGCTTGAAGAAGAAGTGAGACGGCGTCCTTCGGCTGGTTTTCGTCAATCAGAAGACTGCCGAGGTCTATGTAGGGACGGGGATTCTTCGCGAGAGATTGCTCCTGCCATGCAATGGCCTGTTGGTACGCTGCGGTTGCTTCTTCATTGCGGCCCATGCCGGCAAACGACAGGCCGAGGTTGTCTTTCGCCTTTACATTCTTCGGATCGAGCTTGAGGCATTGCTGAAAAGCGCTAATAGCTTCCGCAAAGCGGTTCTCGTTGTATTTTGTCCGCCCGAGATTGTACCAACCGTCGGAATCGTTTGGAGTCCACTCGAGCATTTTGGTCAACCACCTGTCCGCGTCCGGATAGTCCCCCAGCACGATATAGTCAAACGCCACAACTTTCAGATCGGCGGCTGAGGGGTTGCGGTATTTTGCGCCAGCCGTAAATTCCTCCAGCGAGGCTTTGGCCCTTTCTTCGTGGTCCTTTGGAAGGGTCGGCTCGGGAGTCCCCATCCTGCCGCCCATGCCCCCTTGTACTTGAAGTGCGAGCTGCCGATCCAGTATCGCTTCCGCCTGAATCTCGCGGAAAAGGATGTGGCCCAGCAGGAAGTGGCCGTCTGCGGAGTTTGGATGGCTCTCCAGGTATTGGCGGACTGCGCGGTCCGCTTCCGCAAACTTTGATTGTCGGAAAAGATTCTTAGCATCCGTGAGAAGCGCGTCCGTTTGCTCGGAAGATTGCGCGGGACTACCGGCACGCGTTGAGCTTAAGGCAAAAAGAGAACAGAGGATGCCGAGAAGCATGGCCCAATAAGTCTTCCTTGCCATTTGTGAAGTATTTTGCATGGAGATCGCATGCGGCATCACTGACGGGTCATCACCGCTTCGGCCAAGTCCCCTAGCTGCTTCGCAGTGTACTCATTGCCCCCTAGGTTAGCGGCCACTCGTCCCTGGCGGTCGACGATCACGGTATGCAACGAATGCGTCAGGAGACCTTCATCCTGCCAGGAATTTACGCCAAATTGCCGGCAGAGCTTCTTCACCTCAGCGGTAGGTCCCGTGAGGAAGTGCCAGCCCCTGGCGTCCTGGGTCCACGTCCGCGCGTAATCAGCTAAAGTCTCCGGTTGATCATGTTCGGGATCGAAAGTAATCGTAAGTAACACGAGGTCTTTCCCCATCTGCTCCGCAAACCGGCGATGGAGAACTCCGAAGTTATTGGACGCTCGAAAACAAAAATTGGGAAGAGGGCATCGGGTGTAGATAAATGTAATTGCAACCACCTTGCCCTTCAAAGCAGAAAGCATGACGGTTTCGCGTTTTTGGTCGATGAGAGTGAAATCCGGCACGGCCTGGCCGATCTGCAGGACGGCCGCACTGCGAGAAAGCGAGGAGGTCGCGGCGTCAAGAATTTCCAACTGGCGCGCGGCCATGGGCTCCTGCGTTGCGTTTTCGTAAGCGCGAACGTGAATCTGCTCGGCGTATGCCGCATCTTTCCGCACGTCCAGCTTGAAATCAATCAACATGCCGGGTTTCAGTCCATCGAGAGCTTTGGGATTATGCACAGGAAACGTCATCACCATGGCTTGCATGTAACCGGGAATCGCCTGGCAAGAAACCTGGAGAGCAAGATGGTCGCGATCGGCAAGTAAAACCACCCCCGATGCCGAATAGGTTTCCCCGAAAAGGCGGGGAGCCAACAAAAGCAGAGAAAGTACCAGCAGACAGCCGCGCAACCGCATCGTTCGACTCCCGTTACTCTTCCCCGATTCCCGCCATTCTAGCGCGAATCCAGCCTGGAGGAATGCGTGGAGGCGTTGGCGGGATTGGAAGCCCCTATCCGAAATGGTTTCCGCGTCAGCTTCGCGTAGCTTTTTGCGAACTCCTTGATCTCGATGAACTGGTTCTTCTCCAGGTTCGTGAAACTCTGTCGCGAGTTGGAAGCTGGCCACCAGACTTCCAACTGCGCAATCTTCGCCGATTTCCCCAGGCCAATGTGCTGCTGGATGGGGTTGGCCCCAAACGAGCCGCCGCTGCCAACCGTGCGGTACACAAATCGGCGTCCGCGTCCTTCGTTTTCTACGGTCACTTGGATGCGCGCCCCGATCCCTGCGCGGTTTGATTTAATACCTACGAGCTTCACCGCAATCCAGTCGTTGCCGTTCCCTGGATTCTCATACAGCCTGAACTGATGCGCGTCTCCGGGCGTCGGCCCACCAATCGACACCAATAGATCCTCGACTCCGTTGTTGCCCAAATCCGCAAAAGCGACGGCGTGCCCCTTGTGCAAGTCCCCGGTTCCGGAGGCCACCGTGATATCCACAAAATCTTTTCCCTCGCGATTGCGAAGCAGCATTTTGGGAGCGAGCGCGCCGTACTCGGGCCCGCCCGTCGCCAAATAAATGTCCGGATACCCATCATTATCCACGTCGCCGAAATTTGCCCCCATAGGCACATTGATCTTGTTCAAGCCCACTTCTGACGTAACGTCCTTGAAAGTTCCATTTCCCAAATTCCGGTAGAGCTTGAAGGTCTCGGCGTTCGTGGGAAGCCCCAGGTAACTTCGCATCGTTTCATCCAGCGAAAAAAAGTAAGTGGTCACGAAAATGTCGGGCCAGCCATCATTGTCGTAGTCGAAAAACCACGTCGCGAAACTCTGCGATTGCGGCTGGTGCACGCCTGCCTGCTGCGAAACCTCCGTGAATCTGTTGTTATGATTGTTGTGGTAAAGGAAGTTGCCGCCGTAAAGATTGGAAACATAAAAATCGACGTAACCGTCGTTGTCGTAGTCCGCGGCCGTGACCCCTTTCGTAAAGGCGATTTTGCCGACGCCCGAAGCCGCGGAAATATCTTGAAACGTCCCGTCTCCCTTATTTAGGAAAAGCCGGCTCGGCCCGTTTTCATTGCCGACAAAGAGATCAAGCAGCCCATCGTTATTGATGTCCGCCCAAACCGCTGTTTGTGTGCGCGTCGCGGGCTCAGCCAAACCCGCCTGACGCGTAACGTCCGTAAAAGTCCCGTCGCAATTGTTGCGCAAGAGCGACTTGCGCACAGGAAATTCCCACGCGCCCCGCAGAACGAGCAAGTCCATGCATCCATCGTTGTTGTAATCAGCCTGAACCATGTTCAGCCCGCCCAATTGACCGGACAGCCCCGCCTGCGCCGTGCGCTCCGTAAATGTGCCGTCCCCATTGTTGTGAAAGAACCGCAGTGGCTGGCACACGTCGTAACTCGACACCACCACATCCAGCAGTCCGTCATTCTCGAAATCGTCCACAGCCACCCCGCCCGCCATCGAAGTAAAGTTCAATCCCGTTGCCTGCGCCACATCCTTAAACCTTCCGAAATCCTCCTTGCTCGCAAACACAGACGGCGAAATCAAATATTTGTGCGGCACCTCCGCGGGATATTTTCCCAGCGTCATATACGCCAGATTCAGCAGCCACTTCACCTGCACCGCATCCGGCCGTTCAGGTGTGAGCTCCAGATATTTCGTAAAGTACTCGATCGCTTTTTCCGAATCGCTCGTTTGCTGGTAGCAACTGCTGGTGCGCGGCGGAAAAGTGCAACGGTCGAGCGGGTTGCGGTAAACGTCATTTTCCATTTCCGATTTGTGCAAATAGGCCACGCCAAGAACTTCGGTCAACTGCGGAATCCCAGCGGGCACACTAGCAGCCGCGACGGCATACGCCGCTTGCCACTCCCGAATGGCCGCATCCATGTTGCCCTGATAAGCCTGGAGCTGAGCCAGTCCATAGTGCGTTTGAATCACGTCGTAAGGCGTCGTAACCGCCATCTTCGCCGTATCGGCCAACGTTTTTTCCAGCGACTTGATCCCTTCCGCAAGCGATTGCTTTCGAATCGCGCATACCTCTTGCAAATCCTGCTCCCACCCATTCGGCTTCGGAAATTTCTGGAAAAGCATGTCGGCTAAAACTTGCCCTGCCACATCGGCGGGATATTGAATCGCGCCTTTGCCGGCCAGATGAAGATCGCGATTCGGCCCCATCCCTTGTCCGGTCGCGCCCTGATTCCCAGTTGCAAGCGCCATCGTGTTGCTCGTCGCCTTCGCTTCTGTCTTCCTGCCCAGCAACTTCAGGATGACAAATCCCGTGGCCACCTTCACAGTCCCGCTGACTTGCCCCGGCTGCAGCGATTCCACTGCTTCTCGCAATTCCGGCCGCAACGTCGAAGCATCCGCCTCCCCGACGTACCCGCCGCCGCTGGCGTTCGGATCAATAGATATTTCCTTCGCAACGTCCTCAAACTTGTTTCCTCTTTTCAGCCGCTCCAACGCCTCCTGCGCTCTTGCCTCCGTGTCGACCACAATCACCTGCAAACTGACTTTCACTCCCGAAGTTTCCTGCGCTGACAACATTCTCCATCCCGCGCACCAAAGAAGGACGACTCCGAGAATTGTGATTGCCTTGGCTAAGCGAGCCGAATGCCGCCCGAGACGTGGAGCGCCCCCTCTCATCATTTCTTTTCTTTCGTTTCCGCTGGAGTCGAACCGCTCTTCGTCAGCTTTGCCAGTCCTTCCAGCGCCGCTTGCACCTGTCCCGCATACGATCCGCTCGGCTCCAGCTGCAAGTATTTTTGGTAGGCCTCGATCGTTCCCGAAGGCACAACGTAAACAGTTTTGCCGCTTTCCGATTTTGAAGTAATAGTGTTTGTCAGTGCATCCCCCAAGAGTTTCCACGCCAACGCATCCTGCGGGTTGAGCTCCGTGGCCTTCTGGAGCGGCACAATAGCGTCAGCCAACTTCCCGTTGTTCGTAAGCACAATGGCGACGTTCTTGTAGCAACTAGCCTGCATGTTTTTTGCCTGCGGGTCCGCCCCTAAAATCTTGTCGCAGGTGGCGGTGGCTTCCGGCATCTTGCCCACTTGCGCAAAATCGGTCCCAAGCTCCATGTACGTTCCCGCCGCCGGTCTCAGGATCGCCGCTTGTTGCAGCACGGTAATCGCCTCTTGATATCGTCCTACCCCGCCGTAGGCCAGCCCCAGATTGCTCATAATAACCGGCGAATCCTTGTCCTGCACCAGCATTGCCGCGGCCTTATCCCGGCTTATAAGACCGTTGCGGATCTCTCCAAGTAATCCAATCACTTGGTACCCATTCTCATCTCTCACTTTGGCCTCTTCCACCGCTTGCTCATATTCCGTTATTGCCGTCTGATAATCCGCTTTCATCTTGGCAAGCAGCGCAGGTTTTTGTTCATTTGACGCCGTTTGGAGTTGCTGCCGGATTGCTTTAGCATCCAGCATCGCCTGATTGCCATTCGCAAAATGCGGCTTCATCAATTCGGATCCCTTAACCGCTTCTTCCTCCGTCTTCTTCGCGGTTTTGATGTCGGTCTCCTGCGCAAACCCCAACACTTGGGCAGAGACTGACGGCAGCAAGAGGATCAGC
>Ga0209166_10002900_pt1 | contig 12656 bp, 6 predicted proteins | sample Coa_R1_3_FD_187151 | JGI IMG/M metagenome (GOLD analysis project Ga0209166, IMG submission 187151) | Surface soil microbial communities from Centralia Pennsylvania, which are recovering from an underground coalmine fire - Coalmine... | ecosystem: Environmental > Terrestrial > Soil > Unclassified... | reverse complement strand
AATTTCTGGCGTACTCGGAACGGTGACCCACGGCCGCTACGCGCCGGATTTTCGTGGCTTTCTCATCGAAGAGGTACAGCGCGCAAGCATCCAGACTGAACAACTCGGCCATTTGCCGGAGCGTGCGATGCAACGAATCACCCAAGTCCATCGACTCCATGAGAGTCTGACCAATGGAATTCAATACCAAGAGTTCGCGATTTCGCCGCCGGACTTCCAGTTCCGCGCGCTTTCTTTCGGTAATATCCAGGAGAAAGCCCTGATAGGCGGTGACCGATCCGGCCGCGTCCTTCACCGCGATGGAGGACTCCAGCACAGTCCGAATCTCGCCGTCTTTGCGCCTCATCTCGAACTCAAAATCCGCCACGGCGCCATGCTCGTGAAGCAGTTTCTTAAGCCGGTCGCGGTCCGCAGGATTTGCATACATCGCTTCCGGAATGTCAGCTCCCAGTAACTCTTCGCGGCTCTCATATCCCGTCATACGCATCATAGCGATGTTGAAGTCCAGGAATCGCCCCTGCGGCGTGGAGATGAACACGCCTTCCTGGACGCTAGAGACAAGCGTGCGGTATTTTTCTTCAGCGCGCTTTCTTTCCGTGATGTCTTTCAGCACATGCACGGTCCCGAGCAGGTTACCCACGGGATCGGTGAAGGTGGAGTTCGAAGCAAGAAAGTAGCCTTGCAGCCAGGGGTCCGGATCATCTCCTTCCCCTGCGACGCCTTCGCAGTACGGGCACAGCTTGTAAGAAATGTTCTTTCGCGTGAGCAGGTCAGTGACGCCGCGCCCAATGAGCAGTTGCGAGTCCCTGCCGAGGAGATGACCCAACCGCAAGTTACAGCGGAGAATGCGCCCTTGGCGGTCGTGAACCAGGATGGGGTCACCAATGGAATCGAAGGTGTAGGCCCACTGCTTCTGCACGGTCGCCACCTGTTCGAAAAGGCGGACGTTCTGCAGCGTCAATCCCAGCAAATTGCTTATGTTCAAGAGGTAGGAAATCTCGTCGGCCTGAAACTGCTCGCTTCTGGTCGAACCGATTGCGATGATTCCGAGCGGTCCATCCTTGCCCGGAAGGGCCAAGGTAATGACGTTGGCGATGCCGCTCTCTGCCATTCTCTGGCGTACTCCTGGGTCCTGTTCATCTTCCAAACGCAAGAACTCGCAGTCCTTGTGCATGACCTGCTGCGACCAGGGAGTTTTCGCGGGCAGTGTTCCGAACTTTTTTAGATACTCCGGCTGAAAACCCACAGAAGCGTGCACCACGAGCTGGGCCTTGTCTCCTTCACCCTCGAGCAGCCGCACCAGCCCATGCGTGGCTCCCAAGCTCTGCACAAGATGAGCGAGGACGCGGTCCAGGACTTCCTGGACGGATAAAGTTTGCGTGCTGGCAGTCGTCAGCAGCGTGAGTCGGCGCAATTTCTCGTTTAATTCCACAGTTCTTGCCCGCGCGCCTTCCAAAACCACTACCACCATGCCAATGCCCAAGGCGACGCCCAGCAAGTGGTCGAACGCCACGCGCAACAAGAAATAAGGGTGCTGCAGCCACAGGGGACGGTCCATGCCATGCAAGCCGCTTAAGAGGAGTATGCCCCCCAGCAATCGGACACCATGTCCGCCCTGCAACGGCCGAGACCTCCACAATACTATCCCTGCCCAAAGGGAGACAGCGCTCGCCAGCAGCGTCGTTCCCCACTGCACGTTCCCGTAGACAGGCGTGACGCTGCGCTGAAAGTAATAAACTCCAAAAAGAACAATTCCCGCGAGCGGAAGGATGGGCAAGCCGCGCTTCCCAGGTCCGGCCGTAAATTGCACGATGGAGGCAGAAAAAAGAAGCATCGCCGCTATTCGCCCCATGACCACCACTAGCCAAAGCTGGGGAAGATCGCGGCTCAACATAGTCACTTCGGTAAGAGAGGCCAGGGTGAACACAAGCCACCCGGCTACCCACAACCGGAAATACCGATTGAAATGATCGCGCTGGAAAATGAAAAAGAGGACTAGCAGAACAATGAACGCCGTCGCTTCGAAGAAAGCGATGCCGAGCAGGCCTTGGTTCACCAACACAATAAGCTGCCTCCCAGCCAGGTATGCCGCGGTCGCGACGCAAAACCGCCTGGAACTCTCGCATAGAACGGCACATAGCCTTCTATCGAGCTTCTAGCGACGCTAACATGCTATTTTCTTAATGGGCAAGGCTACCTCGGTACTGGTGTGCCGTCCCGTATAATGGCAATGGGGGCAAACACTTGTGGAGCTAGAACAGATATTGGTCGTGGACGACGAAGAGGCGATTCGAGAAGTGGTTTCCACCATGCTCGAATCGAAGGGCTATCGCTGCACGGCCGTAAGCAACGGGCGCGCCGCTCAGGAGCAGGTTAAGAAGGCCACGCCGGATCTTGTCTTGAGCGACATGATCATGCCCGAAATGGATGGGATCAAATTGCTCGACTGGTTGCGCGAGTATGACCCGGAAGTCCCAGTGATCATGGTCACAGCCATCCATGACATTTCCACAGCGCTGGAAGCCATCCGCCGCGGAGCTTACGACTACATCCTAAAGCCCTTCGAGAAAGACCAGCTTTTTCTTGGAGTTGGACGAGCCCTTCAGCACCGCCGTTTGGTCGCGGAAAACCGGAGTTACCAGCTCAAGCTAGAACAACAGGTCGAGGAACGCACCGCGCAGCTCAATCAATCGCTGGCTCAGCTCGAACAATCCTATGACGACACGCTGGAAGCCCTGGGCAGCGCGCTGGACTTGAAGGACGCCGAGACGGAAGGTCATTGCCAACGCGTCACGGCGTTCACCATTTCGATCGCCAAGGCTATGCCGGTTCCCAATCACTATCTGCCCATTCTTGCGCGGGCCGCTTTCCTACACGACATCGGCAAAATGGCCATTCCCGACGGCATTCTACGCAAGCCGGGGCCATTGACCGACGACGAAAAGCAGATCATGCGGAAGCACTGCGAGATTGGCTACAACATGCTTATCCGCATCCCGTTTCTCCGGGACGCTGCGGAAATCGTACTGGCCCACCAGGAATTTTTCGACGGCACCGGCTATCCGCGAGGCCTCAGGGGCGACCAAATACCCCTGGGAGCGCGCATTTTCACGATCGCCGATTCTCTCGACGCGATGATCAGCGACCGCCCTTACCGCCGCGCTTTGCCCATGTCCCATGCCCGCGAAGAGATTCGCCGCTGCTCTGGGACGCAATTCGATCCCAAAGTCGTGGAGGTCTTCGCTACAATCCCTGAACAACACTGGGTTGATCTGCGCGAACATCTGGGCTCGCCGTTCCGGCTCGCGCACTTGAGAAATCTATAGACTTTGATAGTGCTTACAACAGTTTGCCCAAGACCAGTAAAATGTAACTCGCACTCCGGATTCTGCTGAGTGCGATGCAAGTCCGACAACTTCAGAGGTCAATTGGAAGGACTGTCGGCACTCGCATTGGCAGCGGCGGTTTTCTCTTTTGGAGGCTCCCCAATTTTCTGTTTATCATCGATGGAGAAAAGCACGTAGTTCGTGAATGTGTGCCGCCGGTGAAACCTGTGTCCGCGCAAGAATGCGTAGTAGTCTGCACTTACCGGCAGCCATAGCTTCTCTTTGCGAGTCTTGAATTCAACCGAACCATATTCCATGACAAGATGTTCGGAATTTAGCCTCAACACAGGGTGAGCTTCCCGCCGGTCAGTTTCCAATCGCACAACCTGAAAGGTATTGGCATCAATCCAGGCTGACCCGCGGAGCAGGATTGTGGCGGCACAAGATGCTCGGCCGCGGGAAATCTGGTTAACCATAACAGGGACCCCCGCCCCCGGTTTTTTTGTAAGTGTTGATTCTAAAGGACAGCGAGCGGCTGCAAGCGGTTTAAAATGAGCACTTGCAGACGGCCTCGGAAGTGTTGATTCTACAGTGGTTGTGGGAGATATTATCGGACGCTTGATTTGGGGGTGTGAAGGGCTTGGGTTGGGGGCAGATGAGAAGATGAGTGGCGACGAGAACATTAGAAAGGGTAACATGCTTTTTCATTACTGTCAAGGACTATTATTTAGTGTATATCCTTCGAGGGTGAGACGGGGAAGTGGAGTGGATTGAGGGCGTTGGCGGGACTTTGCGAGTTTGGTGAGACGGCGGGAGCGTTCGGAAAGGTCGAAGGCCCTACACGTAAATACGACGTGTGGGGCCCCCCGATACTTTCCCGATTTTACGACCGGGCTACCCATTCTATTCTTATAATTAGGTTAACGCTGATGGGTGAAGCACCCAAAAATCAGAACCAGCTGCACAGATTCCGCGCTGGAATCTCCTCGCTACCCGCCGAGCAACAAAAGCAAGACCGGGGACGGCCCGCTTGGGATCGTCCCCGGTGAAGAAGTGAATCTGCGTCGCTTCTGCTAGAAGCTGAACCGCGCGTACAAGATCATCCGGCGGATCCCCAAACCTGTGTTGACCGTGTTGGTGTAGTCGCCACCGCTTGAGTTAGAGAAGTTGTTCCCGAAGGTTCCTCCGTTGGCAAGGTTCAGGTCATCAATAAACGGGTCAGGAACGCCAAGGAACCGATGGTTGAAAAGATTGTATACCTGCGCTCCCATGCTCAGGGAGTAGCGCTCGGTCAGCTTGAAGCTCTTCGCCAAGCTGAAGTTCACCGCGTTCACGTTCTGACCGCGAACCCCCGGGTTACGAGGAACATTCCCGTACGGAGTCCCGAAGAAGGCGGCGGCAGTGTCGTCGTTATAGATCCAATGCACAGCGCTCTTGGTCGTAGGAACAATGGCCTTGGTGGTCGCAAACGCGAAAAAGTCGATCAACCCGCAATCGGGCAACGCTGCATTGGTGCATTGGCCCACGGTGTCGACCGGCGCGGATGGGTTGCCCATGAACGGGCGGCACGTGGATATGCCAAAAAAGCTGTTATCAAAGCTATTCTGGCATGAGCTGTCTGTGAACGGCAAATGTGCGGGTGTCCACAGTTGCCCGCTCGAATAGTGCCACTCACTGGTCATTTGCCATCCACCCAGCGCGTGCCCGAGAAACCCTTGCTGGTCCTTGAAGAAGGGTAGATCGTAGACGAAATAGATGGAGGCAAGGTTCGGAAAGTCCAGCCCGCTCAACGCCTTCTCCCCCGTGGAAATATCGAAGGGGTTCTGTGCGCCGGCCACGGTGTTTCCACCGCTGGCCGTTGAAAAGATTTCACTGTTGTTGTCCAACGTCTTGCTGAAAGTGTACGAAAGACCTGCGCTCAGCCCGTGCCAGTTCTGGATACGCAGCTGGCTTTGCAGCCCATGATAGTCGGACCACGCTGTGTTCAAACGGGTGCGGACGTTTCTAAAGTTGCAATCTGGCCTCTGAGTCGAGCTTCCCGGACTTCCCGCTACGGTGCAGGGCACCACCCCAGCCGGAATAAGGGAACTAAAGCCATTGGCAATTAATCCATCTAACTCGGGGTTTGTATTGACCGTCTGGAAGTTGCCGTTGACACGGTTTCCCACGTAGCGGATTTCCGCAACGAAGTTGCTGGTCAATTGACGCTGCACTCCAAGTGACCACTCCTGCGTATAAGGATTGTGAAAATCAGGAGCTACGTGCGTCGCGTTGGAGAGGCCTGGGTTTCCCCCGGCGGGAATATTACTCAGGTGCGCCGCGCGAACGTCACTCCCGAGAAAGCCGGAAGCGGGCAGGCACGGCGTGCCGCAAGAGGCCGGGCTGATGTTGCCAGCGTTAACCACAGGGGCCGCCGTGGCCACGTTCAGGAACATATTATAATAGGCTGAATCGTAAGTGATCCGATAACCGCCGCGGACCACCGTCTTGTCGCCCTTCATCCCAAAAATCTTGGGTTGCCAGGCGAACCCAACGCTCGGGCCAAAATAATTGTATTGATTGGGAATCTGGGGAAGAGTTGTGATACTCGCCGGCAGGGAGGTGCTCCAGAATGGGTTGGGACCTAACTGGTTGGCCACGGTTAGATCATGCAACAGATTAATCGCCTGGCTGGCAAAATCCCAACGCAGCCCAGCAGTCAGAGTCAGATTGTCCTTCACTCTCCAGGAATCCCCGAAGTAAAAGGCCAAATCGTATTCCTTGAAGTCGAACTTCGGAGGCCCATTCGTTAGAAGCAGGTTCAACGGAGTATCGGCAAGGAACCGCGAGAAACTGCAAACGTTTCCGACATAGGAAGGCAGCCCAGGGAATTGAGTGGCGCACGATCCGCCTGAATTGCTGCTGGAGAACGTATACTGCCCGTTTATGTTTGGCAGGAATGTGTTGGGAGACCGCTGCTTTAGGACTTCTCCGCCAAACTTGAACGTGTGCCGCCCGTGGACAAAGGAGGCATTGTCCTGCACCTCGGTATTGTCGATGGTTCGGCCCTGCGGTAAATTGTTCTGCATGCCAAACGCCACGCCGCTTTGAAGCGTTATGCCCGTCGGGCACGCAAAAATATTCGAACGCGTGCAATTCGGGAACGACCCGCCTTCAAATCCAAAGCCCGCCCTGGAGAAACTGTAACGAGCCTGGTTCACGAAATTGCCGTTAAACGTATGCACCCAGTCCAGCGCGATCTGCTGGTCTCTCGCCGGTATGTCCACCCAGGCGCCCGCGGCAAATCGTCCGGCAGCGCCCGTGGCAATGTTTTGCTGGAAGATATAACGGGCGCTCGCACGATCCTTGTCCGTAATTTGAACATCGACGCGACCGGTGAACTCCCGGTCATTAAAGAGCGAGGGCACATTGCGCTGTACGGGCGCGAACTCAATGGGAGCGCTCGTCGTCCCGTCACTTACGACGACGGTTTGCGTAGCCAGCGGATGAGGATTGCCAGCCGCAACCGCATAAGGCCCAATGGCTTGCAGAGCGGCCACCGCCGGGTTGCCCGGGAACGCCGCAGCCAACTGCGTTATCCCGTTGGGAGTCGGCGTCAAGTTCGTACCCGAAGTCGAAGGGGCGCCCGCTGAACGTATGCGGTCAAAATAGGGCGTGAAGAAAAACCACGCCTTGTTGCGCTTGATCGGTCCGCCGAAGGAGCCACCGAAACGATTCTCCACATACCGGGGAATTGGCGACGAAGAAGATGTCAAGTTATCGCGCGAATCAAAAAGGCTGCCGGTATAGTAGTTGAAAGCGGTCCCGTGAAATTCATTTGTGCCGCTTTTCGTTACATAGTTGACCACCGTACCCGAGGCCCGGCCATACTCCGCATCGAACCCGCTCGTAATGACGCTGACCTCCTGCAAGGCGTCCTGATTCCCCATAAAGATGGACGGGCCGCCTATGGAGTTGTCGTTGTTGTATTGACCGTCGATCTGGAAATCGTTCGACCGGCCTCGCAGGCCATTTGCGGAAAAGCCTACGCCATTCGTGTTGCTGAAATTGGAGCTCCCGGTGTCCGCGACGCCTGGAACTAAAAGAGTCAGCATGTCAAACCCGCCATTCAACGGCAGGTTCTGAGTTGGCGCATTACCAAAAGTATTCGTCACTTGGGAGGTGGATGACTCGATGAGTGGCGCCCCGCCTTCTACCACAACCGTTTGTCCAGTTACTTGCCCCAATTCCAGTTTGATCTCGCCCAAACCGGTATTGCGAGAGACGGACACTACTATATTCGCCATCGCAGCGGTGCGAAAGTTCTTGGCCGTTATCGTTAGATTATATGTTCCCTGAGGCGCGGCCTGGAAGGAGAAAAAGCCCGCATCGCTTGTGTCCGCTGTCATACTTACACCCGTTGCGGTGTTCACTGCTGTAACTGTGGCGCCAGGAATCGCCGCACCCGAAGGGTCAACAACAGTCCCAGATATCGAACCAAAAGTTATGCCTTGCGAATGTCCAGCGACACCCAGCATCAAACAGGCGACTACCAAAACCAATACAAGAGCCAAAGTCATTCCGCTGACAGCTCGTTTCATATCGTTTGCCCCCCGTTAATTTCACCTAGTAAATGGAAAAACAAATGGACTAGCACAAGTCCGTGCAAAAGAGATGCAAGGTGCTTTCCAATCTGTGATTTATATTTTATGGACACAAAAATACAGTTAACCCCTTTATTCCCTGCATTAGTCCAAGCACTATTGATGTTGATTTAGATAAAATTTATTCCATAAACCATATCTTACTTCTATATTCCATACGTGCTTATAGTACACCAAAGTCCTACTTATAGTGGTTTGCGACTAGTTGAGTCGCATTTGAGCTAAGGCGAGGTGCAGCGAAGAAAGGCTAGTAACTCTGATTACCCTTGAGCAATTTATACGACTAGAGACAGGAGGCTCACAGCTAAAGGCCGGTCCAAAACGAAATCGTAAAGATGGTCCGGTTGAACGTAGATGCACCTCTTGTTTCTCGCTTTATCTCAATCCTCTAAGTCCAACCTACAATTAATGACGAACGCTCTCAAGGGTCAAAATGTCGAGAGCAGAAGGTCTATCCCGCCCGCAAAATCTTGGGCTGGCACAATCAGGCTGACGATGACGTGGCCCTCGGAGGGGAAGTCGTAGAAGTGGCCGGGATGGACGTAGACACCCTTGGTGGCGAGGAGTTCGAGCGCAAGCTCTTCGCCGGAACGCGTCGCTGGCACGCGGAGCACGGCGTTCCAGCCGCCCTCAACTTCTAATCGGGTGCAGGATTTCTGCTGTGCTATTTGCTTGTCGAGTTCGGTGAGATTTTCGTTCACGCGGGCTAGCAATTGTTTCTGGAACGCGTGGCGATGCTCCAGAAACGCGGGGATTGCCAGCTGAATCGGAGCACTCATGGAGAGATAGGTGTCCGCAATCACTTCGAGACGAGAGAGCGCTGCGGCTTTGTACGGCTCCGGCCCGCTCACAATCAGCCAGGCCGCCTTCATTTGCGGCAATCCGCAAATTTTCGACAGGCCACTCATCGTGAATGTCAGGGCTCTGGAATTTGCGGCAAATGTGGCCGGCTGTTTCCCCTTCAGCGCAAAATCGAGAAAGACTTCGTCGGCAATGATCGCAATCTCGCGCGCCGCGCAAATCTCGTTCAGCTTGCGCATCTCTCCCGGCTTACAGAAATTTCCAGTTGGATTATTCGGATGGACCACGATCACTCCGCGCGTTCGCGGAGTCATCGCTTGCTCCAGCGCATGGAAGTCGATTTGCCAGCCGTAGTCGTAGACCAGTGGGTAGCGCGCCAGCCGGACGTCCTGAATATCCGCGAGGAATTCGAAGAGCGGATAGCTCGGCGCCGGAATTAAGAGCTCGTCCTCTGGATTGCACAGCGTTCGAAAGACATAGGAATACGCTTCGCTTGTGCTCGTTGTCAGGAATATGTCGTGGTTCGAAACGACCGCGCCTCGTTCCGCGTAATACTGTGCGACTGCGCGGCGCGCAACCTCCAATCCACGGGGATTCGGCTCATAGTGCAGCGCCGCCGGGTTACTCAGCGCGCTTGAGATTGACTGTGCGTCGTATTGGAATCCGCACTCCGTGGGATTCGAGACTGTCAGGTCGACCAGGGGCTTGCCTGCTGCGCGGTGCGCCGCCAGCGCGACGCTCAGGCGGTTCGGCTCAAGATTCCAATTTGTCCGTTTCGCAAACATTTTGCTCGGCGCATTATTATAGGTATGTCTCACTCCAATTGAAGGAAAATGAGAGTAGACGAGGAGCGCGAGTGCCGTAACCGATGGCGTATACTGGAGAACCTTGGCAAAAGGCCGGAACTGACTCGAATTGGTACGTGCTCCAACGATGAGCGCACACCCACAGACCACTTCCCTTCTTGACCCCGTGCCGCAGCTTGATCTCGCGGTGCAATACGCGGCGATTGGGGCGGAGATTCGAACCGCCGTCGAACGCGTTCTAGCGTCGCAACAATTTATTCTGAGCAACGAGGGCGCCGCGTTTGAACAAGAAATCGCGCAACTCTGCGGCGTGGCACATGGTGTGGGCGTCGCATCCGGAACGGACGCGCTGATCCTCGCGCTGCGCGCTTGCGGCGTGCGGGCGGGCGACGAAGTGCTGATCCCGCCGTTTACGTTCGTCGCCACAGGCAGTGCCGTCAGCGCGCTCGGAGCAAAGCCAGTTTTCGCGGACATCCGGCCGGACACGTACAACATTGATCCTTCGGAGCTCGCGCGCCGCGTGACCACAAAAACAAAAGCAATCATCGCCGTGCATCTTTACGGACTTGCGTGCGATATGGATCCGATCATGAATTTTGCGCGAGCGCACAATCTCCGGGTCATTGAAGACAATGCGCAATCCATCGGCGCGAGCTACAAATGCCGGCGCAGCGGATCACTCGGCGACGCGGCGTGTATGAGTTTTTATCCGACGAAGAATCTTGGGGCGTACGGCGACGCGGGGATGGTGGTCACGAATTCGAAAGAGATAGCCGCGAGGCTAGGAACGCTGCGAAATCACGGACAATCCGCAAAATACGTGAGCAGCGAGCCTGGCTGGAACAGCCGCTTGGACGAAATCCAAGCCGCCATATTGCGAGTGAAGCTGCAACACCTGCCCGACTGGCAGCGCGCGAGGCAGGCGCACGCTGCGGCGTACACAAAACTCCTGCTCGGAATTCCCGGCGTCATGCCGCCGCTGATTCCGGAAGGATATGAACATGTATTCCACCAATATACGATTCGAGTGGAGCGCCGGGACGCCGTGCAGCAGTTTCTAAACGAGCAAAAAATCGGGAGCGCCGTCTATTATCCAGTGCCGCTGCATTTGCAGCCGCTCTACGCTTCGCTGGGCCACAAGGCCGGCGATTTTCCGCATGCGGAGCACGCCGCGCAAGAAGTGCTGTCGCTGCCGATGTTTCCGGAGCTGCGTGCCGAACAGATCACGCGAGTTGCTGAAGCGGTCGCTGAATTTGTCACTCACTAATCCGCAGGAATACAATTCCGCAATCCCGCCGCGCCGAACCTTGCCGCAGTTTTTAGCCGAGTTTCATTTGCCCAAGTAGAGAAGCGCGAGCAGGAAGAGCCACAGGCCGTCCATGAAGTGCCAGTAGTAGGATGCAACTTCCGCGGCGACGGAACGCGAGACTTTCGCTCTTTCAAATTTGCGGAAGGAGACATAGAGCAACGCGCAGATTCCTCCGAGAAGATGCAAGCCGTGCAGTCCGGTAAAAATATAAAAAAAACTGCTGGCCTGATTGGTGGCCACGTAGAAACCAGCCAGAACGAATTGCCGCCAGGCGGCCAGCTGGCCTAGCAGAAAGAGTATGCCAAGAGCAGCCGCTAGCGACCAGAGCCTGCGAAATTGGCGGACGTCCGCGAGCGCCAGACGGCGCCGCGCCAACTCCATTGCGCCACTGCTCAGAAGCAGGATCAGTGTGTTGAACCAAATAATCGGCGGAAGATGGAGGGGCACCCAGCGGCTGCTTGTGGCCCGCAGAAAAATAAACGCACTGGCCATGGCCATGAAAAACATGACGATGGAAAGGATGCCGAGGATGATTGCTGTGGCATAGCGACGGGAAGAGGGCGAGTGAGGCCCGCGCCGTTTGTCGCTCCCGTCTCCTCCGTCATCCCCGCCTGCAGGCGGACCTTTTCCGCCGCCCCCACCGATGTCCTCAATGATGAGCCCGATATCCTCGACGATGGTTGTGCCCGGCATGCGATCCTTGTTTAGCTCTCGATGGCGCCCGTGCGCGTTGCCAGCTTGGGCTGTGATGCGCGTTCAGCAAGAGGCGGCACGACATTTTGCGGAACAAAATCTTCCAAGGCGGCCTCGGGGATGAAGTTGTACGCTCCACGATAAATCACGGGATCGGACACGCCAAAATTATCGATAGGCGGAGGCGACGAAACAGTCCATTCGAGTGTAGTAGCGCGCCACGGGTTGCGGTCTTCGACTTTTTCGCCCCGCCAAAGACTCCAGACAAAATTGAATAGGAAAAGTACTTGAGCGACGACGGTGAGAATCGTGGCTGCGGTGATAACAGTGCGAAGCGAGATGACGAGCGGCGCGACAGTAGAAAAAACCACGCCAGGCGCACGAGAGTGGGCCATCAGGCCGAGCCAGTGCATGGGCATGAAGACGCAGTAGACACCCGCAAAGGTGAACCAAAAGTGAAGTTTGCCGAGCGTTTCGTTCAGACGACGCGCAAAGATTTTTGGAAACCAGAAAAAAAGAGCACCGAGAATTGCAAAGGTAGCAGCGACACCCATCACCAGATGAAAGTGGCCGGTGACGAAATCGTCGCTGATGGACGCGGCGGCCAAATCGTTGCGGGCGAGAACGATGCCCGACACGCCGCCCGCCAGAAAAAGAGAAACGAATCCCAGTGCGAAGAGCATGGCTGTGTTGAGCTGGACTTTGGCGTTCCAAAGCGTGCCGAACCAGCTGAGAACAAGAACGCAAGCGGGCAAGCCAAGAGAGGATGCCAGCAGAGAAAATACGAGCGTGGACCAGGGATTGAGCCCGCTCGAGAACATGTGCTGGCCCCAAATGCAAAAACCAGATACGCCGACGCCGCATAGAGCGAGGACTGCTGCGCGCTCCGCCCACACACGATTGCGCGAAAAGGTGGAGAGCAGATGCAAGACGATTCCGAAACACGGGAGCATGGCGACATAAACTTCCGCCTGCGCGAAAAACCAGAAGAGGCGCTGCCAAAGGGAAAGCAGCGTGGTCTGCGCGAGGGAGGCCGGCTGAGCGGAGAGAAAGGCCAGAGGCGAAAAAAATTGAGAGC